>OGXX01001526.1_pt1 | contig 23229 bp, 18 predicted proteins | sample 1576301 | NCBI WGS metagenome assembly OGXX01 (sample SAMEA3541469, study PRJEB24748) | human gut metagenome | biome: human gut; feature: human-associated habitat; material: faeces | place: China | collected 2012
CACCGAACAGACCGATCTTACCACCTTTTGCATATGGTGCAAGAAGGTCGATAACTTTAATTCCGGTTTCAAGAATCTCTACTGCCGGGTTCTGTTCTTCGAATGTCGGAGGTTCTCTGTGAATTACCATCTTTGGAGCGTCTTTAATCGGCTCTCCGTCATCAATCGTTTCACCGAGTACGTTAAAGAGACGGCCTAATGTTTTCTCTCCAACAGGTACTTTGATACCGCTTCCCTCAGCAGTAACTTCCATATCTCTGTGAAGACCTTCACTGGCTGCCAGCATAATACATCTTACAACGTGATTACCAATATGCTGTGCAACCTCCATCACACATTTTTTATCTCCATTTTGTACTTCGAGAGCATCTCTGATTGCAGGCAATTCTTGATTTTCAAATTCAACATCGACTACAGGTCCAAGAACCTGAATAATTTTTCCTGTTTTCATCAAAAAAGCCTCCTTATATTATTTCCGCTTTTTATTTCTTCTTTTTCTTCTGCGACTTCGCTCCGGCTATTACCTCCGTAATCTCCTGCGTGATCGCAGCCTGTCTGGCTCTGTTATATTCAATATCCAGTTCTTTTAACATTTGTTTCGCACTGTTTGTCGCACCTTCCATTGCCATCATTCTGGCATTCTGCTCACAGGAAAATGCTTCTACTAACGCACCATACACAAAACCTACTACATAGTTTGGAACGATGTGGTCCATAACCTCTTCAGCAGAAGGTTTTAATGCAAGTCCCTCTAATGGGATATCAATCGGAACTGGAATCTTAAAGTCTGTTTTTTTCAGTGGCAGGAGCTGGGCAACCTGTGCCTCCTCCTGCATTGCATTTACCATGGTTGTATATATAATGTAAAGTTCATCAAGTTGATTTTCATGGTAAAGCTTTAATAAATCCTCGGCAATTCTTCTGGCACGGCTTAAAGATGGATCCTGAACAACGAAATGGAACTGTTTATCAATATTAATTCCTTTCTGTTCAAAATAATGCCGTCCTAATTCACCGAGAACAAACAGTTTATAATCATCTCTTTTTTCAAGTTCTTCTTCTGCAAGTTTTAAAATATTATGATTATAAGAACCAGCCAGTCCCTTATCTGCTGTAATGACGATATAACCGGCTTTTCTCTTTCTTTCCGGAATTTCTGCATTTGTCTTAAAATAAATGCTGTTCATATCTGGAAGATGTCTTAAAATTCGGCTCATTTCAGACTGAAGGGTATAGAAATACGGCTCTGTGTCCGCTAACATTTTTTTTGATTTTTTCAGTTTGGAGGAAGAAATCATATACATTGCATTTGTAATTTTCAATGTATCTTTGATACTTCGCATCCTGTCCTGAATTTCTTTTGCACTTGCCATACCAACACCTGCCTGTTATTTATCAGTGTATTCCTTTGCTGCTTCTATAATCTTTGCAATTAATTCATCAGTTAAATCTTTCTTTTTCTCAATTTCTTTTCCGATTTCAGGATGTTTGAGATCAAGATAAGAAAGAATATCTTTTTGATATTTCTTTACTTCTTTTGGCATAACGATATCAAAGATACCATTGTTTGCAAGACATAATGTAATTACCTGCTCATGTAAGGATAATGGATGGCATAATGGCTGTTTTAACAGTTCCATGATTGCACGTCCATGTGCTAACTGTGCCTTTGTTGCATCATCAAGGTCTGATGAGAACTGGGTAAATACCTCCATCTCTCGATACTGTGCCAGGTCAATACGAATACTTCCGCATGCCTTCTTCATTGCTTTTGTCTGTGCTGCTCCACCTACACGGGATACGGATAAACCAACGTTTACCGCTGGACGCATACCTTCGAAGAAAAGATTACTCTCTAAGAATATCTGTCCGTCTGTAATAGAAATTACGTTTGTAGGAATGTAAGCAGATACGTCGCCGGCCTGTGTCTCGATGATTGGAAGTGCTGTGATAGAACCTCCACCAAGCTTATCACTAAGACGGCTGGACCGCTCTAATAATCTGGAATGTAAGTAGAATACATCTCCAGGATAAGCCTCACGTCCAGGAGAACGCTCTAACAGCAGGGAAATCGCACGGTATGCTACCGCATGTTTGGATAAGTCATCATATACGATTAACACATCTTTTCCCTGATGCATGAAATATTCTGCTAACGCTGTACCTGCATATGGTGCAATATACTGCAGGGATGCAGGTTCACTTGCTGTAGAGGATAAAACGATAGAATAATCCATTGCGTCATATTTCTCTAAGGTATTTACAATCTTGGCAACGCTGGATGCCTTCTGTCCAATTGCAACGTAAATACAGATAACTCCTTTTCCTTTCTGGTTAAGAATCGTATCTGTTGCAATAGAAGTTTTACCAGTCTGACGGTCACCAATGATCAACTCACGCTGTCCACGTCCGATTGGGAACATGGAGTCGATGGAAAGAATACCCGTTTCCATTGGGGTATCTACTGACTTTCTCTCAATGATACCAGGTGCTTCTTCCTCAATCGGACGATAACCATCTGCCTTAATCTCTGCGCCGCCGTCAATTGGCTCACCTAACGCATTAATTACTCGTCCAATGTATTCGTTACCAACAGGAATACCTGCTTTTTTCTTTGTTCTAACTACTTTTGTTCCTTCTTTGATTCCAGTATCACGTCCGAAAAGGATTACACCAATCTCGTTCTGACGGATATCCTGAACCATTCCTTTTACTCCATTATCAAAAACGACAACCTCACCGTACATCGCATGGTCAATACCATAAACAGTAACGATTCCGTCACCTACATATATGACCGTACCTGTCTCTTCACTTGTGTTGTCCACATCAAAATTTTCGATTTCACTCTGTATAATAGAGATTATATCTTCTGCACTGATTGCGCCCACAAGATTCACCTCCCTGTTAATTTTCTTTCTAACCGTCTGAGTTTACCTTCATAACTGTGGTCATACTCTTCATAACCGACACGAACAACATAACCACCAAGAAGGGAAGCATCTGTCTCTTCCGAAAGAACAACCTTTTCATCTGGATAAATGCTCTCTAACTGCTTCTGAATTGCTTCTTTTTCTTCTTTTGCCTTGTCATCTGCATAAATGACTTTTGCGTGAAGAATGTGATTCATTTTATCCCAGTATTCATAATAGCAGTTAAAAATATCTGTGATCTGTCCGATTTCACCAATCCGGCACATCATCTTCATAAAATTCTCAAGAAGTTCCGGCATTCCACTCTGTCTCGCAATTTTGTCAAGCACTACCTCTTTCGCTTCCTCTGAAACAACTGGATTTGTCAGAGTCTCGAGAAGGAAAGGGGCCTTCGTGAAAATTTTATGGGCTTCTTCTACATCGCTTCTTGAAATATTCAGACGGTATAATACTTTCGCATTATTTACTGCCTTCTGCGTCATGGGCCTCACCTGTCTCTATAATCTTTCTTGCGGCGATAAGTGCAAGTTTCGCAATCTCACCCTGCACTTCCTGCTGTGCCTGTTTCTGTTCTTTTTCGATATCTGCTTTTGCTTTCTCGATCATTCTGTCCGTCTTCGCCTGTGTCTCAAGCACTGCTTTCTCATGCTCTTCTTTTGCCTGATCTCTTGCTGCAAGAATAATCTCATCGGCCTTTACATTTGCCTTCTGTAATTTTTCTTCATAATCAGCCTTTAACTGAAGGGCATCATCCTGCGTTTTTTTAGCAGAATCAAACTGTCCCTGAATCAATTCTTCTCTCCGATGAATTACATTCATAACCGGTTTATATAAGAACTTACGAAAAATCGCATATAATACAAGAAGATTTATTACAATCATTACCATATTCCATGGATTTATATTAAGCATATTCTTCGTCCGCCTTCCTTTTTCATTAAAAATCTGTAAGTTTCCAAATAGCCTTTTAAGCTTTTATTATTTAAGGAAAAGGATGATTAATAATGCGATAACGAAACCGTAAATAGCTGTTGCCTCTGCTAACGCACAACCAAGTAATAATGCTTTACTGATCTTACTTTCTGCTTCCGGCTGTCTTGCGATTGCATCTGTTGCGGCTGCGGTAGCTTTACCGATACCGATACCTGCTCCAATACCTGTTAATACTGCAACTCCTGCTCCAATTGCTACAAATAATGCTGATGACATAATTACAACACTCCTTTTCTTTTCTCTTTAAATTTTTTGTTGTTTTCTTATTCTGTCGCTTCCTTAATAAACAACGATGTAAGGAATACAAATACGTAGGCCTGAATCAAACCATCAAAAATATCAAAGTAACAGCTAAACACTGCCGGTAATACTGCCGGAACAATTAACTTTAATAATTCCATGATAACGAAAGAACCAAGTACGTTACCAAAAAGTCGCATGCACAGAGATAATGGTTTAATAAAAATCTCCATAATATTGATTGGTAAGATAATTGGAATTGGTTCCGCAAAACTCTTTACCCATCCTTTTGCTCCTTTTTGTCTGATGCCGGCTACCTCAATTAAGACAATACTCATAAATGCTAATGCCGCCGTCACGTTCATGTCTTTTGTCGGTGGTTTAAAACCAAGCAGTCCGATAAGATTGGCAATACCAATGTAGAGGGTCACTGTCATAAGATACGGTATATATTCCGCTCCATGTTCTCCCAGTGTGTCCTTGAAGAAATTGTGTCCGCCGCTTACGATTGTTTCCAGTATGATCTGTCCACGACTTGGATTTTCTACGCTTAAATTTCTGGTTAACGCTATACAAAGTACCAGAATGACCGCCATGATGATCCATGTTACTACTACAGATTCTTTAACCGGGATTCCTCCGAGTACCGGAATCGTAAAGACAGTGTCGCAATTCAACTCTTTCATCAGTTCATTGACCAGAGCATCCATCTGCCACACTCCTTCCTGATTCTTATATTGGTGACAATCTTCTTTGCTACCCTATTTAATAGGAAGAGATTGTTCGCCCTGAACCATTGCTACACATTCTACCCCTCTTTTTATTTATGTGGAAATGTTTTATATTTTTATCTATCATGTAAATTTTACATAGTGCAAAGATTTCTCATATAAATACGATTTTTTTATTCAATTTGACAAAACGATTTGTATGAATATGAGAAATCTTGTCAGAAATCAGTCAGATTTGATAAAGAATGTTTAAGAAAAAAAGAAAGAATAATTACAAATTATTATAACAATTCAGACATAATTCTTAAAATATAGAGACTATTTTTATTTTTTGAAAGTCTGTATATCTCTGAATCACTATAAATTAGCTTTCAATCATAATTATTATATATTTATAACATACCTGGAAATTTCTTTAAATAATCACGCTTTGTCTTTTAATTTCGTTTCAATATAATTATTTATAAATTGCTTTAATGCATTGGCTGCTATACTAAGCGGTGTTCTTTTTGACTCCACAAGGCAGATCTGTCTTTGTGGGATTTTCTCTATAAGGGGTACTTTTATTATTTTCCCATCTTCCAGGGCTTCTATCCCTACATTTTCCGGTAAAAATCCAATTCCCAAATCATATACTACCATCGGGAGAATCTGATGAATAGTTCCCGCCTCAATATCCGGATTCAGCTTCAAACCAAATCTCTGATAAAAATTACTGAAAAATTCATAAGACTTCGTTCCTTTTCCAAGACAGATAAGAGGATAGTCCTGCATCTCGGCCAAATGTATCGGCTCCTCGCACAATTCCTTATGCGCACTACTTACAACCATAATATCTGTAAAGTCCATTAATGCAGTAGATTTCAATGTTGATGGTATATCTGCCGGTGTAGATACCACTGCTAAATCTACCAGTCCATCTTTAACTTCCTGAATGGTCTCTGGCGTAGAATGATTCGAAAGACGGATACGGATTCCCGGATATGCCTTTCTAAAGTCTGCCATCACCTGCAAAATCAGCAAATGTAATGCAATCTCGCTTACACCTACCGTAATAATTCCGCTCTGTAAACTCTTATCATTCGCAAGCTCCAGCTCTGCCATCTGAAAATGCTGGTATGCGATTGTTACATGTTTGTAGAGCTTCTCTCCTTCTCTTGTGAGAGTTACTCCACGATTGGAACGGATAAAAAGGCGGCAGCCAAGCTGATTCTCCAGATTATTCATAAAATGCGTGATATTCGGCTGGTTACTCATCAAAATCTCTGCCGCCTTTGAAAAGCTTTTATATTTAGCCGCATAATAGAATATGCGATAGTAATCGTATGTAATTTCCATTTGTGTTTCCTCCTTTATCTCGTCATTCAACAGACGAAACTAAGCTAATAGATATATGGCAGCTGTTCTGTATCACTGCGCTCATAATGCTCGCCCGCATTATGAACTTGCTCAAAAGTGGCAATATTCCATATCCGATTTCTATCTCTGAAGAAGAAAGGGGACTTGTACTTTCATCTACTATTCTCCAGTATTTCTATAAACAGAAAACTCTAAACATCTTATTTTGGCAGATGCGGCTTCGGAGCAAGTGCTGGATGCGAGCGCAAAAGCAAACATTCAACACGCAGCGACTATAAAGCAGCTGTCAAAATAGGATGTTTAGAGTTTTCGTCTGTTTATACAAAATGCTGCTTGATTATCGGATTTAATCTCTTTGTTAATATCCCGCTTAAGATTCCGATTAAGATTCCGGCTACGAGTCCAGAAAGGATTAAAATTGGGAGATAGTAGGCTAATGCCTTTGTTTCCAATACAATCATGGCAACGATAATCTGTCCTACGTTGTGGAAGATGCCGCCTGCTACGCTTACTCCTACAGAAGAAAACTTCTTTGTTTTCTTTAAGAGTGCCATAACTAGCATACTCATTGCCGCTCCTGCTGCACTGTAGACCATTGCGAATCCACTTCCAAAGAGGAATCCTGATAATAGAATTCTAAGTACGGAAATCAGGCAGGCTGCTGGGACTCCTACTATATAAAGAAGAAGCATCGTAACAATGTTTGCAAGTCCAAGCTTTACTCCGGGTATTCCAAGATTAATCGGTATAAGCTGTTCAATATATCCTGCTACTAAAGCAAGCGCAAGAAACATTCCATAAAAAGCTGTCTTTTTAGCACTCATATGCTATCTCCCATCTATTTCTTTTCCCATCGTCCGGAAGCACCGCATGGAAGAACAAGTCCACTTGCACTGACAGGAAGACCAACCTCATCTGCACTGACTTTTCCACCATGTTTTTTCGTAACTGCTGTTCCTAACATATAGGAAAGAACGGCAGGCTGTAATCCTGTTGTATAGGAATTAATTAAGAAGAACAGCGGGTCTTTGGAAAGAAGCTTTTCACAAAGACATACTAAAGAATAAATCTTCTCCTCAATCTTCCAAATCTCTCCCTTTGGCCCACGTCCATAAGATGGTGGATCCATAATAATTCCATCGTAATGATTGCCACGGCGGATTTCTCTTTCTACGAACTTCACACAGTCATCTACAAGCCAGCGAATCGGTGCATCACCAAGACCAGAAGCAACCGCATTCTCCTTTGCCCAGGTAACCATTCCTTTTGAGGCATCTACATGAGTTACAGATGCTCCCGCAGCTGCGGCTGCAAGTGTTGCTCCACCAGTATAGGCAAATAAGTTCAATACTTTTACTGGGCGGCCTGCCTTCTTAATCTTATCAGAAAACCAGTCCCAGTTGACTGCCTGTTCTGGGAAAAGCCCTGTATGTTTAAAACTGAATGGTTTTAAATGGAAGGTAAGACTTCTATAATGAATATCCCACTGCTTTGGAAGATCAAAAAACTCCCACTCTCCGCCACCTTTTTTGCTTCTGTGATAATGTGCATTTAAATGTTTCCAGTGTTTATCTTCTTTTTTTGTATTCCAGATTACCTGAGGGTCTGGACGAAGAAGGGTGTATTTGCCCCAGCGTTCCAATTTTTCACCCTCGCTGCAATCTATGACTTCGTATTCTTTCCAGTTATCTGCTAACCACATATTTTTTCCTCGCTTATTCTAATTCTGATTATGAAAATATTCTAATCGCTATAGTTTTCCCTGTCAATAGAAACGAAACTTAAAATACCTTTATTTCAGTTTTTCACACTCTTTTTTCAGAAAATGTACTGCAGCTTCTGCTTCTTTTCTAGTGATTCCTTCTGGTGAATACACCGCTTTCTGGCGAATTCTCATACAAAGATGTAACTTTTTCGGTTCCACTTCTCTGTCAAAGGTACGAAGTCTTTTTTCAAAGGTTCTTACACGATTATCTTTTATTTTTTCTTTTCCATATATTGTTTTACACAAAATATCGTACCAGAACATAACTGCCTGACTATACTTTTGCTGTTTTAAAAGTTTATCTGTTTTATAATTTCGGTATACTTTTTGCAGTCGTTTTCTAAATACAAAAAGCAAAAGACCTGCTATGAAAATAAAGAAACATAGAATATACAGGATTTTATGAACGGTTCTTCCACCTTTACTTTGCTTTGATCGATCCTGCGGAATCTGTTGCGGTGTTTCTACTGTTTTCTTTTCTGATTTCTTTTCTGTTGTCTGTTCTTTTTCCTGTGTTTTTTGTTCCTGCTGTTTTTCTTGTTTCTTCTTATCGTCATTTTCTAAAGATTGATCTGACGAACTTGAATTACTTACCGCAGTTTCCTGTGTCTCATAATACGGTGTTCCCATAATGTTTTCATATTTGGGAGTAACTTCTACCGGAATCCATCCCATTCCATCCAGATAAATTTCCGGCCATGCATGCGCGTATTTTTGTGAAACAGTCACCGTCTCTGCCGTTCCTGCCTCTTTTACCGTTTCCGGTGTAAGAAGGTATCCTTCCACATAACGGGATGGAATTCCATAATAACGAAACATCATTACTGCTGCCGCCGCATACTGCACATCGTATCCTGTTTTTTTATCTTCAAAAAACCATTGGGCAAAATCTTCATCTTCCGAGATACTTCCTGGATTTTCATTATAGGTAATCGATGTTTTCATGAAGCTTTTTACCCGGTTTATAATTGCTAATACCGATAGATTACTTTGAAGACTCCCTTCTGTTGCAGAAGAAATCAATGTTTTTGTTTCTTTATTTAAGAAAAGACATGTTGCATTTACATATTCTTTATAGCTTTCCGTCATTTTTTTTGAGGAAAGATTCTTATCCTCCGTCTTAATATTGGTAGACGATTTCAACTTTCCAGCCATTGTTTCCATTGCTTTAAAAGAATATTCTCCTGCTCCTTTTATTCCAGAAGCGAATATATTCTCTGTTTTATTAATCGCTGCCGTCCCTTCTTCTTCATATATTGTTGGTAAAACAGCACTCTCATAAGGAAGATAAAGATACTTTCGATTCGCCCCTACATTTTTTACAGATAAACTGTAAAGAGACGGATCTGTTTTCCCTTCCGAAAGCTTTTTCTGCCTTACAAAATGATACATTACTGTATTTCCGTAAAATTCTTTATTATGAAGCCATAATAAAGATTCGTATGCCTCCCGGTCAGAAGCTGCAAGCATACTCCTGTCTGAGCCAAAAATATTCCAGTTATTTGTACTTGCTTTCCAACAATTATTCTCATAAGTTGTTCCAACAAATCCTTTCAGATAATAACTGTTTTTCTTATAAATATTTACTTTAAGAGCCTCTTCACCTGTCCGCTTCATCTTCTTTGCCTTTGTAAGCTGACCTTCCGGAAGAACAGATACATCCTCTTTATATCGTTCCTTATTCCACTTCTTTTGAATTGCCGACATCTGTCCGGTATTTGTCATTCCTGAGAAAGTTCCTAAAAAAAGCAAAATAATAAGAATTGAAGTTCCAAGTACCCCTCCCCAAAAAGACGGAGCAAAGAAAAAGAAACAAAAAATGAGAAAGCTTAACACTGCAAACAATTCTGGCCGGACTCCCCATACAAAAAATGGAAAAGCGAAGCAGAACGCTACTACAAAAAATAAAATACAAGGCTGGATTTTCCACAACAGCGCCATAAAAAGAATAAGCCATAAAGTTATCCCCAATATTCCGACAACAAATGGCAAAAACTCCACATTTCCTGTCTGCATATCTACCGATGTATTTTGAATTATACGATGAAAAATATTTTTGCTCTGTCCATAATCTGCCAGATAATCAAAGACTGTTCGGGAGAAAATCAATAAAGCTCTTCGAATATTCTCCATAGAAAGAATGAAAAATGGAACAAAAAAATACAAACCGCTTATAAAAACCGTAAAACCTTTTCCAACAGATATCCCAACGAAATACAATAATATAAAAAAGGCTGCCCCGATAAAAAGAGCAACACCTGCTGTATCCATTTCAAAACGATCGGCAGCATACCAGATAAAACATAACAGCGCAGCAAGCCACACATACCCGGCCCGCATCATTTCTGCCCAGCCAAATCCACTCTGATGATTCAATTTTTTAATGTGAAATGAGTTTTTATGCTCCATAATCTACACTCCTGTACGCTGTCAAAATCCGATCAATATCCTCTCCCATGGTTTCTGCCGAAAAAATATACGGTACTAACGCTTCCCCTTCTTCTTTTCTTGCTTCCCGTCGTTCTAATAATAAAGTCAGGTTCCAGTCATCGAAAACTGCCTGTTTCTCGTTCCAATACTCTGTAATATAAATCACTTCTGAAAACTGTTCTTTTCTTTCTTTTTCAAAAGAATCTATCGTTGCATTCCCCTGAGAAAAAAACATACTTTGAAATACATGGGCATACACTTCTTCCAACTGCATTGCATTTGCCACATTGTAAAAATTCCATCCATCGGTCTTTTTATCCCACCAACAAAGACAATGCTTCTGTCCTTCCTGTGCCATATGCTGTGAAATAGAAAAAAATGCTTCTAACAACCCGTCAATCATAGCAGCATCCAGCTTTTCTACCCTTGTTTCGAGAAAAATAAGTGGCATCCGCATCATAGGAACTTCCACTTCTTTTACCATATATTCATCTGTTTTTCCTGTTAGCTTCCAGTGAATTAACTTCATGGAATCTCCATCAACATACGGACGGATTCCAAAATATTCCCCCGGACCATTTCCCTTTTTACCACTTTGTTCCTCATCAAAAAAAGAACAGGCAGCTCCGCTGTTTTGTACTGGAAAATGCAGTTCCGTTGTTTGTGGCAGAATCATTACCACCTTCTCCTGATTTACATATGTTACCTTTTTCATACATCCAAAAAAGCTGTACAGTTCCACCCGCAAAATCGTGATTTCCAAAAATCCCATATATTCCGAATCTATAACAAAAGCAGCCGCACCATTTTTTCGTCCCGCTGCCCTGATATTCATAGAAAATATTTCCTGTTCCCCACTAATCGTCTTCTTTACCTGTAAAAAAACTTTCCCAGATAAAACAGGGAACACTCCTGTATTGCTGATACAAAGTCGTCCGGTAATTTTTTCTTCCTTTTGCGCATAGGCAGGAATAATCAGATGAGTAGAAACTTCTTTTGGAAGATAAAGATTATAAATGACAGCCACCAGCAACATAATTCCTAATGCCATCCCGGCAATCTTCCCTGTTGTTCCAGAAAGAAAAATGACTAACGCAATCCACAGTAACAGACAGACAATCCCGCTAATTCGATTCATCCATAATCTTTTTCGGGTCATCTTCTTCCTCCTGCCGCTCTTCGATCTGGCACATGTACAGTGGCACAAATTTCATCCATAATCTTATCCACATCTTTCCTCGATAACCTTGCTCTTGACTTTAATACCAGACGATGACGGAAAACATCTTTTACAACATCCTGAACATCTTCCGGCACAACATAATCTCTGCCAGCCAAAAATGCACTCGCTTTTGCCATTCTGCACAAGGCCAGAGATCCTCTTGGGCTGACACCCAGCTGAATCATATCATGTCTTCGTGTCGCATCAGAAAGCATTGCAATATACTGATAGATTAAAGAAGAAACCTTAATCTCATTCACTTCCTTTTGCATAGAAAGTAATTCTTCTTTTGAGATAACCTCATTCACATCATCTAATGGATCACTCACCTTTCTCTGACTCATCAGAATCATTTCTTCCTTTATTGTTGGGTATCCCATAGATAAAAGAACCATAAAACGATCCATCTGCGACTCCGGAAGCATCTGCGTACCCGCAGAACCAAGCGGATTTTGCGTTGCAATAACAAAAAATGGTTCCTGTATATTTCTTGTCACACCATCTACCGTTACCTGTCCTTCTTCCATAACCTCCAAAAGTGCTGACTGCGTTCTACTTGAAGTACGGTTAATTTCATCTGCCAGCAGAAGGTTCGTCATAACTGCTCCCTGACGGTATTCAAACTTTCCATTTTCCTTATTATAATAGTAGAAACCGACCACATCCGATGGCATGACGTCCGGTGTAAACTGTATTCTTCGATAAGAAAGTCCCAAAGCCTTTGAAAAAGCCAGCGCCATCGTTGTCTTTCCCACACCAGGTACATCCTCAAGCAAAACATGTCCACCAGAGAGAATCGTCATCCACACCTTACGGATGACCTTTTCTTTACCAATAATTACTTTATTCACTTCTTCTATAATCAAATTCGCTTTATTCAAAAAATACTCCTTTCTTATGAGGGTAGCAATATACAGCAATTACCGTTCATTATAACACGAAAAAGGATTTTTGATATAATAATTTATCCGACAGACAAAATCAGGAAAGTTCTTTAATACAATATTCTAAATATCACGAATAATATCACAGCCTTTCCTACAAGCATTGGTAACCATAGCTTTCCCAAAAAACCATTATGTGTGTTTTGCTTTGGACATTTTCCGATACATTTTCCACAGGAGAAACATTCTCCGGATGCCGCATTATCCCCTTCTTTATCCGATGGTATCTCAAGACTTGCCGGACATACTAAATTACACGCTTTACAGTTTGGAATACAGTTTTCTCTGTTTCGTTTGATTACAGAAAACGGCAGAACCGGCATCAGGGAAAATACTGCTCCCATTGGGCATAAGAAACGGCAGAAAAATCTTGGTTCCAATGCCATTCCTGCTGTAACCAATAAAAAGAGGCCTGTTCCGATAAGACTGTCTGCCATCTTTAACTGATGAAAACGGGAAAATGCACTGAACGGACTATGTATAGCAACGGCACTACTGTAACCTTTTATGCAAAGAAGCAGGACAACAATCAGTACAACATATTTTAAATACCGGAGTATCTTTCCCGCTTTTGAAAAACATTTCAACGGTTTCTTTTTTCTTTTTTTGCGAATCATAGATGAAATAAAATAAACGAAATCACCCCATGTTCCAAATGCACAGGCAAATCCACAGAAAAATCGTCCAAACACAATGGTAAAGACCAGTAATACCACAAGTGTCTGTACAAAGGAATTCCACTGCAGACTTGCACGCTGTGTAATTTGTTCTACAATTAATTTTATTCCGGTAAATGCAGTGGAAAATAAGGCTGGATAGATGATAAAAAATACTGCCCGTATCATCACTTCTATGATTGTCTGCACCGATATTTTTTTCTTTTTCTTCATTATTTAGCTGCTCCTTCTAATGCCTGTCCTACTGCATTCTTTATTCCTGTAGATGAATAGGTTGCTCCGCTTATTGTATCAACCTCTGTCGTCTGCTTATCAAGTATTGTCTTCACAATATCTTTTGCCATTGATAAATAAGCCTCATCTTCCCCACTTGCTTCTATAATATCTATAGCACTGATTTTCTTCCCGGATACCGTTACTTTTACTTTAATTTCTCCGCCAAATCCCTGCGAACTTCCAGTATATGTTCCATCTTTATACGTTCCTGCCTGACCGGCAGATGCACCATCGGTCCCTAGCTTTCCAGAATTTTTTGCTGCTTCAAGAATATCCTCTTTTTCTCCTTGGAGCTGATTTACCTGGCTTTTTAATTCTGCAATTGTGGCTTCTTTATCACGACTGTAAATCACAGCCTGATATCCTGCTAAAAGCCCCAGAACGAGAATAAGATCAAATAAACGGATTAAAAAGTTTTTATATTTCATTCGTTGTCCCTTCTAAAATGCTTTCTATTATCTTCTATAAATTTTCTTACTATTTTTTTTAATATTCAAATGACTTTTTCTTAAATAAACGCAAAAGCCTCTCTTTTCAAAATTACTTCTTTGCCGCATTAAATGCCTTCTGGCATGCATCTTTAATTGCTTTAGAAGAACAGGTGGCTCCTGATACAGTATTTACACCATCTGCATTTCCATTTGCTACAATTTTAGAAACCATTCCTTTCTTTGCATCGTTTGTATATGCTTTATTCGTTGAATTTGTATTCGCGGTAATATTAGAAATTTCTGTAATTTTATCTTTTTTAATTGTGATATCCATGGAAATCGTATACGGATCAAAATCCTCATCTTCATCCGGCTCGCAGGTTACACTTACTTTGTATGTTCCATTTTTGTAGTTTTTCCCTTCGTCTGGATTTTCTGTTGTTTCTTCTTTTTTCTCTGTGGTCGTTTCTTCTTTCTTTTCTGTCGTTGTCTCTTCCTTTTTTTCTGTAGTCGTTTCCTCTTTCTTCTCCGTTGTTGTCTCTTCTTTCTTCTCCGTAGAAGAACTATTTTTCTTTGCCTTTGATAAAGCATCATTTACCGCATTAAAAATAGCATGAGAACTATACGTTGCTCCACTGACAGCATCTACTCCACTTGTTCCGTTTTTAGAGACAATAAGTGATGGAAGATTCTTAATCTCATCTCTGCTCATAAACTGTTTCAGGTTGGTTCCTTTTGCTGTAGAAGAAACTTCCACCGCAGAAATCTTTCCATTTTTAATCGTTACATTTGCCGTTACACTATATTCCTTAAACTGCTCTCCCGAACAGGCCGCGCTTCCGGTATAGGTGCCGTCTTCATAGCCTTCTGCCGGTGCTTTATTATTATTATTGTTATCGGAACTACTGTTCTTTTTCTTATTTTTTTTGTTTTTCTTCTTTTTCTTTTTCGTACTGCTTTTTCCTGTTTCCGCCTTTGAAAGAGCATTTCTTACTGCTGTAATAATTCCATTGGAACTATAGGTTGCTCCGGATGCCGCATCCACATTTGTAGTCTGTCCGCTGATCATCTTTGGGATAATTCCTTTTGCCTTACTAAAATAGGAAGCAGTTTCTCCTGATGCGCTTGTTACATCAATCGCGCTGATTTTTCCATCTTTTACTGTTACTTTTACAGAAATAGTTCCACCAAATCCTTTGCCCGAACCAGTGTAAGTTCCATCTTTCCACGTTCCAGATTCACTTACTTTAGAAACACTCGGAGCCGAACCAGCTGCATTGCCTGCGTTCGCTGCTGCCGCTGTCGCATTATTAGACTCCGTTCCAAAAAGTGCATTTTTCACCGCACCGATAATTCCGTTTGAACTGTATGTTGCCCCAGACACGACATCTACATCTGTGCTCTGTGCCGTAAGCATCTCATCAATAACCCCTTTTGCACGATTAAAGAAAGAATCCGTCTCACCTGGAGCACTGACAATATCAATCGCCGTCATTGTCTTTTTACTTACAGTAACATTTACTGTAACTTTTCCGCCATATCCGTTTGCAGAACCTTTATACGTTCCATCTTTTACATCAATAGCCCCCTTCTTTCCCTTCTTTGTTGTATTCTTTTTCGTTGTTTCTGCCATTGCTGCTGTACTTTCCTTCGCAAGCGCTTCCTTAATCTGACTGATGTCTTCTGTCTCTGAAGCTTCATACTTTTTTGCCTGTGGGGTTTTGTATCCGGTAAGTACTGTCACCATAAGAACCGCCAGGCAAACCGCCGGAATTACCGCTGTAATTCCTTTCACACCTGAAACCTTATCACCAAGACTTTTAAATTTTTCAACATATTTTTTCCACTTTTCTCTCATCATATCTCCCTTTCTTTTTGAATGTATTCTTGTATTCCTGTACTCTTGTATTCTTATATTCTCGAAATCTTTTTGTACTTGATTTTATGAGAAATTTTTGTATCACTATTTTTTTATTTTTGTATCATTTTTTTATTATCGTAAAATCAGACTCACTGGTAAAATACTCTGCGAGTCCCTCTGAAACTAGAATGCTTCCGTCATCTTTTACAAGAATCGTGTCAAACTCATCACTGTGTTCTTTCCAGTATTTCTGTGCTTTTTCCGGTCCCATAATGAATAATGATGTGGACAAACCGTCTGCAAGTGTTCCGTCATCTGATACGATCGTAACAGAAGTCAGACCATTATTTGCCGGATATCCATTAGCCGGATCAATAATATGATGATATGTTTTTCCATCCTGCTTAAAATAACGCTCATATCCCCCAGAAGTAATCACTGCCTTATCCTTTATAGAAAGCACTCCAATATAACTTCCCGTATCTGCCGGATTCTCAACCGCCACTCTCCAGTCAGAACCATCTGGCTTTCCGTTTAGTGTCTGCACATTACCGCCAAGACTGATCACTGCACTAGAAATCCCATTTTCTTTAAAAATATCCATTACTTTTGAAGAAGTATATCCTTTCGCAATTCCACCAAGGTCAATCTTCATTCCTTCCTTATTTAAAGTGACCTCCTGTTTTTTCTCATCATATAAAACGTGATCTGCTCCCATCAGTCCCCTTAACTTCTTCAGCTCTTTCTTTCCTGGAACACGATAGTTCTCCGTCGGGAATCCCCACGCCTGCATAATCGGATAAATCGTAATGTCAAACACTCCATTCGTGCTGTCATAAATCTCTTTTGAACGCTTGATCAGATATCCTGTTGTTTCTGATACCGAACCTTTTCCATTCTTATTAATCTGCGAAACTTCACTGCTGTCAATTCCCGTAGAAACAAGCTGTTCAATATTGTTAATCTCATCAACCGCCGCATCTAACGCTTTCTTGGCATTTTTCCCGTAAGCCGTTAAAGTCATATACGTATCCATCGCAAAAATATCTCGTGATTCCGATTCGTCCTCTTCGTTTTGGGACTTACGATCTGTATCCACTTCTGCCTGTGTTGTCTGCTCCACAGCCTTTCTACTATCATTCTTACTTTTCTCTGTATCTCCTGATGTTCCACATCCGGAAAGCATTCCTGCAGTGAACACAGTGGTCAGTAACATCACAACTGCTTTTTTTCTAAAATTTATCACAACAATCCTCCATTATCTTGAAACTTACTTTTATTAGTTCTTTCTAACTTTATACATTATATAGAAAATATTCTGACAATGCAATTTTTTTATAAATAAATGAGAACTTTTTTCATTAATATATATATAGTTTGACACAGCTAATAATAGTATACTATTATATTTTTCGTTAGAATAAGCTAACTCAAATACCAATTATAATATAAGGAGGAACTTATGAGAAACAAATTACTTGTAGCAGGTACTCTTGCTCTTGCAATGACTTGTACTACTGTATTTTCCAGTATTACTCCAGCAGTTGTAAAAGCAGCAAGTGTATCTACAGTACAGACACAGACAGCAGAAAATAGTGATGACTACGTTTACTGCTATGCAGGCCTGACATGGGCTGAATATTGGAAGGCTGAAGGAGTTATGGCAGCAGGTGATACCACTTCTTCTGATACAGCTGATTCACACGGTGAAAAAGATAAAGGTGCCTTTGATGCAGTAACAAGAGCTACTGTTAATCACGGACTTCACCGCGGAAGTTATCAGTGTACTGCGGTTATTAAAACTGCTGAAGGAGAATATAGTGTTTCCCATTGGAGCAGTGATGGAAAAACTGTCTACTTTACAGATGGTACCAGTGCCGGATGGAACAGAGGTACTCTCACCTTAACCGATGGCACTACACAGACTATGACAGAATATGATGTTCTTGGATTAAAATATGTTCCTGTCAAAGTAAAATCTTCTGACTATGCCAGCTTTAAAGAAAAGTATTCCGTTGTAGAAAATAACGGTACCTTAATTGGCGGCTATGGAGAAAAGAATCTGCAGGCTTATAACGTTACTGCATCTGTTGATAAGGATACCAATGGTCTAAAGACTGCCGAAAAGCAGAGCGATGGTTCCTTCACATTTACCCAAAGAAGTAACGGTTCTTCTTCTGGTATTAAAAATGAGCCTCTTAAAACTGCTGCTTTAAACAATATGGGAGCAACTGTAAAAGATGCAAGCGGTAGCTACGGTGAATTTCTTCGTGTAGATTTCACAAAAGATTACGGCGATCTTGGTGCTAATATGCAGGCTGTAAAATGGACCTACTACGGAAATGACAGAACACGTTCTAAGGCACTTGCCACTTACGGAACAAAGTTTGCTGCTGATAACTGGATGCATAAAAGTATGGGAATCCAGTTAGGTCTTACAAATTCTATTCGCTGCCAGCTTCCAAAAGGATATGACGGAACTGGCTACTGGAGCTTAACCATTTATGCTCTTGGATACGCTGATTCTACATATAACTTTGAAGCTACTGATGCAAACATTGTAAAACCTGACACAAATGCTGGCGATACAACTGAGTTAAACAAACTTGTTTCTTCTGTTGAAGGATTAAACCCATCGGATTATACAGAAAAGAGCTGGAATAGCTTCGAAACAGAATTAAAAGAAGCAAAAGACATTTTAGCAAAAGAGGCTCCTAATCAGGCAGAGGTTGATGAGGCAATCAAACATCTTACAGACGCTAAAAATGCTCTTGATAAATATGTATACGGAACAGCGAATCTTTCTTATGCAGATTTCTATTACGGAGAATTAAAAGATGTAAAAGAGGATACTACTTTAGACCTCACTTCTGATAAAGCAGCTTCTTATCGCGAAAGTGGTATGTATGATGCAGTAAGTAGTGCTACAACTAATAAATACAAAAATTACTTCTCCAGTACGTATTCAGAAGATAATACAAACGAACAGGGTGGCTCTATTATCGGTATAAAAGACGTAAATATTGCTGTTCCAACTTCATTATATGAAAATGCGAAAAAGGCTATTTCCGATAATAAAGAATGCAGCAATAAATTATTAGAAATTATTAGTTCTATGAAGTTATCTGATACGACACCATCTGAATATAAAATCTTAAATGGTGATGGTACTTTGACAGCTATGAAATCTGAGGTTATCGAAGATACTTCTGATACACTTACTATCAAAACACAGTCTTCCTACGGACAATATGAAGTAGATCCTGTAACTTCTGAAAACAGCCCTCTTTCTAATTTAGATGCTAAAAAGTCCTTACTTGGTATCATTGTTGAAGACGAAGATGGTAATAAATATGGTATGGAACATCTGGAAAACATCTATGGCGGAGGAAAATTCTCCTTTGCTGTAACAGATGGATTTAAAGAAACACGGAAACACAATTGATTATAAGCGTCATGAAGCTTTACAGGGTAAAACAATTAAAAAAGTTACTTATCTTGTAAAAAACGGTGCTGATATTGTTATTAATACTAACTTAAAATGTAAAACTTTAGCTGGTTCTGACAGCATTAAAGCTACCGCCAACGATAACTTTAAAGATGGTGCAACCGTTTCTGTTGATACTGCTGCTGTTCCTTCTGGTTCTAATTATACTTTAAGCAGCGTAAGTATGGGAAAAACTGTCCTGACAGAAGGTACAGATTATACATACGCAAACAATACTCTGACGATAAAAGCTACAGATAATACTGGTGTGGGTTCCTATTCTATGGTATTTACAGATGATACTTACTCTGATATTGTAGCCTCCTTCACATTAGAATCTGGCTACAAGACTGGAGATATCTCCATTAATAAAAATAATCAGGTTACTCTTCCTTCCGGTGTCAACTTTAAAAAATATGTAAATAATATTACATCTATTAAAATTAATGGGGTAGAAAAAACAGGAAAAGGCGGAATTAAAGCTACTGATTTATTTGATGCAGACGGAAACATTAACTTCAATGCAGCAATTAAAGGTAAAGATGGTTCTTCCACACCTGTATTTGCAGACAAATCTGCTTCTTACACAATAGAGCTTACATCAACCGGTTACCCATCTGTATCTGGAACTGTACAGCTGAATACTTCTATCCTTGAAGCTTCCATCAAAAAAGCAGAAGCACTTGATAGCAGCAAATATACTGCTGAAACCTGGAAAGCACTTCAGACTGCTTTAACAGAAGCAAAAGAAGCAAAATCCGCTAACACACAAGCAATTGTTGATGCTGCAAACACAAAACTTACAGAAGCTCTTTCAGGCTTAAAAGAAAAAGCTGTTACTCCTTCTAAACCTGCAACGCCTTCTAACCCAGACACAACAACAACTAAAAAACCTGCTACTAAACCAGCATTAAAGAAATCAAACGTAAAACTTTCCAAACCTGTTCTTAAAGTTGGAAAAACAACAAAGAACAAAGCAAAAGTTACATGGAAAAAAGTTAAGAAGGCTACCGGTTATGAAATCCAGTACACAACAAAAGGATTCGGTAACAAAAAAGATACAAAAACAATTAAAGTTTCCAAGGCTAAGATCACATCTACTCAGCTTAAGAAACTGAAAAAGAAAACAAGATATAAAGTCCGCATCCGCGCCGTATATACAAAATCCGGATATCAGACAGCTACATCAAAATGGTCTGCAATAAAAACTGTGAAGACAAAATACTAATTTGCTGAGGACACAGAGGCCGCTTTATATAGAAGATATTGTGCTGAATTGTAGCTAGTCTTCTAAAGAAAAAAGAATGGTTATAAGTTTGATTTTGTTCCGTTGCGCTAAGCATTCCATTCTGCCCAGAAAAACAGGAACTTGGGAAAAACGAGTCCCAAGTTCCTATGGTCAGAATTCCATAGCGCAAAGTCACAAAATGCAATACTTATAACCATTCTTTTTTCTTTATCATAGTCTTCTTATAATTCAGCATAAAATTTTATTTCAGTGGCTGTCTGGTTTTGATAACAAATAGCAAATTGGTGATTTATATTGGAAAGAGAAGGGGATTCTCCAGAAGATTCTGACTTTTAATCAAAGAACTATTTCGCCATAAGAAAATAGCAAGGGATACCGGCAAAAGAAATAGAACTCCTTATATAAATGTCAGTTTCTTGGAATTTGATTTCCTGGAAAGCCATAGACTTCTGGACAATCCCCTTATTCTTCCTCAAATTAGTATTTAAGCATTCCCTTTTTTGAGAACTTTTTTCATTTGGTATTTTTTGTTTGACACAACTAATTTTATATAGTATTCTCTAATTGCGAGATATATTTTCTATCTCAGACTTACAAGATTTGAATTGAATTTTCGGTGCTTAATATCTTTTTATTAGATATTCATGCATGAAAACCTGGTAGGGGACCCTCCACTAACGCACTCCGTATGCGCGCTAGGGAGAGTTCTCTAATTTTTTGCCTTAAAAATCAGTGCACAGATTTTTATATATTTATTTTCTTATCAAATATGTCCTTTTGGAATTTTTTATGTTTGATTTCATAATCAGGTTCTAAAAGTATACAAGAGAAGAAGGGAGACTACAAATTTAATGAGAAAACAAAAATTATTAACTAAGGCTCTGGCAGCTTCTATGGCAGTATTTATGTCTGTCAGCCAGCTTTCTGTTCCTGCATTTGCAGCAGAAGGAACAAAATCTGTTTCTATCGCAGGCAGCACTTACACATATTCTGCAGAAGCTTTAGAAGGCTATACTCAGATTGGAAACAGTGGATTATATTATAAATTAACTAACGGTACAGGTTTTTCCGGAACGATATATGGAACATCTAATTTAACTTACAAAGAATTTTATTCTGGTGACGTAAGCAGCACAGACAGCTTTGATGTCGTTACTACTGCCAGCACTTCTAAGTATTCTGTTTTATCTAATGCCTGGACAGATTATAAGAAGGAAAGTGCAGAAGCTGCAGGGGGATATCATGTAAAAGGTGTTGCGAATGTAAATGTTGCTGTTGATTCTGACCTTTATGTTGAATCCACTATTTTAAAAGATGCAAACAAAGAATTAAGCAAAGCATATGAGGAAGCTTCTGATATTACATTAAATGAAAATCCTACACAGGTTCCTTCTCAGTATAAAATACTTCAGGAAAACGGTTCTTATGTTTCTAATAACAAGACAGTCGCTACTGTAACTGATGCCGTACCAACATTAACAACAGGATCCACCTGGGGTGAATACGAGATTGATGTGGTGGAAACAAGCACAAAATACTTAAGAAATTCCCGACAAGATGAGGGATTCCCTGTCAATTCTACTATTCAGGGAATCATTCTTGAAACAACAGAAGGATATAAAGTAGGTCTGGAACATCTTTCAAATATCTGGGTACAACCTTATAAATTATCTTTTAATGTTGCCAATGAAGCAGCTACTATGGGAATTGCAAAATCAGATAATACGGCTGAATTTGCAAAGCTTGTCAATAAAACAATTAATAAGATTACTTATGTAACACCAGAAGGTAACTATGTTTATACTTTCGCTGATGGAATCTTTATAAAACCAGCTTACTCTGAAGAAATCAGCGGTACTTTCAGTGACGATATGAAATCATTTACTTTAAATCAGCTTCCTACTGTAAAAAACGGAACATTAACTGTAACATATACTGTTGGAGCAGGTCATATGAAGACTCCTTATACTCTGTATTCCGGAGCTATTGCAAAAAGCGTTTCTCTTGACTTAAATGCTATCCCATCTGATGCAGAAGGTGGAACTTACAGCGTTGCTATTTCTTGTGATAACTACGCTGATATCCACGTTGCAATCCCTGTAACAGAAGCTCAAAAAGCACAGTTACAGGAACTTATCAAACAGGCTGAAACTGCATTAAAAGGTGCCGGTGCTGATGATAGTGTATTATTAGCACATAAAAATGAGGCAGCAGAACTCTTAGCAAACGAAAGTTCTACCAGTGCCGATGCTGCTGATTTAATCAATGAACTTACTGAATTATTAAAACCATATCAATCCACAGAAGCTCCAACACCATCCATACCGGACAGTACAACAGCTTCTAAACCAAATACAACAACTGCTGCTAAACCAGCTACAAAACCTGCTACTACAGCAAAGAAGCCAAACACAACAGCCACAAAAGTAAAACTTGCAAAACAGACTACAAAAGTAAAAGCAAATGGAAAAAGCTATTCTCCAGAAGAAGTAAGTGCAATGATCCTAGGAGATCTTAAGAAAACAGCAGAAAGCTATTTAGGAGAAGATGTAAAAGAAGCTGTTATTACAGTTCCTGCATACTTTAATGATGCTCAAAGACAAGCAACTAAAAATGCAGGTAAAATAGCTG
>OGXX01001527.1_pt1 | contig 23225 bp, 18 predicted proteins | sample 1576301 | NCBI WGS metagenome assembly OGXX01 (sample SAMEA3541469, study PRJEB24748) | human gut metagenome | biome: human gut; feature: human-associated habitat; material: faeces | place: China | collected 2012
CCTTTCCTAAAACTATTATTTTGCCATATTTAAGTCGTTTTTAGTCAGTATTTTAAGTTGTCTGCAACTATAACTACTTGATAATCAATTAGTTAGCTATTTACCGATGCAGCATATTATATTGGTTGATTATCAGTAGTTTACAGCTTAAAAGATAGACCGCTCAAAAATTTACTTGTTTTTTCGTCAAAAATCGAAGATTTAACACTTTTCTTCGTTGCCAATCTCAAAACAGAGGGAAAATGGGGAAAATTACCCTCTTTTGCCCCGAAACCTCCGGTTCGCAAAGATAAGGCATATCGGGGATAAATTCGCTGATTCGGGCTGCAAAATGAAAGACGGATTCACGGATTTTTGGATTGCCTTTTGTGGCTTGGCAAGGAGTGAATCTTGTTTTGCTTTGAGTTGTATTTTGCTCAATCTACACACTTAGGTTACTCATATTTTGCAGCCAAAAGAGAAAGTCTGTAGGTCTGGTTCGGCTTGGTCTTGGCGAAGCCATTTCTTTTTCTCCCTTTGTTAGCTTTACTTTAATGCACGTATATATGAATACGGAGATAAAGTAAAGTTGGTTTCGGTGATTTATGCTGTGATTCGCTTGAAAAAATGTCGTATAATGGGAGTGATTCGTTGGAAAAAGTGTAACGAATCCGATTTATTCGCTTGAAAAAGTGTAGAGCTGTTATATTGTGCTTGTCTGAGCCTTCATAATTTACAACTCAAAATCTCTGTAAATTATACCTTATCTGATATAATATCGAATATTTGTACCAACTTTATACCCGGAAAGGTATAAAGAGATTCTGCGTCATCAAACTGAATAACATTCAAAGGTATAATTCTATGGATATATTAAGTCTCACCAAAGTAACATCATCGTTCATCCTAACTTTAATAGAAAGAGACGATGGACAAAAGAAACAAATTTTGGAGACGCCAACAAATGGCTCGTGTGTTTAAGGCTCGCATGATTCTTTATGCCGCTTATGGTCATTGCATCATTCGTGAGGTTGGAAGCTATTATGAGCATCCCCGTTGGTTTGAATTGGCAAAAGAGAAATGGGCACAAGTTTACAAAACAACAGGTACTCCGTGTAGCTGTTGGATGTGCAGGGGATTCGAATATGACCGCAAGGAGTATAAGAAAGAGACTCGGCGGATTATTCGGGAATCAATGGAGTGAGCTAAATGATAAGGAACTGAATCTGTGTATTAATTGCATAGGTTCAGTTTTTATTATGCGGCATATAGGCAAAAGGTTACGTGGATTTTCTCAGAAAGCGATGTGTGATATGGAATTTATTTGCTAATTTTGCGCTGAGTTTGAAACGATATAAAAACTAACAATGCAAAGAAATAGAATGAACATATTATCGAAGGTCACAATTTGGGGTAACAAACGCCCTGAATCTGTATTGTGTGTTCATGTCTTTGGCATTGAACCTTGTATTATAAATACTTTCCAACGAAGAACATAGCATGGTGTAGTTTATTCTACCCCTGATTGAAAATATAAACTGAATAGTTGGAGAGTCTTTACCGAACTTTCCAACTATTTTGTTTTTATACCCATTTGTGACAGTTATCTTACGATGCTTTTCTGTCATTTCCGTCTGATGGGTGATTGACAAACAGATTATTAACGTGCAGTGATGCACATAAATTGAGAAGAAATGAATTATAAATTTGATGGCAGTAAAGTATTTTACATCTGATACCCACTTTTATCACGGAAATATCATTCGTTTCTGCAACAGACCTTTTGAGGATGTGGAAATGATGAATGAAACGATTATCTCCAATTGGAATAATACAGTTGGCTTGGATGATACTGTTTTTCACTTGGGTGATTTCTGTCTGGGCGGTTCAGCTGAATGGACTAAAATTCTTGATAGATTGAATGGTAAGATATATCTGATTCTCGGCAACCATGATTTAAAGAACTTGAGGCAGGGGTATGTCGATAGGTTTGAGCATGTGACCATGCAGATGCATATAGAAGTGGATAAACAGAAGATATATTTGAATCACTATCCGTTTCTGTGCTTTGATGGCGGCTATAAAGATGTATGGCAACTGTTCGGCCATGTGCATACGAGGAAGAATAACACTGGAATTGATGCAGCCCGGCTTCAGTATCTCTATCCTACACAATATGACGTAGGTGTTGATAACAACAACTTTATGCCGGTTTCATTTGCACAGATGAAGATAATTATTGAAAAACAAGTTGAACAATTAAAAATGAAAGAGCAATGAAGATACAATACATGAGCGATTTACATCTGGAGTTCAGGGAGAACAGCAGATATTTAAAGCATAATGAATTACCTGTTACCGGTGACGTGCTGGTTTTGGCTGGAGATATATTCTATCTTAGGGATAGGATAGCTCCTATGATGAAATTCTGGAAATGGGCTTCGGATAATTACAGGCAGGTTCTGATTGTTCCCGGCAATCACGAATACTATAATTATTCGGACGTGATGGAACGAGGGCTGCAATGGAAGTGGATGTTCCGTGAGAATGTAGGGTTCTATCAGAATCAGGTAATCCGTATCGATGATACCGATTTTGTCCTGAGTACGCTATGGTCACGGATTAACCCGAATGACGAGTATTTCGTGTGGAAAGGTATGAATGACTTTCGCCAAATCAAATTTGACGGAAAATTGCTACAGGTAGAGGAATTCAATCGGATGCATGAGACCTGTATTGATTTTATCCGGAAAAGTGTCGAAGAGAGCACGGCTGGTCATATTGTGGTGGTTACTCATCATTTGCCTACTTTGGAGGTGATTGATCCACAGCACAAGAACTCCGTACTGAATAGTGCATTTGCTAGCGAATATGGTGATTGGATTGCCAACAGTCGGATAGATATTTGGATTTATGGACATTCACATACCAATATAGACACAGAGATTGGTAGTACAAAAGTAATCTGTAATCAGATGGGATATATTTTTGCGAATGAGCACATTGTGAATGGGTTTGATCCGAAAAAGCATGTTGAAATTTAATGAGCATTAAGCAATGGATGAAAGAATAATAGATAGAAAACTCTTTATTGATTTGGCAAATGAGGTTGGCTTGAACGCTTCGCATATAGAAGCAATGGGTGAAATGCGTCATTGTGAAATCACAGTTAGCGGCAATATGCTGGAACGTCTAGTTGAAATTCAGCATCAGTTCGAGCGATTTGCCGTAATGGGAGATGATGAGTACCGTGGCTTCTACATTGAGGTGCCACGCCCCACTTCTGAGGAATGGGGTGATGTCGAGGAACTGATTGCTTCGGGAGAGTATCAAAGCAAAGATGCGTTCCTTGCGGACTGGCTCGCATTCAATCCAACGGAAACGCAGTGGTTTCATATCGCCTCTTATAGATACGAAGAGTTCCGGTCGATTCGCATTACAGACCGAAAACATACGCATTTCGTCATAACGAATCGCTCCTCTTGTGCCGAAGGAGAATCTGATAACGGATGGTATCAGGATTCCCTTGCCCGACTTTTCTGCTATTTGCAGAGGCTGGTTGATGTTATTGTTGCAAATCCTGATGGGTTCAACGACTATGTGGCGCACAATCTGCCGTGCCAGCAACGGATTGGGCGGATTGCACGAAAGGAACTCAATAGGATAGCTCCGAGCTTTAAGATTAATGTGGAAGATCGGGAAACAGCGATAAAGGCTTTGGAGGATTCTGCGAAGGAACATCCGCACTTCATCTGAAGACTATGAACATTCGGCAATATTGCACATATTATCGTATCGCTAACGAGGCTTATGAGGCATACTACCGGAAGCGAAGTATTGGAAATCGTCTCTACGAAGAACAACCGAATATCCCGGAAGAACTGCGAGATGTAGTCTATTACAAACGAGTGAAATTCGTAGATGTAGATAAACTCTATGACATTGACAGCCCGGAGGATTTTATACGGTTTGCAACAGACCACTATGGCGAGTTGGGGTTTTCGCGCTTGAACATCATTGCATCGAAGGTGCCACAGCAGGGTTGGATGATAGTTGTTTCTAATAGCTACTCGGCAAATGTCGAGCTGGCCATTGAGGTTGCCACTGCTCTATATAAGGTCGGAGTGCCATTATTGATTCGTGATGCCGAGAAACTTTTGAGGATTCTGCGCGAAGAAGATTATGTGCGGTTAATTCCTAATACGTACCATAACTATATGGGTTATCAGGAAGAAGGTACTGTTTACGAACTGCCGTGGGAATACGAATGCTCAGACGATAGTGAATCGGATTTGACTTTGGAGCAATACAATGCGATTGTTTCTCTTGCGGAATGGCAGGATGAAGAATTGGTGAAACCCATCGAGTGATGCTTAAATTGAAGAAGCTGGCTTTTATCTTGACTATAATCATAGATAAAGGTAGAAGTCTGCTTCTTTGAAATCTCTATTTTGGTAGCAAAATCAGTATTTAATAGTCGTATCTTTTGAATTTGTGATTTTTGCGTCCGCAATATATCATTAAATAGGTAAAAAGTAATATCTTTGCATATTATATGATAAGTTGATTATGGCTAAAAATACAATGGGAACCAAGTTGCCCCGAAAGTTGGAGCAGAAAATGTCAGTTGTGGGAGAGCAGATTAAACTGGCTCGCTTGCGCAGGAATTTGAGCGTAGCTCAGGTGGCAGAACGTGCCACCTGTTCTCCGTTGACTGTGTCCCGAATAGAGAAAGGTGCGCCGACTGTGGCAATCGGAATTTATTTGCGAGTGCTCTATGCTCTGCAACTGGACGATGATATTCTGTGGCTAGCCAAAGAAGATAAATTGGGAAAAGCCTTGCAGGATTTGAGTTTGAAGACAAGGGAACGTGCCTCAAAAAAGGAGTAAACGATGAAGATGTTATATGTTTATGCCGATTTTGACTGGCTCAACGAGACAGAACTCGTTGGCGAGTTAGGCTATGAATCTCTTCGTGGCTCGGACAGCTATTGCTTTACCTTCAGCGATGAATGGCTGAAGAAACACGGAGATTTATTTCTGAGTGATGACCTCAATAATTATCCGGGACAGCAATATACGCAACCGGAGAAAGATATATTCGGATGTTTCTCGGATGCTTTGCCGGATCGTTGGGGACGAATGCTGTTGTTGCGACGTGAGCAGATTGCTGCGATGGAAGAGGGGCGACCGGTACGGAGACTATCTTCTTTCGATTTTTTGACTGGTATCGATGACTTTTCCCGAATGGGTGCTTTCCGTTTCAAGGAGTTAAAAGACGGAGGATTTATAAATGTAAGTGAGTTGTTGAAAATCCCACCTCTGGCGGATATAAGGGAGTTGATTGCGGCCAGTGCGGAAATTGAGAAAAGTGAAGAGGGGAATGTCCTGCCTGACAGGAAATGGGTTGCCCAACTCGTGCAGCCCGGTTCTTCATTGGGAGGTGCAAGACCTAAAGCCAGTGTGATAGACACGGATAAAACGCTTTATATAGCCAAGTTCCCTTCTCGCAAAGATGATTACGATGCAGGACTTTGGGAGCATTTCAGCCATTTTCTTGCTGCAAAAGCCGGTATAAATGCCGCAAAGACTAAAGTGCTGGCAACAGGAAAGAAATATCACACGTTGCTTTCTCAACGCTTCGACAGAACCCAAGAGGGGAAACGGATTCACTTTGCTTCTGCAATGACTTTATTGGGACTCAATGACGGTGACAATGCAACTACAGGGCATGGTTATCTGGATATAGTCGATTTCATAATCCAGAACTGCACGAATGTGGAAGAGAATCTGCAGGAACTCTATCGCCGTGTGGCTTTCAATATCTGCATTGGTAATAGCGATGATCATTTCCGTAATCATGGTTTTCTTTTGACTGCAAAAGGTTGGACGCTTTCTCCTGCATATGACATGAACCCTACTTTGAATGAGTATCAGAGTCTGCTTGTCTCATCAACCTCCAATAAGGCAGAACTGGGTATTTTGCTGGATGCTTGCGAAGACTATATGCTAAACCGTACAACAGCAGAAAAGATTGTTGTTGAGGTAACTGAAGCTATAAAAGGATGGCGAGAATTGGCAACACGATTGGGGATTTCCAAGAGAGAGATGGATATGTTTGCCGGAGTGTTGGATGAGCGATGTAAGATGGAGTAGTTTCAGTTAGATGAGTTTATAATTGTAATAATGATTTTGCATAACAATAATTTAACATTGTAAAAAGATTAAAAAATGAAACATATATCTGTTCGAGTACCTTGGCACGACAATGGTTGGAATTCGCATGTATGTGCAAATCCTCGTTGTAATACATTCTGTAAACAACTACCTAATATTGTCAACTCAAAAGTAGATTGTGAGCAGTTGTCGTGTGGAATCGACTGGTCTAAATTAACTACAAAAGAACGTCCTGCTTGTGCTGGAGAGAATGGGGGATTCATGAATTACAAGGCTTATGAGCGTGAATTTATTCACATATATGCTTGGAATTCAGACAATCCACATTCTAAGTTATTACCTACAAAAGTAATGATACCAGCTTATTCAGCTCTTGGAATACCATTCCGTTACTTGAATATGGATGCACAGAAAGACCTTAGCAAGGAGCATCCTGAATTTCGCCCTGCCGAAAGTGCACCTTTCGGTTCGGCTTGGGTTTATAATCCTGAGCGATTGTATGATGTGCTTAAATGGTTCAGCTCAGAGATAACCGAGGAATCGATATGCGTCTTTTATTGTAAGAAAGGCAATCCGATTGACGATGAAGGTTTACGAATGATTGTGGGAATGGGGGATATAGTAAAAAATTGTGGTGTTCAAGACTACGAAACAACTGCCGATTATACATATCCCTTATGGGAGATAATGTTCTCTCATTCCATTCGCCCAGACCTGAAAGAATCTCGCGGCTTCATTCTCCCCTATAAAGAATATCTGGAGTTGGATGAGAATATATTCCAAGGGAAGGGTCTGTCAAAGATACAGGCTCTTGATGAGATCAAATTATCGCTGGATAAATTTGACAGTAGCGGAAAGATATTTGATGAACTATCATATGGTTGTGATTTTATAAGCAATCATTCAATGCTATTGATTCTTGAAGCTGCTCGGCGTTCGTTGGAGGCAGTAATTCGACATGGCTTGGCTGGCTCAATCGAGGGATGGCAATGTCAACTCAGGTGGATTGATGCCCGTATTGAGCATGTCAAGAAACAAATCACTCCCTTCCCTTCATTCGCTTCAGCACTTAAAGCGCTGGGAATAGATTATGGCAATCTGATTGAAAGCGACCTGCGAAAAAAAGGATGTGGACCGAAAGACAATCCCTGGGGGCATTTTGAAAAGTTGCTAAATAAGGAAATCAAAGTTGATAGTGCTGTTTACAACTCGTCTCTTCCTACGTATCGAATAAGTTGGGAGGGCCAAACAAGTAATGTACGTGAGCGTCTTATCACTTTATCCAGATTTGAACTTGAATCCGATGTTATTGAGCATTTTATAGATGATGTAGAGTCTGATATACTAAGCAATCCATACCTCATCAGCGAATGGTGCGCTCGGAATTTTATAGAGAAAGTTTCAACGCGTACAATTGATCTTGGAGCCTTCCCCGACCCAACAATTCAGGGTGATAATGTTCCAGTGCCTCCGTTCGCAGCGGAGTCCATTTTGGATACTCGACGCCTTAGATCATTAGTCGTTGAAAGGCTTTATTCCGTTCTAACAGATGGTGATACCCTTGTGTCAATAAAAGAGATGGAGGACTATCTGCGCGACATAATGACGGAAGAAGACAAAGCTCGCCTCCCGAAAAACATACTTCTCACACATCGCCAGTTTTTTGAAGTATCCTTCGATTATGTTCCTGATGAGAATCCTACTGCTATCCAACTCAAGGAATATTATCAAATGGAGGAGTTTCTTCGGAAAGTGCTACGAGAAAGAGCAAAGAGAGATGTTAAGAAGCCTACCGGTGAGGACTGGCTATCCCTCGCTATGTTAGACAAGAATTATGATCCTACAAACGAGCGCAGTCAACAGGCTACTGAGCAGCAGGCCAAAGCTCTTGAAATGATGGACAAAAAGCGCCTTTCAGTTCTCACGGGAGGCGCAGGTACCGGTAAGACTACCGTAGTGAGATCCTTTCTCTGTTCTGACAAGATAAAAGCAGAAGGCGTTCTGCTGCTGGCTCCCACTGGAAAGGCGAGAGTAAGGCTCAGTAATATGGCCGAAAATGTGAGTTCAAAAACCGTAGCTCAGTTTCTTGCCAGTCTCGGCGCCTTCGATTTTGAAAACATGAAACCGCGTCTAACTGAAGACTCGCGCAAATACTCACGTGCTAAGAATATAATCATTGATGAATGTTCGATGCTAACTACCGACACGTTTCATGCGCTTATTATGTCGCTTGACCTGAAGTTCATAAACCGAATAATACTTATCGGAGACCCCTATCAGCTACCTCCGATAGGTCCGGGCAGGGCTTTCTCGGATTTATGCCATTATCTTAATTGTGATGACGCGGACGCCAATCTGAAATCTGCCATTACCTATCTCCGCACCGTTGTGCGCACAATAGCCAGTGGAGATTCAGATGTCTTGACTTTGGCCTCTTGGTTCAGTGGAAACAAACCGGAGAAATTTGCCGATGAAATATTTTGGAAAATCGAAAGCAAGAATCTCAAAGGCGATCTTTCAGTTTATTACTGGAACGATGAAAAGGATCTGCCTCAAATCCTTAGGGATGCAATTTGCAAGGAACTCGCTTGTTCCGATGTCGAACTGCCAGAATCCTTGAAGCAAAAAATAGGTATTGACGACTTAAAATCGCTTGAGTCAGATCCGGCAGCGCTCGAAAATCTTCAGATTCTTGCTCCAGTAATAAATCTCGCATGGGGTACATATCAACTGAATTCCTATCTTCAGTCATGGGTTGGAAATAATATCAATCGCAAAGGGGATTATCAGGAAATCGGAACCCAGAAGATATATAAGAATGATAAAGTCATTCAACTTCAAAATATATTACGAGAATCCTATCCATCAAAAGAAAAATATCCTCTCTCCAATGGCCAGATAGGCTTTGTTAAGTCTATAAATAAAGGACATATCAATGTTATGTATGTTGGCATACCTCATGAAACCTTCGGCTTCAGGGGAGATAAAGGGGAAGACCAGGATGCTGCTATTGAGCTTGCATACGCTATTACAATCCATAAAAGCCAGGGCAGCGATTTTGATACGGTTTTTGTGGTATTGCCCAAAACCGGCCGCATTTTAAGTCGTGAGTTGATATATACAGCTCTTACCAGAGCAAAGAAGCGTGTAGTCCTGCTTGTTCAAGATTCTATTGGTTGGTTGAGAGAATTTACTAAACCACAAGCCTCAGTGCTCGCACGACGAAATACCAATCTATTTGACTATTCCGTTCGAGCCGAACGTCTTAATATTCCTTATGTTGAGGGCCTGATTCATGGAACAGCCAAGAAAGGTCTGTTTGTGCGTAGCAAGTCAGAAGTTGTAATTGTAAACCAATTGGTAAATGCTGGGGTGGAATTTGAGTACGAGCAACTACTGGAAGAAAATGGCCACCGATGCATTCCCGACTTTTCCTTTGAAACCCCATGGGGTGATAGAATCATCTGGGAACATCTGGGAATGCTTGTCGTTCCGGAATACAAGGCTTCATGGGAGCGTAAACTAAAATTCTACGAGGAAATAGGTTATACCCTCGGAGAAAATCTTTTCACGACTTGCGATCATGAAAATGGTGCAATAATGACCGAAGAGGTGGAAGACGTCATCAGAAAAATCAAGGAGCAGTTATGAATCAGGAGGAGGAATTATATTTCAAGGTACTCAGTAAACAAGGTCGGGAGGCTTGGACAATCTTCAAGAATCCTATGTATCGTGGAGCATTGGAAATCGCCCAGAATCTTTATAAAGACAAAGCACATTTTGTGTATGAGTTACTTCATAATGCCGATAACCAAGGCGCTACCCATGTCTCAATGAGGACAAGAAGCCGGAACAAGTTGAATTTGATGTGATGGCAGAATCGCTCGATAAAAAGTATCTGCTGGTTGACGAATGCAAATGGACAACCCAAGAGAATGGCAAACAACTGACAGGCGAACTTCTCCGTAAAGCTAATTTGTTACTATTTATCAAGAACTACACCATCGTTCCGGTGCTGTTTCTTAAGAGTGCTCCGAAAGATGATGCTGGGAATGCAATGTTGCCAGAAGATGTTATTGAGTTAATGAAATAAAAGGATATAACAATTCACGACTTAAAGATGCTAGATTTTAGAAAACAATTTCAGGAAATTATAGAGCAATCCTATATTCCGTTCAATATAGATAAAGCTGCAACTTCAGATGTATGGAGTAATATTTACAAATTGATACTTCCTAATATTCCAGAAAAACTTTTTAGATATCGTAAAATAGACGATAAAGGTTATACTATTGAATCATTAAAATCCGGAACAATTTCATTATGCCATGCAGGAATGTTTCCGGATAAGTATGATTCATATTTATATATAGATCAAGACAAAATTCGCGAAGATTTAAAAAAGGCATTAAAGGATGCATTGCGCATAACATTGTCGCATATAACCCAGAAATCCTCTGATATAAGGGCAGAAAAGGCAACGCAAATATGTTACTACAGAGAGTGTGGATATACGGATGAACAAATTATAGATAAAATATTGACAGATGAATATATGGATTTTTGTAACAACATTGGGTCTGCGATAAAAAAGCAAGAGTCGCGTTTTAGAAATCCGAGAAATAGTGCAAAAATAGCATGTTTTACAGAAAGTGTACAGTCAAAATATATGTGGGATAGATATGCTGATGGGTATAAGGGATTTGCATTAGAATACGATCTTAGAAAATGTATTTTTAAATATAACTCATTGGGAATGGATGTAAATCTCTTTCCTGTGATTTATACTGAATTAAGACCTGACGTTACATTGGATGAGGGAAATATTCATACTTACGAGTATTTTAAGCAAGTTGGAGATAAAAATTGGTTGAACTTTTTGTCTTCCATGATATCAGTCAATCAATTATATTGGTATCGATCTTATCTTTATAAGGACCAAAAAGAATACGAACATGAACATGAATGGAGAATGCTGTATTATAACTTAGAGGATGAGAATAATTATGCATCAATTCCAGATGTCGGATGTTTGAATGCAATTTATTATGGTCCAGATATAATCCCAAAGGATAAGGATGAATTACATCTGATTGCAGTTGAAAAAGGACTGAAAGAGTATGATGTTGCTCTTGATGCTGGTAGCCGTAGATATGATTTAAGGATAACAGCAATTAAATAGGAATATTCTTTGCTCAAAAAAAAATCAATCAACAACCTGAAAGTTGTGTCATCTCGATTATTTATACTACCTTTGCCTACAGAGTAAGGCAAAGGTATTTTTTGATGTATACAATGGCTGAAAAACAGATAGACACGGTTTTAGGATTGGTTGAAGGAACGGAGGAGAATAAAGACGAAAAGTGGATGTGTCATTCGCAAGCTATCGCTGCAACTATGTCAAACCGAATGGAGGAACTTGGTATGACACAACGAGCGTTGGCCGAGAAGATGAATTGCACTCAGCAATATGTCTCCAAGGTGTTGAAAGGTCGCGAGAATCTGTCATTAGAAACCTTGTGCAAGATAGAAAATGCATTAGGCATCAGAATACTGCAAGCCGGAATAGATAAGTAATAACACCATAACAGGGCGCAAGAATATGTCAATACAGAGCGAAGCGGCGTTGGAAGCCGGACTGATAGCCACACTTCGGCAAATGGACTACGAGTATGTTCAGATTACCGAAGAAGATAATCTTTATGCCAATTTCAAGCGGCAGTTGGAAATTCACAACAAGAAACAACTGGCGGAAGTTGGCCGTAACTCATTTACGGATGAAGAGTTCGAGAAGATATTAATCTATCTGGAAGGTGGTACTCGCTTTGAAAAAGCAAAGAAGCTTCGCGACCTATATCCTCTTGATACGGCTAACGGACAGCGCATTTGGGTAGAGTTTCTTAATCGTACCCAATGGTGTCAGAACGAATTTCAGGTTTCGAGCCAAATTACGGTGGAGGGACGAAAGAAGTGTCGCTATGATGTGACGATTCTTATCAATGGTCTCCCTTTAGTTCAGATTGAATTGAAACGTCGGGGAGTAGAACTCAAACAGGCATACAATCAGATTCAACGCTATCATAAGACATCCTTTCATGGGTTGTTCGATTATATTCAGTTGTTTGTCATCTCCAATGGTGTGAACACTCGTTATTTCGCCAATAATCCCAATGGCGGATATAAATTTACATTCAACTGGACGGATGCGGCAAACCTGCCATTCAATGAACTGGATAAGTTTGCTGTGTTTTTCTTGGAAAAGTGTACGCTCGGTAAGATTATCGGAAAGTACATCGTATTACATGAAGGTGATAAATGCTTGATGGTGTTGCGCCCATACCAGTTCTATGCAGTAGAAAAGATATTGGATCGAGTGCAGAACTCCAATGATAACGGTTATATTTGGCATACAACAGGGGCAGGAAAGACTTTGACTTCATTCAAAACTGCGCAACTCGTTTCGGAGTTAGATGATGTAGATAAGGTAATGTTCGTTGTCGACCGCCATGACCTTGATACACAAACACAGTCGGAATATGAAGCCTTTGAACCGGGAGCCGTTGACGGTACGGACAATACGGACGAGTTGGTAAAACGTCTGCATAGCAACTCCAAGATTATCATTACCACTATTCAGAAACTCAATGCAGCCGTAAGCAAGACATGGTATAGCAGCAAAATAGATTCGATACGCCATTCTCGTATCGTGATGATATTCGATGAGTGCCATCGTAGCCATTTCGGGGAGAGTCATAAGAAGATTATGCAATTCTTCGATAATGCCCAGATATTCGGATTTACCGGAACTCCAATATTTACAGAGAATGCAGTTGATGGTCATACGACCAAAGAGGTGTTCGGCAACTGCCTGCATCGCTATCTGATTAAGGATGCCATTGCTGATGAGAATGTTCTCGGTTTTCTTGTGGAATACTATCATGGCAGTGAGGAGGTGCAGAACGGCAGTACCAATCGCATGACGGAAATAGCCCAATTCATCCTTAATAATTTCAATAAGTCAACATTTGACGGAGAGTTCGATGCGCTGTTTGCCGTGCAGTCAGTGCCGATGCTTATCCGTTATTACAAGATATTCAAGGAACTGAATCCTAAGATTCGTATAGGTGCAGTATTTACCTATGCAGCCAATGGAAGTCAGGATGATGAACTGACAGGAATGGGTACAGGTTCTTATCTGAATGACAGTGCAGGCGAAGTCGATGAGCTGCAAGCCATCATGGATGACTATAACGAAATGTTCGGCACATCGTTTACGACTGAGAACTTCCGTGCATATTACGATGACATCAACCTGCGCATGAAAAAGAAGCGAGCCGATATGAAGCCGCTTGATCTTTGCCTTGTTGTCGGAATGTTCCTTACCGGTTTTGACAGCAAGAAACTTAATACGCTCTATGTAGATAAGAACATGGAATACCACGGCTTGTTGCAGGCATTTAGCCGGACGAACCGTGTGCTGAACGAAAAGAAACGCTTCGGAAAGATTGTATGTTTCCGTGATTTGAAGAGCAATGTGGATGCTGCTATCAAATTATTCAGTAACAGCAACAATCCGGAAGAAATAGTGCGACCTCCGTTTGAAGAAATCAAACAGGAATACAAGGAACTTGCATCCGATTTTCTGAAGAAATACCCGGACACAAACTGCATAGACCTTTTGCAGAGCGAAACGGCTAAGAAAGAGTTTGTTTTGGCATTTCGTGATATTATCCGTAAACACGCAGAGATTCAAATATATGAGGATTATAGCGAAGAAGCTGATGATCTCGGCATGACGGAACAGCAGTTTATGGATTTCAGGAGTAAGTATCTTGATATCCATGATACTTTTGCACTCGTTGATCCAGCTCCGTCTTCCAAACCGGATGATAATACAGATACTTCGGATGATGGAGACCTCGGCGATGTGGATTTCTGCCTTGAGCTTTTGCATAGCGACGTTATCAATGTGGCATATATCCTTGAACTCATTGCAGAACTTGACCCATATAGTGCCGATTATGCGGAACGCCGTCAGAATATCATTGACACGATGATTAAGGACGCTGAAATGCGCAGCAAAGCCAAACTTATCGATGGCTTCATTCAAAAGAATGTGGATGACGATAAGGAAAACTTCATGATGCAGCGAGGCAAGGTTGACGGTACAAGCGATTTGGAAGAACGGTTGAACCGCTATATTGCCGTTGAGCGAGAAAATGCCGTCAACTCATTGGCTGAGGAAGAGGATATATCGTCATCGGTATTGAATCACTTCCTTAAAGAATATGATTACCTGCAAAAAGAGCAGCCAGAAATCATACAAAAAGCATTGAAAGAGAAGCATCTCGGCCTGATAAAAACGAGAAAGGCGTTGACAAGGATTTTAGACAGATTGCGTAATATCATACGCACTTTCAGTTGGGATTAAAAGGAATACAGATATGGTAAAGACAAATGAACCAGGATATGTGTATATCTTGACTAATCCAAGTTTTCGTGAGGATTGGGTCAAGATCGGTAAAAGTGCGCGACCTGTTGATATACGTTCCAAGGAACTTGATAATACGGCAGTTCCGTTGCCTTTTGAGATTTATGCAACCATTCAGACTGTCAAATATAACGATGTTGAAAAACATGTACACAAGACCATCGACCGGTTGACGGATTTGCGTATTCGCCAGAATCGGGAGTTTTTCAATGTGCCGCCGCAAATAGCTTTGGATATATTCAATGACATAGCCAAGATGATTGATGATGCGGTTGTCACGGTCTATGTAGATAATAAACCGGTTTGTCATAATGAAAAAGAATCGTTGTCTGTAATGCAGAAACGAACCGTAAAACGAGGACGTTTCAAATTCAGCATGGTCGGTATTAAAATAGGCGAATGCGTTACCTTTATTCCTACGAATACAGAAGTCAAGGTGGCAAGCGATGATTCCGTTGAATATGAAGGGCGTATTTATAAATTGTCCCCTTTTGTCGGTACGTTTATGCCAGAAGAGAAACGGAATACATCAGGTGCATATCAAGGGGCAAAATATTTCTCATATAAAGGGAAAGTGCTGGATGACCTGAGAAGTATAATAGAGAGCAATATACCATTGCCGGAAAGTGATGTAATACAGAATAATATAGAGTAATAAAGATATGAGCGAAGAACTGCAACAGAAACTCCGTGACCAGCTTTGGGAGGTCGCAAACCGTTTGCGCGGCAATATGTCGGCAAGCGATTTCATGTATTTTACCTTGGGCTTCATTTTCTACAAATATCTGTCGGAGAAGATAGAAACGTATGCTAACAGTGCTTTGGAGGATGATGAAGTTACATTCAAGAAATTATGGGAAATGCCCGATTCGGATGCTGCGGAATTGCAGGAAGAGGTCAAGAACCAGTGCTTGGAAAATATAGGCTACTTCATTGAACCGAAATTCTTGTTTTCTTCCGTAATCGAAGCTATCAAGCGGAAAGAAAATATACTTCCGATGCTGGAGCGTTCATTGAAACGCATTGAGGATAGTACGCTCGGACGTGACAGTGAAGAGGATTTCGGTGGTCTGTTTTCGGATATTGACCTTGCTTCCCCTAAGCTCGGAAAGACAGCAGATGACAAGAATACGCTTGTTAGCAATGTTCTGCTTGCACTCGATGACATAAAGTTTGGTGTGGAGGCATCGCAGGAGATTGACATTTTGGGCGATGCTTATGAGTATATGATTAGCCAGTTTGCTGCCGGTGCAGGCAAGAAAGCAGGTGAGTTCTATACTCCGCAAGAGGTCAGCCGTATATTGGCGGAGATTGTTACTCTTGGACATAACCGTTTGCGTAATGTTTACGACCCTACCTGCGGTAGTGGTTCACTGTTGCTCCGTGCTGCAAGTATTGGCAAGGCAGCATATATCTACGGACAGGAGAAGAATCCGACAACCTACAACCTTGCCCGAATGAATATGTTGCTGCATGGCATCCGCTTCAGCAGCTTCAAAATAGAGAATGGCGATACACTTGAATGGGACGCATTCGATGATATGCAGTTTGATGCGGTGGTTGCAAATCCTCCTTTCTCTGCCGAATGGAGTGCCGCCGACAAATTTAACAACGACGACCGTTTCAGTAAAGCAGGACGGCTTGCCCCTAAGAAAACAGCCGACTATGCTTTTATCCTGCACATGGTTCATCATCTCAATGAAGGTGGTACGATGGCTTGCGTTGCTCCGCACGGAGTTCTGTTTCGAGGGAATGCGGAGGGCGTTATACGTCGTTTCCTGATAGAGAAGAAAAACTATATTGATGCTATTATTGGTTTACCTGCCAATATATTCTATGGAACAAGCATTCCGACCTGTATTCTCGTATTGAAGAAATGCCGTAAGGAAGACGATAATATCCTGTTCATTGATGCCAGCAAAGAGTTTGAAAAAGTTAAGACCCAGAACAAACTCCGTCCTCAGCATATCCAGAAGATTGTAGAAACTTACCGTGACCGCAAGGAGGTTGAAAAGTATAGTCATCTTGCTACGTTGCAGGAGGTTGCCGAAAATGACTATAATCTGAATATTCCTCGCTATGTCGATACTTTTGAGGAAGAAGAACCTATCGACATCAAAGCTGTCATGGCTGAAATAAAGGAGTTGGAAGCCAAGCGAGCCGAACTGGATAAGGAGATAGAGGTATATTTGAAAGAATTGGGACTGGTTGAATAATTACACAATGGCAGAGATAGACAACATACCCGAAATGCGTCCGTCATTCGACAATTTACGCCGTCAGGATGAGGGCGGAAACGAATATTGGAGTTCACGCGACCTGTGCGCTGCTATGGGCTATTCGGCTTATTGGAAATTCCAAAGAGTCATAGACAAAGCTATCAAGGTGGCAGGTGAAAAAGGAATGAAAGTGGACGACCATTTCAACCAAGCGGTTGATATGGTTAGAATCGGAAGCGGCTCATTCCGTAAGGTCAATATCTTCCGCTTGTCGCGTATGGCGTGTATGATTGTTGCCGAAAATGCCGATGCTAAAAAAGTGTTGGTACAACACGCTCGCGATTACTTTACTCAAACAATACCGACAAACGAATTGGTGCAAAATTCGTTGAGTTCTAACATTTTGCTGTATAAAACAGCGCAAGGAGAAGCGCGAATAGAAGTGATATTAAATAGTGAAACCTTCTGGATGTCACAAAAGCGCATGGCCGATTTATTTGGGGTGGATGTACGAACTGTCAACTATCATCTTAGTCAGATTTATGAAACAGGCGAGCTTACTAAAGAGGCAACTATCCGAAAAATTGGGATAGTTCAATCAGAGGGAGAAAGAGATGTGGAACGTACACCGCTGTTCTATAATTTGGATGCCATTATTGCAGTAGGTTATCGTGTCAATAGCTATCAAGCCACCCAGTTCCGTATCTGGGCTACGGCTGTATTGAAGGAGTTTATCATTAAAGGGTATGCGCTTGATGATGAACGCTTAAAGCAAGGAAAACACTTTGGCAAAGATTATTTTGATGATTTGCTGGAGCGTATTCGTGAGATACGTACCTCAGAGCGCAGATACTACCAAAAGATAACAGACATCTATGCTGAATGCAGTGCCGATTATGACCCGAAGTCGGATTGTACCAAATTGTTCTTCAAGATGGTGCAAAACATGATGCACTTGGCTGTAACTCATCGTACCGCTGCTGAAATAGTATATGAACGTGCTGATTCGGAAATGCCACACATGGGACTGACCACTTGGAAGAAAGCTCCCGATGGCAGAGTCCAGAAATCCGATACGATTGTGGCAAAGAACTACTTGTCAGACAAAGAGGTTTCCGAACTTAACGGCGTAACTAACGCATTTCTTGAATTTGCAGAGCTGCGAGCCCAACGCCATATCATTACAACGATGGCAGACTGGAGGCAACGTCTTGAGCAGTTTCTTGCAACAATGGACTATCAAGTACAAGATTCAGCCGGTAAAGTTTCTCAAGAAGAAGCACGAGAGAAGGCGTATTGTGAGTATGAAAAATATAAAGTGATTCAAGACCGTTCGTTTATCTCCGATTTCGACCGGTTTAATGATGGCGACAAATTGTTGCCGTTTGATATCAACCCCGATAAAGAATAATGGTTATGGCAAATAATAATGAAAATAAAGTCCTTAATGTTCCCCATTTGAGATTTCCGGAGTTTAGTGGAGAGTGGGATTCTTTTAAATTAGTTGAATTAGGTAAATTCATAGGTGGAGGTACTCCATCTTCTTCAAACTTATCCTTTTGGACAGGTTCAATTCCATGGATTTCATCATCTGATATTAAAGAGGATAATATTAATAATATATCTATATCCCGTTATATTACAGAAGATGCTATCGAAAAATCTGCTACAAAATATTGTCCTGCGCCAGTCATTCTTATCGTATCAAGAGTAGGTGTTGGAAAAGTAGCATTATCACATACATCTTTATGCACTAGCCAAGATTTCTGTAATATTATAGACATAAAATGTCATCCAGTATTTCTTTCGTATAATTTACTTCGCACAATGAAGCGAAAATCAAGAGAAGTACAGGGAACATCTATCAAAGGTATCACATCCGATGAACTCCAAAAGATAAGAGTGTTTATACCCAAGAATAAGGATGAACAAAATAAAATTTCAAATCTTCTGACATTGCTCGATGAACGTATCGCCACCCAAAACAAAATCATTGAGAAACTGCAATCCTTAATTAAAGGGCTTAGTCAGCAATTGCTTTCATCAGAGAATGATTGGATTTTATATAGACTGGATGACTTGGCGCAAATAAAAAGTGGCTATTCAGGAACACAAGTGAGTTATCAAACCCCTTATAAGGTTTCTCGCATAGAAACTATTAGCAAACATTGTATTGATATACAACGAATTGGCTATGTAGAGTGTATTCCTGAAAGCTATAGGTTAAACGTAGGTAATATTCTGTTTAGCAATATCAATAGTATTCAGTATATAGGAAATACAGCCTATCTTGACAAAGATTATGGACTTTATCATGGCATGAATTTATTGCGAATTATACCCAATACAACCATAGTTAGACCTCGTTTTTTGCATTTACTTCTTTGTACTGATTGGGCAATAAACCATTTTCAAACTATTTGCAATAAAGCAGTTTCACAAGCAAGTATCAACCAAACTGCGTTAGGTAAGAGTCGATTCCCGATCCCACCAATGTCTGTTCAACAACAAATCTGTAGTATGTTTGAACTCACTGAGAGAAAATTGGATAATGAGCAAGAATACATAAGTTGTCTTCAACAGCAGAAACGGTATTTGCTTCAGAAAATGTTTATATAAGCATTAGGCTTAATAGATACTTCTTCAATAAAATGTATTGTTCCGTTAATGACTTTTCATTTGCCAAACGGCAATGCAAAGCGTCAAGAGTGTTAGCTATATGTCCTTGTTTCTCTAAGCTTGGTAGCAAAAACTTCATCTTCATAAAGTCATTTTTTTGAAGATTAAACCGTGTACTCCCTTGTGCTAACGGATATATAGCCCTACGAAATGAAGAACTTGAAATGAAGTGGGCAAGGTATTGAGGTAATACACGTTCATCATAGAAATGAATGCCAAAGCAGAAGCTATTCAAATAAAGTTTCTGCGTATTGCCCAAATATACTGCACCTATACCAACTTCTTCCGGAGTTTCAGATGAGAGTGTGAATAAGGCATCACCGTACTGCACACTGTTTTGTTTTTCGTTGGGAGCGATTTGTACCAATTCATAATCCTTTTCCGAGATGTAAGTATTCTGATACACGTTCATATAAGTAATGAATGGCTCACCATATCCGAAATCATCACCGCCTTTTCCGCTTAATCCAGAATAAGCTTCACCCAAATCTGAAAAGCAGACGGTTTCTCCCTTAATACCTTTGTGGATATTATCGTTTAGCCCTTTAATTAAGGATAAAAAATCAGCAATTTCACAGGAAAGGGATATTCCCCATATTCTTTACTCTCCTTGCTGTTCCATCAACTCCTTATAGTGCTGTTCATATTCTTCATCAGTAAAACTTTCAGCACAACTTTTGGATCGAGTTAAAATTCGTAGATTCTCTTGAAATAATATTTCCTGTCGGCTCATTTGAGAACCAAAATATTTAGGAGAATAAAATCTATCAATCTCTGTTTGCTTTAAATTTTTATACCCAAGAGAAACGGCCATTTCTGAAAGTAAGTCAAGTCTAAAAGAATTACTACTATCAAAATGAGGTGATCTTTCGTTTAAACTATCTAAATATTCTCTCCATGCATGTCTAACTTTTTTGTTTTCCTGAAATACTACATCTATTGTATTTAAGGCATCAACCCATTCTTTTGTTATTGGGGTTGATTTTCGATCTGCCATTAGTGTAAGGAAGACTCTTAATTGAGCATCTTTTTTTGCTTTTCTATTTTGGTACTTTATTCCTAATACCCAAACAATAATTGGGATAATAGCAACAGCAATAATCTGACCGATGCCGATAATGATTTGTATATATTCTGTTGTACTCATAACGTTAAATTTATGCAAAGGTAGTCTTTTAGATCAAAACCTATTTGTATAATTCGAAAAATTTTATCTTTAATTAAATATCACACAAGCTAACTATGCAAAATAGCAGAATACACTGCTTCAAGATTGACTCTTCTACACACTTTGATAATAATATAATGAGGAATATTCCGTTTCTAATGTGATGGATGTAGAGCATAATGTTACAAATAATGCGATGTTTTGAGGTATAACCGTCTGGTTATCATAATGAAATTAAGGATTGTTTATTTGTAATGTCCGCAATTAGTTTGAAAATGCTTCACTCTGATTCTTGGGAACAATTCAAGATTCAAGATATTGCATCAATAGGACGTGGTAGAGTTATTAGTTCGGTAGAAATTAGCCAACAAGAAAATCCGTTATACCCTGTGTATTCTTCTCAAACATCAAATGACGGAATTATGGGTTATCTTGATGATTTTATGTTTGAAGGTGAATATATCAGTTGGACGACTGACGGTGCAAATGCAGGAACGGTATTTTATCGTAATGGAAAGTTTAATTGCACTAATGTCTGTGGCTTGTTAAAGCTCAAAAAAGGATTTGATGCCCATTTCGTTTCATTAGTCTTAGCAGAAGCAACAAGGATGTATGTCTCAACTAATTTAGCAAACCCGAAACTTATGAATAACACAATGGGAAACATACAAATCCGTCTGCCAAAATTAGAAGAACAAAAAAGAATCTCCGTTGTTTTCAGAAAGTTACATGGACTATTAGAGACACATAATAGTTTGATCATCAAGTATTCAAAGCAGAAACAATATTTGCTCTCGCAGATGTTCATATAAACATTTGCGAGAGTAAGTATCTCTTTTGTTCTTCGTATCTTATCTTTGTTTTTGCTTCAATATCCAATTTGCTGTTTAACGAAGTCATTAGTGAGGCTATTATACTTTGTCTTTCTTTTGAAGGTAGTTCAATTACAAGCGAAGCTATTTCTGAAATATAATGCCTTTTATGTTCTTCCGATTTAAATTCCCAATATGATAGATATTCAAACATAAATCGAAGATTTACATTCGGTTTTGCTGTGAGTATTTTTATTGCCGAAGACTTTACCTTAAAAGGGAATGATACATATTTTGCATCCATTGTGAAATCGTCAAAGATTATACACTCTCCTTTTTGATATATGCCAAATTTTTCGTCTGTATACCCCAAGATAAAACCTTTATTCGCAGTTAGAACAGGGGTTAAACTTGTGTCGGTAGAGTATTCATCATTAGCTACAATATATGCAGTAGGTTGTTCGTAATCAAGTAGCTGATTGATTTCAAAGCTCTCTGTATATTCATCTTTCAATAAGGAGAACATCTTTTTTCTAATTGCGGACTTTAATTTTTTCAAATCCTCAATGATTTTGTTTTGAGTAGCAATACGCTCATCTATCAACGACAATAACTCTGCTATCTTTTGTTGCTCAACATCAGATGGAACTGACACTTGAATTTTACGAACTTCATTTGCCGAAATTTCTAAAAAGGTTGACCCACAAGACTTCCTGATTAGATCTTTCTTCTTTGTTTGTATCAGATAATAGAGAAAATCAACATTGCATTTTTTAGATACAAGACATTGAAAACCTTGGTTTGTAGCACATTCTCTGAGAGATAATGAGCATTCTCCAATGGTGGCACGAGAACTTAAAAGTATCGTATTGGGAGGCAAAAGTTTTGCGCTGGAATTGTTTAACCCCACTTCTGTTATGGTACGCAAACTTGAATCAACATATTTATTTTTACCTATTTCAGAAGGGGTAAACCATTGTATTTCTCCATCCCAATATGATTTTACAGTAGTATCAGGCGTTCCACCGCCAATAACAACCGCTAAATCGTTTATTGATTTTGTTACCCACTCCCCACTAAACTCAGGAAATCTCAAATGGGGAACATTACATATTATATTTCTCTAATTATTAGAACTATTGATTTTAAGATTATGATTCAGAAGACAATTAGAGAAATTTCGGACGCATGGCGAGAGGACAAGCGACCGTATGTAAAACAGTCAACAATGGCAGCTTATATGTTGATTCTCGAAAATCACATTTTGCCAAAGTTTGGTGAGAGTAACGAACTTCATGAAAATGATGTGCAGGGTTTTGTACTTGAAAAGTTGGAATGCGGATTGAGCGTGAAATCAGTCAAGGACATTCTCATTGTCCTGAAGATGGTTATGAAATTCGGAGTAAAAAACGAGTGGATGAACTATTACGAATGGGACATTAAGTACCCCACAGACGTTGCTGGCAAAAAGTTGGAGGTCTTGTCGGTGGCAAATCACAAAAAGATTCTGAATTATATTCAGGACCACTTTTCTTTTCCGGGACTTGGTATCTATATCAGTCTTAGTACCGGTCTTCGTATCGGTGAAATCTGTGCTTTGAAATGGAGCGACATCAATGTTTCCGATGGAATCCTAACCGTTAATCCCAAATCGGTCATTAGGATTTCTCTGTGTCGTACGGCAAAGAGAAATCCTTTAA
>OGXX01001529.1_pt1 | contig 23164 bp, 25 predicted proteins | sample 1576301 | NCBI WGS metagenome assembly OGXX01 (sample SAMEA3541469, study PRJEB24748) | human gut metagenome | biome: human gut; feature: human-associated habitat; material: faeces | place: China | collected 2012
TCGGGGACAGACTTGTGACCGAGAAAGACGGCACAGCATGGGTCTGCTATCTCCGCAACTGACAACAGGAACACGGCAAGCGTGGCAAAGACGGCAAAGGTTTTATAGATACCTTAATGTTGCCGCCTTGCCTTGTTCCCTCATACCGACACCGCCCGATGATGAACAGTCACCGGGCATTTTTCATTTACAGGAGGATTTTGAATGAACAATACCGCAACCAACACCGCCACTTGCCCGACTGTCAGAAAGCAGATCGGCAAGACCACCTATATCGTCCGTGTGCATTTCAGCCAGACCGCAAAAGAGACGATGGAGGACAAAATCAAGCGTCTGCTCCGTGAGGAAGTCCGCAAAATGTGACTTCTTTTTGAATTTGATAAAAAAGTCCTTGACTTTTCGTCTCTGGCAAGACAGCTAAAAGCATACTTATTTCCCTCGGCGTCCGCTTGGAGAAATTCAACCTACCGCAGATCGCAAGCGTGGTAAGCCATGACGAATTGAACCTGCCCTCGCTGGGCGATAAGAAAACTGCGCTGTTCGCCGTTATTCCGGATAACGACAGCAGTTTGAACTTCATAATCGGCATGATGTATTCGTCATTATTTCAGGAGCTTTATTACGCTGCCGACCAGGTACACGGCGGCAGGCTGCCAGTACATGTGCATTGCGTAATGGATGAGTTTGCAAACGTGGCTCTGCCGGATGAGTTTGATAAGCTGCTCGCAACAATGCGTTCAAGGGAAATATCCGTCAGCATTATCATACAGAACATTGCCCAGCTAAAGGCCCTTTTTGAAAAGCAATGGGAAAGCATACTAGGCAACTGCGATGAGTTCCTCTACCTTGGCGGCAACGAAACCTCTACGCACAAAATGATTTCAGAATCTTACCTTGGCAGGGCAACCATAGGCACGAATACATACGGGAAAAGCACAGGCAGAAGCGGCAGTTACTCAACAAACTATCAGCTTTCAGGGCGCGAACTGTACACGGCCGATGAAGTGCGCATGCTCGACAACCGCTATGCGTTGCTGTTCATTCGCGGAGAGCATCCCATACAAGATGAAAAGTATGATATTCTTCACCACCCTAACATCAACCTTACAGCAGACGGCGGCATGCCGCCCTATATGCACGGACAAGCGCCGCTGGCATTTGACCCGGGCGAGATTCTTCTCTCCGGTGAATACAGCGATTACGAAGCGCTGTCCGAAGAAGAGATATTTAAGCTTTACAACAACGAATCGGAGGAAAAGAAAGATGACTAAGAAAACAAAGCGCGCCCTTGCCATGCTCTGCACTATTGCGATGATATTCAGCGTTGCAGCAACGGCGTTTGCCGCCGACGACCCGCTGCAGGTGATAAACAACCTATCCGAGTTTATATTCGGCCTTATACGCGCCATAGGCATGATGCTTCTGGCTTTCGGCATCGTTCAGATAGGCCTGAGCCTTAAAAGCCACGACCCAAGCCAGCGCGCCAACGGGTTCCTTACGTTTGCCGGCGGCATCATAATCACATTCGCAAGAGAAATCCTGAACCTTATTACGGGCTGACGGGAGCGCGACAAATGAACAGCGGCAACTGGATAATAGACAACATAGTTAACGCGCTTAACGTTTGGAACGATAAATTGCAGGAGATATGGCAAATAATCACCCAGTCTCCGGAGAGCTTCAAGGGCGGCGGGATATGGGGCGTTGTTCTGAGCATAAATGCCGCATTGAAAGCCATAGGCTACGCATTGCTTGTGCTGTTCTTTGTGGTCGGAATTGTAAAGACCTGCGGCTCGTTTGCGGAAGTCAAGCGGCCCGAGCATGCGGCAAAGCTCTTTATTCGCTTTATTCTTGCGAAGGCCGTAGTCGGCTACGGTTTAGACCTGATGATGGCTCTGTTTCGCATAGTGCAGGGCGTTATATCCACCACGATGGATACGGCTGGGCTCACGGCACAGGCGGCAGTCACAATGCCTGAAGAAATGACAGCGGCAATTCAGGCGCTGACATTTTGGCAATCCATACCTGCATGGGCAGTCAGCCTGATAGGCAGCCTTGTGATTGTCGTACTGTCATTCGTAATGATAATGAGCGTCTACGGGCGCTTTTTTAAGCTTTACCTATACACGGCTATCGCCCCCATTCCCCTGTCTTCCTTCGCCGGAGAGCCATCCGCAAATATCGGAAAAAGCTTTTTGAAATCATATGCGGCAGTATGCCTTGAAGGGGCCGTCATTGTATTGGGCTGCATCGTATTCAGCGTGTTCGCATCAAGCCCGCCGCCGGTTGATGCAAGTACAAGCCCCGTCGCCATGGTATGGATGTATATGGAAGAGCTAATATTCAATCTGCTTGTGCTGACCGGCACGGTAAAGATGGCTGACAGAGTTGTCAGGGAGATGTTTGGGCTGTAAATGCTGCAATTTGAATAATTCCTTGACACAGCGCTCATAATATGAAAAAATAAAGTTGATTTTATATTTTCGTATTTTGGAGGGTATTATGGAATACATCAAAAGAGAACTTGAACGGAAGTTCCTGCATATGAGCGATTTTTTTAAGGCGGTTCTTGTTACGGGAGCGCGGCAGGTGGGAAAAACCACTATGCTGAAGCATTTATGTGAAGGGCAGAACCGCACCTATGTGACGCTTGATAATATGATGGCGCGTACATTGGCTCAAACCGATCCCGCTTTGTTTTTTCAAACCTACAAACCACCTATCCTCATTGATGAAGTACAGTATGCACCGGAGCTGTTTGCACAAATCAAGATACTCTGCGATGAAAGCGAACAGACTGGTCAATTCTGGCTTACCGGTTCGCAGCAATACAACGTAATGAAGGATGTGCGGGAAACACTTGCGGGCAGAGTGGGAATTCTAACTCTATATGGTCTGTCACAGCGAGAAAAAGACGGTATTTTGTTGGAAGATACACTGGACTTTTCACTTCCCTGTTTGCAAGAAAGGCAGCGTCTTATTCAAAGGAACGATGTGCATACCGTTTTCGAGCATATCTGGCGCGGAGGAATGCCACAGCTTTTTCATGCAGACAGCGAACAGCGGCAGGAGTATTTCAATTCCTATATTGATACCTACCTTATGCGTGATATTACTGAAGCGGGTGGTATTACGGACTACGCGCGCTTCAAAAAACTGCTGTCGGCCTGCGCTGCACTTACCGGGGAGCAAATCAACTACAATACATTAGCAGAAGCTGCCGATGTGACTCCACCAACAGCAAAAGCGTGGGTAGATGTGTTAGAAGGGCTTTGTATCGTCTACCGTTTACCTCCCTATTCCAACAACGCGCTCAAACGTCTCTCCAAAACGCCAAAGCTGTACTTTTGCGACACGGGATTATGCGCTTTTCTCTCCCTGTGGCTGACAAAGGATACGTTGATGAACGGAGCGGCAAGCGGACATTTTTATGAAAACTATGTCGTTATGGAACTTGTCAAGAATTATGCTTACGCAAAGGACAAGGCGAATCTCTCTTATTTTCGCGATTCCAACGACAAGGAAATCGATGTGTTTGTGGAGGAAAACAACCTGATCCACCCGTTGGAGATAAAAAAATCCGCTTCACCCGATCGGCGTGAAATCAAAAAATACTCTGTATTGGATAAAGCGTCTATCGCTCGAGGCAAAGGTGGTATAGTCTGTATGTGTGACGAACCAATTCCCATTGACGCGGAAAACTGCTTTATTCCAAGCAATCTAATATAAAGCAAATACAAAAGAAGCAATAAGATAACGAAGCATCCGTAAGAACGGGTGCTTTTTCATTTGGAGGCAACATGGAAATCAAAATAAACAAGGAAATACGGAACTATACGGAAAGCATGTTTTTCGGGCTGAATGCGCGGCAATGCATATGTTCACTGCTTGCCATAGGCATAGCCGTAGCAATCTACTTCGGACTGCGCGGTTATCTTGGCACGGAAACGGTATCGTGGCTTTGCATCCTGGGGGCCGCGCCGTTTGCGGCGCTTGGGTTCCTTCGCTATAACGGCATGCCGGCAGAAAAGTTCATCGCGGCGTTTATACGCTCGGAGTTTCTTATGCCCAAACGGCTGCTGTTCCAGCCCTCCAATGTCTACTATGAAATACTGCAACCCACAATTCGAAAACATGAAAAAGAGGCGCAAAAGAAGCATGATTAAGACTTTGCAAACCATACTGCGGCAGGATAGAGAACGCTTTATTATCCCCAAGGGGGTACAGGAGATAATCCCCGTCAACCGTATTTGGAGCGACGGTATTTTCAAATCCGGCAACGTATACACCAAAACATTCAAATTTTCCGACATCAACTATGCCATGCTTTCAAAAGAGGATACGCAAACGCTGTTCTTGAAATACTGCGACCTGATAAATTCCTTTGAATGCGGCTCCACATATAAGCTCACCATTGCCTTATCCCGTTACAATCAAAAGGCGCTTAACGAATCGATAATCATGCCCATGTGCAATGATGACATGGACCGCTTCCGCAAGGAATCCAATGCGCGGTTTATGGACGAAGCCATAGGCGCAGGCAACTTCCGTCATTTGCGCTATCTTACGGTAAGCGTCAGAAAAGGCAACATTGCCGACGCCCGCGCATATTTCAACAGAGTCGGCAGCGAGCTGGCCGTTTATCTATCTCGGCTCGGTTCAAAGTGCGAAGAGCTTGACGCTATGGAGCGTCTTGCCTTGATTCATAACTTCTTCCGGCCCGATGAGGAAAGCGATTTCTACTTTGACATTAACGATGTGGCTAAAAAGGGGCATAGCTTCAGGGACTATATTTGCCCCGATACGTTTGAAATAGAGCGTGACTGCTTCCGCTTCGGCGACCGCTGCGGGCGGGTGGTATTCCTTAGGGATTATGCCAACTACATAAAGGACGATATGATTACGGAGCTTTGCGACATAGGCGCAAGCATGATGCTTTCGCTTGACTTCATCCCCATTCCCACAGACGAGGCCGTGCGGGAAGTTGAAAATCGACTGCTGGGCGTGGAGACAAACATTGCCAACTGGCAGCGGCGGCAGAACCGGAACAATAACTTTTCGGCTGTTATCCCCTTTGACATGGAAGTACAGCGCCGCGAGAGCAAGGATTTCCTCAACGACCTGACCAACCGCGATCAGCGCATGATGTTCGGTGTGCTCACCGCCGTAATTACGGCGGACAACAAGCGCCAGCTCAACAGCTATACCGACGCCCTCTTTACAATAGGCCGAAAGCGGCTATGCCAATTCTCTACGCTTAAGTATCAGCAATTCGAAGGGCTGAATACCGTTTTGCCATACGGCATACGCAAAATAGACGCGCTAAGAACGTTGACCACGGAAAGCGCCGCCGTATTCATGCCCTTCCGTGTGCAGGAGGTGTTTGACAAAGGCGGCATCTATTGCGGCAAAAACGCCATCAGCGGCAACATGATAGTTGTCAACAAGGCTAACCTTATGAACGGTTCTTCCTTTCACTTCGGCATACCCGGTTCAGGCAAGTCCTTCGGCTGCAAAGATGAAATGACACAGATTGCACTAAGTACCGATGACGATATTCTCGTCTGCGACCCTGAGCGCGAATACGGCTTCCTACGGGAATTCGGGGCGGAGATTATACACATTGCCGCCGGCAGCGACGACCACATAAACGCCATGGACATGGTAGAAGGTTATTCCGATACAAAGAATCCTATCGCGCAGAAGTCGCAGTTCATAATGTCGCTGTTGGAGCAGCTTGACCAGACTCGAGAGCTTACCTCCATAGATAAAAGCATAATCGACCGCTGCACCGGCGATGTATACAGAAACTACCGCAACGGCGGGCCGTTACCCACTCTTCCGGCATTGCGTGAGCTGCTTCTCACTCAGCCCGAACCTGAAGCACGCGACTTAGCGCTCTCGCTGGAGCTTTTCACCAAGGGCAGCCTTAACGCTTTCGCCTATCCGACCAATGTGAACACCCAATGCCGCATTCTGGTATATGACATTCTCGACCTTGGCGAGCAGCTCAAAACAATGGGCCTGCTTGTTATAACGGATGCGATTCTCAACCGCGTAACGGAGAACTGGAGGGCGGGCCGCCGCACCCATGTATACCTTGATGAGTTTCATGTTGTGTATGAGAACCCATACAGCAGCATGTTCTTCACCTCCGCCTGGCGCAGGTTCCGCAAGCGCAACGCCTTCCCCACGGGCATTACCCAAAACGTGGAATACTTGCTGGACAACACCTCCGCACGAAGCATGCTATCCAACTCCGAGTTCATAGTCATGCACAACCAAGCCGCAAGCGACAGAGAGAAGCTTGCAGCGCTGTTCAACATCTCCGAGCAGCAGATGAACTACATCACTAATGCTGAGGCGGGGCATGGTCTCATGAAGATCGGCAACGCGCTGGTACCTTTCGTAAACAGGTTCCCAAAGAACACCGAGCTATACAGAAAATTGACGACGAAGCCCGGTGAAACGGAGCTGTGGGGGTAAAATGATGATGCAGCGGCTGATATTTGATATTGGTCGCTGCAGAGCAGTAGTTGGAATTGTTTTATTGTCAAAGAGCATAGTAACAGTGTATAATTTAATATAATGACAAGAGAGTGGAGGATTTAGTATGGCAATCGAAAAACAAAACAATAAATCTAGTTTTTCTCTGCTTGAAATTGCTAAACCCCAGTTGGTAGAGATTAAGATTTCTGTCAAATCAAAAGCCAATACTGGAATTATGAAAGGGCAGACAAGGCTGGTGCTTAGAAAGGATGGGAAAATTGCATATTCCGAATAACACTTACCGATTTGCACCCATCGTTAATAGCTATGACGATGGAGCAAATATTAGCAGTTATCGTTCTGAGTACCGACGGGATTATGCACGCATTATGCATTCCCCATCATTCCGCAGGTTGGAAAACAAAACTCAGTTGTTTCCGGGACGGGAAAGTGACTTCTTCCGAAATAGGTTAACGCATTCTCTTGAGGTTGCTCAGATTGCAAAAAGCATTGCCTATAAATTAAACAAAGAATTGGGAAATGAACTGATCTTACCAGATGTTTGCGAGATTGCCGGGTTAATACATGATATTGGACACCCGCCATTTGGACATAATGGAGAAAAAGCACTCGACGATTGCATGAAAGATTGTGGTGGCTTTGAAGGTAATGCGCAGACTATACATGTTATTACGAGACTTGAGAAGAAAGAGGCACCCCAGAACAACACAGCTTTTACGGACAAGGGCGATGATGTTCGATGCGGCCTCAACTTGACTGCGCGAAGTATCGCTTCGGCACTGAAGTATAACGCAGCAATACCAGTATTTCGTGATGTTGGAGCTGAGTTGGTTAAAGGATATTACCTCTCGGACAAGCCTATTATTGATATTGTTAAAGAAAAATTGGTTGGCGATAGTTCAGGCGATAGTTTCAAGACCATAGAATGTTCCATAATGGATATTGCAGATGATATAGCATATTCCACCTATGACATTGAAGATGCATTTAAGGCTGGTTTTCTAACTCCTTATGAAATGATGGCTGCTCAAGATGGTATATACGAGCAAATATCAAAGAAACTTGAAAAAGACCATATTGCTATTGGAGTTGAAGAATGCCGCGGCATAGTAATTGCTCTGTTTAATGATGTGTGGCAGGATATGATAGAAATCCAGAAAGGCATTGCTACTGACGATGCGAATTTCGAGAATAAAACCGTGCTAAACTTTATTAATTCATATGTGTATTCAAAACAAATGGCAAGTGACGGGTACTTGCGAACAAAATTTACGTCATTCCTAATTAGTAGATTTGTAAATGGATTGTCAATAGAGCTCAACGAGCAATGCCCTTTGCTATCTTCCGTACAGATTGATAATCAAATAGAAAAAGAAATTAACATCCTTAAGCATTTTGCTTTTGTATGTTTGATTAGTTCATCAAGGCTAAAGGTCGTGGAAAACAGGGGGTATGAAATAATAAGCAAAACATTTATGAAACTTGCTTCTAATGATGGGTTTAAACTATTACCCGAAGATTTCCAACAACTATATCATCAAGCAACAACTGATGAAGGAAAGCGTCGAGTAATTTGTGACTTTATTGCCGGGATGACAGATAGGTATGCATTGGAATTCTACGGAAGACTGTTTTCCGAAAACCCTCAAACGATTTTTAAGCCATTGTAAAGAAGCTCTAATAATACATGCAGGCAACCGTGTTTTCATGCGGTTGCTTTTATCTGTGAGGAGATGTAGATTTGAGAGATATAAAGGAAAGACCGACAGGCCGAACGCCCCGCGTGATGACCGACGCCGCACGAGCCCCAAAGGAGCTTATGCGGCGTTCTTTTATCTCCGCAAAGGAGCAGGCAAAAGAGGCCGCGGAGCGGCAACAACCACAGAGCGAACAGCCAGAGCAATACGCCGAGGAGCGTGTGGAGCGCACAGCCGACGATGCAGCCCACAACGTTGGAGACGAGCTGCTATACCGGGGCAAGCAGCTTGCCCGAAAAGCAAACGACCTGCGAAAACAGTTCAAGGAAGCGCAGCGGGGAACGGAGCAAAACCGTTCCTCTTTTTCTTCGCCGGATAGCAACGCCACGCGACAAGGGCAGGAACGTGTTCGCCAAAGTGTCCAAAGTTCCCGCAGGGTGCGGCAGGCTTCACGGCGGACCGTTAAGCAAAGCGCGAACACAGCCAAGATCGCCACAAAAGGCACGGTCAAAACGGCACAGCGCACCGTGAAAACGACGAAGCAGACCGTAAAGACCGCCGAAAAAACGGTCAAGACCACGCAACAGGCGGCGAAAACGGCGCAGAAAACCGCGCAGGCTGCCGCAAAAGCAACGCAGGTGACGGCGCGCGCGACACAGGCCGCAGCAAAAGCAGCTGCTGCGGCGACAAAAGCTGTTGCCGCATTTGTAAAGGCACTCATTGCGGCGGTCAAGGCATTGATAGCCGCTATTGCAGCCGGCGGCTGGGTAGCCGTCGTTATCATAATCGTCATTGTGCTTGTGATTGCTTTGCTGTCGCTGTTCGGCGTGTTTTCCGCGAACGAATCGGCTGACGGCAGCAAGCCCATGACCGAAGCCATAGAGAGTATCAACGCTGAGTTCCAAGGCGAAATGCAGAGCAGGATAGCAGAAATGTCCTCACAGAGCGGCGCGGACGTTGTGGAGTTCATCTATGAGGGCGATATGGAGGGCGCCGAAAGTTCGGTGCCGAATTGGGCTGACGTCGTGGGCGTTTACTCCATCAAAACCTCTATGGATGAAGAAAATCCCTCAGATATAACCATGGTGACGCCGGAGAACACTGAACGATTGCGCGCCGTGTTTAATGACATGAATACGGCTTCCTACCGCACGGAAACGGAGACAGAAACCATTACCGTGACCGATGAATACGGCGCAATCGTGCTTGACGAGGACGGCGAGCCTGTGACCGAAACAAAAACTACGCTCTATATCTATGTGAACGTGTCGAGCATGGACTACCGCGACGGCGCGGAGCTGTATCACTTCAATGCCGACCAAATCGAAATGCTCAATGAGCTAATGCTTCCCGATTATTACCCGCTCTTTGCGGAGCTGCTTGGTAATACCGTGGGAGACGGCGGTGAGTACGGCTTTGGCCCTGACATCAATCCCGATCTCCCGCCGAATGAATTGGGCGCGCAGATAGTGCAGGCGGCAAAAAAATATATTGGGCGAAGTTATTCGAGTATGGACTGTTCCGGCCTGGTGCGGGCGGCATACCGCGATTGTGGCTTATCCTCCATAAACGGCTTGACCTCCACGGGCATGGCGCAGAAGTGCCGCGATATGGGCGTACTGTTTACCGACGCAAGCCAGCTTCAGGCAGGCGACCTTATCTTTTTCGCCCGTAAGGATGCAAGCCGCGGTGAGGGCTATTGCACCGACCGTAGGCGTTGCGGCAGCGGCAGGTGCAAACGCTGGATGCAGATACATCATGTTGCCATATACATCAACGGCGAGTTCCTCATCGACAGCACAGGCGGCAGCAATAGCGTCCAGATACGAAAACATTGGGGCAAGAACGGCTCTGAATGGGAATGGGTATGCTTTGGCAGACCGACCACATAACCACGAAAGGAATATGAAAATGAATAGGCAGACCATCATAAGGGCGGCGGTACTTGCCGCCCTTTCCGTTACCGCTATCGTACTTGGCATTCTTGCTTTTGTTCCACGGGAGCAGGGAAACACATTTGTTGAACTTCAGATCGTAACAACGCCCGAGATCGTGCATATGGAGCTTGCGGCTCCTACGCCTTCCTCTGTCCCTGTTCCCGTCCCCGTGCCTGCGTCAATGCCGGAGGTTTCAGGAAGCCCCGCTCCCTCGCCGCCGGCAGCGCCTTCCCCAAAGCAGGAGGGCGAATGCTTCTTTACGCTGGATATTCTGAACGATACCATCTCCGTCGCATACGGCGTGGAAGAAGCAACGCTCAATAAGACACCGGGCTGGCTTCCGACCTCGGCACTTCCCGGCAAAGAGGGCACGTGCGTGGTCTATGGCCACCGCAACCGGAATCATCTTAAAGTGCTGGAAAAGGTGGAGCGCGGCGATACGGTAAAGATTACGATGGACGGCATTGCCTACGACTACACCATTTCGGACATCACAATTTACGAAAACACCGACGATTTGCGGCTTCCTGCTGTGGACGGAAAAACGCTTGTGCTGGTGACCTGCTATCCTTTCAGATATAGCGGGAATGCGCCGGGGAAATGCGTCGTGACGGCGCAGCTTATTGGGTGAAAACGATCTTCGATTTGCACCTTTGCAACTTCGCCCAGGAATGATTACAGTGTGATACATAAGGCATTTAGAAAGGAAGATTACAATGCTGTCTTTTGAAAACGTACTGGACTGTTTTGAACCGGTCATTCAGGCGGAAATCTGCGAAGTGCTGATAACTCGCCATGGATATGTGGTCATGGAGTGGGATGAAGATGAGCGGGAATGGTTCAACGTGACCCATTGCGATACGCCGGAGGCATTGCGGGATGCGATCATCTCGGCATATGAAGGATATCTGCGTCTCATGCTTGTCCCGAATTTCCATGAGCCGACCGAAAAAGAAACGCGCATACTACAAGAAAGGAGCGCGGCTTTGCGGCTCCTTTGTGATGCACATGGCAAGATGACGGCTATCTGACGTCGGCCTGTTCCTTTTCGCGCAGCGCTTCCAGTACACTCAAAATGAATTGCAGGGACGCTTCGTCCGATACGTCCAGTAGACGTTCTATCTTTCCGCGTGTGGCGTCATGTGGCGTCTCATTCTTTGGGAAAACGACTCCATCCAAAGATATGTTCAAAATCTTTGCAAGCCCAAACAGTATTTCTATGGACGGCTTGCGATGGCCGCTTTCTATGTGCTTCACATGAGTTGGCGATACTTCCAGCATTTCGGCCAGCTCTTCCTGCGTAATCCTTTTGTTTTTGCGCTCGTTGCGGATAGCTTCCCGCAAGGCGGTCAATTCCTGCTCACAGTTCATATCTTTGCTCCTATATTTATTAGCTTAGCGTACCCATATTTGATTGAAAATTAGCTTGAAGTAACTTAAAATATCTCTTAAAGCTAACTTAGTGTGAAGCAAAAGAGCACAGCATGGTGCTTAATAACGCCGCATAAAACTAATGGGTCAGGAGATGATTGCTTTATGTGTGAAGAGAAATGGTTTGAGGAACTGCTGAGGGCGCTGGATGGTCATACAGCAGCTTCGTTTGCCGAAGCGGAGGAAGCCCTCTCACGAGGGTTTCGGCCCTTTGATGAGTTCATCGCTGAAGTGAATCAGGAATTTGTCCGACATAAAAGTGGAGAACAGCGGGGCTGAAACGCCCGCTGTTCTTTGCAAAATGATATATTTTGGAGATTTGTGACAGATTTTTCCTTTCTGGTGTGTCATAATAAATGTGTCAGTATGCTCAAGCGCTTCCATACAAAAATAAATGTGCTGCGAAAGATTTTTGCCGGCTACGGTGTCTATAAAGCAGATGATGTATTCCGGCGCGCGTACTGTTACTTATTCCTAACCTGCACAGGAGGGACGGTTTGGACATCATCAAGTATTTTGAGAGGAATTACAGGCATTTAATGCTATGTACGGTCATGATGATCAAAGACGTAGACAGGGCGCAGGATATTCTGCATAACGTAGCAGTTACCCTGCTTACAAAGCAGGATGAACTGAGGGACTTGAGGCATCCTGGCGCATATGTAACACAGTGCATCTATCGCGCAACGCTGAATTACCTGCGAAAGGAGTCCAGATCGGCGGCTCATGATCCTGTGATTCTATCTGAAATATGCCGCCATCCCGATTCCGGTGTTGCATATGATTATGTAGAGTGGGTAATATCGATCGAAGCGCATTTACAAAAGTACAGCCCTGAAATGCGCCAGGTATTTATGGAACACTACCTTGATGGTGTGCCCATAGAAACCATCGCCAGAAAGTTGGGCCTAACGCCAAACGCTGTTTCATTGCGACTCAAACGTATGCGCGATGCTTTAGCAAAAAATGCGCCTCATATGCTTCGGCATATCGATATTTTAACTCTGCTGTGAAAGGTATAAAGCAATGAGTAAAATAAGCGAAAAGATAATATGGTATAGAACGAAGAGGCTGGCCGCAGCGCATCCGTTCTTCCACAGGAAGAATGGATTGCTGTCCATGCGCGAAGCAAAAGCCCGGCTCCAAGGCAGGGAAATTCCTGACGGGCATGAAGTGCTCCGTCAGGCGAGAGTTGAGCTTGGTATACCTGAACCTGTCTCCAATGTAACCATATCATCAGAAAAAACACTTTTTAGCACCGTGAGTAGAGGACGCTCTTTCGCTCTGCGCAGGGGATTGGTATGTCTGTCGGTGCTATTGATTGTATTTGGCTTTTTCACCATGACGGAAGCAGGCGCTGCATTGGCAAAAGGACTCTACAATGTCATTATCAGCGTATTTGACGGCTCTCTATTGTCCCGCAATGAAGGCACCACGGGGTATGTGAAACCAATCGATTTTGCGGCGCTCCCCGCAGAGTTTGAGAGCCTGGAGGCTGTTGCAGAAGCTACCGGGAGGCAGGTCGTAATTCCGGTCGGCAGTGACGACGTCCTGTTATCGTTCTCGGTACACATGGTTGGCAATGAGGCGCTTGTCACAAGAAGTAAATATTGTAGGGAAGATGGCAAGCAATATACAATAAGCCAATCGCTATATAATGATTCTGTGCTCTGGAGTAGAGCCAATAGCACAACTGAAGACAGTATAGATACGATAGAATTGGCAATCGGGATTAAAGCATACCTGTCAACAATGGAAGATGGCACGGTATATGCCGTAGCTTTTGACACAGGACACGATATAAATGTAATCAGCACAATGCTGTCCTTAGAAGAATTGAAAGAAGTTTTATTGAACATTAGATATATGGATTAAAATACAACCGGGCTACCAATCAAGGCAGCCCGGTTTCATGTTCTATCCTTATTACGGAATCCATCTGCTAGAAGTTTCTGATGTTACAGAATAAGAAATCCCATTTTTTGAAGAAGTATGCGTGCCTGTAACCTTATAGTAGTGTCCGCCCTCCACGGTTTTTGTTCCTGACGCATCTGCATAGTCAGTATTTCTTAGCTGGCTGGAAGCTCTCGCTACTTCATACCAGGTAGTTCCTCTCTGCTCCCAGAGAATCACCGTTATGCCGATGGTATCTTCTGCCTGCGCGGATTCGGAGTATCCGCTGAAAGATACCGAGCGCCCGATGTTACTCATATAGCAACTGCCACCAGCCTGGCGGGTTGCGGCTAAAGCTGCGGTACAGATTGAAAGGCACATGATAAGGATGAGCACAAGGGAAAGTATTCTTTTCTTCATATAGAAGCCTCCTAAAATGTATTTGCGGTTGAACCGCTGTTTATATGACACCCCAGCTTCAGGAAATCTTTCGCCAATTTCAAAAATATATTTTTATTTATTTTGGATTTTTATGACAGATTTACCCCATCCTCAGGTGTCTATATAGCAGAGATTGCTGAATCTCAATTCAAAAGCCGTTTATGACCCGGCGGCCAGGGAGGGATGCCTATGATTGTCCACACATAAAAACACCCCTGCATTTCATGAGCGGGCGGCTCACATCGCCAAAGGGCGATGCCAATTTGCAAGGGCGCGAGACAGGTATAATCGTTTCTCTCAAAAACTCGACGACTTTGAAAGGAGAAAAAATGAAAAGAATTATAGCACTAGCTATCGCATTGGTCATGGTTTTAGCTATGACATCTAGCGCACTCGCTTATACGGAATACGAGTCCCACTGGTATAGTGGAAGAACGTCCAATAACATCGATACACAAACGACTTCTTATGGACGCGGCTATGGCTTTGATAACTGCTATGGGCCCGCTCATACTTCCCGCGTATACTACAACGGCTTACAATGCCAAAACCGCGCTATGAGTGTAAGCGATTATGGCTACGATTATGTTGTAATAAACAGCAACGGGTTGGGCAACGAATGCCACATGAATATTAAGAACAACTCTGGTGGAACACTCACCTTCGAGGGTTACTGGGGTATGCGTTCTGCATAACAAAGCAAAACAAGTAGGGTGGCAATGAAGCGATTCATTGCCACTCGCAAGAAATTACGGAAGGCTAATATTATGAAGATAGTTCTATCAATTATTTTTCTCGTACTGTTAATTACTACAACTGCCTGCCAAGCAAACAAACCTACATATAAATACTATATAAACAATGAGATATATGAAAACTCGCAAGCTGGAGATCAGCAGGCATTAGACTATTTGAATCAAGCCTTTGAAAGATATCGTAATACTAAAATGCAAAATCCAGCATGGGAGTCTTGCGAATTTAAAAAAGCCGATCACATAGTTATTAATGCTTTGGAAGATCAGATAGATTCTATTATTAATGATTTATTCTGTTTCTCTTATAAAAAAGCTGAATTGGATTCTATGAGCACCTCCGAGGTCGCAAACAAATTAGTATTGGCAATTTCGCAGTCATCTTTTGAAGATGTTATCACAGAGTATAGAATTACGACATGTATTCCCGATGCAAATATACTACCGAGAGAATTTATAATAGAATCATCGAATAATCAAGACCAATATGTTCTGGCTTATGCTTATATTAACATATCAATATTCGCAGAAAATTCAAATTTTTTCGAGTCCTATCCGGAATTTAATGCGGGAACGAATGGATTTGATTGTTGGTTTAGGTTTATTGAAATGGAAGAAGATGACTATGCTTTGCTATCGATTGATATGATAAAGGCTATTAGTCTCAACTCAAACACCTTAATTATTAGCATAGACGAAAATAAAGTTTCAATGGAGCTTATATAATGTGGGGATTTATAAAAATTAAATTAGCATCTATATCGACTATACGATGGCTTACATCTGCCGTCTTAGTTGTTGCGGTATCCATCTATTTTATGAATGGTTATTGCTTTACGGGAAATCCTTCATTTCAAGAATTTTGTATCCTGCTTCTAAATAACAAGTATTATATTTGCTATGTATTAGGAGTAATACATATAGTTTTATGTTCGGATTGTTATAATCCAACTAACAGTTTGTTCGATGATACATTATTGCTGAGATTTTCTAGTAAAATGAAGTGGTTGACCTCAAATATATTTTATATACTAGTATTATGTGCTTTAATGCTGTTTTTAGTTATCTTATCTATGTGTACATATTTTGGGGAACTGCCGACTTTCTTCATGCCACAATCTATAGCACAGCACTATGGCCAGCTATTTAATGGAATTACTATCGGGAAAGCAATAGCTATAAATCTTGTGCTTATTTATTTGCGATTTGTATTTTTAGGAATGAACATACTATTGCTCAATATGTGCTCAAAGAATTTGCCACTAGGATTCTTAGGTCCTCTGTCGATAATATTTATAGATGTTTTTTTCTATGAAACATTTTATATTACACAGCCTCTTTTTATATTGCCTCTTGAGCATACAAGATTATTTTTTACCGAAGCAGCAATTCCCATTCTAGATGGAACAAGAGTCAGAATTGAGATATCTTTTATATATTGGTTTCTTTTAATTGCTATAGAGTATTTCTTGCTCTGCAAGATCGTAGCAAATAAAGACTATATGGTAAATAAGTATTAAGGGGTGCGCGATGAAAAACTATGTTTTAGCTGTTTCGAAGTTGTCCAAAAGTATTAAGGGACATCTGATTCTTGACAATATTAGTTTAAAGGTTAAAGCCGGCGAAATCTGCGGGGTAACAGGGCGTAATGCTTCTGGAAAAAGTATGTTATTTAAATGCATAGCAAATATTGTTGTGCCGACAAGTGGAACAATCGAAATATTTGGAAGGCCCGTTAATAAGCTATATCAAGGAACTGGGAACATCGGTGTTCTGATTGAGCGTCCTGGTTTCATTGAATCATTGAGTGGATATAAGAATTTAAAACTATTGGCAGGAATTCGCTCGATTATTTGTGACGAACAAATATATACTATAATGGAATCTCTAGGTTTAAATCCTAGAGACAAGCGGGCATGCAAAAAATACTCGCTCGGTATGCTTCAAAAACTTGGCATTGCTGCAGCTCTTATGGAGAACCCAGATCTCGTTCTTTTGGATGAGCCGACAAATAATGTTGATTCAGAAAGTGTTGAAATGATTTTGAACTTGCTGATACGATATAAAAAGGCGGGTACTACTATTCTATTAACAAGTCATCACAGGGATGAAATTGACAGAATTGCCGATACAATTTATTACATAGATAAGGGGAGGATACACCGTGAATAAACGTAAACTGGTTGGGAATTTACTAAAGTCAAGTATTCGTCGCGTTTCTATGTCGTGGCAGATCTACGTTTCCATTTGTATTGTCATTTTGAGCACCATACCAACATATATCGACAATATAGAATGGTACAACCTTAATAACATGCTGGCGATTGGTGCTAATAATAGATTTATCTTTAGCTTTATTGTTGATAACCATTACTTGCCTATTTTAGGGCCGGTTATCGCTATATTACCTTATAGCTGTAGTATTTTTGAAGACAGGAAAAGCAGTTATATTAACAATATCGTTATAAGAACTAGTCCTCAATTATATCTATTATCACAAATTTCTATCACGATGCTATTAGGCGGGCTGGTATTCGCAGTGCCGCTCCTTATTCAATATGCGTGTTATGCAGCTTTTGATAGAGTTCCTTCTCCAGTCATATTAGCTCCGTTTTCAATGGGTTTTTTCAGTAATGTATATGCAGTATCAATGTGTGGATATATTTTAGCCTTTATAGTTCATTGCTTTATTTATGGCATGGTATTTGCTCTCTTTGGCTACAGTATTGCGATAAACGCAAAAAACAAACTTACAATATTTCTTATTCCATTGGCAATATCATATACAGGGCAATACATATATTTTGTTGTCCATGACCAAATAAAAAGACATCTTTCGTATTTCTTACCAATTAATCTATTCGAGATTCGCCAAACATCATGTGTGTTAGATGAACACATTGTTCAATTTAGCATTCTTTGTATAGTATCTATTATGTTAATTATACGGGGATATACAAAAATCAGAAACTTAAGTAATGGCATTATCTTTAAAACGATTTAGAGGCACAAGTATTTGATGCTGACATCTTGTCGGAAATCTTTACAATCCCATTACACTATTTTTGTTATAATTATAATGGTTTTATTGTAGAATGTGCGCGGGGTGACAGCTATGAGCAAAATCTATGTGATTGAAGATGAATTGGCTATAAATAGAGCGATATGTCTCAATCTTGAGGCGGCCGGATATGACGTTGAGGCAGCATACAATGGCGATGACGTTATGGCGGCATTGTTTAATGGACAACACTTCGACTTGGCGCTGGTGGACGTTATGCTCCCCGGCAAAAACGGGTTTGAACTCCTAAAGCCGCTTACCGGCCGAGGAATCCCTGTCATTTTTCTTACGGCGAAATCCGATACGGAATCAAAAGTCACAGGACTTTCTGAGGGAGCAGAAGATTACATTACAAAGCCCTTTGCCATGCCGGAATTGCTTGTGCGCGTAGGCAAAGTGCTTGAGAGATACGATAGAGCCGATAAAATGCTTCAAGTTGACGATATCATGATAAACGTGCCGGAGCGCAGCTGCAAAAAAAGCGATAGTCCGCTTTCGCTTACGCCCATAGAGTTCAATTTGCTGCTCGTTTTGGTAAGGAATAAAAATATTGCCCTTTCGAGAGATAAGCTGCTTGCCGAGGTTTGGGGACAGCTATTCGAGGGCGAAACGCGCACCGTAGATGTGCATATCGCGCAGCTTAGGAAAAAAACCGGCTTGCATATCGTATCCATCCCCAAAGTGGGCTACCGGTTGGAGGAGACGTTATGACCGTGCGGGCAAAGCTGACGTTGCTCTGCATTCTGCTGATCGTATTGGTCGTGATTGCAGCCTGCATAATGGTGTTCTCCTTTGCAAAGGGGAGCGCATTGAAGACAGCATACGACGCCGGGCTGACTGATTATGAGCAGTTTTCCCGTTCTCTTTCCGCCGCAAGGGCCGATATTCGGAATGCGCAGGAGCTTGCGAACCTGAGCTACTTAAAATATATTTTCGGGAATATCTACGGGTGTCAGGAATATGCCTTACAGTCAGGCGATGCGAGCATTTCAAACAACACGGGGATAGACGCTTACAAGTTTCTCTGCCGCAACGGAAAAACCGTAACCGATAATTCTGAAGTTAAGTACGGGTATGTATCGGTCGATAACGCCTCCTATCTGATCATTGGCGGCGATATCTATATGCGCGGCGAAAGCTATCATCTTGCTTTGGTGCGAGACATTACGGCAATATATGCGCAGGTAAGCGCGTTGGCTGTGAAATGCCTGATATTCTGTATCGTGCTTTTGGCCGTTGCCGCATTGTGCATGACGTTTGTCGTTCGTAATACATTAAAGCCGCTGTCTGTGCTGCACACAGGCGTCCGGCGCATCGCCGCAGGAAAATATGACGAGTATATTCACATCAATGGTAGAAATGAGTTTTCCGAGCTTGCGGAAGGCTATAACGAGATGGCAAAAGCCGTTGCGGACAGGATTGACGAGATTGAGAAGACTGCCGAGGATAGAAAATTGCTTTTGGCTGCTCTTTCACATGAGATGAGAACACCTGTAACGGCGATCACCGCTTATGCCCATTCCCTTTCCCATGTGCGAATGACGGAAGAGCAAAGGCAGGAAGCCCTCGCCTTTATAAATGACGAATGCCTGCGGCTTGAGCGTCTTTCCTCTAAACTGATGCAGCTTATCGCACTTGACAGCAGAACGGTGCTTAATTTTGAACACATATCGTCTGCGCAGCTTATACAAAGCATCGAGCCGCTCATTACTCCTGTTGCATCCGAAAACAGCATACAAGTAACATTTGACAATCCCGCGGAGGTTCATTATCGCGCAGAAACCGACCTGATCGTATGCCTCCTTACAAATCTGTTCGACAACGCAAGAAAGGCTGGCGCGGACAAAATTGCAATAGGGTTGTATACGGGGCTTATCTCCGTTTCGGATAACGGCTGCGGAATACCTGCGGAAAAGATACCGAAAATAACCGAGCCTTTTTATAAACTTGACCAATCGCGAAATACAGAGGGCTTTGGCTTGGGGCTTGCGCTCATACGGCGTATTGCGGAGGCGCATCATGCCGAGTTGCTGATTGAAAGCGAAACATCCGTGGGTACCACGGTTTCCATTCAGTTTTGATCTTTACAGTTCCATGATGACTTTAATGCCGCTTTCATACTAAAATTTAGTCATCAAATGAATGAAAGGAGCGGAAACATGAAAAGAGCAATCGCATTGTCACTTCTGTTAATTAATGCTTTTTCACTTGCAGCCTGTCAGCCAACGCCGGAACAGGATATTGTTGTTAAAAAGGACGCTGAACGGATGATAGAGCAGGCGAGTAGTGAAGATAATGGAACGCTACTTGATTCCCTTGTAATTCCTGATGGACGCTACTCTTACGAAAGCACAGGTGCGGACGGTAGGCTGCATATTAAGGTGGATGCCTCTATTGAAGCACCAGCCTGTGATAGTATACCAATTTTTCGAGTGTCAATAGGCGAGTTTTCACAAGAAGCTGTAACGGATATTTTTAATTATTTTTTCCCAGATGAAAAGCCTTATGATAGGGTTACGGTGCAAACAAAGGCGGACATTGAAAAAATTCTTATGAATATGAAAAAGCAGCTTGCTGATGGAAGCTATAAGGATAACGATTATACTGAGGAAGAGTTTAATACATTGATCGCAGAGATGGAATCACGTTATGACGCTGCGCCGGAAACTGCGCCGGAACGTGTTGTGTCTGACGGAACGCTTCGTTTTTTCGAGGCAAAAAATGGAATGTTCCTTAACGTGGCGACAGATACAGCGTCGCTGCAGGTATTTAACCCTCTTGCTGCCGCCAGTGGAAGCGCCAATTATATAAATTACCGCAGAGATACAGCGCCTCTATATAACACGCTGGGCATCATGCGGACAGATGGCAAGGATATTCCGGAGTATGTCAAGGATAAGCTTATCGTCACTTATGATGATGCAAAAGTGCTATGCGATGGTTTTTTTACTGCGGCTGGAATGGTGGATGACTTTTGTGTTGGAGCGTCTTTCATTGTGGATGATCGTGGAACAGGCTTAGAGGGCGGGAGCTTTGTAGACGGGAAATACGCCGAAGGCAAAAAAGCACCGGCAGAAAACTATGCATACCAGTTTTATTACACACGAAAAGTAGGTGACATTCCTGTTGCTGTAAATACAAAAAATGGAGGGAGCTTTGGAGAAGGCTTTTCAATCCCTTGGCCCTATGAATATATTTGCTTTACTGTAGATCATGGCGGGATAGTAGAGATGAATTGGGCTTCCCCCGTCCAAGTGGGAGAAATTGTTCAGGAAAGTGCAAGACTCAAATCCTTCGAGGAAATTATCAATGTTTTTGAGACAATTACTAAAACGATCTATGAGGCAGGTATCGACACCTATTATGATGACCAAACAGAAATTGAGGTCAATGTGGATGCTATTCACCTTTGTCTGCTGCGCATTCGCGAACAAAACGGAAAGGAAACTGAAGGTTTACTCGTACCAGCATGGATTTACTACGGACATAATGTCCTAAAACAAGTGGAGAATGTCTCCTATGATTTCAGCATTGGTGGAGGAGGAACGCGTTGGCAGGAAGCCCCTATTGTCCTATTCGCCATTAATGCCATAGACGGCAGTGTTATTGACATGGCAAAGGGTTACTAAAATTCAACAGTATAACTGAAAAGCAGGCATGAGTGCATGGAAAACCGCCATGCCTGCTTTCCTATTACCCAAAACCGTGGAAAGGAGGGAGGAAAACATGAAAAAATCCCTGCGCGCCAGTCTCAGGCAGGCCATACTGAGCCGTGGCTTTCTTGTCGGCACTTTAGGCACAGCTTTGGTGCCGCTCCTTTCCTCCGTGCAGGGCATATTGTCGGGTTTCCGCTCGGAACAGCTCCTCTCTCCCGGCTACCACAGCGACCTTATTATGAGCGCCCTGTCCTCCGAGGCCATTGCGCTCACTTTACCGATTCTCTGCGCGCTGCCGTATACCGCGTCCTTCATTGACGATGTGAAGAGCGGCTTCATCAAGGAGTATCTGCCCCGAACAACCGTATCGCGGTATATCGCCGGAAAGGCCGTGGCCTGCGCCGTTTCCGGCGGGGTGGTGCTGGCCCTGGGCATTTTCATCGCCTACGGCTTTGCCGCGCTGCTGTTCCTGCCCATCGAGGCTTACCCCAATCCGGACGCGAATGTGCCGAATTACTTTGGCAATCTAATGGAAACTGCGCTCATGTTCTTCGCCTCCGGCGCGTTCTGGTCGCTGACGGGGTTGACCTTCGCCGCCCTCACCAACAGCAAATACATGGCCTACGCTTCGCCATTTGTGCTTTTCTATCTGCTCATCATCCTGTATGAGCGTTACTTTGACAGGCTGTTCGTGCTGTATCCCCGGGAATGGCTCAACCCTTCTTCCCGCTGGATGTTCGGCAGGGTCGGCGTGGCGGTGCTGCTTATCGAATTCAGCGTCCTCATGGCCCTAGCGTTCGCATACGCCGCGAAAAGGAGGCTTGAGCGCATATGAAGCTGAAACAGATTCTTGCCGTAACGAAATACAACTTCCGTCAGTGGCACAAAAACCCCCGCATCATTATCACTTTTTGCCTCGCCTTTATTCTGTGCTTTTTGCTGTCCGACAAGGCAGTGCAGTTTGCGCGGGAATATGAAACGACGATGCAGATCGTGGAAGCGTTTGTCTGGACCTTCGGGGATGCCAATTCCATATTGCTCTCCTCGCTGCTGCTTCTGCTGCTGTTCGCGGATATGCCCTTCATCACCAGCGGGACGCCCCTTTACCTCATGCGCATTGACCGCAGGACATGGATCACCGGACAGGCAGTATACATCGTGGCCGCCACCGCCACCTATCTGGCCTTTATTCTGGTTTCCACCTCGCTTGTGTGCATGACCCAATCCTTTGTCGGAGACATGTGGAGCGAAACAGCGGCCATTCTGGGCTATTCCGGCGCGGGTCAGGCCGTAGCCCTTCCCGCGTTGGTGAAGACGTTGGAAATGAGCACGCCATACGCCTGCATGATAACCATTTCCCTGCTTATGTTGCTCTACACGCTGTTCATGGCGTTCGTCATGCTGCTTTTTAACCTTAAAAAAGGGCAGCTTGCGGGAATCGTTTCCGTGTTCGCCTTCAGCCTGTTCGGGTTTCTGCTCAACCCCCAGACCATCAAGGCTATATTCAAACTGCCCGATGAACTGATGTACAGGGCAAACGTGGCAGTAGGCTGGCTTTCGCCACTCAATCAGGCGACGTACCACATGCACAACTTCGGCTACGATCTGCTGCCCCGGCTCTGGCAGACGTATCTTATATTTGCACTCCTCATTGCCCTGTGCTTTATTCTGTCCCTTTGGGCGGTGCGGAATTATAACTTCAACTTTACCGGAACGGAGGGCTAAGGGATGCGTAATATAGCCATAAGCGTTCAAAACGTATCCAAGTCCTTCGGGCAGGAGCGGG
>OGXX01001531.1_pt1 | contig 23159 bp, 17 predicted proteins | sample 1576301 | NCBI WGS metagenome assembly OGXX01 (sample SAMEA3541469, study PRJEB24748) | human gut metagenome | biome: human gut; feature: human-associated habitat; material: faeces | place: China | collected 2012
CAGGCGTATGGAATCGATGTGGATGTGGTTCCAGAGCAATGCGATTTAGAACACTTAGGCAGGGCGCTTGAGCAGTTTTATCAATAGAGAAAGGAAGTAAGGCTATGACACAGTCGGAACAGTTATTTGAAAAATCCGAACACTTTCTGCCCGGTGGTGTAAATTCGCCGGTTCGTGCATTCCGCAATGTGGGCGGGACGCCGGTATTTGTAAAAAGTGGAAAAGGTTCTCATATTTTGGATGAGGATGGGAATGATTATATTGATTATGTTTGTTCGTATGGTCCGGGAATTTTGGGACATGCATATCCGGCTGTGATTGAAGCGGTGAAACAGGCATGTGAACAGGGACTTACTTTTGGGGCGCCGACGAAAAAAGAATATGAAATTGCGTCGTTAATTCATGACATGATGCCATCGATGGAAATGATGCGTATGGTAAGTTCAGGAACTGAGGCAACGATGAGTGCGATTCGTGCGGCAAGAGGATTTACCGGAAGAGATAAGATCATTAAGTTTAAGGGATGTTATCATGGACATTCTGATGGATTATTAGTGCAGGCTGGTTCTGCAGCATTAACACAGTCTGTACCGGACAGCAGCGGAGTTCCTGCTTCTTTTGCACAGCAGACTTTAGTTGCTCTTTATAATGATAAGGATTCTGTAAGAGAGTTATTTGAGAATAATAAAGACCAGATTGCAGCTCTTATTGTGGAGCCAGTTGCAGCAAATATGGGTGTTGTTATTCCTGACGATGATTTTCTTCCTTTCCTTCGTGAGATTACAGAAGAGAATGGAACAATTCTTATTTTTGACGAGGTTATCACAGGATTCCGTCTTGGTGTCGGCGGTGCACAGGAGTGGTTTGGAATTAAGCCAGATTTATCTACTTTCGGAAAGATTGTCGGCGGTGGAATGCCAATGGCTATCTATGGCGGACGTAAGGATATTATGAGAAATATTTCCCCGACAGGAAAGGTTTATCAGGCAGGAACCTTATCTGGTAATCCGATTGCGACAACAGCCGGAATCAAGACTCTTGAAATTTTAAGAGACCATCCAGAACTTTATACAAAGATTGAAGAGAATACAAAGAAGCTTGCGGAAGCTTATAAAGTAAGAGCGAAGAAACAAGGTATCAATATTCATGTTAACCAGATTGGTTCTCTTATGAGCGCTTTCTTTACAGGGGAAAATGTAAAAGATTACGCAGGAGCAACATCTTCTGATACTAAGGCTTACGCAGATTACTTTAACTATATGTTAGAGAATGGTATTTATGTAGCACCATCACAGTTTGAGGCGATGTTTATTTCTGCAGCTCATTCTGATGAGGATATTCAGAGAACTATTGATGTGCTTACAAAATAGGAAAGATATTAAATAAAAGATACTATACTTATTCTGAATAATTGCAAATAGAAATAATTTATAAATAAGCAGTCTGTATTGGAAACAGGGGCGAAATTTTAAAAATAAAACACGTCTTAAAACATATTTATAAAAATGAATATAACTATAAATATAGTAAATGAGACAGAAAGTCAAAGGAGAAAAAATGGTACATTTTATTGGAGCGGGTCCTGGAGACCCAGAGTTACTGACAATTAAGGGAAAGAAATTAATCGATCAGGCAGATGTAATTATCTATGCCGGTTCTTTAGTAAATAAGGAAGTTCTTGCCGGAGCCAAAGAAGGCGCAGAGATTTACAACAGTGCGACAATGACTTTAGAGGAAGTTATTGAAGTAATGAAAAAGGCTGAGGCTGAGGGCAAGATGACAGCTCGTGTTCATACAGGAGACCCTGCAGTTTTCGGTGCACACAGAGAGCAGATGGACGAGCTTTCCCGTCTTGGAATTGATTATGATGTCATTCCAGGTGTGAGTTCTTTCCTCGCAACTGCGGCAGCTTTAAAGAAAGAATATACTTTACCGGGAGTTTCCCAGACAGTTATTCTTACAAGAATGGAAGGCAGAACACCAATGCCGCCAAAGGAAAAGTTAAGAGATTTAGCAAAACATAATTCTACAATGATTATTTTCTTAAGTGTGGGAATGATTGAACAGCTTGCAGATACTTTAAAAGAAGAGTACAGAGAGGATACACCAGTTGCTGTTGTATACAAAGCTTCCTGGGAAGATCAGAAGATTGTTATCGGCAATCTGACAAATATCGCACAGAAAGTAAAAGAGGCAGGAATCACAAAGACGGCTCTTACAGTTGTAGGCGATTTTCTTGGAGACGAGTATGAACTTTCTAAACTTTATGACAAGACATTTACACACGAATTCAGACAGGCAAAAGAGTAAGCCGTGTGGTTTTGCTGGAGGCAGAAAATAAGAAATGGGTATACAGATAATTAGTATCAGTCATAAAATCGCACCTCTTCATGTAAGGGAAATGTTTGCATTTACAGAGGAGCAGCAAAAACATATGATGCAGGAGATCACAGAGCATTTGGAAGTTTCAGAATGTATCGTATTATCTACCTGCAACCGGACGGAAATGTATGTGTATTCTGATTCGGAAAGCAAGGGATGTGTATTTAATCTGATGGAAGATGTACTGCTTGGCGAGGCAGGCGCACAGGATGAAGAAGATATCGGAAATTATCTTTTATTTTATCATGGAAAAAAGGCGATTCATCATCTGTTTCAGGTAGCGGCAGGGCTTGATTCCATGGTAATTGGAGAAGACCAGATTCTCGGTCAGGTAAAGACCGCACATAAGCAGGCAAGAGAGGCTGGAACAACGGGAGTGTATCTGAATACATTTTTCCGTATGGCAGTTACAGGAGCGAAGAAAGTAAAGACCGAAACAGAACTTTCAAAAACTTCTGTATCAACAGCGACACTTGCGCTGAAAGTAGCCGAAGAAGAACTTGGAACTTTAAAAGATAAAAAGGTTCTTATCATTGGTGCGACAGGTAAGATTGGCGGTATTGTTCTGATGAATATTCAATCTCTTCATCAGGCAGATATTTATGTTACGACGCGTAAGAATAAGCTCATCCAGACAAAGCATGGAAATGACGAGTTTACGACAATTGATTATGAAGATCGTTATGAATATTTAGATCAGATGGATGTCGTTATAAGTGCGACATCGAGTCCGCATTACACACTGACATATAGCAAGATGAAAAAGCAGCTTACGACAGCGAAGCGAAGAGTCTTTGTCGATCTGGCTGTGCCGATGGATATCGAAGCAAAAATCAGTGCGGTGGACGATACCTGCTACTATAATATTGATGATTTTACAAGAATCGCAAGGGAGAATAACCAGAAGAAACTGAGAGAAGCAGAGGCCGCATCAGGAATTCTTGATGAGTATGAACTTCAGTTTGAACAGTGGATGGTATTCCAGAAGTCTTTATCCGTTATGGGAAAGGTCAGAGATAACTTTGTAAAAGTAGCAGAACATAAAGGTGTGGAAAAGGCATTTGACCATTTCTTCTATTGGGTGAGAGAGAATAACACACCGGAAGATTTGGAGACATTTTTTCAGTGCCTGGATCATTAAAAAGGATGATAGACAGGTCTTGAGCAGATTTGTTCCTAAATTATTGAAAACAGACCAGAATACCGGTTTTAGAAGGAGAAAACAATGGGTAAATTATATGCAGTTGGGTTCGGTCCAGGTGGATATGAACATATGACAGCAAAAGCAATTGATGTAATTAAAAATGCAGACATCATTACAGGATACACTACATATGTAGAGATGTTAAAGAAGTTTTTCCCAGAGAAAGAGTATGTGGCAACACCGATGACAAAAGAGATGGATCGCTGCCGTATGGCAGTTGATTTAGCTGCCGAAGGGAAGACAGTTGCAATGGTAAGTTCCGGGGACAGCGGAATTTACGGAATGGCAGGAATTCTTTTAGAGATTGCCAATGAGAAAAAGGCAGATGTTGAGATTGAGACTGTTCCAGGTGTGACAGCAGCGAGTGCAGCGGCATCTATTCTTGGAGCACCGTTAATGCACGATTTTACGATTATTAGTTTAAGTGATCTGATGACACCTTACTCTCTTATTATGAAGAGAGTGGATTGTGCAGGACAGGGTGATTTTATCGTATGTCTCTATAATCCAAAGAGCAAAAAGAGAGCGGATTATGTAGAAAAGGCTGCAGAAATTCTTATGAAATATCGTGACGGCAAGACTCCGGTTGGTGTTGTTCGCCATGCGGGCAGAGAAGAGGAATCTTCCTATATTACAACACTTGATGCAGTAAAAGATGCACCGATCGATATGTTCAGTATCGTTATTGTCGGCAATTCCAACACATATGTACGCGATGGTAAGATGATTACCCCAAGAGGATATGAAGACAAATACGGATTCGCGAATGTAGAATAAGATGAGTATGTAAGCGTTTTTTTGCTTACAAACTTATTATACGAGTGGAGGAATAAGATGAAAAATATCATCAAAATCGGAACGAGAAAGAGTAAGTTAGCTCTGATTCAGACCGATATTGTAAAAGATAAAATTAAAAAAGCTTTTCCTGAAATAGAAGTGGAAATCGTAAAGATTGACACAAAGGGAGATCAGATCCTTGATAAATCCCTTACTTCATTTGGTGGAAAAGGTGTATTTACTGCTGAACTTGAAGCCGAACTTCTTTCTGGTGCAGTAGATATTGCAGTTCACAGTGCAAAGGATATGCCGATGGATTTCCCGGAAGGGCTTGGAATCGGTGCAGTCCTTGACAGAGCGGATGTGAGAGATACTTTTGTTACTACAACTGGTAAAAAATTAGAAGAATTAGAGCCAGGAAGCATTGTCGGAACAAGTTCTCTTCGAAGAGAATTATTAATTAAAGAAATTAATCCATATGTAACGATTAAGCTTCTCCGTGGAAATGTACAGACTCGTTTAAGTAAACTTCGTGACGGTCAGTATGACGGAATTATTCTTGCGGCGGCAGGAATCGAAAGACTGGGATATGAAAAGGAAGAGGGACTTCACTATCAGTATCTTGACCCGGATGTATTTCTTCCGGCCGCAGGTCAGGGAATCCTTGCAGTAGAAAGCCGCGTAGAAGATGCGGAGATGGCAGAAATCCTTGCGGCGATTCACAGTGAAAAAGCAGAATGTCTTTTAATGGCAGAGAGAGCATTTTTAAAGACAATCGGTGGAAGCTGTAACGCACCGGCGGCAGCACTTTGTCGTGAGGAAAATGGTGAATTTTCCATGCGTGCCATGTATGTGAAAGATGGAATTCATAGCAGAAAGACGTATATGACAGTGAATATAGAAGATGCTATAGCGGAAAAAGATGCAGACAGCAAGCCGATAGCTGGGACGGCTGTGGCAGCAGCCGTTTCTGTCGAAGAAGCTGTTAAAACAGACAAAGAGATAACAGAGAAAGATACGGCAAGAAAAAGTAAAGTAGAAATAGCAGCAGAACTTGGTATCAGCGTTGCTCATGAAGTAAACAAAGGTATGGTATATCTTGTCGGTGCAGGTCCTGGTGATGAGGATCTGATGACGAGAAAAGGACTTAAGCTTTTAAGAGAGGCAGATGTCGTTGTATACGATAACCTTGCATCCAGTTCCCTTTTAAATGAAGTGAGAGATGACGCAGAACTTATTTACGCAGGAAAGCGTTCTTCAAATCATCATTTAAAACAGTATGAGACAAACGAGCTTTTAGTGAAGCTTGCATTAGAAGGAAAAAATGTTGTCCGCTTAAAGGGCGGTGACCCATATATCTTCGGCCGTGGCGGTGAAGAAGGACAGGAACTTAGAGAAGCTGGTGTTGACTTTGAAGTTGTACCGGGAATTTCTTCTTCTTATTCTGTTCCGGCATACTGCGGTATTCCAGTGACACATCGTGATTTCGCATCTTCTTTCCATGTGATTACCGGTCATGAAGGCAATCATAAAAATGGTGTGAGTGTATTAAACTACGAGACACTTGCGAAAGAAGAAGGAACATTGATTTTCCTTATGGGACTCAAAAATCTTCCTAATATTGTAGCTTCGCTTATTGAGAATGGTAAAGATCCTGCGACTCCAGTCGGTGTGCTTCAGGAGGGAACAACCGCAAGACAGCGTGTTGCAACAGGAACACTTGCTGATATTGTAGAAGTTGTAAAGCGCGAGGGAATTAAGACTCCTGCCATTACAGTTGTAGGTGATGTTGTAAGTTTACGTCAGGTACTTGACTGGTATGGACACAAACCTTTATCCGGCAAGAGTGTTCTTGTGACAGGAACAACTTCTATGGTAGACCGACTTTCTCCGATTCTGAAAGAGGAGGGAGCAGAGGCCATTTCCTTTAGCTTAATCCGCACTGAAAGAATGAAACTTCCAGAGCTGGATGTCGCATTGAAGGAAATAGATAAGTATAACTGGATTGTATTTACCAGTGCAAACGGTGTGGAATGTTTCTTTGAGGAAATGCAGGAAATCCGAAAAGATATCAGAGATTTAGCGCATGTCCGCTTCGCTGTTATTGGAGACGGAACGAAAAAGGCATTGGAAGAACATGGAATTTTCTGTGATTTTATTCCGACAGCATATTCTTCAAAAGATATGGCAGAGGCGATGGTTCCTCATATCGGAAAAGATGAAAGTGTTCTTCTCCTTCGTGCAGAGGAAGCAAACAGAGTGCTTCCAGATGCATTAGAAGAAGCTGGAATTTCCCACACATGCATTTCTCTTTATCATACCGTAACGGATGAGAGAAAAGCAGATGAATTGAATCGTTTGATTAAGATAGCTGACTATGTAACATTTGCAAGTTCCAGTGCAGTTCGAGCTTTTGTATCTATGGTAGATAATCTTGACGAGGTCAAAGGAAAATATATCAGTATTGGCCCGGTTACAACAAAGACGGCGGAAGAGAATGGCCTCTCCATCGAAAAAACTGCTGTTGTATATACAGCAAGAGGTATGGTAGAAACAATGATTCAGGATGCAGTGGAAGAAGGTCAGAAATAAATGAAAACTCAGATAAAACGTTTTTTGTTAACACTTGGCTTTATGACACGGATTCCTGTCAATGTAAATCTTGGCGAAGTAAAAGATGAAGACATGCACAAAGGATTTTTATATTATCCGGTAGTCGGTATGATTCTCGGACTTTGTGACATGGCAGTATTTCTTCTTGTAAGTCTTATTTTACCAGAAGTATTCGGAATCCTTTTTGCAATGCTTGCGAACCTCTGTCTGACAGGAGCCTTTCACTTAGACGGTCTTTCGGATACCGCAGACGGAATCTACTCTGCAAGAACGAGAGAACGTATGCTTGAAATCATGAAAGACAGCCGCATCGGAACAAACGGTGCGGTAGCGATGTGCTTTGATCTGGCATTAAAGTTTGCCGGAATTTACTACAGCGATATAAGATGGCTGATGATTCTTCTTATGCCAATCGCTGGAAAAATGGTACAGGGAGCGATTGTGTATAAAGCAATTTATCCTCGTGAAAAAGGAATCGGTATTTATGTAGGAACTGTCAGTCTTGGAACAGTAATCGGAACCGTCATTCTTGGACTTATCGCAATGGTACTTGCCTTCTCCTGCTGGGGAGTCCTTATCTTTGCGATTCTCTTTGGATTCGCTTACCTTTTCCGTGTATATATCACAGGGAAAATCGGTGGAATCACAGGAGATGTTATGGGAGCAGGAAGCGAGCTTGCGGAAGTATTATTACTGCTTGTTGTTATCGTTCTTACAAAGTATACGGGAATGACACCACTATCATTATTTCCATTTTAGTTTTTGAAAATGAGATAATGATAAGGGAAAGTTATAGAAAAAACCATTGATATCTATTTATATATGAAAGTGGAAAAATAGAAGTTTATATATAAATTTATGAAGTGGAAGCAAGACTATACAAAAATATGAACAATATATGTTGGTATTAAAGTAGCAGAAGGGAAGATGGTTATGACTCTGGAGGAAGCAATCAAAAAAATTCAGCCGCTGGATGAGGAGGCAATGGAGTACACTCGTGCAAGATGGAATACTCTTGGGAAGCCTCTTCACAGTCTGGGAAGACTCGAAGAAATGGTGACACAGTTCGCTGGAATTTACCGCGATAAGAATCCGCATTTAAGGAAAAAAGCGGTTATTGTCATGGCAGCAGATAACGGTGTTGTAGCGGAAGGAGTTACCCAGACAGGGCAGGAAGTGACAAAGACAGTAACAGAAAATATGACAAAGCATAATGCGACAATCTGTATTATGTCCTCCATGAGTGGAGCAGATGTGTATCCCGTAGATATCGGAATTGCAACGGATTGTGACAATCCGGGTGTTTTTCCAAGAAAAATTAAATACGGAACAGACAACATGGCAAAAGGCCCTGCAATGTCGAGAGAAGAAGCGGTAAAAGCAATTGAAGTCGGCATCAGCATGGTAGCTGATTTAAAAGAAAAAGGCTATAATGTTCTTGCTACCGGAGAGATGGGTATTGGAAATACTACGACAAGCAGTGCTGTCTGTTCTGTTTTACTTGACCAGAGTGTAGAAAAGGTAACCGGAAAAGGTGCTGGTCTTACAAACAAAGATTTAGAACATAAGATAGAAGTAATCAGGCAGAGTATCGCACTCAATAAAGTAAATGCGGACGACCCGCTTGATGTACTTGCTAAAGTCGGAGGTCTTGATATTGCCGGAATGGCTGGCTGTTATATCGGTGGTGCGGCGCTCAATATTCCAGTATTTATTGACGGATTTATTTCATCCGTAGCAGCGTTAATTGCGATTCGCTTAGTACCGGAATGTGCGCCATATCTTTTCCCATCCCACTGTTCTAATGAACCTGCTGGACGTATGATACTGGATGCTATCGGCAAACAGCCATATATCCTTGCAAATATGTGCCTTGGCGAGGGAACCGGAGCGGTTATGGGATTTACGATTGCAGATTATGCATTTAAAGCATACTGGGAATTACCAAGCTTTGAGCAGACGAACTTTGGAACTTATGAAGAATTGAACTAAATATAAAATGCAGGAGGAAAAATGTTAGATAAAATTCAAATCGTAAAACCTGCCGAAATCGAAAAAAGAAGCATGGAAATCATCACAAGCGAATTAAACGGAAGAACCTGGCCAGAGCCGGAGTTCTCTATCGTAAAAAGATGTATCCACACTTCTGCAGATTTTGATTATGCAGATAATTTATGTTTTTCTGAAAATGCTGCGAATATCGGTGTAGAAGCTTTAAAAAATGGAGCACATATCGTAACCGATACAAGAATGGCATGGTCAGGAATCAACAAGAAAAAGTTAGCATCTTTCGGAGGAGAAGCTCATTGCTTCATGTCTGATGATGATGTGGCAAAAGAAGCAAAGGAACGCGGATGCACAAGAGCGGCTATCTGCATGGAAAGAGGAGCGGTTTTAGCAGAAGAGAAAAACATTATTTTTGCTATTGGAAATGCACCGACAGCTTTAATCCGTTTATATGAGCTGATTAAAGAAGGCAAGTTAAAACCAGCATTGATTATCGGCGCACCAGTTGGCTTTGTCAATGTAGTAGAATCCAAAGAACTGATTATGGAAGCCGGAGTTCCTTTCATCGTTCCAAAAGGACGAAAAGGCGGTAGCAACATTGCGGCAACGATTTGTAACGCGATGTTGTATCAGTTGTAAAAATTATTTTCTAAAAAATGAATTTGAATAAATCATTTTAAGAGATTATTTTCATGAAAATATATTGGAATTGAATTTATGAAAAAACTAAGAGAAGGAGTTTCCACTGGCTCCTGTATGACCGGTGGAGCGGAGGCTTCCGTGATCTGGCAGACAACGGGTAAATGTCCTTCAGTAGTGAAGGTGGATACCCCGATCGGGAAAACACTTTATCTTGATATTATTCCAAGAGAGTTCGGAGTCTGCGGCGTGGTAAAAGATGCTGGGGATGATCCGGACGTAACAAATGGAAGCGAGATTATCACAAAGGTTGAGCTGTTTGAGGAAGAGGGAGACATTTCCTTTTTCGGAGGAGAAGGAGTCGGCACTATCACGCAGGAAGGATTAAAGATTCCTCCGGGACAGCCGGCGATTAATCCCGTTCCCCGCCAGATGGCAGAAAAGGCAATCCGAAAGATTATCGGCAATAAAAAGGCAAATGTAACAGTAAGTATTCCCGGCGGAAAAGAACTTGCCAAAAAGACATTTAATCCAAGGCTTGGAATTGTAGATGGACTTTCAGTTCTTGGAACGACAGGGATTGTTCGGCCGATGAGTGAGGAAGCGATGAAAGATTCTCTGATTGCGGAACTTGATATGTATGCAAAACAGGGACATAAAACCATTCTTTTTGTACTTGGAGGAACGGGAGAGACTGCATTAAAAGAACAGTACGGCGAATTTCAGTGCATTTTGCAGGTAAGCAATTACATCGGCTTTATGATAGAGGAAGCGGTGGAAAGAGGCTTTACTGATATTTTAATCGGAGGTTTTGTCGGCAAACTTGTAAAAGTAGCCTCAGGCACAATGAATACGCACAGTCATGTGGCAGACGGGCGAATTGAAACTATCTGTACCCATGCAGCACTTCACGGTGCACCGACTTCCGTTATCAAAAAGATTTATGACTGTCTCACGACAAAGGCAGCAATGAAGATTGTTGAAGAAGAAGGCCTGATGGATATCTGGCCGGACATGGCACAGAAAGCATCGGAGTATTGCGAGAAAACCGCCCACAAAATGGCGAGAGTAGGCATCATTTTCCTTGATGGACAAAATAAAATTCTGGCGGCGAGCGAGAATATAAAAGAAGTACTTTCAGCCTGCAAGAAATGATTAGTAATGTATAGCTTGAAATAATTGCAGAAATCAAAAATGTAGGCGAAATCAGAAAGAAAATAATTGCAGAAGTAAAATAACTGTGGAGGTTAGAATGAGCAAATTAACCATAGCTGGAATCGGACCAGGTGAAGCCGATTACATTTTACCGGCAGTAATTGAAAAAATGAAAAAAGCCCACACCGTAATTGCGGCAAAGCGAGTTTTACCGATTTTAGAAGAATTGTGCCAGGATGTCAGTGATTCAGCGTCTGTATTGCAGCATGATTCTATATCTTTTTTCGCAATGGGGAAAATTAAAGACACGCTAGAGCAGATTGGAAAAATTCTTTCCGAGGGACATGATGTTGTAATGGCGGTAAGCGGCGATCCGCTTATGTACAGCCTTTATCGCACAATCTGCAATGATCCGATCAGCGAGAATTGGGATATGGACATTATCCCTGGCGTTGGTTCCTTACAGATGCTCGGTGCAGCATTCGGAGAAACAATGGAAGATGCATTGATCATCAGTGTACATGGAAGAGCGAAAACAGCAGGTTCTATTGCACTTGCGGTAACAGAACATCCGAAAGTATTTTTCCTTTGCAGCAAAGAACAGGGCCCGGCATGGCTTTCTCGGATTATGCTGGACTATCAGCTTGATGATGTGACTGTCTGCGCCGGAGCGAATCTTTCCTACGAAGATGAAATCCTTGCATCCGGCACACCTGCTGAAATGGTAAAAAAAGAGTTCCCCTCTCTTTGTGTCGCAATGATTAAAAATCCATCTCCACGCCAGATTGTTCGTCCATGTTTTTTATCAGATGAAGATTTTGAGCGAGATAAAACACCGATGACCAAAGAAGAAATCCGCATACTCATTTTACATAAAATGAAGTTACATCCTGATGATGTTGTGTGGGACGTTGGCGCAGGAACAGGTTCTGTATCTATCGAATGTGCAAGACAGGTTCCATTTGGAACAGTACACAGCGTAGAGCGAAGCGAAACTGCCGTAAAATTAATTTACAAAAACAAAGAAAAATTTTCGGCAGATAATTTAATCGTCTACGAAGGGGATGCGGCCGAAACCGTAGCAAAGCTGCCTGAACCTGACAAAGTATTTATCGGCGGCAGCGGCAAAGAAATGTCTCAGATATTAGAGATAATCGCGGCATTTCCTAAAAAAATAAAAGTAGTCATTTCTGCGGTAACAATCGAAACTATCGCAGAAACCAATGAACTTTTAGGAAAATACGCCCCAGACTTCGATGTCATTCAGGCGACAGTCGGACGGGGAAGAAAAATCGGTAGCTATCATATCATGGATACGAATAATCCAGTAATGATATTCACAGCGTACATTTAAAGGTTATATGATAATGTATAATTATACAGTGCAGAATATTTTGCATTGTAGCCATATAATATATTCAAAAAAATGAATGTGTAAAAATGTAACAGTCTGTTTTTGATTGTTATCAAGGAACAAACAGGAGAGAAAAAATGGGAAAAAAAGCATTATTAGTAGTGAGTTTTGGAACAAGCTTTGAGGAAGCACTTCCAGCAATCGTTAACATCGAAGAAACCTGCAAAAAGGCATTTCCAGACTATGACTTTTATCGGGCATTTACTTCCGGAATGATCATCCGTAAATGGGCAAGAACAAAAAATGTCATTATCCATAATCCGGATGAAGTGATGAAACGACTGGTAGCAGAAGGTTACGAAGAAGTAATCTGTCAGCCAACACATATTATAAATGGACTGGAATATGACAAAATGATGAATATGCTTTTAGCATATAAAGATCAGATTCCAACAATCAAGGTTGGAACCCCCCTTCTTACCGAAGAGGAAGATTACAAAGAAGCCTGCGAGATCGTTATGCAGGAATTAGAAAAGCCATTAGCGAAAGACGAAGCTTTTGTATTCATGGGACATGGAACAGAACACTTTGCCAACAGCGCATACAGCCAGTTTGAAAACATGCTCAGAGACCTTGGACATGAAAGCACATATGTCGGAACCGTAGAAGGATTCCCTGGTCTTGATTACGTTATCCGTCGTTTGAAAATAAGAGATATTAAAAAAGTATATGTTATGCCCCTTATGATCGTAGCAGGCGATCATGCCCGAAATGACCTCGCCGGAGCCGAAGCCGACTCCTGGGATTCTATCTTAAAAGCAGATGGATTTGAAACAGAAGTTATCATGAAAGGCTTAGGGGAAATTGATGCGATAGCAGAATTGTTTGTAAAACACCTGAAGAAGGCGGAGTCTTTGTAAAATGATTTTGATACAGAAAAGAAGCTGACTTTATTCCGTTGTGCAAAACACTTCATTTTGCCCAGTAAAGCAGGAACTTCTCGAGAACGAGCTCGAAGTTCCTATGGTCAAAATTCCGTAGCACAAAGTCATAAAGTTCAATCTTCTTTTCTGTATCAAAATCTTCCCAAAGATTTTAGTTCCAGAAGGGAAGAGTAGACAATGATTAACTATACCCACCAATAGATTTACATAGACAGGATTTTTTATATATTTTAATAAATTATTTTGAGTGACTTTGTGCTGTGGAGTTTTGACTGTAGACTCGCGAGCTCGTTTTTGAGCGAGTCTTGTACTATCAGGCAAAACGGAACGTTTAGCACAACGGAACTCAAAATAATTTATTAAAATATATATAAAATCCGTCTATAAAGGAGGATTTATGAAAGGCAAATTATATGGAATCGGAGTTGGCCCTGGTGATCCAGAGCTTTTAACTCTGAAAGCAAAAAGATTAATTGAAGAATGTGATATTGTTGCAGTACCGGTGAAAAAAGAAGGCGAAGATAGTGTCGCTTTAAATATTGCAAAAGGTGCTGTTAAGATTCCTGAGGAAAAGATTCAGGAAATCGTATTTACAATGGCAAAAGATAAGACAAAGCGTGAGGCTTGCCGTCAGGCGGCTGCCGAAGAAATTATGAAGTTACTTGATGAAGGAAAATCAATCGCGATGCTCGCACTTGGTGATATTGGAATTTACAGTACTTATGCATATGTTCATAAACGTTTGTTGAAAGAGGGATATGATGTGGAAATGGTTTCTGGTATCCCATCTTTCTGTGCTGGAGCAAGCAAGGCTGGTATTTCTATCGTAGAGGGAAATGAAGGTTTTGGTGTAATACCATCTCTGAAAGGAATTGATCAGGTAGAGAAGACTCTTGGTGTTTTTGATAACCTTGTTATTATGAAGGTTGGAAGTCATGTGAAAGAAGTGTATGATCTATTGGTTGAACGCGGCATGGAGAATAACGCATTGATTATCAGCAATGTTGGAATGGACGGCGAGTATGTTGGTCCGCTGATTCCTGACCGCGAGTATGGATATTTCACAACAATGATTATTAAAAGTGAGATGTAATTATGAAATATAATGTTTTGGTGATTGCCGGGACAACAGAATCAAGACAGGTGATTGAGAAGCTGCTTGGTGAGAATCCAAATGAAAGGATTCTTGCCAGTGTAGCTACGGAACTTGGAAAGGAAATGCTTCTTGAATATGACATTGATGTTCATGTAGGAAGGCTTGATCAGGATGGTTTTCTCGCACTTCTTAAGGAGAATCCATGTGAGAAGATTATTGATGCTTCCCATCCATTTGCAAAGATTGTATCGGAAACGGTGAAAAAGGTGGCAGAGTCAGCAGATATTCCGTATGAGCGATATGAGAGAACAAACCTCCAATATGATTATGAAGGCATTGTTCATGTAAAAGATGTACAGGAAGCGATTACCCTTTTAAATGAGTTGAAGGGAAATGTTTTTCTTACAACAGGAGTGAACACAGCGGCAGCATATATGTCCGGTGTAGAAAATGGAGCAGAGCGCCTTTTTATCCGTGTGCTTGATAATGTTTCATCTCTGGAAGGATGTGCAAAAGCTGGTTATCCAGAGGGGCATGTTTTCGGGAAAATGCCTCCTTTTACAGTTGAGGATAATGTGAGGCTTATTAGGGAAACAGAGGCAGAAGTACTTGTTTCGAAAGACAGTGGAAAAACGGGTGGCGTTGATGTGAAAGTGGAAGCCTGCAGGCAGACAGGGATTAAGATGATTCTTATCGACAGACCTAATGCGCTCTAATATAAAGAAAGTAAAAAGTCTTGGGAAAGTGATATGGAGGTGTATCAATATATGGAAAATGTGAAACCGATGCCGCGAGTTTTGATTGCAGGTGCAAATAGCGGTTGTGGAAAAACCAGCATTACCTGTGGTATTTTGAAGGCTCTTGTGAACCGGGAACTTCATATTCAATCCTATAAATGTGGGCCGGATTACATTGACCCTATGTTGCACAGTCATATTACAGGAAGGAACTGTCGGAATCTGGACCCATTTTTTTCTACAGGAGAGGACTTAAGGTATCTTGTAGGAAAGGATAGCCAGGATGTGGATTTTTCTGTGACAGAAGGTGTCATGGGTTATTATGATGGTGTTGGTATCAGTTGTGAGAAAAGTACATGGACAGTTTCAAAAGAGACGGGAACACCGACCATTTTGATATTTAATGTGAAGGGAATGTCTCACACGATGATTCCACTTATAAAAGGAATGGTAGAATATCAGGACAATCCGATAGCTGGAGTTATTTTAAACCGATGCAGTAAGGGAATGTATCAGTTGATGAAGCCGGAAATTGAAGAGAAACTTGGAATTTCTGTTGTGGGATATTTTCCACAAAAAGAAGGAATTTATATCGGCAGCAGGCATTTGGGACTGATGACCGCAGCAGAGATTGATAATCTTGACGAGATTTTAAGTCTTCTTGGCGAGACGGCGGAGGAGTGCATTGACCTTGATCTACTTTTAGAAATCGGGGAAAAGGCCGAACCTCTTACAGCGGTAAAAAGACCGGAAGTTCCAGTGGAAAAGCGGGCGAAAATCGCGGTTGCGTGGGATAAGGCATTTTGTTTTTATTATAAAGAAAATTTGGAGATTTTGGAGCAGCTTGGAGCGGAACTTTGCTATTTTAGTCCGGTAAATGATGTGCAGCTTCCAGAGGATACGGATGGGATTTATCTTGGCGGCGGTTATCCGGAAACGTATCGAAAGGAGCTGGCAGAGAATCTTTCGATGAAAGAATCTATCTGTGAGGCAGCAAAAGCAGGCAAGCCGATTATTGCAGAGTGCGGCGGTTTTATGTATGTCTGTAATCATTTAGTGGAAACGGATGACAGTTCGATGGATATGCTTGGTCTGATTGATACCGATGTGCATATGACAAAGCGTCTGTCCATGCAGTTTGGCTATGTGACACTAAATGCGCTTTGTGATACTGCATTTTTTAAGAAAAATACGAATATTCGCGCCCATGAGTTTCACTATTCAAAGGCAGACAAAAGAGGCGATTCCTGCGAGATTAAAAAGTATTCCGGAAAATGCTGGAACGGTCTTTATGTAAAAGAAAATATCATGGCAGGATATCCGCATTTTTATTTTCATAACTGCAGGGAAGTTGCAGAACGATTTGTAGATATGGCAGAGAAAATATCAAAGAATTTGAGTATGTAAAAAGCATAAGAGAGGAAACAGAATAATGAGACTGATTTATGCGATGTTACTCGGATTTATACTGGATTTAATCTTTGGAGACCCACATGGGCTGATTCATCCAGTACAGATTATCGGGTGGTTTATCGATAAGTTAAAAAAAGGCATGCAGCATATGATTTACGGCTGCAGCTATGAAGAAGTGAGAGAAAAAGAAATCGAGAGAAAAGCAGGAGTAGAAAAGACAGCAGGTTTCTTCTTAATGCTTTTTATTGTAGCAGGAACATTTGCCGTTGTTTATGGAATTTTATATGTGGCAAATCTGATTCATCCGGTTCTTCGCTTCTGTTTAGAGACATTTTTTATTTATCAGATTCTTGCGACAAAGAGTTTAAAAACAGAATCTATGAAGGTCTATAAAAAGTTAAAAGAGGGAGATCTTATCGGAGCAAGAAAGGAAGTTTCTTATCTGGTTGGACGTGATACAGAGAACCTCGATGAGAGCGAAGTGGCAAAGGCAGATGTGGAAACTATCGCGGAAAATACGGCAGACGGTGTTATTGCGCCAATGCTTTTTATAGCAATCGGCGGCGCACCGCTTGGTTTTGCATACAAGGCAGTCAATACGTTAGATTCGATGGTTGCATATAAGAATGAAGAATTGATAAACATTGGGTTTTTCTCTGCAAAAATGGATGATATCTGCAACTTTATTCCGGCGAGATTTGCCGCAGTAATGCTGATGATCGCCTCACTTATTTTACGTTTTGATTTTAAGGGAGCAGTGAAAATATTTAAAAGGGATCGTTTTGCACATTTAAGCCCGAACAGTGCGCAGACCGAAGCAGTAGCGGCAGGTGCATTGCAGATTCAGCTTGGGGGAACCCACAATTATTTTGGAAAAGCAGTCGTGAAACCGACAATAGGGGATGATATCCGTCCAGTAGAGTATGAAGATATAAAAAGAACCAATCAGTTATTGTATGTCAGCGCAGTTTTATCGATGGCGGTATGTTGTCTGATTACATTTTTGATTTATGTGCAGTTATTTTAAATACTTAATATATAATAACCAACGATTTAGAAAATTGAGGCTAAAGTTATGAAGAAGATTTCACACGGAGGAAACATTTACAAGAAAGCGAAGGAGATGGGGATTCGGGAGGAAGATATCCTGGATTTTTCCGCAAATATCAGCCCGCTTGGCTTGCCGGAACATATTCGCAAGGCAATGATAGAAGCGATTGATGGAACAATAAATTATCCAGACCCTGATTGTAGTCGTTTAAAAGAAGCCATCAGTAAGCAGGATAATGTACCAGAAAGTCATATTACCTGTGGAAATGGAGGGGCTGACCTATTATACCGTCTGGCATTTGGTTTACATCCAAAAAAAGTATTGCTTCCGGCTCCGGCTTTTGTGGAGTATGAGGAAGCATTGTCCGCAGCAGGTGCACAGATGGAGTACTATCTTATGCGTGATGATTTTGTAATCAAAGAAGATATTTTAGAGCAGATAACGGAAGAAACGGATTTTGTTGTTATCTGTAATCCAAATAATCCGACAGGAATTCTTACAGAGAAAGAATTGATTCTTCGTGTTCTTGAACGGGCAAAAGAGACGAATACCTTTGTGATGGCTGATGAATGTTTCTTAGAAATCTGTCAAAATGAGAGTGAATATACAGTAAAGCCTTTTATAGAAAAATATGAAAACCTTATTATTTTAAAGTCATTTACAAAGTTATATGCGATTCCGGGAGTGCGGCTTGGCTACATTCTTGCAGGAAGTGAAGATGTGATTGCAAAGGTAAATCGCACCGGACAGGCCTGGTCAGTAAGTCATATTGCACAGTGTGCGGGTGTGGCGGCACTTTCCGATAATGTATACAAAGAAAGGGTAATAGAGACGGTGGCAGAGGAACTTTCCTATATGAAGAAAGAGTTTTTTAAGCTGCCGGTTATTTTGTATGATGGAGCGGCAAATTATCTGTTTTTCCAGACACCGGGAATTGCGGATTTAGATAGACGATTAGAAAGTTATGGAATCATGATTCGAAACTGCAGCAATTATGTGAATCTTGGAAAAGATTACTGGCGTGTGGCGGTAAAATCTCATGAGGAAAATGAAAAACTCATAAAAGCATTACGGATGATTTTGAAAGGGGAAGAATAATGGCAAAAGCAATTATGATACAGGGAACGATGTCGAATTCAGGAAAAACCTTTGTTACAGCGGGACTTTGCAGAGTATTTAAACAGGATGGATATAAAGTAGCTCCTTTTAAATCCCAGAACATGGCATTGAATTCTTACATTACAAAAGAGGGACTGGAAATTGGACGCGCGCAGGCAATGCAGGCAGAAGCGGCAATGATAGAGCCGACACACTGGATGAATCCAATCCTTTTAAAGCCAACAAGCAGCATGGGTTCCCAGGTTATCGTAAACGGAGAGGTTTATGATAATTTAAGTGCGCAGGAATATTATAAAATGAAAGATAATCTCGCACCGGAAGTCATGAAGGCATTTAATCATCTCTCCGAAGAAAATGATATTATCGTTATTGAAGGGGCAGGTTCCCCAGCCGAAATCAATCTTGCTGAAAATGATATTGTAAATATGGGAATGGCAAAAATGGCAGATGCGCCGGTTATTCTTGTTGCAGATATTGACAGAGGAGGCGTATTTGCTTCCGCATATGGAACGATTAAGTTACTTCCTGTGGAAGATCAGGAGCGTTTTTGTGGAATTGTCATCAATAAATTCAGGGGTGATGTGGATATCTTAAAACCAGGACTGGCTATGCTTGAAGATTTGACAGGTAAACCGGTACTTGGTGTTATTCCAATGGAAAAAATTGATGTGGACGATGAGGATAGTTTATCTGACCGCTTGAATCAGAAAACAATTACCGAGGGAATTGATGTTGCCGTTATCCGTCTTCCTCATATATCTAACTTTACCGATTTCAGTGTTTTTGAATTAATTGATGGAGTTTCTCTTCGTTATGTTACCGATAAAAAAGAACTTGGAGACCCAGATCTGATTCTTCTTCCGGGAACAAAAAATACAATGGGAGATATGGAATGGCTTATCGAGAGCGGATTAGAAGGTGCGATTATCCGCGCAGCAAGAACAACAAGAGTTATCGGAATCTGTGGAGGATTCCAGCTTCTTGGTAAGGAAATGCATGACCCGGACGGAGTAGAACATGGAGGGGATATGCGTGGACTTGGGCTTCTCGATACCAAAACAATATTTAAAGAAGCGAAGACAAGAACAAGAATTCATGGACATATTTCTGAAGAACACAATATTTATAACCTTGATAATCTATCCGTAGAGGGTTATGAGATTCATATGGGAACAACAGAAAATCTTGGGGAAGCAATTCCAATGATTACTCTTGAAGATGGAAGAACCGATGCATATATGACAAAAGACGGCCGTGTATGGGGAAGTTATCTGCATGGAATCTTTGATAATGAGGACCTCGTATTTGCTCTTGTGCAGGATATTATGAAAGAAAAGGGAATTAATCCTGCAGAAAATCATCTTAGTATAGCGGAATACAAAGAAATACAGTATAATAAGCTCGCAGATTTAATTCGAAACAGTCTGGATATGGATGCAATTTATAAAGTATTATTTGGAGAGAAGAAAGAGATGGTTCGTTGCGCTGGAAAAAAAGATGATACTTCTGGAAAAGGCTTAGTTCATATTTACTGCGGAGACGGCAAAGGAAAGACAACGACCAGTGTTGGTTTAACGGTCCGTGCAGCAGGAAGCGGCAAGAAGGTTCTTTTCTATCAGTTCCTTAAAGATAACAGTTCCAGCGAAAGAAATATTCTCGAAAAAGTTCCTGGGATCACTTTAGTAAGAGGAAGAGAAATGCAGAAGTTTACATTCCAGATGAATGAGCAGGAACTTGACGAACTTCGTATTTATAATAATGAAATGTTAGACAAGCTTTTTGAAATGGCGAAAGACTACGATATGTTAGTTATGGATGAAAGTGTATATGCGATAAAAAGTAATCTTCTTGACGAGGAGAAATTAATCACACATCTTGAAGAAAAACCAGTTGGTTTAGAAGTTGTTCTTGCGGGAAGAAATCCTTCACAGAAATTAATGGATCATGCAGACTATGTTTCCGAGATTCAGAAAGTAAAACATCCATTTGATCAGGGTGTAAGTTCCCGTGTAGGAATTGAGCTGTAGCAATGGCATATTTTCCGATATTTACACAAATCGATGGAAAACGATGCCTTATTGCAGGCGGTGGAAAAGTTGCAGCGAGAAAGGTATATACGCTGCTTCAATACGGTGCAGATGTTGTAGTAATGGCAGAAAAAGTGTGTGGAGAAATCAAAGAAGTTTTACCTGAGGAAAATGTTTTTGAAGGCGTTTTTAAATATATTCATAAAAATAGATGTAATAAAAATGAATGGGATATAGATGAAAATAAATATGATACAGGTGGAAATATTTCTAATACAGAGTTGGAAAACACTCTCGATAAAAGATATAGTTCTAATAGTAATCTAAAAAACATTTCTTATGATTTGGAAATCTCAGAGAATTTACTGGAAAGTTTATCAGCAGATTTATCAGAAGATTTATTAAAAATCAGAAAAAATACCTTTTTAGAAAAGGAAATTGGCAAAGCTTTTCTTGTTGTAGCAGCCACAAGTAATCGTGAGGAAAACCACCATATTGCAGAACTTTGTCACGCTTATAATGTCCTTGTAAACGTAGCAGATTCTGAAGAAGAATCCAGTTTCATTTTCCCATCGGTTGTCCGCAAGGGAGATATTAGCATTGGGATTAACAGTGGGACAGGAAGTCCGACCGTATCCAAGCACATTCGCAAACAAATAGAAAAAGCTGTTCCGGATTATTATGCAGATATTGCAGTTTTTATGGGGAAACTCCGCGAGTATGTAAAGGCAAACTTTAAAGAAGAATCGCAGCGGCGGTATATTTTAAAAACAGCGGCAGCAGAGGCATTTGCAGAAGAAAGAGTTCTCACCCAAAAAGAAATAGAAGAAATAATAAGGCAGGGACAAAAATGATTGAATTAGTAGAAGACAAATTAGACATAGATACCTATCTCGAACTTCGCCAGTCCGTTAATTTTAGAAAGTTAACAAGGGATCAGGCGAAAAAGGGACTTAGCAACAGTATGTATACATTAGTTGCATTTAAAGACGGAAAGGCAGTCGGCATGGGCAGAATCGTAGGAGATGGAGCGATTATCTGCTATGTACAGGACTTGATTATTCGTCCAGAAGTACAGGGCGAAGGTATCGGTGGACTTATTTTGGAGACTTTGAAGAAATTTGTCATTCAGGAAGGCTACGAAGGAACAACAATGATGTTCGACCTGATGTGCGCTAAAGGAAGAGAAGAATTTTATAAAAAGCATGGATTTATTGCCAGGCCAACCGAGGACTTAGGTCCGGGGATGATTCAGTTTATTCAGATTGGGGAAGAGGGTTAGAGCGTGTTTGAAAAATCTCCCGCAAATTGTAATGCACATCTTACAGAAATCATTTTTCAAACACATTCCAGTAAAGTTGCTTTTTATATTCAGTGTGGTAAAATATAAGCGTTAAAATTGTACTTTTTGTAACTATTTGGGATTATGCCATTTTACTGGATATATGGCTTAAGATTACAGAAGCAATATGTTTTGTGTTTAGTAAAGTTCTGGATAGTTGTTATGTTTTAATAGTATTTATACAGATAGGAGAATATATTATGATTAGAAGAAGACGTCTTCGTGCAACAGAAAACTTACGTGCATTAGTTCGCGAAACATCGGTAAGTGTATCCGATTTAATTTACCCATTATTTGTTATCGAAGGAAATGATATCAAGAATCCAATTGATTCTATGCCTGGAATTTATCAGTATTCCCTCGACCGTATAGATGAGGAATTAGACCGCATTCGTGAGGCAGGAGTAAAGGGAGTTCTTTTATTCGGAATTCCTGCACATAAGGACGAATGTGGAACAGAAGCATACAACGAACATGGAATCATTCAGGAAGCAATCCGCTATATTAAAAAAGTATTTCCTGAATTAGTTGTAATCGCTGATATCTGTCTTTGTGAATATACTTCTCACGGACACTGTGGACTTATCAAAGATGGTATCATTTTAAATGATGAGACACTTCCTTTACTTGCAAAAACTGCCGTAACATGCGCTCAGGCAGGAGCAGATATGGTAGCACCATCTAATATGATGGACGGTCACATCGCAGCAATTCGTGAAGCTTTAGATGAGGCAGGATGCAAGATGACACCAATCATGGCTTACAGCGCAAAAATGGCTTCCGGATATTATGGACCATTCCGTGACGCAGCCCATTCTGCACCAGGATTTGGCGATAGAAAAACATACCAGATGGATTACCATAATCCAAGAGAAGCAATGCGTGACATTCAGGATGACATTGATGAAGGAGCAGATATCATCATTATCAAACCAGCACTCGCCTTCCTGGATATTTTAAAAACAGCATCCTGGGAAACAGACATGCCACTCTGTGCATACAATGTAAGCGGAGAATACTCAATGGTAAAAGCTGCTGCTGCAAACGGATGGATTGACGAGAAAAAAATCGTTATGGAAAATATGATCGGAATGAAGAGAGCCGGAGCGCAGATGATTATTACATATCATGCACTTGATGTGGCAAAATGGCTGAGAGAAGAATAGAGATTTGCTGTAGGCAAGGGGGATGCCGCTGTAGAGAATGAGGTTAGTCGGATTGCCAGAAGAAGTATTGAGAAGAACCACTAAAAAATTTATTGATTTTGTTCCGTTGTGCTAAACGCTCCATTTTGCCCAA
>OGXX01001541.1_pt1 | contig 23055 bp, 20 predicted proteins | sample 1576301 | NCBI WGS metagenome assembly OGXX01 (sample SAMEA3541469, study PRJEB24748) | human gut metagenome | biome: human gut; feature: human-associated habitat; material: faeces | place: China | collected 2012
AGGCGGAAAATCCGCCTGCTCTTGATATACCTTTTTAACTGTTATATATAAAACAAGGACAAAGGTTCTGCAAAAGCACTTCTTTTCCTTTATTATCATAGAAGAATCTTATTTATAGACTTTTCTCATATACTCTAAATCAAGTGCTGTGTTAAATTCTAATTGTTGGGTTCTTTATAAATATTTTTAATTTTTTAAAGCTGGAATTTGAATTTTGTATGGGTTTCCATTGATTTTAGAAGAAAAACTATAAACGGGTTGATAGTAGCCTTTTGTATCAACTATATATTCTATATCGCATTGATCTACAACAATATCTATATGATTTTCTTCTGTATTTATAGGGTAATAGAATTCTCCGGTACACAATGTTTCATAGGCTGCTTTTTCACTAATTACTTCATAATCTTTATAGGGAGCTAAAACCAATATATTGTTATTAATTTTTGAAAAACAACCATTACTATTGTATTCACAAGTTATAGTTCCATCATAAAGGACTCCATTTTCAAATAATTTATTTGAATTGAATTCATATTCTCCATTTTTTGTAATATTAAAATTAGCTCCAATTGGCACATCAATACCGTAATCTTTAAGGGTTTTTCGTATTAATTTTTCCTCTGCATCTATGATAGGGTGGGTGGGCCCATCCGGATAAATTGTGTCATAATCAAAGAATTTGTAATTTCCACCCATATAATCGATCCAAAGGCTATGGTTGTCAGCAGAGTAATATACAGCGGTATCTTCGTAAAAGTCATTTCTATTTTTGTCAATAGTTGTCCCTATATTTTCAAAAAATGTTTTTGCAAAAATAGCGGTATCTTTTTTTGTAAGTTTTTTTTGGATACGATATACGGGCAAATTATGGCTTATATCGTTATATTTGATGTTAGAAGATACATTTATATTTTGAAAAGGAGTTATGTATTGATTTTTGAGTTGTCCTAATTCTTGCATGTTATAGAATATGAAAATAAAAGAAAATACTGCTATGGTAAGACACAAAGGAAGTTGCAGAAGGATTATTCTTACTATAGACTTGGAACGAAAGGAACTTTCTCTTTTCAGGGCAAAAAGAAAGTCTGATAATTCGTATATTCCATAACCAATCATTGTTCCTATAGTATTTCCTAAAATATCATCAAGTTCAAAAATACCCAAACCAGTTAATAGCTGGATTGTTTCGATAGAGGTTGAGAGCAAGATGGCCGTTAAAACGGTTTTCCAGAATGTTTTACATTTTGTAGTTACCATAGGGATTAAAATACCTAGTGGAACAAATAACAAGAAATTTAAAACTATATTTTTCCAGGAAGTGACTGAAAAATTATTCCATGCATCTTTATAAGAATAAAAAAGGGGCATGATTGTTTGGTTTTGCCAAAGATTTGATCTGCCCATTAAGGTTACGCTTATAATAAATATAAAATAACATATGGTAATGCTTTTGAGAATTAATTGTTTAAATGTTGTTATTCTGTTTTTTTCTGAAAGTAATAAATCAGCTATTTTCATATATCTCACCCTTTTCTTGCTGTTTTCGATGGATTTATTTTGAAAGGATGAAAGCTGATTATATCAGCTTTCATCTAATGTATGTTTGTATGTTTTTGATAGGTTTAAATGAATGTTTTTAAAGTACTGCAATTTAGTTTGTGATTCTAAATGTACCAGTAATTTCACTGCCATCGGAGGAGCCTTTATTAAACTCTATAGCATACTTTTTTTTAGAGTTAAGGTTGGAAAAATGGAATGATTTAGATACGGGAGTTGTTCCGCAATAGAAAGTTTTCGAGTCAACTTGGGTGCCATTGCAGTATAACTTTACAGAAGCATCTGTATTTCCATATACAATATCTCGTGCAAAATTCACTTTTACATACAGATCGGTATTTCCTGTGAAATAATAGTTAGTAATGACGTTATTACGGAATTGCACAGAGCCAGTGTAATCTTCATTAGATAAGTCCCAACCTCTAGATGGATAGGAGGTGCCACGAGTAACTTTGTTCTGATCGGTTAAGAAATCTCCATTTTTCTCAATGGTGATTGACTGGTGAGTATTTGCTGCAGTGTTGGATTCGTTAGTTTCAGCGGCAAATACGAGAGATATGTTGGAAATAAGTAATGTGCTAGTTAATAAAAATAAAACTAATTTTTTCATGTTGTTCCCTCCTAATTTTAAACTAATTTGTTGGTTAATAAAGAAATTTTTATGGCCATAATACTTATATATGTATAAGAATAAAGAAAAGGTGACATATATTTTGAGTTCTTTTGTTTGTAAGAGATCTTTAATTGTCACTTTTTGTTTTTTAATTTACATATATAAAGAGTAAATTTAACTAAAAACATTAGGGGAGATTGATATGAAAAAAGAGAATAAAAAATGCTTAAGGAGATATGTGTTATGATCGGAATAATAGCAATTATAATAGGATTTTTTGGTATAGAGTATCCTCCAGATATTTTGTTAAAAGCTATTGGGATTTGATAGAAACTACATCGCCTAAAGATAGAGATGTTGAAGAGGAAACATTTTATGTAGCTAAAGTTGAAGAACGATGGCACATTATGTTTGGGTAATACAACATACTGGATAAGGACCTAGAAACACATCTGGAATTAAAGGATATTCCTAATGACATGATTTTGTTTTTACCTGGGGATTATGTTGTATAATTTCAGATTGTTATTAAATTAGATGCTAAAATCAAGAAAGGAAAATATTAAAAATTTAAAAACCTGTTTCAAACAGATTAGCAGTGCCCCAAAACTTGTGTAAGCCTTCAAACTGATGCAAAGCATTCGGTTTGAGGGTTATTTTTATGACAAGAAGAAAAGGTGGTAATGATAGAAATACTGTAAGATTTTTGCAAAATTATTAATGCTGTAAGGGTAAAGGAGGGTTAATTATGAATTGTAGAATTACGAATAGTTATTATAGATCGAAAATAATAAGCCGAAAGAAGTCACTTTTTGCAGAATAGTTTACATATATAAATGGAAGAACAAATATTTAATTTCTTTAGGTGGAAGGAGTGTGATTTTATGAAGAATTCAAAAAATATAGAAATGAAGGTGATAAAACATAGAGTAATACATTCAACAAAAATTATGTGTTCAAGACAAAAATATATAAAGATTTAAAGGAGAGAAAAATTATGAATTTTAAACAGTTTATTGTTTCATCTATGGTAGTTCTGAGTTCTTTTGCTGTATCGGCACCTGTATTTGCGCAGAATTTGAGTGAAGCTGAAATTAGAAGTATGGTTGAGCAGAGAAGCACTGCGGATAAAAAACATACTGTTGATAAAATTACTTATAATGATGCGGTATATGAAGGAAAAAGTATGGCAGCAAGAGCGGCTAAAGTAACTGAAAGTGCTGCATATTTGGATAAAGTAAAAGACACTCTGGGGCTTATGGAAGAAGCGGCAGAAGGATATGTTACAGTTAAAGATGGTTCGACAGATGTTTATCATTATACGAGAGCAGAACTTTATAGAGATGGATCTTTGTGTGATAAGAGCAGTAATTTGTATGGCTCCGGAAGAGTATATGCAAAAACGAATTTCCACTTCGTTGATAAGAATGCAACCAGTAAAGCAAAGGTATTCTATGGCGGATTCTAAATAAAATAAAAGAGCATATTAAAAATATGCTCTTTTATTTTTAATATACAGGAGAAAGATGATGAAATTTAAAAAAGTTTTTGTGGCTTTGGCTGTTTTTGGTATTTTAATATCTATTTTTATGTTTTGCAGTAAACACTCTGAGGGAGTCTTGGAAAATAAGGAAGAATCTTATTCATATCAGGAGTTAGAGAACTTACCATATGAGTTTCCACTTCAAGATGAATTTGACTCAGATGGAAATTTGACTGTCGCAGACTTTATGCGTCAACCAGATTCTTATACTAAACTAAAGAGATTTAATGAGAAATTGCATTCAGATTTTAAGTATATAGAAATGATAAGTCAGCCGGTTGAAGTTATAGGAAAATTTGATCTTCCCTTGGATTTTGTAAATGGATATATGGAATCTGGAAAGACAGTCGATTTATCAAATCAACCAATGTATATTAATGGTGAGAGTACTTATATAACACCATTAAATGCAGTACAAGTAGATTATAATGCATATAACTATTATAATTTTTTGATAAAAGAAGGTCGTGGTTTTAAAGAAACGGATTTCAAATATTCGGAAATATGTCCGATTATTCTAGGAAGTAATTACACAAAATTCTATAGTGTAGGTGATACTTTAGAATTTTATTATCTAGGTAAAAAGACGGAGGCGGCGATAATTGGATTTTTGAAAGATGACTTTCTGGTATCAAATGAAGAAACTAATTTAAATAATTATATTGTTATGCCAATCACATGTGAAATAAATATAGATCAATTACATGATTCTGAATATCTTTATAAAGATGAATATGATGATCCGGATAAATTTTATTTGACCTTTTTGTATATGCAAAAAAATAATGGGATATTTTTATGTAAACACAAAGAAGAATATGACTCTTTAAAGGATAAGATTAAAAGAATATCTGGCGAAATAGGGGTGGCATATTCTGTCAAAAATTTTTATTGAAAGTTGAGAATATGTATTGGAAAACAGGTATACTAAAAGGGCAAAAAGGAGACTATGAGAAAAAGTCTGTAAATAAGATTCTTCTATGATATGCAAGGGTGGTGAGCCTGAAAATCAGGTTTCTCATCCTTGTTTTATATATAACAGTTGTTGAATGGCATGTCAATAGCAGGCGGGTTCCCGCCTGTCTCGCTTGCTGGTTTATTCGTTACTCAGGAAGGCGACCTTCGTACATAATACTCAGTTCACCATACATCTGTGCCCAGTTTCGAATTGTACTGGTCCATTTTTTCGTAGCTTCAAAAGTGGCAAGATACAGTGCCTTTAAAAGGGCTGTATCGCTTGGGAACACACTTCTTTGGCGGTTCAGCTTCCGGTAGGTGGAATTCAGGGATTCTATCGCATTTGTCGTGTAAATGACCTTTCTAACAGTCGCCGAAAATTTGAAAATCGGAGAAACCGCATCCCAGTTGGACTTCCAGCGTTTCATGGAATTCGGATATTTAGGCATCCATTTTTTGGTCACATGATCTAATGCTGCCAATGCCTTTTTCTCGTCTGCCGCCTGATAAATCGTCTTCAGGTCTGTGGCAAAGGCTTTTCTGTCCTTATCAGGAACATATTTCAGCGTATTTCTTACCTGATGTACAATGCAGCGCTGGTATTCCGTCTTGGGAAAAGCTGCAGCGATCGCTTCTTTGATTCCGGTTAACCCATCTGCACAGATGATGAGTACATCTTTTACACCTCGATTTTTCAGTTCATTCATAACGGAAAGCCGGTATTTTGCGCTTTCGTTATCACCAACGCTGATGGTTAGAACCTCCTTCTTTCCTTCCGTATTAATCCCAAGAATTACATAAGCTGCAAGCTTTCGAATCATACCATTGTCCCTTACAGAATAATGGATTGCATCGATGTAGAGAATCGGATACACCTCATCCAAAGGTCGGTTCTGCCAGTCTTCGATCTACGGCAGGATCTTATCCGTTACATCAGAAATGAAGCTTTCCGAGGTCTCAAAACCATAGATGTCCTCGATAGTTTCCGAAATCTGCCGGGTAGTCATTCCTTTGGCATACATGGAAATGATCTTCTGGTCAATATCTGAAATATCCTTCTGACGCTTTTTCACAATCTGCGGCGAAAAGGTTGATTTTCGGTCCTGCGGCACTTCGATTTCCATGGAACCGTACCGGCTGTTGACCTGTTTATGCTTATAACCGTTGCGATAATCATCGTTATCTGAGCGTTCTGATTTTTCGTAGCCGAGGTGGTCATCCATTTCAGCCTCCATCATTTCCTTGATGGTGCCGCCTAAAAGGTCCTTGAGCGCATCCTGAATGTCTTCTGCAGACTGGATATCGTACTCTTCAAGGAGCTGATGAATAATGTTTCGTTTTCCTTCTGTCATTTGTACGCGATGTATAGGTTTCTTTTGCTTTGCCATAATAAACGGTCCTCCTAATGATATTTATTGTATCATAGAAGAACCTTCTAAACATTATTTTACAGAAAAAGTCTCACATACCCGCCCTTTTTGCGAACTTATCTTGATGCGGTCAGTCTTTTTTCCTTATTTTTCAAGGAATTTTCAGTTTCTTATCTCCTTCTGAAAACAAAAAGACCGCGATTCTTCCTTTCATACAAATTGAAATTAGAATTGACGGTCTTTTTTTATATGTTTGTAATTTTTTATCAGGCAAGCTGAGCCCGATGATTTCTTTAACCCGGCTTCGGGATGATTCATCCCAAAGAGCCTTATACTCTGACCTGAAATACGCTTACCTGTCCTACAAGCTTATTGTATCATAGTGGACAAGTGATTTACAGTCGCAGTTTGGCAAGAGGCAAACACTGCCTATATTTGCAACGGTATAAATCGGAAGCTGTCTAAGATATTTTTTAATGAATAACCTTCTGTTCCTTTACAATATCCCACAGGATTGCATCCACTTTGTTATGTAAAACATCATGCTGCAGGCGATAAAGATTTTCCAGCGTAACCTTCAAATCATTATGAACAAAGCCTTCTACATTTGTAGCACGGATGCCTTCCTTTGCCATCATCATAGCCTGCAAAGAACCAAACAGGGCAACATACATTCTTGTAGCGCAGGAAGGTTTTGCACCATCACATACTACGCCGGCCATCTGAACCTGTGCTGTACACAGCATATCATTGATCTGCTGAGGAGTTAGGCCATGGAGAAATGCGACCCCGGCAGCCGCTGCAGGTGCAGCTGTTGTTGCGCAGGAGCAAGTGGGAGGCATATAAACATATTCTTTAGAAGCATATTTCATAAATGTATTCATCAGCAATGCAAAGGCTACAGCACGGTAACCATCTTCAGCACTCATCTTGCGATACTGAGAGGATGCCCAAGGAGCCATAACAACCATCAACCCTTGGTTGCCGCTAGCGGTACTTACCATGGTGGGGTAGTCACTGCCGCCCATACGAGCGTCTGCACCAGCAGTGCCCCACATTAAAACGTGTGTGATTTCATCTTCAGCTACGAAACCGCTTTCTACATTTTTACGCAAAATACGCGCTGTCTGAATACCACGAGGATTTTCCAAACCATCGGTAGCAACCTTTGTATTCATTTCAACAGCCTCTTTTGCCCGACCAAATTCGCTGATATCAGCTGTTTTGCACCAATTATAGATGTTCTCAATCGTAAAAACATCCCAGTCAACGTCATTTGCGGGAATCAGCATTTCGCCCGCGGGTTTGCGATTGTCAACAAGCACCTTGCCATCCGCTTCCAAATATGTCCATGTATGATGTTCATCCTCAAAGATAACTGTTGCAACGTGTTCATCTGTCGTGAGGGTCAGCTTGAAATACACCTGTTTACCGGTGCTATTGTCCATGTCCAGTGTAAACTCAGCATTCTGAATCAATTCTTCTGCTGCAACAACGTCTTCAGGGCGAATATTGTGCAGTACTTCTTTACAGGCCTCTGCATCACCGTTTACAATACCTACAGCAGATGCCAAGAATGCGCCGGTTTTACCGCCAGTATTGGGAATACCGACCGCCTGGACACCAGTAACCATTAAGCCGCAACCCACCATGTCAACACGCAACACCTTACCAGGAGCGTGCTTGCGGGTAATTGCACCTGCCAAAGCAAACCTCTACCTTGTAATCCTTACCTGCTTCCGGATTGCTCAGATCCGGCACATCGCTGCCGATGTAGGCATTCTTGTCCAGTACGGTAACGGTAACCGTTTTTTTCGCCACCTTCACTGTAAGGTTTTTCTGTACCGTGTTGTAGTTGCCGCTGTTGTCCTCGGTGTAAGTAGCAGCAAAGGTTTTCTCTCCCACATTGCCAACAGAGCTGTCAGGAGTATCCCAAGCCCATCCCTTCGGCAGAGGTACATCCTTCAGCGTGTCGCCATAAGTGGCGGTCAGACCGGTAGGCAGGTCTGGGGTCGGCGTTGCTTTGTCGATAGTAAAGGTTCCGCTTGCTGTGCCGGTATAGTTGCCTTTGCCGGTGACGGTCACGATTGCCTGTCCGGCGTTCGTATTATCACTGGCAGAAATTGTGTACTGGTCATTAGGAATTGTTTTACCGTCTAACTGAACCGTTACCGCATCAGCAACCGGAATTTGAGCCTGACCGGTATATGTATAGCTGCCGGATACCGTCACACGGGCACCGGTCAAGCTTTTTGCATTGACGGTTAGGGAAACATCCTTCTCCGTTGTGGTAATCGTTTCATAGTTGTTTTTTGTAGCTTCACTGGGAGTAAACACCACTTTGTACGAGGAAGTTCCCACTGTGGGAGTCGTATCCTGTACATCATCCGACCAAGCGAATGTACCGTATTGGGTACTGCCTCCGCTCAAGAGGCTGTCCGACACCTTTTCCCCGCAGGTAATTGCGCTTGCCGTTGGCCAACTGATTTCAGGGGCCGCTGCCTTGCTGATGACAAAGGTTTTTTTTGCTGTACCGATATAGTTGCCTATGCCGGTAACGGTCACGGTTGCTGTGCCCGCATTGGTGTGATTCGTATAGGCAAGCGTATAATCGGTGCCCTCAATGAGCTGTGTTCCATTTTTTAATGTTACGCTTACAGCAGGGGTAATCGGAGAGCCTGTATAGGTAAACGATTTGCCCTCTACCGCAATATCTGCTCTTGCAATCCCGGCCTGCCGAATAAATACTTGCTTCGTTTCTGCCTGCGCTGCCATATTTTGCGATCCTACAAATTTTGCGATGAGCGTGTGCCATCCACTTCCGAGATTCGCTTTTGCGGTGTCGATGGTAAAGGTCAGCTCTTTGCCGGAGGTTACATCTTTCGCCTCAGTAAGCTGCCTGTCTCCTTCGTAAATTGCCATCTGGCCCGCCTGAGGTGTACTAAGTGCTCGCACCTTTCTAATAGGAGCCTTGCCGGTTGCCTTAGGTGTCACAGTGACGTAGATAGGATCGCCGTAGGCATAGAAACTCACTTTCACTCCGCCGCTAAACTCAGTCCCGGACTGCGCAATGGTGTACTGCACTTTTGCCGTCTTTCCGTCCACAGTAACAGCGGCGGTATAGGTGCCCGCATCGGTGGGTGTTCCGGTAATAGCAGTGCCATTCTTGGTATAGGCAATGTCCGATACAGCCACACCGGAGATAAGGGTGTTTTCCAGAACTGCGACCTTTTCTTGTCCGTCATAGATCAAATTACCCGCAGGAGCCTTGATAATCACACTGCCACCGGTTGCCTTCGGGCAGTCCGCAGTTTTCTGCCGTACAATGTTCCGTAATAGTTGTACCGTCCTGACTGACGATGTACTCCCAGCTATGCTGGTGTGTCTGAAGCTGCACGGTTTTGCCGTCCTCCGATAGGGCGATACCATAGTAGGGAATGTCAGAGGTGAAGTTTCCTTCCTTGATCCAGTCTTTATTTTCCGTCTTAGCGATAGGGATCGGTTGTCCATCGGTAGGGGGATGAAAGGATGTCACACCGATGCGGGTATCTTCCTGCAGTTCCCCCATTACCTGAATGGTTTTCCCATCAAACAAAACCACATTTTTTCCGCCATTTCCAGTGTTGTCGGTAATTGTTACCTTGCCTTTGCCGGTGACCTGAAAGGCTTTGTCCTTGAAGTACACGCCGCCGCCATAAGTAGCGGTGTTGCCGGTAATTTTGCCGCCGTGCAGAATCATCTCTGCGGTGTTGGGGCTTATGATTGCACCGCAGTACACACCGCCGCCATAAGTAGCGGTGTTGCCGGTAATCTCGCCGCCGTACATTTCAAATTTACTGTACTCTCTCAGAAATACGCCTCCGCCTGACGGTTTTACGTTGATATCTGAACCTGAATAGGTTGCATGGTTATTTGTGATTTTTCCGCCGTACATGATGAATGTTGAGGGATTGCTACTACTGCCCCAGCAAAACACGCCGGCACCGTGGACAGTCTCATTTCCGGTAATCGTCCCTCCGTACAGATGGATTGTTCCACCCACTTGGTCGGTGGATACACCGTGCTGAAAGCCGGTAATCGTGCCGCCGTACATGTCAAAGGTGCTTCCTGTTGAGAGGGAAATGCCACCTTTCTTGTATACTTCACTGCCTTCCCTGCAAAGCTTGCCGGTTGTCCCGCAGTCGGTCAGCGTCAACTTTCCGTTTCCGGGAATCTCCACGAAACCCTTGCCGGAGAAGGTCATCTTATGTCCATTCAAACAAAGCACCACATTCGACGGGCTCCAAGTGCTATTCAGCGTGACATCCTGTGTCAGGTAGTAGCCGTCCACACCTGCAGGCATAGAGGTCGGCATCTGAGGCTTTGCGGGATCTTTCGCATAGGGATTCCACGGCTGAAAATTTAACTTCTTTTCTTGCGCATGATTGCCAATGTCGGTGTGTGTACCACCACAGACACAGTGCGCCGTATGCCCCTGTGTGCGAAGCCACACCACATCACCCTCCTGATACAGCTCGTTTGTGAGCGCATCATCCGGGAAGAGGTTGTTGAAATATTTCCCGCCGGTTGTGTCAGTAACGGGGACGGAAGCCTCGGAGGAATCCAAATTCTCTACAGAAATGCCAAAGCGTACATCGGCATTCAGCTTCCCGAAGGAGAGCGTTTTCCCTGTGTGAAGCAGAATATTTTTCGTCTGATTCTCAATTACCTTTGCTCCGCCGCTGAGGGTAAGCGTGCCATCCCGATAGTCTACGCCTGTGGTGTTTTTGGTAATGGAACCGCCTTTCAGCGTACATGTCCCGCTATCGAGCAGTACGCCGATGTTATTGCCGCTGATTACGCCGCTGTGCAGGTTGAACGTGCCACCTGTTACCTCAATGCCGGAGGAACCACCGCTGATTTTGCCTTGCTTGCAGTCCATCAGAGTAAATGTGCTGCCGTTGCCTACGGTAATTGCAGAAGCATCGTTAGGGGCTGTGATGCTCTTTCCGTTCAGACAAAGCGAAATGTCCCGATTCGGAGCTGTCAATGCTTCGTTCAGTGCGACATCTTTGCTCAGACAGTAGTATTTTGTGTCTGATGTGTCTCCTGTGATTTCACCCAAAGAGTTAACCTCCTTGAATTCTGTCTGCGTGCCGTTATCCAGTCGGTGTATATGAGGGGTTACAATGGCGTAACTGTCGTCATCGTTTTTCTTGACCCTGCCGTAGCTTTTATTCAGAGAAATGTCCGCAGAGCCGATTGCTTTTTGCCGCCAGATGTCATTCTTCCCATTTTCATTTAACAGCCAGGTCACTTCGCCGGTGCCCATCACCTTCTGCGTCTTGGATATTACAGTAGAGTTGTCTCCGTCCTTGTATAGTTCACCGGTGTATGTTGCATCGCCGACTCTTGGTTTGGAGTGGTAATAGTAACAGTTTGTGATTTTACCGCCAGAGCTGTTTTGTGCTATGGCATAGTCTTTCGCTGTATAGGAATCGCCTGTGCCCCCATCCGTTCGGAGTTTACCATCAAACAGGCAGTTTTTAATTGTGCCTGAATTCTCATAGGCAATGCCCGCAGCAGAGGCTTCATCCGGAATACGACCCGGAAATTTTGGATTTCCCGTTCCCGTCCCCACCGCACTCAGGCAGTTTTCGATTATGCCGTTATTCCGATAGGCGATGATGCCGATCTCCCCCGCAACATAGAGCGTATAATTAACCATAACACTGCAGCGCCGGATAGTGCCTGCGTTATACGCCGCAATCAGTCCACATTTGGTAATATTGAAATTGTTGGGGTTCGTCGCAGAACCGATGCTTTCAACCTTCACAACCACATCCTGTATTGTACCGCCTGATCCAATCCAGCCGAAAAGGCCCTTTTCAGAAATTGGGTCTGGCTTAGTGTGGTCCCCCAGCCGAAAATTCTTTATGGTATAGGCGTTTCCGTCAAAGGTGCCATTGTAGGGCTTTTTCTGGGTTCCAATGGGCTCCCAACTGACGTTCTTCAGGTCAATGTCATGCAGCAGTCTGGCGTGAATATCGGTTGTTCCGCTATTCACCGTATCCCGAAACCATTTCAACTCCTCTGCGTTGGTAATCTGGTAGGGGGATTGTTCTGTGCCTTCTCCCTCTGTCGGCTTGTTCGCAGGATCTGCCGCAACAGCCTGCAGAGCTGCAATTTCTTCGGCATTTTCTCTGGGGCTATCCTCTACGTTCGGCAGTGCATTGATTTGCTCCTGTCCTGAGCAGGCCTCACATTCATAGGTGCAGGGCGTTCCCTCTGTAGCAGGGGAATAGCCGCAGTCCGCATTATGCTCATGTCGGCAGTCTAATTTTTCTGTGATACAGCCGCTTTCCTTACTACATTCATGGGTGCATGTATGCGGCTCTCCTTCCGCCACATTCTCCGCCGTATTCTCTGACGCACCGTCCTCCGCAACAGGATAACAGCTCTCCCCATGCTCATGCACACACTGCTTTATCGGTGCATAGCAATCCTCTGTATGCACATGCCCGCAGGGTGTTCCCTTCTCTCCTTCCGTATACCCACAATCCTCTGTATGCTGCGTGTGGTGTATACATAAGCCTACATCAGCAGGGGATTCAACCTCTGCCGCCGCTATCTGCATTTGCGGCATGGTCAAAATCATTACCGCTGTCAATAAAAATGCGGTCAATCTCTTTCGATTTCCCATTTATACTCTCTCCCTTCTTTTTCCTCATTTTCTGTCGGATATACTCAATACCTCCTCTTTTTTCCTGTATTTGATTCTGCACCCTGTTCGGTGCATTTTTTCAATAACACTTTCATAAGCATTCTCTCCGATACAAAACCTGTCCAAAGGCTTTCCGCAGGCTATGAATATCCACTGGCTTTTTCCCAAACCAGTCCGCATTGTACCGATAGGCACGCAGGGCAAAATCCAAATCCGAAAACCAAAAAATATGCGCATGCGGTCTTTTCTCCCACAGCAGCTCCACAATCTCCAGACTAAAGGTGCCATCCTGCGCCACCACAAATAAATCAACCTCAGGTCCATCCCGCACCAAGCTGCAAAAATCCTCCTGTCTCACATAGGGGGTAATCTCCACAAAACGCAGATATTCTCTGGCACATTGGTCAAGCTGTCCTAACAAAATTTCCAGTTCTCCAAGGTTTTCATTGTAAAGTGCAATCTTCAACACGCCTCCTCCCTTCCACAGTAGATTAAAAAAGCATAAAAAAAATCGATTCTTTTACAGAACCGACTAAATTTAGGATACCATTTTTCACCACTCTGTCAATAGGTCTTGCATGAGATGTCAAAAATCTGCACGAAATGTAGGTCAAACCGAAAAAAATATGTTACAATAGTTTTTGAAAAGCAAAATTCTTAAGTTAGGAGGCGAAAATTATGCGGATTGCCATTGTAGATGACCTTTCCACCGATGCCGAAGCTTTGCGGAAGCTCCTCTGCCGCTGGGCATCGGAACAGGGGATTCCTCTGGTTCCTTCCCCTGTTATATTGGAAAGCGGCGAGGCTCTGCTTGCCCATTTCGCTCCGAATGCCTTTGATATAATCTTTCTGGATATTTATATGACCGGCATAACCGGTATGGAGGCTGCCCGAAAAATTCGGGAGCAGGATACGCATTGTCAGCTAATCTTTACAACCACCACCGGAGAGTACGCTGTGGACAGCTATGAAGTTGGGGCGGCATATTATCTGGTAAAGCCCTTTTCCTATGAAAATCTAACACAGGCACTTTCACGCTGCAGTGCGGAACTTTTGGAGCAAAGCCAGTGCGTAATCATTCCGGGTGCTACAGAACAGCCACCACTTCTGCTCCATCAAATTACCTATACCGAATACCAAAGTCGCAATATAGAGGTTCATCTGCTTGGCGGAAAAACACGCCTCATCTCCATGCGGCAGGCTGATTTTGCGGCTCTGCTGTTGGCGTATCCCTATTTCTGCGACTGTATGCGTGGCGTTCTGGTCAATCTGGAGCAGGTGGAAAGCTTGACGGCAAGTCATTTTCTTCTGTCAGATGGGACATCTGTTCCTGTCAGCCGATTAAAATATAAGGAGGTGCGGGAAAAGTATCTTTCCTTTGCCTATGCCCGCATGAGAGGAGGCTTCACAAATGGAACTCTCTGATATGCTCCACCCGATGCTGGAGCTTTCCATCTCTATCCCCGCTATCATTCTGTGCTTTCTGCCGATGAAAAACCATCTGAACGGCAAGGGAAAGCTCCTCTTGCTGTGGGGCATTCCCACTCTGATTTTGTGGTGTGTAGGGATGGGCTGGCTCTGCTGGCGGTTTCATTATAGCACAAAGCTCTGTATGCTTTTGACGCAGGCATTGCTTCTGCTGTTCTATTGCAAAGCAGTTCCGCTATCTCGGTGGAAAACCGTCAACGTATTTCTGGCAGTTTGCGGTGTGTTTTCCTGCATGTATAATCTGGCAATTCTGATAGATGCCCTTCTGTTTCGGCGGAGTGGTGCAGTTGCGCTTTCCCTAAACAGTACCATTCTTTATGTCCTGCTGTGCTGGCTGCTGCTGGGAATTTTATGCTACCCTGCCACACACGCTGCCCGTTGGCTGTTGGATGAGGTGGAAACACCGGAAACCTGGTATATATTCTGGATATTGCCGTTGGTGTTCTGGTGTCTGAATACCACCCTTCGCCCCAGGAAATATTCCACGCTTTATACCAACCGTGTGATGCACTTCTATCCGATTTTAATTCTTGCACTTCTGGGGCTGATGCTGCTTTATTATGCCCTGTTTTACTGGATGGCAAGAGGGATTGCCAAAAATATCCGTCTGTCACAGGAAAACAAACTGCTGCAAATGCAAACTGCCCAGTATCGCACTCTGCAAAAGAGCATTGCCGATACCCGCCGTGCCAGACATGATTTGCATCAGCATTTCAAGGCATTACAGGGCTGTGTGGAAAGCGGCGATATCTCCAAAGTGGCGGCCTATGTGAAAGCATACGGAGAAAGTCTCCCACCCGATACAATTCATCAATTTTGCAAAAATTATGCTGTGGATGCCATTCTGCACCACTATGCAGAGCAGGCCCTCCTCCAAAAAACCGATTTGGAGGCTGTGGTTCAAATGGAGGAGCAGACGATTATTCCGGAGCCGGAGTTCTGTTCGCTTTTGGGAAACCTTCTGGAAAATGCCCTTGAGGCCTGCGCCGCCTCCAAAACACCACGCTTCATCCGTCTGCACATTCGCCAGCGGGGAACCCTTTATCTGACGATGGATAACACCAGCGACCAACCGCCACTCTCCGATGAAAAACGGCTCATTTCCTCCAAGCACGATGGCTTTGGGATTGGGACGGAATCTGTACGAATGACCGCGGAACGCTATAATGGGGATGCTCGTTTTGAATGGAGGGAAGGAGTATTCTATGCCTCGGTTATGCTTTCCTCTGCTGACTGACAGAATCCCCCTTCTGTAAATCAAACGGTTTTTTCTCAGAAAATTTTATAAAAAATCGGAATTTCCTATAAAGGCACAAAAAAACGGTTAATTTATAATCAACCGTTTTCTTACTAAGCTATAATTTTTCTTTTATATCTGTCACAAAACCATTTCTATATTCACTCCAAATCTCTCTCACCCTCTAAAAGCTCCTTGGTCTTTCCGACTAGATATAATGGAATATTGGTAATATTACCGTCCTTTCTATATCCCATTTTTGAAAATTTGACTGCATATTGAGGGTGATTGTCTACAACACATTCATCCAATTACCTTCTTTCAAAATTAAAATTGACTTTCATGCCCTCAATTACAATGTTTCAGGGCATAAAAGTCAATTACACTTATTTCAATATTTTCCTCATCACGTTATCCGTATTCTTCTTTTTTGACTCCGTCTACTCTACCATTTTACCACTGTGATGAAAGAAGAAAATCTGACAAATGGACAATTTTAATACCATTTTCAATTCCCACATCCAAATCATTTAAAGTAACAACATACTTAGGATAGTGGTCTTTAATTTCCATTAGATTTCCCACTTCACGATCAGATTTTTCCGGAAGCTGCACACACACCTGCACATATATCTTCTCATCTCGTCGGATTGCCACAAAATCTATTTCCTTGGTATCGTTCTTTCCGATAAATACATCATATCCTCGCCGTTTTAATTCAAGAAAAACAATATTCTCCATTACCCCATCCAACATTTTACGGTTATACCCCATCAGTGCATATTTCAAAGAAATATCCGCAAGATAATACTTCTCCTGTGTTTTCAAAATACTTTTTCCTTGTAAATCGTATCTTGCACAAGGATAAATGATGAATGCCTGTTCCAGCCATCTTAAATAATTATAAATACTCTCTACAGATATTTTTCTATGCTCATTTTTAAGAAAATTAGAAATAGAATTCGCAGAAAATGTTTTCCCTATATTTTCTATGACATACTTCACCACACGATCAAACAAATCCTGTTTATTGATGCGGTGTCGCTTCACTATATCACGAGAAACAACCGTATGATAAATGCCATTGACAATTTGATATGCCGGCTGCGTTTCATAATCTCCGATTGCAATTATCGGAAATCCACCAGAACAAATATACTCTTCAAGTAGCTCTCGTCTGGACAATGTACTGTTCGCTTTGAAATCTAAATACTCCCGAAAAGATAATGTAAATACAGGAATCAAAACATACCGCCCTGTTAGATAAGTAGAAATCTCGCTGGACATCAGTTTAGAATTAGAGCCTGTCACATAAATATCGGCGTTTGTACCTTCAAGCAGGCTATTAACTGCCTTCTCCCATCCTTTAATCTCTTGAATCTCATCCAGAAGTATATAACATTTCTCTTTTCCTGCAATTTCTGCAATAAGTTCATCATACATCTGCTTCGCTGTAATATTCTCAGGAATATCCATTTCTGTATATCTCTTCATTATAATACATGATTCCGGTACATTCCGGCTAAGTAATTCTTCTTTTAGCATTTCAAAAATAGTAGATTTTCCACAGCGTCGGATACCTGCAAGAATTTTTACCAGAGGTTGATTTATAAATGGTTTTATTGCTTCGATATAATCCGGTCTAAAAATCATGTTATCATCACCTTTCTTATTTATTATAACAAAAAACTATATAATTTAAAATATTTTTTCTGTTTATACATTAAAAACCATAAGAATTATGATAGTTTTATTGGTTATTCCCCCACACACTTTCTCCACCCTATTTCTTCTTTTATCTCTCTCTTATATTTGTAATAGGAATTTCTACTAATTCCAAACAGTTTTATAACCTCCTTATCCTTCAGCATACCGTTAAAGGACGAGGAATACTTATATATTTCCCGTTTTTTCTGCTTTGTGCTTTCGTATTCTATTTTTGTGCCGGCAGCTCGTCCTATCTGCTTACCATTCAAACGTGCTGTTTCAATTCCTTCGATGGTTCTTCTCCGCAAATCCTTAACTTCCTTCTCTGCCTGCTCAAAGCATATTTTAATCTGCTCCTTTGCAAGAGCCAGCATATACTTGTTTACACCTTCCAGAATATAATCTACAGTAGTCCCTGTCATTTCAATGCCGGACTCCATTGCCTTCTTGTAGACACTGGTATTGATATGCGGCTCTTTGAGAAATACCAAATCAATTCCCCTATGATATAATTCTTCATAGGCTGTGAATCCTTCTTCCGCATCCCTCGACATACGGCTGACAGAATCAAAAACGATTCTGTCCCCTTGTCGGACGTTCTTAATCAGCTTCAGCCACTTTTCCCTTCCTTCCATCTTCGCTCCCGTATTAATGTAACACCTGTATAGCAAAAAATTCTAAAAATCGAATGGGTGAGCATAGACCCTCCCATTTTTTTATACAAAGGAATGCAGCCCCAAGGCAATTTGCCCCGGAGCTGCTGGATGAAAAATTTTATGAAAAGCAACCTTGAAAATATTATTTTCAAAGTCTAAAGGAAACTGCCACAAAAAATTGTGCTTAGCAGCCCATAAGCTATTTCTACTTAAAAGCTGCTACGAGGAGTGCCTCTCATGTGTCATAACTATCTTGGTGGTATATATCTCCGCACCTTTAGCAATAAAACCTGCACCCGACACAGTTCCCTCTATGGTTATATTATCAAAAAATGCCTGCTCAAGCAAGCAATCCGACCACTTATTTTCTATATATCGCCACAAAAACATTAGAATAAATTATACCAATCCTTTTTGCTTAGATAAGATGCTTAGAAAATATTTGAGGTTGCAAAATAATGTCCTCCATCATCAATGTATACTGTTTCAACTTCACATTTCTGTTTTAATTCCTTCATATCAAAAAAACGTGTAATTCTTTGTTCATCCACTTTATATTTGTAGCCATCAGCTTCGATTGCTTTCTGTTTTGCTTCTTCATCAGATAACTGCTGCGTGCCTGCTTTTGTAATATCAAACTCTGGATTTTTTTCACCAATGAATGTAATCAAAGCTGCTTTCCCGTTGATACAAGTCACAAGATACCCAAAATTATTTGATATTACTCCATTCACATTGAGTCTCATATCTAGATATATAACACCCGAACCAGCCAAAAGTCCATTCATATCATTCTCAACAATAATAAAATCTCTCGCTTTGAACTCCTTGTCCACATTCTTCTGCATATACGTTTCCAAATCACTATAATTATGCGATCCGGTAATATAAGATACATTTTCCTCAATTATCTGCTGATTTAGGTCTGGATTTATAAATTGATCAACGGTTATTCCCGTACTAGGTGTTTCTACGGAATTTTCTATCTTCAACTGGATCATATTTTCACTGCCATCCCTTAGCGATATGACAAAATACAGCGGTGTTACAAATGAGAATAGGGCTACTGTATTTACATAGACCATTGTCCTTGCCGAAGTCCACTTATATGCAATCTTCTCAAATGGCAGAAAAATCGCACAGAATACAAACCCACTGATAGATAACAATAATGCAACAATAAACGCTCGCTCAATTATCAAATTCATCTAACCACGCCTTCAAATCGTTCATATCCTTTTTACTGATTTTGTCACTACCTCGGAAAGCAACCAGAAAATTTTTTAAGGAACCGCCGAATTTGCTTTCTACAAAGCCTTCTGCTTCCTTTGTTTTATATTGTTCTTTGCTTACCAGTGGAAAATAACAAAGCTTGTTCCCCTTTTTGGTTACTCCCAAGATACCCTTCGCTTCCAAACGTCTCAGGAATGTTGCTACGGTAGGGTATGTCCATTCTTCGCCTTCTTCGTTTAAAATTGCGAGCATTTCCGGTACTGTAATCATTGCTCCCATTTTCCAGATATGATTCATTACCTTCATCTCCGCATTAGAAATACTCATATTTTCATCCATCTCATATCACCTCCTTCTGTTACGTCTTGTAATTTCATTCTATTACATCGTGTAATATTTTGTCAACTACTTATTTTCTTTATAGACAATTTTTTCATATTTGGACAAAACACATAATTATATAAAAAACGGCTGATTTATAATCAACCGTTTCCTAATTTCTTCATTGTTTTCTCCTCTCTTTCAAACCGTTTTATTTTCGTTTATCAAATATTATATCCTTATTCAAATATAATGTAGAAATCGCCTCCAAAGCCTTTCTATGTCCGTCACAAAACCACAAAAAGAAACCGAGATTATCGCGTGCCTTCTCCTTCTTCAGCTCCGACTGGTTTCCAATAGAAGTATCAATTTCATCATTTGCGATGCATGCAAGAATCTCTGCACAGGACAATCTTGCCTTTCTTGCCAGATGCAGCACACGCCGCTCCATTTCTGTGTAATTCTCTTTTTGAAAAACATTCTTCGCCACTGTCAACGGCAGCTTTTCAAAAAATATAAAACGAAAAAATGCCTGCACCTTAACCATAAAGCTGCTTTCAAGAGGTATGACATAGAGGTTTGCCAACAGACGATATAATGCAATATCTCCTTTTTCCGCCTGCGCGCTTACTACTAACTGTCTGACTTCCAGTCTTTGCAATACTGCATCAAAGCGTTCCTGAGAAACGTCCACCCTCTCTGCCTTCTTCAAAAAATAAGTTTTTGCTTCTTCTTTTGTAAGAATCCCCCACATCAGGCAGGACCAGAGCAGCAGTTCCTCTATGCTTAATGCCATTTCCTTTTGATCTACTGTTACAATCGGCTGCTTTTCGTCGTTTTTATTCTTTCTTAATTCATATCTCCCAACCGCTGTATATAATGTAATCACCTGTAAGTTCCCCCTTTTGTTCTTCTCCTTTATGCGACCTTACGAACAAATACCACATCTTGCCGCAAATGCTTCTGCGCTCTGGAGATACAAGCAGTAATATAATTGGGCTTCACATGATACCATTCTGCAATATCTCTGCCGCTGTATCCCTGCATTTTCAGTTCTATAGCTTCAATGCCCTTTCGTACACTACCACTACAGTTCTCCTTGGACTGCTGTAACGCTCGTAAAAGTTCCCTTTCGTATAAAGTTCCTGCAAGGTCTGTCATATACTGCTGTTTTATATATCGCTCTGATTCCTCTAAAAAGCAGCTCTGTACTCGCAACCTTGTATTTAGCCCTCGCAGGTAATCAATGATTGTATTTTTTATCACATGAAAAGCGTATGTAGAAAAAGCAGCTTGCTTGGACTGTTTATAGCGGCTTGCTGCTTTGCAAAGACCAATCGCCCCAATCTGATAAAGATCGTCATACTCCATACCGCAGATATTGTTATTCACATGAACACAACTTTTGATTACAGAATCAATCACTGTCAGATTTTCCTCAACCAACTCTCTTTGTTCCTGTGTTAATCTCTCATCCATCTGATAGCCCTCCTTTCGGAAAATTTTATATCTATACATGCTTCCGTTATAAAAATCCTCTCTTTACTGAATACATTCCTACCTCTATTGTAAAAAACCAAATTTATAAAATCTACAAATTATAAAAATCCGTGGGCTAAATTCTGGGACAACTTATGTCAACAGAGAAAAAAGCAATAAAATCTGACAAAAGAAAAAGACTCCCGGAAGGAGTCTAAGCCATTTGCAGTGTTGCTGTAATCTCTTTTCTCTTTTCTTTGAACGGTCACTACATAGATCTCTGTATAAATCTTTGTAATACTCCGTTTTCTTTTCCGATACCATTCCTTCTATAAATCTCAGCAGCCATATATCTGTCCATCCTTTGCTCTGATACTGCACTTCTTCTGAAAGCTGTTTTTTCTGACACAGCATATCAGACCAGATTCCATACCAGGCATCCCCCGAAATCCTGCGGCTTAACTCTATAAAATGACTCGTATCCTCTTGTCTTTCAAAATATTTTTCAGCCAGCAATCCAAGCACAGGTAGATCTTTCTTTAATTCATCGATATACCGCCAATATTGTAAAAGCATGAAACCGTAGTCTGCTGCTGTAAACAGGATTATCCCTACACACATCGCAAGCATCCAGCGTACACCTATAAAAACCAACGGCAAGGATAATATAATGCCGCACGCTGCCATAAGCAGTCTGCTGAAAAGATAAATTGCCGCAGAATAATTCACACCGTTATAACTCAAAACAGCACTTATCATACTCGGTTCTTTCTGTTCAAAATCAAGTTTTCTTACAAGTTTTTCCGCCAACTGAACCATAAAAATATTGTCGCTGAGGCGTACTTTCTTCCGATACAGCTTCAACAGGTGCCTTCCTGCTTTTGCCGTCGGAAACATATTAAAGTAGCAAAACAGGTTATAAATGCCATAGCAAAAGAATAATACTCCCATATAAATCAATAAAATCATGTTATCCCTCCATAGAAAAAGAGCGCCGATAAAATCGACACCCATTTGTTTATTAAGCCCTATCTGTCACAAAATTGCATTTATTGCCACTGAATCCCCCATTGTGTATCCCCATAATCATCCGAAATGCTTAAATAGACGAGGGAATACCCCCCTACAGGATAGCATGCGCCATTATACTTATCCACCAAAACTCCAACAGCATTTTCTAGAACTTCGACGTAATAATACTCACCCAAATCAGCAAGGCATTTTCCGGAATATTTAAAATAAGATTTTTCTCCAATATTAGATGGAGTGATGTTATTTACATCTATGTGCCAATACTCAAGCACATAATCCCTCATTTCCGGCAAAAAATCATTAAAATATAAGTCTGTTGCTTTTTTGATTGCTTCGCTTTTTGACACCTTTACTGTTTTGGATTTATCCTGAACCCAGACTATTCTTACTTTTGGTCGAATTTCTGTTACATATCCAACATCTGCATTGAAGCACTCTGCAACAGCTCTGATTGGCACATATGTGTATCCATTTATGATTTGCGGTGCAACATTCATTTTAAAGGATTTATGGTTTAATTTTGCAGATTTATTGCCAACCTTCATTTCAATTGTATTGCTGCCTTTTACGATGGTAATTGTTTTTGTTCTGGCATTCCATGCAACATCAGCTTTCAGCTGTTCACTGATAATACGCAACGGAACAAGTGTCGTTCCATTTTTTATGATGATATTTGCATTTGAAATCAAATCCCCATTTATCATCATAAGCATCGCATTATCATCCGCATACTTTACGGTTCCGTCATCATATTCAATTTCAAGACCATCCTCAACAGAACCTCTGTACGCTATCTCAACCTTCTGGTTTGCTGCATATGCAATATTTGCCATAAACAAGCTAAAAATAACAGATACAGCCAATACTTTTTTGCACTTCATTGATATCAATCCCTTCTTAAATTCCTCAATTTTTCTAACTCTTTCTCCTTATATAATCAAGTCTTTTTTGTTGAAATTACAGGCTTTTACAGCCTTATATATCTCAGTGAATAAGCCGGAGCTATGAGCATTTCGATGTATCAGGTACTGAAATGGCGGTTGAATGGTATACGAAATAAAACGTCATTGATTTTCGCTTTACTGGCCTTGTGTATACCCCTCCCTCTATGGCAGCTAACCTCCTATATCCACCAGGATCATCTCTGTCTCCAGAG
>OGXX01001546.1_pt1 | contig 23003 bp, 15 predicted proteins | sample 1576301 | NCBI WGS metagenome assembly OGXX01 (sample SAMEA3541469, study PRJEB24748) | human gut metagenome | biome: human gut; feature: human-associated habitat; material: faeces | place: China | collected 2012
TAAAGCGCTGATTGAATATATGAAAGAATCGGGGCTTCATATTATCGATGCGATTGACAAAATCATTCAGATGCCGCCGAATATACCGAAAGCCGGACCTATGCGGTCAAAGAAATTACGGTTGTCGCCATAACGTGAGAAAAGCACGTTGCCGCCGGCTTCAGCGGAGATAAACCAATTGTCCCGGAAACGGTTCATGAGGTAGCCCTGTGCGGGATCCTCTTCATAGGTAACTTCCTGTACGTTCTGGGCAACGGATGTCTGTGCCAAAGCTGCTACAGCAAGCATACCGAGAATGATTTTCTTTTTCATAAGCTTGTGAAACAAATATTTAGGTTTTTATTGTGTTATGTGTACGTATTCTGACTTCAGATGATGTGTAATTTTCATCGTGCAAAGTTAGTAATATTTTTGAAAATATAGTTATTGTTAAATAATTATGGGATAGAAATATTAAAATATGCAGGATGTATCTGTGTCAGTTAGATGATCGTTCTATATAATTAATGTATGGATGGTTTAGGAGATAAAGTTTTTGATTTCCTGAAGAATGACAGGCGCTGTAAATCCGAATTTCTCGTCAAGCACTTTGTAGGGTGCGGAAGCGCCGAAACGCTGCATTCCGAAGATGCGTCCTTTGTCGCCTGTAAGGGGGCGGAGTGTGGAGGGTAGTCCGGCAGTGAGGCCGAATACCGGGATGTCGCGCGGAATTACGGAATTGCGGTATGCTTCATCCTGGCTCAGGAAGAGTCCTATGGACGGAACAGATACTACACGGGCCGGAATGCCTTCGGCGCCGAGAAGCACTGCAACATCGCAGAGGAGTGATACTTCCGATCCGTTGCCCACAAGCGTGACACGGGGGGAGGCGGCGTCCATTACCACATAGCCGCCGCGGCGCATGCCCTCGGCATCGGCTGCCCGTGATCCGGAGGATGGAAGGTCGGTCACATCCTGACGGGTGAGGATCAGTGCGGTCGGGGTGTGGGAATTTTCCATTGCCATCTGCCATGCCACTACAGTCTCGGCTGCATCGGCCGGACGGAGAACCAGCAGAGAGGGATGTCCGGAGAGGTTGCGGAGCTCCTCAAGCAGACGTAGCTGCTGCTCGTGCTCTACGGGTTCGTGGGTGGGGCCGTCCTCGCCTACGCGGAATGAATCGTGGGTAAACACATATTTCACGGGCAGCTCCATAAGGGCGGCCATTCGTATGGCAGGTTTCATGTAGTCGGAGAATACAAAGAATGTGCCGCAGGCCGCATACATGCCTCCATGAACCACAATGCCGTTCATTACCACTGCCATGGTCAGCTCGGCTACTCCTGCATGAAGGAATGCACCGTCGAATTTTCCGGGAGAGAGCGCTCCGGTTTTTTTGAGGAACGCATCGGTTTTGTCGGAATTGGCAAGGTCGGCTGACGACACTATCATGTTGGGAACCTTCTCGCCGAGAAGTGAAAGGACGTTGGCTGAGGCCGTGCGTGTGGCTACTCCGGGTTTGCATACCACCGAAGAGTAGTCGATATCCGGTAACCGCATTTCAATGCAGCTGCGGAGCAGGGCTGCTTTGTCGGGGTTGGCCTGTTCCCAGGCTTTTATGGCCTCGCGGCGTTCGGCAACTATGGCCCGGAGCTGTTCGCGGCGCTCGGCATAGAGCTGCCGGGCTTCCTCGCGTATTACCCAAGGATTCTCGGGATCGCCTCCAAGGTTACGCACTGTGGCGGCATAGTCGGCTCCGCTTTTGCTGAGGGGCTGCCCATGTGTCGAGCATTTGCCTTCGAAGTTTTCGCCGGTTGCGGTGACGCATCCGCGACCCATTATCGTGTGGCCTATGATCAGCACGGGGCGTTCTTTCTCGTCGCCGGCTTCGGTGAGAGCTTTTGCAATTGCTACAGGGTCGGAGCCGTCGACGTCGATTACGCGCCATCCCCAGGCTTTGTATTTGGCTGCGTAATCCTCTGTGGTGACTTCGTCCACGTCGGTGGAGAGCTGCACTTTGTTGCTGTCGAAGAACATTATGAGGTTGTTGAGCCTTAGATGTCCTGCTATGCGTCCGGCGCCCTGTGCTATTTCTTCCTGTATGCCTCCGTCGGAGATGAATGCGTAGATTTTATGTGCGAATATTTCGCCGAACCGTGCGGCATAGAACCTTTCGGCTATGGCGGCTCCTACTGCCATGGTGTGACCCTGACCGAGCGGCCCTGAGGTGTTCTCCACGCCGCGTTCCGGGCAAAGTTCGGGATGGCCCGGAACGACGCTGCCCCATTGGCGGAATTGCTGGAGTTCCTCCACCGTGTAGTTTCCGGTAAGTGCGAGGACACTGTAAAGCATCGGCGACATGTGTCCGGGATCGAGGAAGAACCGGTCACGCCAGAACCATGTGGGATCGTCGGGATCCGTTACGAGGAACCGGGAATAAAGCACGTTGATGAAATCAGCGGCACCCATGGCTCCGCCCGGATGGCCTGATTTAGCTTTCTCTACCATGGTGGCTACCAACACTCTGATGTTGTCGGCGGCGCTGTTGAGTTGCTCGGTTGTCATTTCTTGTCAGGGTATGTATAAATAGTTGCGTAATTGATTCACAAAGATACAATAAAATTTGGTGAGGGGGCGTTAAAATTCAAAAGAATGTGAAATTTTAATTATAAAAGCTATGGCCGAGGCTCCGAGGATGATTACGGTGGTGGTGCCTGTTTACAACAGGGCCGATATTGTCGGCCTTACTCTCAGGTCGTTAGCTGATCAGGAGCTGAAAGGTTTCGATGTGGTGCTGGTGGATAATGCCTCCACTGACATGAGCCGGGTAGTCCTTGAGCGTTGGAAGGATGAAATGGCGACGGAGCGTCCGGACATAAGGGTGGCTGTGGTGTCGTGTGCAGCCGCGGGTGCTGCCAATGCCCGTAATGCGGGATTGGAAAAGGTGGTGACTCCCTGGACGCTTTTTTTTGACAGCGACGACGAGATGCTTCCCGGCCATCTGAAATCTGTGGCTGAGGCTGTCGGGTGCGATCCGGAGCCATGCGATGTGATAGGTTTCGACGTCTATGTATGCCGTGAGGGCGAGATTGCGGGAAAGCAACTGTTTAATCGGCGCGGATCATTGATGTTCAACCAGCTGATGCATTGTGTGCTTTCTACCCAACGTATGGCTGTGGCTACTGATTTTGTGCGGACGGCAGGGGGCTGGAACGGCTTTCTGACGGGTTGGGATGATTATGAATTAGGTGTGCGCCTGCTGCTTCGCGGTGCGAAAGTCAGGGCTATTCATGGTGAGCCGCTTGTGAAAGTCCATACACATCCCGATTCTATAACAGGCGTGGGCTTCAGTCACGGAGCATCAAAGTGGGAAGCGGCTGCGGATTGTGTTGAGAAACAGTTGCGTCAATCCGGTGTGTCGGATTATCTGCCATACATTTATGCGGTAAGGGCTACTCTTGCCGGTCATTATCTCCGTGAGGGTGCTGTGGCCGATTACCGGAGGATCCGCGACAGGCTGAGGGGTGCCGGACTTTCGTTGTGGCAGAGGCTTGTTATGAATGCCATAATAGCAGCGGTGAGGGTGACGGGTCACGGAGGCGGATTTATTTCCCGTGTTGCTTTTGGCGGATAGGGGTTCATTGAGTAAATTTGCAGGATATGAAACACGGAGCCGGAATATGTATCATTGTTGTGGCTGCGGGAACCGGTTCCCGCTATGGTGCGGATGTGCCCAAACAGTTTGTCGAGCTTCAGGGGCGTCCTGTGGTTATGGTGACTATAGAGCGGCTGAAAAGCATATTGCCTCAGGCTGATATGATTCTTGTCATAAGCCGGGAGATGGCCGGCTTGTGGAACGACCTGTGCGCTCGTCATGGATTTATATCCCCCCGTGTGGTATGGGGCGGAGCCACCCGTGGCGAATCCGTAGGCAATGCCGTGTCGGTCCTGCCGGATAATATCTCGGTGGTCGGGGTGCATGACGGAGTGCGTCCCGTGGTGTCGGCCGGTATGGTGGATACTGCTCTTGCAGCTATTGAATCCGGAGTTGACGGCGCTGTGCCGTGTGTGCCTGTGGTTCAGTCGCTGCGACGAAGGACGCATGATGGCTGGACGCCTGTGGACCGGTCGGAATATGTTGCTGTGCAGACTCCGCAGTTTTTCCGTGCCTCAGCTTTGTGCGATGCTTATCGACGCCTTGATCCGTCGGGATATACGGACGATGCATCGATGCTTGATGCAATAGGTTGTGGCGACGTGGTCATGACTCCCGGCGACTCCCATAATATCAAGATCACGCATCCGCTTGATGTGGAGGTGGCCGCGTTATATCTCGGAGGGTTGCAATGAATTATCTATGCCGGCGTGACATAACCTATCTCAAGGGTGTGGGGCCCAAGAGGGCCAAATTGCTTGCCACACATTTGGGAATACATACCTTTTACGATCTGCTGTGTCATTATCCGCTGCATTACATTGACCGGTCGCGGTATTATACGATAGCCGAACTTACGGAGGATATGCCTATGGTGCAGGTGCGCGGGCGGTTCCGTTCGTTCAATGTCATAGGCGAGGGTGCACGGATGCGCCTTGTAGGTTCGTTCTATGACGGACACCGTGTGATGGAGGTGGTGTGGTTCAATCAGATAAAATCGCTAAGGCGCCTTTATCACGAGGGAACGGAATATGTGTTGTTCGGAAAGCCGACTTTCTATAACGGAATGCCTCAGATGGCACATCCGGAAGTGGAGGTATATTCTGAGGGTGCTCCGGTACAGGCTATGCGGGGAGTTTACTCCATTCCTGACAAACTGCGCAACTCGGGATTTACGTCGAAAACGTTCCAGAATCTTGCCACATCGGCGTTGGAGGCGTCGCCTGTGATCCGTGATCCGCTTCCGGCCGATATTGTGAGCGGTTACAGGCTCATGGGGCTGCGTGAGGCTTTGCGGGCTGTGCATGCTCCGCAGAATGCGGCGGAGCTGGAGCGTGCCCGAACCCGGCTTAAGATGGAGGAGCTGTTGTATCTGCAACTCAATATATTGCGCTATGCCCGTAACCGCAGGCGCTCCACCGGCGGTTTTGTGTTCGGTGTAGTGGGCAGATGGTTCAACACATTCTATCGTGACCACCTTCCTTTTGAACTTACGGGAGCGCAGAAGCGTGTCATAAGGGAGATACGGGGCGATATGCGCTCTGGGCGGCAGATGAACCGGCTGCTTCAGGGCGATGTCGGGAGCGGAAAGACACTTGTTGCCCTGCTGACTATGCTGATAGCGATAGACAACGGGTGCCAGGCGTGCCTGATGGCCCCTACGGAGATTCTTGCCACACAGCATTTTGAAACCCTTTCGGATATGGTGGCTCCCATGGGCATAAATGTGAAGCTGCTTACCGGGTCGACGCCTGCCGGAGCAAGAAAGCTGATCCATGACGGACTTGAGGACGGAACGGTGCATATTCTTGTGGGTACCCATGCAGTGCTTGAGGATAAAGTAAAGTTCGGAAATCTCGGGTATGTTGTAATAGACGAGCAGCACCGGTTCGGTGTGGCTCAGCGGGCGAGGCTTTGGAACAAGAATTTCATGCCTCCGCATGTGCTTGTGATGACGGCCACTCCTATTCCCCGCACCCTTGCCATGACTCTTTACGGCGATCTTGACGTAAGTGTGATAGATGAGCTTCCGCCGGGTAGAAAGCCGGTGACCACACTGCTGCGCTATGACGACAACCGTGAGGGCGTGTGGAGGTCGGTGGGCGCGCAGCTTCGTCAGGGCCGTCAGGTGTATGTGGTCTATCCGTTGATAAAGGATAATGAGAAACTTGACCTGCGTTGTCTTGAGGAGGGATATGAGTCGGTGCGCGAGATGTTCCGGGACTATAGGGTGGCGTTTGTCCACGGAAAGATGAAGCCGGCTGAGAAAGATTACCAGATGGGACTGTTTGCTCGGGGTGAGGCTCATATATTGGTGTCGACCACTGTGATAGAGGTTGGTGTGAATGTGCCTAATGCCTCGGTCATGGTGATTGAGAATGCCGAGCGTTTCGGACTGTCGCAGCTGCATCAACTCCGCGGCAGGGTGGGACGTGGAGCCTCGCAGAGCTATTGTGTGCTTATGACCAAGCGTAAGATAGCCAAGGATACACGGCGGCGTCTGGAGCTGATGACCCGTACCACCGACGGCTTCGTTGTTGCGGAGGAGGATCTTAAAATGCGCGGTCCCGGCGATCTGGAAGGCACTCTTCAGAGCGGCCTTCCTATGGAATTGAAGATAGCGTCGCTGGCTGCTGACGGACAGATACTTTCGCTGGCACGGCGTGCGGCCGAGCAGATTCTTGACGCTGATCCGAATATTGAGTTGCCTTGTCATGCTTCTCTGAGGGAGCAGCTTGGGCGTATTTTTGATAAGACCGTGGACTGGAGTATGATCTCGTAAAGAACGAGTGTTAAAATTATAGTCAATAAAAATACATTAATTTTCATTTATTAACCCGAGTAAAATTGGGGTTCTGCAGGGTCATAACATTTAACCTGTTTTAACCACATTTGTTAAATGTATGATTATTAGGGTGGTGTGATGGAAATTTGCACGCGGTTCTGAGGTATGTGCAATAGGTTCGGAGTCGTGATTTTCATAATTTGCTTATCGCCACTATATTTGTAGAGTCAGAAATGACAATGTAAAAAACTTTTAAAACACAGTCAATCTAAATAATGCAACGTACACTCGTCATCCTTAAACCGTCGGCCATGCAACGCGGGCTCGCGGGAGAAATAATTACCCGGTTTGAGCGGAAAGGCCTGATTATAGACGGAATCAAGATGATGCAGCTTGACGAAGCCATATTGCGCGAACATTACGCCCATCTGGTTGACAAGCCGTTTTTCCCTACTTTGGTAAAGTCAATGTCGGCTATTCCTGTGGTGGTTATCTGTTTGCGCGGAGTTGACGCAATAGCAGTGGTGAGATCCATGACAGGAGCCACCAACGGACGTGAGGCTGCTCCGGGTACCATACGCGGCGACATGGCCATGAGCAATCAGGAAAATATAGTGCATGCCTCATCGTCGGAGGAGGACGCTGCCGCGGAACTTGCACGCTTCTTCAATCCCTCGGAGCTTTTTGACTACAGTCCGCTTGACCTTCCGGCAATATATTCGGCCGACGGCAAATGACACATTTAAGATTATAACCAAATTCATATAACTCTTTCCTTGACACAGCAAAACAATGAAATTTACTGAATTTACCAGAATCATCAAGCGCCCTGCCGCGCTTATGGCCTTGGCGGCTATGGCAATTGCAGGAACCGCCCAAACCTATCATCTGCCTACCTCCCATAATATCATCCATAATAACTTGCTCGCCAACCAGACTCCGGTGAGCAATATTCTGAAGCTTGAAAAGACACAGAAATTCATTGAGGAGGTGAATAAGCGTGAAGCCATCAACGACAATGAGATATTCTCGGCGTTTTGGGAAAGTCAGGCAGTGAATCCTTACGGAAACAATGTGACGATACCCCAGCGCAAGAATATCAATGTGGCCGACTACCATATGCCGGTGCCGGGTCCTGTGACGTCGAATTTCGGTTGGCGTCCGCGTTTCGGCAGAATGCACAAAGGCGTGGATCTGCGTCTTAGTGTGGGAGATACGGTGCGTGCCGCTTTTTCAGGTAAGGTGCGCCTGACAAAGTACAATGCCGGCGGCTACGGCTATTATGTTGTCATACGTCATGACAACGGCATGGAAACCGTCTACGGCCATCTGTCCCGTTTCATAGCGAAGCCTAACCAGCGTGTGAAAGCCGGCGATCCCATAGCTCTCGGAGGAAATACCGGACGTTCGACAGGGCCGCATCTTCATTTTGAGACACGTTATCTTGGCATAGCGATAAATCCGGCGGCTATATTTGATTTTGAAAACAAGACCACTCATAAGGATGTGTTTGCGTTTGACCGCTCCACATGTGAGAAAGCCCAGAATTATGCGCCTGCCCGCCGCTCCAACTGGGCGTCGAAAAATAAAGCTACTGCAAAGTCGAAGAGCAAGGGCAAGAGGCGTTCGCGTCGCCGTTGAAGCATAGACGTATAATATTTGTAGCATAATTGACAACACACAGGCCGGATTTATAGATGATCCGGCCTGTGTGTTTTACCGAAATTATTGAAAAAAAACGGGTTAGTCGATTGCTGATTAAAAAAAAAGTGCGATATTTGCAGCTGCAATTCTAAATTGGAAAAAGTTAATCAAATATATAAACATATAAAGCAATGACAAAAGCTGATATTGTAAACGAAATTTCAAAATCGACCGGTATTGACAAGGCCAACGTGCTGGAAACAATCGAAAAGTTCATGGAAGTAGTGAAAGATTCGCTTGCCCATGGCGAAAACGTTTATCTCCGCGGTTTCGGAAGCTTTATCGTAAAGACACGTTCGGAAAAAACAGCCCGCAATATCTCGAAAAATACCACGATCATCATTCCCGAGCACAAGATACCCGCGTTCAAGCCGGCTAAAGTGTTCATGGAAGATGTGAAATGATCTCTTTATACAAAGCATTTTATTAACCATTTAAATTCACCGGAAAATGCCCAGCGGAAAGAAAAGAAAAGGCCACAAGATGGCTACGCACAAGCGCAAAAAACGTCTGAGAAAGAATCGTCACAAGAAGAAATAATCCGATTCTAAACGTCACAGATATTGGACCATTGAGAACAAACCTATGTTTGGGAAATCGAGTCAGTGAGATCCCGCAATGGTTTGTTCTCCTGTTAAGTATCCTTATTATTAACCCACCGGCCATTACAGAAGATGAAAAGCGAACTTATTGTGGACGTGCAGCCTAAGGAGGTTTCGATAGCTCTCCTGGAGGATTCGCGTCTGGTGTCGCTTCAGAAAGAAGCACGCGGCATAGCTTATGCCGTAGGCGACATCTATATAGCCAAGGTAAAGAAAATCATGCCGGGGCTTAATGCCGCTTTCGTGAATGTGGGTTACGAGAAGGACGCTTTTCTGCATTATCTCGACTTGGGGGCAAGATTTGTCAGCTACATGGATTTTATAAAGAAAATGCAGGCTGACCCGAAGCATGTGCCCCAATTGTCGAAAATGAAACTACAACCTGAGATCGACAAGCATGGCGCTGTGGCCGATATGCTCACACAAGGCCAGGAGCTGTTGGTTCAGATTGTCAAGGAACCTATATCCTCCAAGGGCCCGAGGCTCACCACTGAGATAAGCTTCACGGGCCGGTATATGGTGCTGATCCCTTTCGGTGACAAGATATCTATCTCCCAGAAAATAAAGACAACGGAAGAGAAGGTGCGTCTCCGCCAGCTTGTTGACTCCATCAAGCCCAAGAATTTCGGTGTCATTATCCGCACATCGGCCGAGGGCAAACGTGTGGCAGAGCTGAATCAGGAGATGAAGACACTCCTCGGCTACTGGGAGGAGACTGTGGCCAAGGCCCAGCGTTCTGCGGCTCCCGCGCTCGTGTTTGAGGAGGAGAGCCGGATAGTGGGTGTGATACGCGACATATTCAACCCGCAGTTCGAGAGTATAAAGGTCAATGAACCGGAGATATTCGGCCAAATAGTAAAGTATGTCAATCTGATAGCGCCTGAACGGCGTGAGATAGTCTCGCTTTATGAAGGCGAAGAACCGATATTCGACAAATTCGGTATCACACGGCAGATAAAATCGTCGTTCGGAAAGACTGTGTCGTTCCGCAGCGGTGCTTATATCATAATAGAGAGCACCGAGGCGCTGCATGTCATAGACGTGAACTCCGGCAACCGCTCACGTGCGGCCAGCGACCAGGAGTCGAATGCCCTGGATGTGAACATGCGGGCGGCCGACGAGATCGCCCGTCAGCTCCGGCTGCGCGATATGGGCGGCATAATAGTGGTGGATTTCATTGATATGAACAAGTCGGAACACCGCCAGCAGCTCTACGACCATATGCGCGAGATAATGGCGAATGACCGTGCCCGCCACAACATATTGCCTCTGAGTAAGTTCGGACTTATGCAGATCACACGCCAACGGGTGCGTCCCGCTTTGGATATAGTCACCACAGAGGCTTGTCCGTCATGTTTCGGAAAAGGCGAGGTGCAGCCGTCGCTGCTGTTTACCGACACTCTGCGCGAAAAGCTTGAATATCTTGTAAACGATTTGAAAGTCAAGGATTTCATACTTTATGTGCACCCGTTTGTCGAAGCCTATATCAAAAAAGGGTTCCTGACGTCGCTCTACCGCCGCTGGCGCAATGAGCTCGGACGTAAATTCAAGGTGCTCCCGGACGAATCGCTTGCCTATCTGCAATACCGGGTTATTGACAGCAAACGTAACGAAATTGACCTTCAGGAAGAAAAGGACATGAGTTCTTCGGCTTCCAAAACCAAAGCCAAAACCAAAACCCGCTCCAAGGCGGCAGCAAATGCAGATTAGTGTCAGAATTTCCCTGACCCCGTCAGCTTCATGCCGACACACATCCCGGAACCCGCACATACAGCGGGTTCCGTTGCGTATATGGAGAGATGTCAGGTAATTTTTGGAAAGGGAGGAAGAGGGGTAGGGGGAATTTTCGTAAATTTGGGGCGTTGAACCGAAACTGCTACATTCTGATGAAATTTAATCCTTTTGAAATATTACGTCGAAAAGGTGCTCTCCTTAGTCTGCCTGTTCTGGCCGGTATGGCTGTGGCGCTCGGCGCCTGTGCCGTGATGGGCCGTCCGGAAGGTGGTCCGTTGGACGAGACCCCGCCTGTTTTCGTAAAGAGCAATCCGGCCCCCGGAGCTCTTAATGTGAGGGGGGACAGGATAGAGATATGGTTTGACGAGAACGTGCAGATCGAGGATGCCGCCAATAAGGTGGTGGTGTCGCCCGCACAGGTTACACAGCCGGTTATAAGCTCCAATGGCCGGAAAGTAACTGTGGAGCTACGCGACACATTGCGTGCTTCCACATCCTATACAGTGGATTTTACTGATGCAGTGAAGGATCTGAACGAGGGGAACGTGCTTGACGGGTTTTCGTTCGATTTCTCCACGGGGCCGTCTATCGACACTCTGCGCATTTCAGGTATGGTGTTCGAGGCTGCTACTCTTGAGCCCGCGCAGGGTATGGTGGTAGGTGTGTACTCCAATCTAAGCGATACGGCCCTTGCTACTCTCCCGATGGAACGCGTGACAAAAACTAACGCTTTGGGTCAATTCACATTGCGCAATCTGGCTCCGGGCACATACAGGATTTTTGCCATAAACGACCTGAACCGCGACTACAAGTGGGACCGTTCGGAGGATGTGGCGTTTTTTGACGCAACGATCACCCCCGAGGCCCGTTATGAAGTGCACACTGACACGCTGCGTTCAAGGACGGAAGGGGTGCCGGACTCGATAGTGCACACTCCGCTCACGTATTTCACGCCCAATGACATTATCCTCACTTGGTTCAATGAGGGTTACAAGGCCCAGTATCTCCAGAACTATGAGCGCAAGAAACGCAATGTGATAGGGCTGCGATTCGGGGCGCCGTCGGATACCATGCCGAGAGTGGTGTTTGCCGGTGACGGCCCGTTGCATGGCAAAGATATTGTGTCCCTGTCGGCGCTTAAAAGCTCGCAGGGAATGGATACGTTGGAAATATGGCTGCGCGACTCGGCTCTTATAAAACTTGATACAATACCGGTGGCTGTGCAGTATCTTAAGCCGGATTCGCTGGAAAGGATGCAATGGGTGTCGGACACATTGGCCCTGACATTCTCTGAACCGCGCCAGTCGAAAAAGAAGAAAAGCAAAGAGGAACTTGCTGCTGATTCAGTAGCTCGTGAAAATGCCCGATTTCTTACACTTGAGGTGACATCCAACCGTAATCTTGATGTGAACAAGCCCCTTACATTCACAGTGTCGGAGCCATTGGATTCGTTCGCGCAGTCGATGGTGCATCTTGAATACGCTGTGGATACTCTGTGGGACACTGTCGCCGCTCCGGTTATCCGTAAGCTGAACCCTTTGCAGCCTATGGATCTCGTCGGCATTATGGAGTGGGAGCCTGACACTAAATACAGACTTACAGTGGACTCGTTGGCAATGACCGGTATCTACGGACATCCGAACCGCAAGATGGTGTATGAATTCAAGACGCCGCCGCTGTCGGATTATTCTACTGTCAATTTCCGTGTTACAGGAGTGCCCGACTCGGTGGCTGCTGTTGTGGAACTGCTCAGTGCATCGGACAAGCCTGTGGCCCAGGCCCCTGTGGAGGACGGAACAGCGTATTTCGAATATATAAAGCCGGGAACATATTATGCCCGTCTTTACATCGACGCCAATCATAACGGACGTTATGATACCGGCAATCTTTCGTCGGGATCTCCGCGGCAGCCTGAGGAGGTTTATTACTATCCCCGAAAGCTTAATCTCATGAAGAACTGGGAAGTGAGCCAGTCGTGGGATATATTCGCCGTTCCTCTCGACCGCCAGAAGCCCCTTGACATAAAGAAAAACAAGCCAAAAGAGAAGCGTACCGGCGGCAAGGACAGGAAGCAGTCCGAGGAGGAGCCCACGGATGAGGACGACGGATATATTCCACCGCCGGGAGTGGGATGAGATGTTTTTGGTGAAAATATGTAAACGGTTGTGATATAGACTGAATATATGCACGACGGCGGGTGTGATGTTGCCTATTACGGATTTAATCACTATCTTTGCCGCCTGATATATTCTGATAAATCAAACCGTTATTACTATATTATCTATTATGTGTGGAATTGTAGGTTTTATCGGCTCTGCTTCAGCCTATCCGATACTGATAAAAGGTCTTCACCGCCTGGAATATCGCGGTTATGACAGCGCCGGAGTGGCCATACTCTCCGATAATGGCGATCTGAATATTTACAAAGCACGAGGTAAAGTGGCCGATCTGGAGCATTCGGTAGAGAACAAGGATCTTTCCGGAACTGTAGGTATCGCCCATACACGATGGGCCACTCATGGTGAGCCGAATGCTACGAATGCACATCCACATGCGTCTACCGACGGTTCTATTGCATTGGTGCACAACGGCACTATCGAGAATTACGCTGTGCTTAAAGAGGCTCTTGTTCAGCATGGAATAGAGTTTATGAGCGATACCGATACTGAGGTGCTCGTAAAGCTCATAGAATATATAAAACTCTCAACCGGATGCTCCACGCTTGATGCTGTGCGTGCTGCGGTGAAAGAGGTAGTAGGGGCGTTCGCTATCGCAGTGGTGGACCGTGAGGATCCAGACACATTGATAGCGGCCCGTAAGAGCTCGCCTTTGGTGATAGGATTGGGTGAGACCGGCTCATATCTTGCTTCCGACGCCACACCTCTGGTGGAGTATACTGACAAGGTGGTGTATCTGCGTGATGACGAGATAGCCGTGTTGTCGCGTAACGAACCGTTGCGGGTGATAAATTACGACAATGAACCGGCCGATGTGGATATACAGACGCTCCAGCTTAGTGTGTCGCAGCTTGAAAAGGGCGGTTACCCGCATTTCATGCTCAAGGAGATTTATGAGCAGCCCCGCACGCTGCGTGACTGTATACGCGGCCGTGTTGTCGACAATTATACGAAAGTTCATCTTTCGGGAATTCATGAGAATGCCGAAGCGTTCCGTAATGTTAACCGCATTATCATAGTGGCTTGCGGCACCTCATGGCATGCCTCGCTTATCGGCAAACGCCTGATTCAGGATCTTTGCCATATATCCGTGGAGGTGGAATATGCTTCCGAATTCCGTTATTCGAATCCTGTGTTGACTCCACGCGACATAGTGATAGCTGTGAGCCAGAGCGGCGAAACCGCCGACACTCTTGCCGCCATCAAACTTGCCCGAGCCAAAGGTGCGATGGTATATGGTGTGTGCAATGTAGTCGGTTCGTCAATAGCGCGTGAAACCGACACGGGTACCTACATCCATGTCGGCCCGGAGATCGGTGTGGCTTCCACAAAGGCTTTTACCGGTCAGGTTACGGTGCTAGCCATGATGGCGTTGGCTATAGGTCAGGTGCGTGGAACTATCGATGACGCTACTGTGGCAAAGGTGGCTGCCGATATACAGAAGCTTCCCGAGCTTATTGAAGAGACCCTTAAGCTCGACGACACAATAAAGCAGCTTTCATACACCTACACTTACGTGCATAATTTCCTCTATTTAGGCCGGGGATATAATTATCCCACGGCATTGGAAGGTGCTCTTAAGCTTAAGGAAATATCCTATATTCATGCCGAGGGCTATCCTGCTGCCGAGATGAAGCATGGTCCCATTGCGCTTATTGACAATGAAATCCCCACAGTGGTGATTGCTCCCACTGATGAACTTCACGAGAAAGTGGTGAGCAATATCCGTCAGGTAAAAGCCCGCGGTGGATCCGTCATAGCCATAGTTACGAAAGGTGATAAGACTATTGCCGACATAGCCGATCACACTATCGAGATCCCTGAGGTATCCGAATGCCTTTCGCCCATTGTGGCTGCTGTACCCCTACAGTTGCTGGCCTACCACATAGCCATAATGAAAGGGCGTAATGTCGACATGCCGCGCAACCTCGCCAAGAGTGTGACCGTGGAGTAAGTCGGAGCGTTCCGGCCGCGCGGCGAACTTTTTTGGGGTGAATTTTGTATTAATTTAAACATTGTGAACATGAAAGACAAACTCATTCCCTTATATCAGCAATCGTTCCGCGCCAACTGGGACTGTCCGGCTGTTTCGGATTATACTTCCGGAATCACCCTGACTTATGGTGAACTCGGGCGACGGATCGTATTTACCCATTCCTTGTTTAGGGAAACGGGTATAAATCCAGGTGACAAAGTGGCCCTTATAGGCAAAAATTCGGTGTCGTGGATAGCCGTATACATGTCGGCATTGACTTACGGCGCTGTGATTGTGCCCATTCTTCAGGATTTCAATCCTGCCGACGCCCAGCATATCATCAACCATTCGGGAGCCCAGATGCTCTTTGTCGAGGATCACATATGGGAGCATCTCGAGCATGAGTCGTTGCCCAACATCAAGTTGGCCATGTCGCTTGACACGGCTGAAGTGCTGAGCGAAAACCGCAAGTTGATGCGTAAATCGGTTGAAAAGGTGCTGAAAGAGCTGCCGTTGAAGTTTGATAAGGAACACCGCGGCGGCTTCGGCCCCGAGGATCTGATATTCAATGTGCGCGAAGCTGATGATGTGGCCGAGCTGAACTATACATCAGGCACTACCGGTTTTTCGAAGGGGGTTATGCTCACTTACCTTAACTTGTGGGGCAATGTTGACTTCGGAGTGAATGCAAACATTTATTTCAGAGGAGCGCGTGTATTGTCGTTCTTGCCCTTGGCCCACGCCTATGGCTGCACGTTCGATCTGCTTGTGCCCCTTGCCACAGGAACCCATATCACTGTGCTCGGAAAGATGCCTACTCCGGCAGTATTGCTTAAAGCATTCAAGGCAGTGCGTCCCACTTTGATTCTCTGTGTGCCTCTTATTTTGGAGAAGATCTACCGCAGGGCTATCGCTCCCGCGCTTGAAAAAGGGTCGGTGAAGCGTATGCTGGCTTTTCCGGTGACGCGCACTATCGTACGCCGCAGAATACGTAACAAGCTTACCGAGCTGTTTGGCGGAGAGTTCCGGCAGGTAATAGTAGGAGGCGCCCCGCTCAATCCGGAGGTGGAGAATTTCCTTCTGAGCGTGAAGTTCCCTGTTACGGTAGGTTATGGCATGACGGAATGTGGTCCTCTGATCAGTTACACACCTGCCGGCGAATTTATACCAGGATCGGCAGGCCGGACTTTGCCGGGCATTATGGAATCACGCATAGAGAGCCCTGATCCGGCCCATATACCCGGTGAGATACTGGTAAAGGGAATGAATGTGATGAAAGGATATTACAAGAATCAGGCTGCTACATCCGCCGTGCTTGACGCTGATGGCTGGCTTCATACCGGTGATATGGGCACCCGTACAGCCGACGGAACATTGTTTCTCCGTGGACGCAACAAGACAATGATTCTAAGTGCCAGCGGCCAGAATATATATCCCGAGGAAATAGAGGCCAAGCTCAACAATCTTCCTTATGTGGGAGAGAGTCTTGTGGTTGAGCGTGGAAAGCATCTCGTGGCGATAGTATATCCCGATTATGAGGCTATGGATAAAGCCGGGCTGACGGCTGCCATGTTGCCGCCTGTCATGGAGAAGGTGCGCGAGCGGTTGAATACTCTTGTGGCTCCTTATGAGCGAATTGACCGCATACAGCTCCATCCTGTAGAGTTCGAGAAAACTCCCAAGCGCTCTATAAAGCGGTTCCTTTACAGCTGATAAAGTATCTGAACAAATAGCAACCCGCCCCGTGACTATGAGTAACACGGAGCGGGTTGCTTTTATATGCGGTGAATCGTAGGTTAGAAGCGGTAGCTCAGCCCGAGTGATGGGCAGAATGCCTTGACGGTATAGTCGGCATTGAATGTGCGTTCGGCTCCGAGAAGCAGATCGGTATAGGGGCATTTTGTGTCGCTGCGTTTCAGGCCGGCAACGTACATGAATGAGAAATCGATTGAGAAATTCCTTACCGGACGGAATGAGAATCCGGCCGAAGGCTCTATCTTGGTGGTGCCCGGGGTCTCAGGGTTGTAGTAATCGGAGTTGACCGGTGTGGTGTCCACCATCAGGCCGGCACGTATGTCGAAGCGTGAGGTCAGGGCATACTGGGCTCCGACATGGAATGTCCATGCATCCTTATAGTCCTTTTTCAGGTGTTGGTCATAGGGCGTGAGATGAGGGTCGAGAAACTCTATGTCGAGGTTTTTATATGCTCTCCATCCGGTGAGCTGCACATCAAGTGCCAATGTCAGTCCTTTTATAGGGCGGTATGACACACCTGCCAGCCATACTTCGGGACATGGCATCTGTGCCTTGAAATTGGCCTGGTTCAGCACGTCGAGACGTGATTGAAGGAGTTGCCGGGCAAGCTCGTTGGCATAGGTTATGGAAGCATTGCCTGCATCCACCTTCATGTTCATTTTGGAGCGGTAGGAGGCTCCTACGGTTACTTTTGATGAAATGTCCCACATAACACCCACATTGAATCCTAAGGCAAGCGACGTTGTGCCGTTGAGATTCACAGATGCAGGGGTGGTCTGGCCGAAACGGTAGCCTGGAACCTGCATCTGGTCAAGCATGGCGTCCATTGAGGAGGCCGGCACAAGGCCCTTGTTCAGGTCTACGGATCCCCATGTCAGCATAAGCCCGGCGCCTATCGAGAGATTGTCGAGAATCTTGTATGAGAATGTGGGCTGTATGGAATAGGTTTTCAGATCCACACTCTGGTTCAGCACGGCTCCGGGCCAGTTGTCGGTCCAGTTTATGGCACTTCCGTAAGGAGTGTAAAACATTACGCCGGCTTTCAGCTTGTCGTAAATCCTGAAAGCTGCTCCGGCAGCTACCGGAGTGCTCATGCCGTTATGGGTGCGGTAGGAAGCCGATGAGCTGTCGGGATTCTTTACTGTGGCATCGGCTATGGCCTTTATGCCGGTCACACTCGCCGATATATCCATCAGGCTGTCCATGAATGCTACTCCGGCGGGATTGAAGAACATGCTCTCTGCACCGAGTTTCTGGGCCACACCTGTGTGTCCCATTCCTCCCTGTTTGGCACTGAGGGTGTTGATCTGATAGCCTTCGGCACTCAGCGTTAGAGCCGTAACCGTCGCGGCGGCGGCTAAAACAATCTTTTTCATTTAATTGACTGTTAAAAATTAGTAGTATTATCCTCTTTGAGTGATAACGGAATATTTTTCCTATTGGTGCCGTCAAAGGTACATAGATTTCTGCGGCTGCACAATGCGGCAAGAATTATTTAGCGGCTTTGTAACATGTAAAATCAATGAATTTTGATAGCTTTTCGGTAATGGACTGGTAATTAGTGCGTAACGATCGGTGAATGAAGTAGTATGAGAGTAGATTTTCTAAAAATATGTTAATTATATAGGAAAAATTTGCGGGAACGAAATATGTGCCCTATCTTTGCACTCGCAAAACGGAAGCAACGCCGATAGCAAAGAGAACCTAAACAAGAGATAAGATCTCAAAAACATAACTCAACTGGTGTGGTAGTTCAGCTGGTTAGAATACCTGCCTGTCACGCAGGGGGTCGCGGGTTCGAGTCCCGTCCATACCGCCGAGGAGAGAGGAGAATGAGTAGCATGATAGCTTCGGCTTCAGTTACTCATTCTTTTTTGTGTAGGTATCTGAAAATTAGGGGTAAATTTTTTTTGTAGGGGCGAAGTTTTTTACTTAAATTAGCGTCAAATATATAAAAGTCCGGGAGAAGATATTTCTCCACGGTCGGCACATTACCTGCAAAAACTAATAAATCGATTTATAAACCCCTAAGTTTCAATCAATGAAAAAGAGATTCAGCGTAATGCTCGCCTTTTTGGCGGCTATCATGTTGACGCCTCATTTCGCCGAAGCTCAGATGGAGATGCTTTCACAGCCTCTTCCTCTTGATTCGGCTGTGAGGGTAGGCAAGCTTCCCAACGGGCTTACCTATTACATCCAGCACAACGACTATCCCAAAGGACAGGCCGATTTCTACATCGCACAGAAAGTAGGTTCGGCGCTGGAACAGGATCACCAGCGTGGTCTGGCCCACTTCCTGGAGCACATGTGCTTCAACGGCACCACTCATTTCCCCGGCGATCAGCTGCTCAAATGGCTTGAGTCGGTAGGCGCTAAGTTCGGTCAGAACGTGAATGCCTACACCGCAGTGGACGAAACTGTGTATAACCTTGACAACGTTCCTGTAGCCCGCGAGAGTGTACAGGATTCATGCCTCCTGATTCTTCATGACTGGGCCAACGACCTTCTTCTCGACTCCGTGGAGATTGAGAAAGAGCGTGGTGTGATCCAGCAGGAATGGCGCTCGCGCAATGTAGGGCAGCAGCGTGTGCTGGAAACCCTTACTCCGCTCATCTATCCCACAAGCAACTATGGCAACCGTTGGCCTATAGGCACTATGGATGTGGTGATGAATTTCTCACCCAAGGCCCTCCGTGACTATTATGAGGCATGGTACCGTCCCGACCAGCAGGGTATAGTAGTGGTAGGTGACATCGACGTTGACCGCATCGAGGCCAAGATAAAAGAGATGTTCTCCGATATCGAAATGCCCGAGAACGCTCCCGAACGCACATATGAGCCTGTGCCTGACCACAAGGGTACTCTCTATGGCATCGGCAGCGATCCCGAGATATCTTCGGCCGATATGGACATGATGTTCCTTTACGATGATCCTGTGCCCAAGAGCATGCGCAACACCCCGATTTTCTATGCCAACAACTTTATGGAGAATATGGCGCGCATGATGCTCAACAACCGCCTGTCCGATATGGCAGCCCAGCCTGATGCTCCTTTTGCAAGTGCTAATGTCAGCCTTTCGAACTATTTCCTTGCCAAGACCAAGAGGATGCTTGATCTGAGCGCCACTGCAAAGGATGCCGATATACTCGGAGCATTCAAGGCTGCCTACCGTGAGCTTCTGCGTGCACAGCGCGGCGGTTTCACAGAAACGGAATATGACCGTGCAAAAGCCGATTATCTTTCGTACATGGAACACCGCTACAATACCCGTTCCACAGCCGAGAACAATACTTTCGTCAACAAGTATGTGCGTAATTTCATCGACGGCAACCCCGCTCCCGGTGTGGAAACCGAATATGAGATAGCAAAGATGCTTGCCGAAAGTGTGCCCTTGGCCGCTATCAATCAGAATTTCGCCAAGAAAGTTACCCCCGACAACCGTGTGGTACTTGCCCTGCTTCCCGAAAAGGAAGGTTACAAGAATCCTACTCCCGAGGAAATAGAGGCTGTCGTGGCCGCTGTTGATGCAGAGACTATCGAGCCGTTTGCCGAGGAGGTTCGCACTGATCCTCTTATTCCCTCGTTCCTGAAACCCGGCAAGATCAAGTCAACAAAGGAGATCGCACAGTTCGGCGCTACCGAATGGACTCTCAGCAACGGTGCCAAGGTGGTGATAAAGCCCACTAAATATAAAGAGAATGAAATTCTGTTCACAGCTCTTTCCAACAAGGGCTGGGCTTCGGCAAGCGGTATCACTCCCGCGTCGATAATCTGTTTTGATATAATCGATGAGGTGAGCGGTCTCGGAACCTATACCGCCAAGGATCTCAAGAAGTATATGACCGGTAAATATGCAAGCCTCGGTATAAGCATTGATGACTACGCTACCGATCTTTCGGGTATGTCCTCTACTAAGGATCTTGAGACACTCATGGAACTTATCTACGGTTATTTCACTGAATTTGCTGTTGATGAATCGGAAGCAGAAGCTGTTCGTGCCAAGTATTACAATATGATAGCCAATCAGGAGAAAGATCCTCAGTTCCAGTTCTCAAAGGAACTTTATGCCACTTTGTACGCTGCTCCGCAGAAACAGATGGTGGACGCCCAGGCTATCAAGGATGCCAAGGTGAACGAGGTGGTGGATCTCGTAAAGCAGATGACTTCCAATGCCGCCGACTTCACATTCGTGTTTGTAGGTGACGTGAATCCGGATGTGCTTCGTCCGCTTGTTGAGAAATATATTGCGTCGTTGCCCGGTAAGGCTGCCAAGAAGCCTGCTCCTATGGTGTTTGATCCGGTCAACGGTTTCCGAACAGGTTCGTCGACCAATATCAAAAAGATGGATATGCAGACACCGCAGTCGTTCGCAGCTATCGTTGTTGACGGCCAGCTTCCCTACACCTCCAAGAACCGTCAGATCTCAAGCATAGCAGGACAGGTGCTCACCAAACGCCTTCTTGCCAAGATCCGTGAGGAAATGGGTGCAGTTTACTCTATCGGCGCTCAGGGCCAGATGGCACGTATGGCCGAACCCAATACTCTTATGCTTTCGGCATTCCCCCTCAAACCCGATCTGCAGGATCAGGTGCTTGCCGAGATCCACAGCCAGTTTGAGAATCTCGCCAAGGAGATCAAGCCTGAAGAGCTCGCCAGCGTGAAGGAATTCATGGCCAAGGAATTCAAGGAACAGGCTGAGAAGAACGGCGGCTGGATGGGCGGCATAGGCGGCTTCTACCGCAATGGCGTGGATACATTCAACGGCGCGTTGGAAACTCTTGAATCCATCACTGCCGACGATGTCGAGGCTTTCGTGAAGGAACTCCTCAACCAGGGCAACTATAATGTGATGGTGATCGAGCCTACCGTTATCGAAACCCCTGCCGAGACTCCCGCAGCAGCTCCTGCCGCTGGCGGATGAAGCAGCCCACATCCTCCGGGCGGTGGGCGTCGCTGCCCAAGGTGATGATCTCGCCCCCCAGACGGCGGTAGAGCCGCAGGATATCGGCGCCGGGCAATGGCTCGTTTCCACGGTTGGTGTTGCACTCGATGCCCAGCCCCTTGGGGATGATGGTACGGAAGATCTCCTCCACCTGATCCATGTGGTGGGCGAAGGTCATGTGCTCACCGTAGTTTTCGTTAATATACCGCAGGGGCAGGGTCAAGTGGCCCAGCACCTGAAACTCACCCCATCGGGCCAGAGCCAGCACGTCCTCCAGATAGCTATCGATGATACTATCATAATACGCTTCGTCAGCTTTTTCAATATAATAGAGGTCTTTGTGGTGAAATTTCTTTCCCGCCATGTGGACGGAGCCGATGACAAAGTCCAGCGGAGGGGCATTCTGCATCAAATGCTCCGCCCGCTGAAAACTCATGGCGGCCTCTCCCAGCTCCGCTCCCAGCCGCAGGGTAATGCGGTGGCCCCACTGCTCCTGCGCCTGGCGGAACTGGCGGCGGACGGCGTCCCAGTCGAAGTCCCAGCGGGGCTTCTGCTCCGGGCCCCAGTAGACGGTGTCCACGTGGTCCGTCAGGCACAGTTCATCCAGTCCGGCGGCTACGGCGGCCTGTGCCGCCTGTGCCATGGTCTGCCGGCCGTCCTGCGAGCAGGTGGAATGTACGTGATAATCTGCCAGATACATAGGCGTTACTTCTTCTTGAAGAAGCTGCGGTGCTTCTCATAGTTGCCCTCGCTCAAGGTCTCGCTGAATTTCCGCAGGGCGTCCTTCTGCTCCCGGTTCAGGTTCCGGGGCGTCTCGATGGTGACGGTGACGTACTGGTCGCCACGGCCCCGGCCGTTGAGGACAGGGATGCCCTTGCCCTTCAGGCGGAACACGGTGCCGGTCTGCGTCCCCTCCGGGATGGTGTACTTCACCTTGCCGTCGATGGTGGGGATCTCCAGTTCGGCGCCCAGCACCGCCTGCGTGAAGGTGATGGGGGCCTCGCAGAACACGGCGGTACCGTCCCGGCGGAACACGTCGTGGGGCTGCACCATCACCGTGACCAGCAGGTCGCCGGCGGGGCCGCCGTTCTTCCCGGCATGGCCCTGTCCCCGCAGGGAGATGGTCTGGCCGTGGTCGATGCCGGCGGGAATGGAGACCTTGATGGTCTTGCGCTTGCGGGTGAAGCCGCCGCCGTGACAGTCGGGGCAGGGCTGGTGGATGATGCGGCCCGTGCCGCCGCACTTGCGGCAGGGGTTGCTGGAGGCGAACACCCCCATGGGCGTCTGACGGCGGGTCTGCACCACGCCGCTGCCGTGGCACTCGGGGCAGACCTCCGGCGTGGTGCCGGGGGCGCAGCCGCTGCCCTTACAGGTGGCGCACTGCTCCATGCGCTCCACCGTCAGCTCCTTTTCGCAGCCGAAGGCGGCCTCCGTAAAGCTCAGGGATACGCTGACCCGGATGCTCTCGCCCCGCTGAGGGCCGTTGCGGCGCTGCTGCTGGCCGCCGAAGCCGCCGCCGAAGAAGCTGCCGAAGATGTCCCCCAGATCGCCGAAGTCGAAACCGCCGAAGCCGCCGCCCTGACCGGCGCCGTAATTGGGATCGGTGCCGGCAAAGCCAAACTGGTCATAGCGGGCCTTCTTCTCCGGGTCGGACAGCACCTCGTTGGCCTCGTTGATCTCCTTGAATTTCTCCTC
>OGXX01001555.1_pt1 | contig 22940 bp, 14 predicted proteins | sample 1576301 | NCBI WGS metagenome assembly OGXX01 (sample SAMEA3541469, study PRJEB24748) | human gut metagenome | biome: human gut; feature: human-associated habitat; material: faeces | place: China | collected 2012
TGGTTGGAGAATGTCACGCGAAAAATTTATGGAACGTACGCAAAACTGGCTTTCAGATCTTAAATTGCGTGCATCGTGGGGGATAAATGGTAATGATCAGATTGATAACAATGCTACTTACAACCTCTATTACACTAACATGTCCAATGGCTCATACAATTTCAATGGGGATGGTACAACGGTATTGCCCGGAGTACAGAAAGACCGTTCGGGTAACAACGACCTGAAATGGGAAGAGACCAAACAACTGAACTTTGGTATTGATGCTGCTTTCTTTGACAACCGTTTGGGACTGACACTGGATTATTTTCAAAAAAAGACTACTGGTATGTTAATCCAGAAACCTTATATAGGAGTGATCGGTGAAGGTGGATATAAATGGTACAATGCTGCCAGTATGGATAATAGCGGTGTGGAAGCAACCTTTACTTGGCGAGATGAAATAAAGGATTTCAAGTATGATATTTCGTTCAACCTTTCCTATTATAAAAATGAAATTACCGATCTTCCGGATGTAATCAAATATACTTGGGGAGGTGGTAATGGTGTGGATAAAACCATTGTAGGACAGCCTTTCGGTTCATGGATGTCATATAAAGCCGATGGCATATTCAAGACCAAGCAAGAGGTATATGAATACCTGAGCAAGTATGATGTACAGATTGGTGCTCCCGGTGTGGGACGTATTCGCTATAAGGATCTTAATGGCGACAACATCATCAATACTGCCGATATGGACTGGCAAGGCAGTGACCAGCCTAAGTTTATCGGTGGTCTGAACATAGGTGCATCCTACAAAGGGTTTGATCTTTCCGTATTCTTCAACGGTATGATTCGCGATGCATGGAATAACTCAAAGTTCTATACGGATCTTTTCCAAGGCTGGACGGGCAATCACTCTACGCGTCTGATTGATGCAATGAATGCTTGGAATGTGTATGAGCAAACCGGAGTCTATAATTGTAATATCCCTGCACTGACGGTGGTTGATAATAATGTGGAAACACGCAGTTCTACTTTCTTTATTGAAGATGGTTCTTATGTGAAGTTGAAGACTTTGACACTGGGCTACACCTTCCCCGATAAGTGGATTAAGAAAGCACGTCTTTCTAATTTGCGTGTATATCTGCAAGCGCAGAATGTCTTCACGCTGACTAATTATACTGGTGCCGACCCTGAAGGATTGGGCTATCCATATCCTCAGCCTCGTACCTACACATTCGGTCTATCACTTGGTTTTTAATCTTTTATCCTAAATACAGAACATTATGAAATTGAAATATATCCTTGCGGCAGGTGTTGTGGCACTATTGGCCGGTTGTGATGAGAGTCGTTTTCTTGATACTAAACCTCAGGGTACACTCAATGACGATTTGTTGTCGTCGGCTGAAGGTGTGGAACTCCTGGTCACTTCGGCTTACGCCGGGCTGAAAGGTCCCAATCGTGATATGCACTGGGTACCGATGACCAATTGGACGTATGGTGAAGTACGTTCGGACAATGCCTATAAAGGTGGCGGTGGTGTAAACGATGGTGACTTTTGTACACTGCTTGAAACTTTTAAGATAGATGCTACATGGGCTAATGCCGATGAAAAATGGTTTCAACTTTATTGTTGCTTGCAACGTTGCAACAGTGCATTGAGAGTCATGAATACACTTGATGAGAACACCTTGCCGGTACTTAAGAGCCGTAAAGCTGAAATGAAAGTGATTCGTGCACATTTCTTCTTCGAACTGGTCCGCCTTTTCAAACAAGTACCTTACTTTGACGAAAACGTGGATATTGATGATTATAAATACATCCCCAACAATCAGTTTACCCGCGAAGAACTTCTTGGCAAGATTGCGCAGGAGTTTCTTGACGCCGCTAACGACTTGCCTGACACTCAATCCCAAATAGGCCGTATCACCAAGAACATAGCATACGCATACGCTGCCAAAGCCAAACTTTATCAGGCTTACCAACAAGATGAGAATAATCAGGTCATTGCTGTCGACAAACAGTTGCTTGCTGAAGTAGCGGCTCTTTGTGATAAAGTAGGTGCGCAAGGGAAGGCGTATGATCTTTTGAATGACTTTCAGAAGCTCGACCAACTGGAATATGAAAATGGGGTAGAATCTGTGTTTGCCGTACAATATTCGATGGATGATGAAACCGAAGGTGCCGGAAACATAAATTGGAGCAACCTGCTCAATGCCCCCAAAGGTCCTTACGGTGGCGACGGATTCTTCCTGCCCAGTCAGAATCTGATAAACGCGTATAAGACAGATGCCTATGGACTGCCTTTGTTTGATACCTTCAACAACAGTGATTATGGAACGTACGAAGGGAATGAGCTCACTAACGTTGAGGCAACAGTAGATCCCCGTCTGGATTTTGTTACCGGTCGTCCGGGCATTACCTGGAAAACTTACACAGTTGAGCCTTGCAAAGCAAATTGGATACGTAACAGTGGCGAATATGGCTTTAACTGCACCAAGCGCTTTTACATCTCGCCTGAAAGTGAAGATATGTTCCAGGGGTGACCTTGGGGAGCCTCTCATCTTAACTGGCAGATAATCCGCTATGCTGATGTATTATTGTGGAAGGCTGAAGCCTTGATAGAGATTGGCGAAGCTGCCGGACTGGAAGAAGCCCGCAAGATTATTAACCGTATTCGTCTGCGTGCCAAGAATAGTCCTTATGTGAAGGACTTTAAGCATCCCGAACAAAATGCGGCCAATTACCTGATAGGCGAATATCCGGCTGAAGGTTGGAATCAGGACTTTGCCCGCAAAGCATTACGTTGGGAACGTCGCATGGAGTTTGCCATGGAAGGTGACCGTTTCTTCGATCTGGTACGTTGGGGGATTGCTGAGGAAACCATGAACAGTTACATCGTTGTGGAGCAAAACAAGCGTGTTTATTATCGCGGTGCCCGCTTCATCGGTGGCAGGGATGAATACTTACCCATTCCCAATGCACAATATAACTTCTCTGAAGGTACTTATGTACAAAACCCAGGATATGGTAAGTTTAACTAATATAAACTCCTTAAATATAGATATGATGAAAATAAAAAGATACTTGATGAGCGCCTTCTGCCTGTGTATGTTCACGGCCTGCGATAGTGATGACAATAACCTGTTGTGCTATGGTACCCATACTGATATCGAAGGTGATGTTACTGCATTCGGAGCTGTTGGCGATGGAAAGACGGATTGTTCGAAAGCCATTAATAGTGCTATTGCTTCCTTGCCTTCCGAAGGGGGAGTAGTGGTTATTCCTGAAGGTGATTTTGTGCTCGACGCTCCCATTGTGATTAATAAGCACAATGTGACATTCAAAGGGTTGAATCCCGGTATGCGTAGCAATATTGATGTGAATGGAATAAATGAGTTGTTGGGTCCTGGTGGCGGAAGTAAATTGGTGGCGCGTAATGCCGAGGCTGCCATAAAAGTGGAGACGGGCATGAAAGGCGTAAAGATTATGAACCTGATGGTGTCAGGCGGCACGGAAGCCAAGAACATCGGCATACACTTTGTCGGCGCGACCGATAATGGAATGCTTTCTAATATTATCGGTATAAATTTGCATACCGGTGTTAAGATAGAACAGGCAAAAAATATGCAGATAGTCAATTGCTGGGTATGCGAACTCCCTAATAGTATCGAGTTGATTGGCGGTGAAAATATTGTTGTGAAGAACTGCCAATTGGGTGCTCAACCTACGGGGATTACTTGCAAGGTGCAGGAAGTGAACAAACTTTCGTTCATCAATAATCAGGTTTATCCCGACGGACGTGAAAATCTGGTACTTGACGCTTGTGATAATTGTGTGATTGAGGGCAACAATTTCAAGAGCTACTATAATGGTATTCTGGTGTTGAACGGTAATGATAATACGGTGAATAAGAACATCTTCTGGCTTACGGGAGCTGTTCAGAACCAGCTGCTCGACCACGGCGACGACTTTGGCATCATCAACGTAAAGGGCAACAATAATATGGTTGCATCCAATAGCTTGTCGTGCGAATGGGCTTATGCCGGCGCTGTGACTGTAAATGCCGTTCAGGGAACCGGTAACGTGTTCAAGAATTGCTTTGTTGACAACTTGGAGAGCTATCGGGTATTTCTGGTGAACGCACAAACCGAAGTCTCCAATTGTGTATCATCCGATAAGGTGAGCATAGTAGAATAACCTCCCTATCATATACCATTATTAATATAATAACACCATGAAGATAAATAAATTCTTAATAAGCGGACTGCTCTTTATACTGGGCACATCTTGCAGTAATGACGATAACTATACGCTTTGTGATGAATGTAACGGTCAGAAGATAATAGATATAACCCAGTTCGGGCTTCCGACCGACGGCTCTACCGATTGTGCCGACCTCATCAATGCCATAATAGCCGACCTTCCGCCCGAGGGAGGTACGATACTTATTCCCGAAGGAACGTTTCGTTTGGATAGTCCCATTCAGCTCACCCGCAATTTCGTGACGCTGAAAGGCGTGAATGACGACGTCGCTGCTACTGCTGCCGATGCCCGGGAAAGTCGCCTGATACTGGGAAATGCCGAATATGCATTACACGTTGCCCCTGTTGCCGATATAGACGGACGTAAGAACCGTATCAGCGGTGTGGAGGTAAACGGACTTACACTTGTGGGAAAGGCCGATCATCAGGGAACCGGAATCTTTGTCGAGCACGATAACGATCGCCTGCACTTCTTCAACATCAGAATGGAGAATATGTACCAGGGTATTAAACTCCAGGGATGTGATGCTATTACATTGGCTCGGATAGATGCAACCGACGCAGTGAATGGTATTGAAATGAACGGCGGCATACAGAATATGGTGACCAACTCCCTCTTCGGATCAGCGCAGGGCGGTGTGGCGGCGCGTATCTCCGGTGAAAGTAACCTGATATTCTCTCACAACAAACTGACGGCGGAAGATGACCGTTGTGCCAGCTTTACAGGTTGCAGCCGGGTGAATATCTCGGATAATGAATTTACAGGAAACAAAATGACCTTCTTTGATATAAGCGGGCAAAACAATCTGATAAGTGACAACGTGTTCACCGTAAACAGGAGCGATAATCAACTCAATGGCAAAGAGGCGGACTATGGAGTGATTCATGTGAAAGGAGAATATAACCACTTCACGTCGAACACCATTCATGCGGATTGGAGTGACGGTATAGAAAACCCCGTGACTGTGAATGCTGCGGAAGGGGAAAATAACCGTTTCGCAAGTTTCACGATAGAAAATACGAACAGCAATCAAGTCTTTTATGTCAGCGAATCGTCCGAAGTGATAGATTGCGGAGTGACAGAAGAAAATATAAAGGTGAAACCGTCTGAAGCGCAGGACTTGACGAACGCAGTTTATGTGATAACGTATGACACTCCCGAAGAGATAGAAGATGATGATGAAAAGGCCTCCTATGCATGGTTCAAGAAACAGTTTGTAAATGGCAAAGTCATTACTGCCGCTGCATTGGCTGGCGAGGATCTTTCTGCTTATGATGTTATTTGGGTACATATAGACCGTGTGGGTATTGGAGCCGGCTGGGACAAGTTACCTTTGTCTGCCGATGCGGTTGCCGCGTTGACAACCTATTATAAGAATGGTGGAAACCTGTTCCTGAGCAATCATGCGACTCAGTTGGTTGTACCTTTGGGACGTACCGAACGGGCTCCCGGAATATTTGGAGACGGTGAAGGCGGATCAGGTGCAGACATTTGGACGATTAATGCCAATATCGGAATGGAGTATGACCATCGCTCGCATCCTGCTTTTACCGGTATGGTTACTTCCGACCAATTCTCTCACGAAACATTCCCGTTGATCGGTCCCGGACAGCGTGAAGACCATAACTGTATGTGGGATTTGAATTCTTATGGTTTCCCCAGCCTTTACCCCAATGCAGGAAATGTGGTGAAAGCGTTTGAAGAGGAAAATAACGCTACCGTTTTGGCAACATGGGGTCATGTGACGGACTATTGTTGTGCCGGAATGGTGGAATTTGCCCCGACAACGGAATATCAAGGAACTTGCATCGCTCTCGGACTGGCTGCTTACGAATGGAACCAGAATAGTAATCTGAACGTTTATCAGGATAATATCATGCTCATGACGAAGAACATATTGCATTATCTAAGCGCTAAGAAATAGGCAGGTAACATTTTTTCTATCTTTTGAAACAAAAGTGATAGGTGTAGCTATCCGTTACGCCTATCTTTGCATTGTGACAAATGAAAGGCTATGAATACTAATAATTAATCTAATACCATATTGATATGAATGTATTATTCTCGTTTAAACAGTTACGGACCTTATTGGCAATGCTGGCTATGATGATTTTCTCATTTCCGGACGCTGTTGCCGACGCACCTTCCTTGATAATCAAGGACCTGGGCGAAGGGCATTGTCTGGTACAGATAAACACGAACCAACGATATTTGCTTCTCCCCGTTGAGGAGGTGATGCCTGATGTGCGTGTCAGCATGATCGTTAATAATAAAGAGGTGAAGGCTGCGGACGTTCGTCTGGCGGTGAACAGAGTGGACTATTTCGTTCCGCTGGACCTTTCGGGCTATACCGGTAAAAACGTACTATTGAAGTTTAAGTTGGGCTCGAACGACCCTGTACGGGGCAAACTTTCTGCTGTTTGCTGCAAGGAGATGAAGTTGGCCGACACCTTCGATACCGGCAACCGCGAAAAGTTCCGTCCCACCTATCACTTCTCACCTCTTTACGGTTGGATGAACGACCCCAATGGAATGGTATACAAGGATGGCGAATACCACCTTTTCTACCAATACAACCCTTACGGCTCCAAATGGGGAAATATGAGCTGGGGACATGCTATCAGCAAAGACCTCGTAAACTGGCAACATCTCCCCGTAGCCATTGCGCCCGATGCATTGGGAACTATCTTCAGCGGTTCGGCTGTTGTCGATACCGATAACACTGCCGGTTTCGGTGCGGGAGCTATCATCGCCATTTATACGCAAAACAGCGACCGGCAAGTACAAAGCATTGCTTACAGTACCGACAACGGACGCACTTTCACCTGCTATGAGAACAATCCCGTACTGACATCCGATGCACGTGACTTCCGCGACCCGAAAGTCTTTTGGCATAAAGAAACCCGGCGCTGGATTATGATATTGGCAGTAGGACAGGAGATGCAGATTTTTTCTTCTCCCAATCTGAAAGACTGGACGTACGAAAGCAGTTTCGGAGAAGGCCAGGGCGCACATGGTGGCGTATGGGAATGTCCCGATTTGTTTGAACTTCCGGTAGAAGGGACGAATGAAAAGAAGTGGGTGTTGCTTTGTAATTTGAATCCCGGCGGTCCGTTCGGAGGAAGTGCCACTCAATATTTTGTAGGAACCTTCAACGGAAAAGAATTTGTAAACGAATCTCCCTCCAAAACCAAATGGATGGACTGGGGAAAAGACCATTATGCAACCGTGACTTGGAGCGATGCTCCCGACAACCGCCGTATCGCTATTGCATGGATGAGCAACTGGCAATATGCCAACGATGTTCCGACTTCCCAATACCGCAGTCCGAACTCCGTTCCCCGCGATTTGGGTCTCTTTACCGTCGGCGGTGAGACTTATCTTCAATCTGCCCCATCTCCCGAATTGCAGAAACTGCGTGACATCTCAAAGAAACGTTCGTTCAAAGTGAACGGAACACGTACGGTAAAAGAAATAATTCCGGTCAACGAAGGCGCTTACGAAATAGAACTGTCTATCAAGAACCTGCATGCGGACGTTATCGGCTTCCGTCTTTACAATGACAAGGGCGAAGAAGTGGATATGCAATATGATATGAAAGAGAATAGATTCTCTATGGACCGTCGTAAAAGTGGTGATGTCGGCTTCAACGAGAATTTCCCGGCACTGACGTGGACAGCTGTTGAAAGCGGTAAGAATGAGCTGAAGCTTCATTTGTTTGTAGATAAATCAAGCGTGGAAGCATTTGGTGACGGCGGGCGTTTCGCAATGACCAATCAGGTCTTCCCTTCGGAACCTTACAATCACATCGATTTTTACAGCAAAGGCGGAGCCTACAAGGTAGACTCGTTTATCGTCTACCGGTTGAAGCAATAAGCTTCTGCCATTTAATCTATGCGCTCTTTTCCTGATTCCCTACGGCAGAGTATGTCTACCCCTACGGATTAGTACACTGAAGGCAACGGTATACTTCTGTCAGGCTTACGGTATTAATACCTCACCACGGCCGTGGTAACTTCTCTCCACAGCCATGAAGAGATCTCTCCACAGCCATGGAAAGAATTCGTCACGGCCGTGGCGAATCAACATTACCGTAGCTTTCATCCTATTATATCAGTATGAAACATCAACTGTATAAGCGGTAAACGGGTTTATTCCCGTAGGGGCGGACCGGTTAAGCCATAAGGACACAGAATTTATAAAATAATAGATATAACAATGGAAAACAGTAAAAACTCTTCTCTCTCCAAACTGATCCCGGTGATGCTATGTTTCTTTGCCATGGGATTCGTTGACTTGGTAGGCATTGCTTCCAATTATGTAAAGGCAGACCTCGGCCTGTCGGACTCACAAGCAAACATTTTCCCTTCACTCGTCTTTTTTTGGTTCCTGATTTTCTCCGTACCGACAGGGATGTTGATGAGCCGTATCGGTCAGAAGAAAACCGTATTGCTCAGTCTGCTCGTGACATTCGCTTCATTATTGTTGCCGGTTTTTGGTGACAGTTATATGTTGATGTTGATTTCCTTCTCTCTGTTGGGAATCGGAAATGCGTTGATGCAGACTTCTCTGAACCCGTTGCTCTCCAATATCGTGCGTGGTGACCGCTTGGCGAGCAGCCTGACTTTCGGACAATTCGTAAAGGCGATTGCTTCTTTCCTGGCACCATACATTGCCATGTGGGGAGCGACGCAAGCTATTCCGTCTTTCGATTTGGGCTGGCGGATTCTTTTCCCGGTTTATATGATAGTGGCCGTTGTCGCCATTCTTCTGCTCAACGCCACGCAGATTGAAGAAGAAAAGGAAGAAGGCAAACCGTCTACTTTCGGACAATGCCTTGCCTTGCTCGGCAAGCCGTTTATCCTGCTTTGCTTTGTCGGTATCATGTGTCATGTCGGTATCGACGTGGGCACAAACACTACCGCCCCGAAGATTTTAATGGAGCGCATCGGAATGGGATTGGATGATGCGGCTTTTGCAACGAGTCTTTATTTCATTTTCCGTACGGCAGGGTGTTTCCTCGGATCTTTCATATTGCGCAAGATGTCCGCGAAGTCTTTCTTCGCTGTCAGTGTTATTATGATGTTGGCAGCCATGATTGGCTTGTTTATCTTCCACGAAAAGACAATCATTTATGTTTGTATCGCTTTGATAGGTTTTGGCAACTCGAATGTGTTCTCCGTTATCTTCTCGCAGGCATTGCTTTATTTGCCGGGTAAGAAAAACGAAGTTTCCGGTCTGATGATTATGGGACTTTTCGGCGGAACGGTGTTCCCGCTGGCTATGGGAGTGGCTTCGGACACTTCAATGGGGCAGAACGGCGCAATTGCCGTCATGACTGTCGGTGTACTTTATTTGCTGTTTTATACGTTCCGTATCAGAAAATAATTTTATATTTGAGAATCAATTAAACTCTGTTTATCATGAATAATATAATAGTAGGAATGGGTGAAGCGCTTTGGGACGTGTTGCCCGAAGGAAAGAAAATAGGCGGTGCTCCGGCAAACTTCGCTTATCATGTTTCACAATTCGGCTTTGACAGCCGTGTGGTCAGTGCAGTGGGCAATGACGAACTGGGTGACGAGATCATGTCGGTATTCAAGGAAAAGAAACTGAATACTCAGATTGAACGGGTAGATTATCCTACGGGTACAGTACAAGTGACACTGGACGCTGAAGGGGTGCCTTGCTATGAAATTAAGGAAGGTGTCGCCTGGGATAACATTCCTTTCACGGACGAACTGAAACGTTTGGCGCTGAACACACGTGCCGTTTGTTTCGGATCACTGGCACAGCGCAACGAAGCAAGCCGTGCCACTATCAACCGTTTCTTGGATACAATGCCCGAGATAGATGGACAATTAAAGATATTCGACATCAATCTCCGTCAGGACTTCTACACCAAAGAAGTGTTGCGTGACTCTTTCCAACGTTGTAATGTCTTGAAGATAAACGATGAAGAGCTGGTGACTATCAGTCGTATGTTCGGTTATCCGGGCATTGACTTGCAGGATAAGTGCTGGATTCTGTTAGCTAAATACAACCTGAAAATGCTGATTCTGACTTGCGGCATCAATGGCAGCTATGTATTTACTCCGGGGGTTTTTTCCTTCCAGGAGACTCCGAAAGTCCCCGTGGCCGATACGGTAGGTGCAGGCGATTCCTTTACGGCTGCCTTCTGTGCTTCCATATTGAATGGAAAGCCGGTGCCCGAAGCACACAAACTGGCTGTGGAAGTCTCTGCTTACGTTTGTACGCAGAGCGGGGCGATGCCGGAGCTGCCGCAGGTGTTGAAAGACAGACTATTATAATCCTATTTTATATATTGGCAGATTGAATCAGTATCTGTTATCTATGTAGAACCTCTCAAAGTTAAATGTTATGCTTTGAGAGGTTCTGTTTTGATAACGTATGCTTTGAAAAAGCAGGCTACTGGCGGTAAAATGAGATTAACGGATATAACAGATATGGAGAACTTTTTCCGTCTTATTCAATCTGTTCTTTGTGTTCTTTTGAAAGAAAACCATTATCTTTATCCCGATATAGAATAGGATTTTGTATGGTAAGAGGTACGATGAAGAAAGAAAAGCACAGTGCTATGAGATATTTTCGTTGGACGGCAATACTGCTTTGCCTTATTGGGATAACGGCGTGTCGGCAGGATACTCCCCGTTTTCGTATCGGTGTGGCGCAATGTAGTGATGATTCGTGGCGACATAAGATGAATGATGAGATACTTCGTGAAGCGATGTTCTATGATGGTGTATCTGTCGAGATACGTTCTGCCGGTGATGATAACCGCAGACAGGCGGAAGATATTCATTACTTTATGGATAAGGGAGTGGATTTGCTGATCATCTCAGCTAATGAGGCTGCCCCCATGACTCCAATTGTTGAGGAGGCTTACCGGAAAGGAATTCCGGTCATCACGGTCGACCGGAAAATTCTTTCGGATAAATATACTGCTTATATTGGTGCGGATAATTATGAAATCGGTCGTGCGGTAGGCAATTATATCGCTTCCCGCCTGAAAGGGAAAGGTAATATCGTTGAACTGACTGGGTTAAGTGGCTCGACTCCCGCCATGGAACGTCATCAGGGATTTATGGCTGCTATCAGTCATTTTCCCGAGATAAAGCTGATTGATAAAGCAGATGCGGCTTGGGAGCGTGGACCGGCAGAAGTAGAAATGGACAGTATGCTTCGACGTCACTCGAAGATTGATGCTGTGTATGCGCATAATGACCGAATAGCTCCGGGAGCTTATCAGGCCGCCAAAAAAGCCGGACGGGAAAAAGAAATGATTTTTGTAGGCATTGACGCCCTGCCTGGTAAGGGAAATGGTCTGGAACTCGTGCTCGATAGTGTATTGGACGCGACTTTCATTTATCCTACCAATGGAGATAAAGTACTGCAACTGGCAATGAACATTCTCGAAAAGAAATCTTATCCTCGCGAAACGGTGATGAATACGGCTGTTGTCGACCGTACCAATGCGCATATCATGCAACTTCAGACTACTCATATTTCAGAACTCGACCAAAAAATCGAAACACTGAACGGACGTATCAGTGGTTATCTTTCAAGGGTAGCTACCCAGCAGGTTATCATGTATGGAAGTTTGTTGATTCTGTTATTGGTGGCCGGATTGCTACTTGTCGTTTATAAATCTCTCCGTTCCAAGAACCGGTTGAATAGGGAATTATCAGAACAGAAGAAGCAACTCGAAGAACAGCGGGATAAATTGGAGGAACAGCGTGACCAACTGATTCAACTGTCGCATCAACTGGAAGAAGCGACTCATGCCAAACTGGTTTTCTTTACGAATATCTCTCATGATTTCCGTACCCCTCTGACTTTGGTTGCTGATCCTGTGGAACAATTATTGGCAGACAGAACGCTGACCGGAGACCAGCACCGGATGTTGTTGCTCATTCAGCGTAACGTAAATATTCTCTTGCGCTTGGTCAATCAGATTCTGGACTTCCGTAAATATGAGAACGGAAAAATGGAATATACTCCTGTTCCGGTAAATATCCTTTCTTCTTTTGAAGGGTGGAATGAATCTTTCCAGGCGGCAGCCCGTAAGAAGCATATCCATTTCTCTTTCGATAATATGCCGGATTCGAATTATCATACACAAGCCGATGTGGAGAAGTTGGAACGGATTTATTTTAATCTTCTGTCGAACGCTTTTAAGTTTACGCCGGAAAATGGAAAAATTGCCGTCCGTTTGTCCACCTTGACAAAAGATGATAGCCGTTGGATTCGTTTTACTGTATCTAATACTGGTTCGATGATTTCTGCCGAACATATTCGTAATATTTTTGATCGTTTTTATAAAATAGATATGCATCATGCCGGTTCGGGAATAGGATTGGCTTTAGTAAAGGCTTTCGTCGAACTGCACGGTGGAACTATATCAGTGGAAAGTGATGAAAAGCAAGGAACTGTTTTTACTGTCGATTTACCGGTACGGACCTGCGAAGTATTTTCTTTGGAAGATTCTTCCGCAACCTCTGTTTCCGAAGTATCTCCCTTGAATAACGCTGTGCCCGTTGAAGAAGAGGAACTGGAGAAGAACTATGATTCTTCCAAACCTTCTGTACTTATCATTGATGATAATGCGGATATTCGTCTGTATGTTCATGGATTACTTCATGCAGACTATACTGTCATTGAAGCGGCAGATGGTTCGGAAGGTATCCGCAAAGCTATGAAATATGTCCCGGATTTGATTATCTCCGATGTAATGATGCCCGGTATTGACGGCGTTGAATGTTGCCGCCGTCTGAAAAGCGAACTGCAAACATGCCATATTCCTGTTATCTTATTAACAGCCTGTTCTTTAGATGAACAGAGGATTCAAGGGTACGACGGTGGTGCGGATTCTTATATCTCCAAACCTTTCAGTTCTCAATTACTGTTGGCACGTGTTCGTAATCTGATAGATTCGCATCGCCGTCTGAAACAATTCTTTGGTGACGGACAGGCATTGGCGAAAGAAGATGTTTGTGATATGGACAAGGAATTTGTAGAGAAATTCAAAGCTTTGATTGATGAGAAGATGGGAGATTCCGGTTTGAACGTAGAAGATTTGGGCAAAGATATGGGGTTGAGCCGCGTACAGCTTTATCGTAAGATAAAATCCTTGACTAATTATTCTCCTAATGAATTACTCCGTATTGCCCGTCTAAAGAAAGCCGCGTCTCTGCTTGCTTCATCGGATATGACAGTGTCGGAGATTGGTTATGAAGTCGGTTTCAGTTCCCCTTCTTATTTTGCCAAATGTTATAAAGAACTGTTTGGGGAGAGCCCGACAGATTTATTAAAGAGAAAACGATAAAACAGGATAGTTTACGTCGAAATATAATAAGAAAGTCCGCCTCCCAATAATGGTAAACTTACCCATTATTGGGAGGCGGACTTTCTTATTTGTATGAGTTAGTAATGAATCAATAGATTGTCGTTAGCATTTCCTTGGTTATACCAGTTCTGTTCATTCTTGCCACCACTTTGTGCCCATTTGGCAAAACCTTTATAGGCTTTCAGGAAATCACCTTTTTCAATGGTGTGTGCTACATTTTCCGGTACTCTTAATCCCCAGATCAGACGTTCGTTACTATAATAGTAGTTATCGTCTTCTTCCTCTCCATCTTCATATATCGGATATAAATTTTTGTCATTGAATGGGTATTGGTAAGCTATTGGTTCAATGCCGTTCATGTGTATTTCCGTTCCGTTATCATTACGTTTTAGATATAAATCAAACTCGTCGTCTTCTAATATATCATCTATTTCTTTTGGTTCTTTGAGTTTAATTTCAATAATAATTTCAGGCAGATCTTCCTCCTTGGTTACTAAAGCATTCCTCTCTGTATTGAAGTATTTACTTCCACGTCTATCTAAGTTTTGAACTAAAGGAGTGCAATCAATGATGAGATTACCTTTTGGATTCTTATTGTCAATTAGGTTAACTTCAATTTCTTCTCCTGTTTTATAATGACTCATCATAACGCTTTCGATGTTTTTGTTTTTTATTTTTTTGAGCCTCAAATAAGGATTATAGGGGAATACGCCTCCGACGGCTTTTAAACATAGACCTATCACTATGTACTTACTTTCGTATTCATCTTTTTCTTTTGCTTTGCTTACTTCAAATAGTACTTGATAATTTGCTACAAAATCATTGAAATCATAATCACCGAGTGAAGGAAATTGGTCTTCAAACATAATTGTTCCCCAACCTTTTTTAGGATGATAAACGACTCCTCGCTCTTTATCATATTTTATATCATCTTCTATATTATAATCATCATCTTTTTTATTGTTATCGCGTGTGATAGCACGAGTCGGAATAGCTTCAATGGCATCAGGGATATTAAGTGTGTAGCTACCATTAGCATTTACGGCTACAGATTTAGTAATCATTTTACCGCTTTTACTTTGGTATTGGGCATATATAGTTTTTACGTAAGTCGGAAGACTTAAAGGTAAATTAATAGCCTTATTATATACCGGGATAGTTGCTACTTTTTCATCTTTACTACATTTTTCATCTAGAAATAATGAAACTTTAGTCTGTGTGTTGGCAATAGTCGTTCCTTTAGTGACTTGAGTTAAATTCCACTGAAAGTCTTCCGGAATGTTGAGATCGGTCATTTTGATTTCTTTCTCAGATTGCTTACTTTCATCATAGAGATTCTTCTCGCAGGAACTGAAAGCGAATGCTCCCAATAAACAGGTTGCAAATAGGATATTTTTCTTTTTCATAACAGAGTAGTTTGCTTTGTTAGTAACTTTATTGTTTTACCGTGGCAAATTTCGTAATAATTTGTAGATAAAGCAAGAAAAGTTGCAAATATTGTATGATGCAAACTAATTATTTGCAAATTCTTTTCTTTTTATCTAGCTTTGGGGAACGAAATCAGTAGAAACCTGGGCAATGAAAGATTATAAAGTAGATAAAGCGAGTCTGTCTGAAACCTTCTGCCGGGAAGTGTATCAGGTGGTGTGTGAGATTCCGTTGGGTAAAGTTTCCACCTATGGAAGTATTGCTGCGTTACTGGGGATGCCTCAATGTTCCCGTATGGTAGGACGTGCTTTGAAGCAAGTGCCGGATAATGTTTCCACTCCTTGCCATAGAGTAGTCAATGCATCAGGACGTCTTGTTCCCGGTTGGGAAGAACAAAAACAAATCCTATTGGAAGAAGGAGTTTCTTTCAAACAAAATGGGTGTGTAGACCTGAAAAAGCACCTTTGGAATTACTCCGTTTCTGAATAAAATTTGTATCTTTAATCTATTTTGCCTATCTTTGTCGAAATAATATGCAAAAACAGGCTGTCATTCATATATAAAAATACTGTTTTTACTGTTCATTGAGAGGATAATCTTACCAAATTCTATTCCTTTTAAACTACTCAGTCTGTTTTTTAATCATTTAAAACTCATAGGGTTGCCATGTTATCATGTAATGTGGCCGAACCAAGCGAACTTTCAACTTGTTTATCATTGGTGAGAATGGTAGGCGCGACAGTTGAAAACAAAACAAATATTATAATCTAAACCAATATATTATTATATGAGCAAAATAGAAATAAAGGATTTATATCTCATTTTCGGTAATGAGAAACAGAAAGCTCTCAAGATGTTGAAAGAAGATAAAAGTAAATCGGAGATCCTAAAAGATACCGGGTGTACAGTAGGAGTGAAAAATGCTAATATTTCAATTAACGAAGGAGAATTTTTTGTGATAATGGGGCTCTCCGGCAGTGGGAAATCGACATTACTGCGTTGTATTAATCGTCTGATACGTCCCACTTCGGGACAAGTACTAGTGAATGGAATAGATATATCCAAGGTGTCTGAAAAAGAATTGTTGCAAGTCCGGCGTAAAGAACTGGCAATGGTATTTCAAAACTTTGGTCTGTTACCCCACCGTTCTGTATTACATAATATAGCGTTCGGTCTCGAACTTCAAGGAGTGAAGAAAGAGGAGCGAGAAAAGAAAGCCATGGAAAGTATGAAACTCGTCGGATTGAAAGGCTACGAGAACCAAATGGTAGGCGAACTTTCCGGCGGGATGCAGCAACGTGTCGGACTGGCTCGTGCCTTAGCCAATAATCCCGAAGTTCTTTTAATGGATGAGGCTTTCTCTGCTCTCGACCCCTTGATTCGTGTACAGATGCAGGATGAACTTCTCGCCTTGCAATCAAAGATGAAAAAGACTATTGTCTTTATCACCCACGACCTGAGTGAAGCGATTAAACTGGGCGACCGTATTGCTATCATGAAAGATGGAGAAGTAGTACAAATAGGAACTTCGGAAGAGATTCTGACCGAACCGGCCAACGATTATGTAGCCCGCTTTGTAGAAAACGTTGACAGGAGTAAAATTATCACCGCTTCATCTTTGATGATTGACAAACCATTGGTAGCCCGTCTGAAAAAAGAAGGTCCCGAAGTCTTGATTCGTAAAATGCGTGCGAAGAATATAACAGTACTTCCCGTCATAGATGCCGACGATAAACTGGTAGGTGAAGTACGCTTGAACGACCTGTTGAAACTGCGTAACAAACAGGAAAAATCTATCGAAACGGTTGTGCGTACGGAAGTCCATTCCGTATTGTGTGATACGGTACTGGAAGATATTCTCCCCCTGATGACAAAGAGCAATTCACCCGTTTGGGTAATTGACGAAACCCGTGAGTTCCTGGGCACTATTCCGTTATCATCCTTAATCATCGAAGTAACGGGGAAAGATAAAGAAGAAATAAACGAAATAATTCAAAACGCAATAGACTTATGATCAATATAGGACAATATATAGAGAGTGCCATTAATTGGATGATGGTGCATTTTTCTACTTTTTTTGATGCCGTGAATTCAGGCATCGGTAGTTTCATTATAGGATTTCAACATGTACTTTTCGGAATACCTTTTTATATAACTATCCTGGCGCTTGCTGTCGCAGCATGGATGAAGGCCGGGCGTGGAACGGCTATCTTTACCGTATTAGGCTTGTTGCTTATCTATGGAATGGGATTTTGGGAAGCAACTATGCAAACGCTTGCTCTCGTTTTGTCGTCTACTTGCTTGGCTCTGGTTGTCGGCGTGCCTTTAGGGATATGGACGGCGAACAGTCCGCGTGCAGATAAAATACTTCGTCCCGTTCTCGATCTGATGCAGACTATGCCTGCTTTTGTCTACCTGATTCCCGCTGTCCTTTTCTTCGGCTTGGGAGCAGTTCCGGGAGTGTTTGCGACTATCATTTTCGCCATGCCGCCCGTAGTTCGTCTTACCGGACTGGGAATCCGGCAAGTCCCTAAAAATGTAGTGGAAGCTTCCCGGTCATTCGGGGCTACCCGCTGGCAGCTACTTTATAAAGTACAGCTTCCTCTGGCATTACCTACTATTTTGACCGGAGTAAATCAAACGATAATGATGTCACTTTCCATGGTCGTAATCGCTGCCATGATTGCTGCCGGTGGTTTAGGGGAAATCGTCTTGAAAGGTATTACCCAAATGAAAATCGGTTTGGGATTTGAAGGTGGTATAGCGGTGGTTATCTTGGCTATCATCTTAGACCGTATTACCCAAGGCATGGCAGGACGAAAAAACAAGAAAGACTAAAAACAGAAAGGAACGAAAATGAGAATATATAAATTAGTAGGAATAGTATTGTCCGCCCTGCTTTTACTGGTTTCCTGTACGAATTCGGACGTAGATAAAAAGAAAGTGAAAATAGCTTATGCCAATTGGTTGGAAGGTATTGCCATGAGTCACTTGGCTAAGGTGGTACTGGAAGAACAAGGTTACGAAGTCGAATTGCAAAACGCAGACCTTGCTCCGATTTTCGTATCTATGTCAGGAAAGAAATCAGATGTCTTTTTGGATGCTTGGTTGCCGATAACGATGAAAGATTACTTGAACCAATACGGAGATAGTCTTGAATTCTTGGGTGAGGTTTATGGAGAAGCACGTGTCGGACTGGTCGTACCACAATATGTTACCATTAATTCCATAGACGAACTGGCAGCCAATAAAGACCGTTTTTCTTCTGAAATAGTAGGAATCGATGCCGGTGCAGGAATTATGAAAACCACAGATAAGGCGATCTCTGCTTACGGACTTGACGGATACACTCTTATGACTTCAAGTAGCTCAACTATGCTGGCGTCTCTGAAGAAAGCAATGGATAAAGGAGAATGGATTGTTATTACAGGCTGGACACCACATTGGATGTTTGACCAGTTTGATTTGAAATTTCTGAATGATCCGAAGAAAGTATATGGTGACCTTGAAGAGATACATGCTGTTGCTTGGAAAGGATTCAGTGAGAAAGACCCGTTTGCTGCAGAATTCTTTGCAAATATCAAATTGACGACGGAAGAACTTAGTTCTTTTATGACAGCTATGAAAGACGCCCGCATGGACGAAGAAGAAATAGCGCGTAAGTGGAGAAAAGAACATTGTGAATTGGTCGACAGTTGGATTCCGAAATCAAAGAATAAATAAGAAGAATTCAATAAACCAAATAAGGTCGGTACTGATTTCTATTCAGAGCCGGTTTAAATAAAAATGGGAGCCGTGCATTGAGCAGGCTCCCATTTTTATATGTATCAGAGTGTGATTAATTATTCAGCACCCCAGTTTTCTCTAGCCAGACGTTTGTAGCTGTTGTAACGCCATTTAGCGTTTTCTTCAGCAGCTTTGAACAGTTCTTCAGCTTCAGTAGGATATTGTTTCATTACAGAAGCGTAACGAACTTCACCCTTCAAGAAACCTTGGAAATCTTCCCAGTTCGGTTCTTTGCTATCCAACTGGAACGGATTCTTACCTTCTGCTTCCAAAGCCGGGTTGTAACGCCACAAGTGCCAGTAACCGCACTTAACAGCCTTTTCTTCTTCTTCCTGGCTCTTACCCATACCGGCTTTCAGACCGTGGTTGATACACGGAGCGTAAGCGATAATCAAAGATGGTCCGGGATATGCTTCTGCTTCGCGGATAGCTTTCAGAGTTTGAGCTTGGTCAGCACCCATAGCAATCTGAGCAACATATACGTAACCGTAAGTAGTAGCCATCAGACCAAGGTCTTTCTTACGAACGCGCTTACCAGCAGCAGCAAACTTAGCGATAGCACCCACCGGAGTAGCCTTAGAAGACTGACCACCTGTGTTAGAGTAAACCTCAGTATCCAGAACGAGGATGTTAACATCCTTACCTGATGCGATTACATGGTCAAGACCACCGTAACCGATATCGTAAGAAGCACCGTCACCACCGATAATCCACTGGCTGCGTTTAACAAGATATTGTTGCAGTTCAGCGATTTGTTTGCAGTGATTACATTTATCTTTGTTAGCTTCGACAACCGGGATAATCTTAGCTGCCAATTCTTTCGTCTTGTCAGCATCCAGCATATTGTTGATCCATTCAGCGAACAGTTCTTTCACGTCAGCAGGAGTGCAGTCGGCAGCAATTGCTTCGTTCATAACCTTCACGATACGTGCACGCATCTTTTCGTTAGCCAGTTCCATACCCAGACCGAATTCGCAGAAGTCTTCGAACAGTGAGTTAGCCCAAGCAGGACCGTGACCGTTTTCGTTCTTAGTATAAGGAGTAGAAGGAACAGAACCGGAGTAGATAGAAGAACATCCGGTAGCGTTAGCAACCATTTCGCGGTCACCGAACAACTGAGAAATCAGCTTCACGTACGGAGTTTCACCACAACCGGAGCAAGCACCTGAGAACTCGAACAACGGAGTAGCGAACTGAGAGTTCTTCACGTTAGACTTGATGTCAACCAAGTGTTGTTTAGTCTTCACGTTATTAGCGCAGTATTCCCAATTAGCAGCTTCAGCCAATTGGCTTTCAAGATGTTTCATGGTCAATGCTTTGCCACCCTTCTTCGGATTACCCGGACAGATGTCAGCACAGTTTCCGCAACCCAGACAGTCGAGAACATCAACTTGGATACGGAATGTCATACCGTCGAATACTTTACCTACTGCTTTCAGTTGTTCGAACTGAGCACCCTTCTGTTCTTCTGCATCGAGAACGAACGGACGGATAGAAGCGTGAGGACAAACGTAAGCACACTTGTTACACTGAATACAGTTTTCAGAAGTCCACTCTGGGTGGAAAGCTTCAACGCCACGCTTTTCAAACGCAGAAGAACCATTCTTCATAGTACCGTCTACCATATCGTACTTGATGAAGTCAGAAACTTTGAGCAAGTCGCCTACCTGACCGTTGATAGGACGGACAATTTCCTTGATATATGCAGGAGCATTGTCGTTTGCATCTTCTTCATCGTCTGCAAGGTTAGCCCAAGCTGGATCTACTGGCAATGTCTTATATTCGCCACCACGGTCTACAGCTGCATAGTTCTTATCAACCACGTCTTGTCCCTTATTACCGTAAGACTTAACGATGAATTCCTTCATCTGCTCAACCGCCAAATCAACAGGGATTACTTCTGTAATACGGAAGAATGCACTCTGAAGAATGGTATTGGTACGGTTGCCAAGACCAATTTCCTGTGCAATCTTTGTTGCGTTGATGTAGTAAACGGTGATATTGTTTTGAGCGAAGTAACGCTTAATCTTGTTAGGAATGAAGTTTGCAAGTTCTTCACCTTCGAAAATGGTGTTCAGAAGGAAAGTACCGTTCTTCTGTAAACCACGAATTACGTCGTACATACGTAAGTATGCCTGAACGTGGCAGGCTACGAAGTTAGGTGTATTTACCTGATAGGTAGAACGGATTTCGCTATCACCGAAACGCAAGTGAGAGCAAGTGAAACCACCAGACTTCTTAGAGTCATAAGAGAAGTATGCTTGGCAGTGCTTGTTGGTGTTGTCGCCGATAATCTTGACAGAGTTCTTGTTTGCACCGACAGTACCGTCAGCTCCCAAACCATAGAACTTAGCCTCGAATGTTCCTTCGCCACCCATCGGGATTTCATCAATCAAAGGGAGGGAGGTAAATGTAACGTCGTCTACGATACCTACTGTGAAGTGGTTCTTAGGCTCAGCGAGTTCAAGATTGTTGAATACAGAGATGATGTGAGCTGGTGTGGTATCAGATGAACCGAGACCATAACGGCCACCAACAATCAAAGGTTTGTTTTCAACATCGTAGAATGCGCTCTTAACATCAAGGTACAATGGTTCGCCTTCTGCACCGGGTTCTTTCGTTCTGTCGAGCACAGCAATGCGCTTCACTGTCTTTGGAACAGCTGCGAGCAAGTGCTTAACAGAGAATGGACGATAGAGGTGAACAGAAATCATACCAATCTTCTTGCCTTGCTTCATTTGGTAGTCGATAGCTTCGCGAGCAGCTTCAGTAGCAGAACCCATAAGAATAATGATGTTTTCTGCATCTTCAGCACCATAGTAAGAGAAGAGGTGGTATTCACGACCAGTAATATCCTTGATCTTAACCAAGTAATCTTCAACTATTTCTGGAATATTTTCGTAATACTGGTTGCAAGCCTCGCGGTGTGTGAAGAATGTTTCTGGGTTCTCAGCAGTACCACGAGTTACAGGGCGTTCTGGAGAGAGTGCACGGTCGCGGAAACGTTTTACATCTTCTGGGTCGAGCAGTTTGGCAACTTCGTCTTGGTCAATCATCTCAATCTTCTGATATTCATGAGATGTACGGAAACCGTCGAAGAAGTTTACAAAAGGTATGCTTGTCTTCAATGAAGCAAGGTGTGGAACTGCTGTAAGGTCCATTACTTCTTGCACTGAGCCAGAGCAGAACATTGCGAAACCTGTCTGACGACAAGCCATAACATCTGAGTGGTCGCCGAAGATACACAATGAGTGTGTAGCGATTGTACGAGCTGAAACGTCGAACACGCAAGGAAGCATTTCACCTGCAATCTTATACATATTAGGAATCATCAACAACAAACCTTGTGAAGCGGTGAATGTTGTTGTAAGTGCACCAGCTTGGAGTGAACCGTGCATAGCACCTGCAGCACCACCTTCTGATTGCATTTCCTGAACTGTTACAGTCTGACCGAAAAGATTCTTACGTCCTTTTGCTGACCATGTATCAACATGCTCCGCCATTGGAGAAGACGGAGTAATAGGGTAGATAGCTGCTACCTCCGAAAACATGTAGCTCACATGAGCTGCGGCTTCATTACCATCACAGGTAATGTACTTTTTTTCTTTCGCCATTGTCTTTATTTATTAAATGTTTCTATAATGTTTTTGGTCTGTTTTGTATAGGCCTGTTTATTATTAAATTCCTCTTTTTTGTATTTATACTTGTAGTTTTATTTTGTGTTTGCGCTTTAGTCTTAGTATCAATATAGAAATCCAAACAGCCAAAGTGGGATTTTATTATCTTTCCCAACTTCGGTATTATAGCGAGCGTAAATGGTTTCGTTGTTTAAACGCATCTTCGTATTCTCCGCATCGCAAATCCTGAACCTCTTATTTTCGTCTATTATATAATTTCCTTGTTTGTTACCTTCATTCACCAAATGTCCAGACAACAGAGCGTTGACAAAGAATGTTTCCATTACATCTTGCTGTTCTACGTGTATTGGATATATTGCGTAAATAAGGTTGGAATTGTTCATTATCACCTTTGCTGGCTTTTTAGGAAATTCTTGTCCAACAGGATAGATAATATTTATCAAGCGTGAATCTGACAGATACTTAATATAGTT
>OGXX01001570.1_pt1 | contig 22784 bp, 20 predicted proteins | sample 1576301 | NCBI WGS metagenome assembly OGXX01 (sample SAMEA3541469, study PRJEB24748) | human gut metagenome | biome: human gut; feature: human-associated habitat; material: faeces | place: China | collected 2012
CTTGGTGTTCTTTCCCCTATTTCTTCAAAGAAATAGGGCCCCGGCTGGGAAGCCACCGTTCCCCGCCGTTCCAACGGCGTGGAGGTACCCCTACAAATGGGAGGGCCCCGTTCCCGCCCGTTCCAACGGCGCCAGCCGGCCCCCTTGTGGGCCTCTCCATGATATGCTATGATAAACCCAACAAAAGGGGGAGACCATCTTGGACCAGTCAAACAGAACCTATGATATCCTCATCATCGGCGGCGGCGCCGTGGGCTGTGCCGTTGCCCGGGAGCTGTCCCGTTCCCAGCGGTCGGTGGCCCTGGTGGAGAAGGAGGCCGACGTGGCCGCCGGAACCAGCGGCCGCAACTCCGCCGTGGTCCACGCCGGCTTCAACAACCGCCCTGGGAGCCTCATGGCCCAGCTGTGTGTGGAGGGAAACCAGGGCTTTGCGGCGCTGTGCCGCCAGCTGGAGGTTCCGTACCGCAAGACGGGAAAACTCCTGGTGGCCTTTGACCAGGAGGACCTGGCGGTGCTCCGCCGTCTCCTGGCCCAGGGGGAGGCCAACGGCTGCCGGGGACTGCATCTGCTGGACCAGGCCCAGCTGGGGGCGTTCCTCCCCCAGGTGGGGGGCATCGGGGCCATGGTCTCTCCGGAGACGGGGATTTTCGACCCCTTTCTCTATACGGTGGCCCTGGCGGAGAACGCGGTGGCCAACGGGGTCCATTTCTTTTTCCGGCACCCGGTGACTGCCATCGCCCCCGGTTCCCAGGGCGGCTATGTTGTGACGGCGGGGAGAGAGACCTTCTCGGCCCGGGTGGTGGTCAACGCCGCCGGGCTGTTCAGTGACCGGATCGCCGCCCTGGCGGGGGTGGAGGGGTATCGCATCTATCCCTGCCGGGGGGAGTATTTCATCCTGGACCAGATTGCAGGGGACCTGCTGCCCCTGCCCGTCTACCCCGCCCCCAAGGCGGGGGCGGGGGGATTGGGGGTCCATCTGACCCCCACCATCCACGGGAACCTTCTCATCGGCCCCAGCGCCGAGTATATCCAAAGCCCCGAGGACACGGCCTCCACCCGGCCGGTGATGGACCAGCTCTTTCTCCAGGCCCGGCAGCTGCTGCCCGCCCTGGAGAAAGGGCAGATCATCGGGGCCTACGCCGGTCTGCGGCCCAAGCTGGCCCCGCCGGGGGAGGGGGGCTACCGGGACTTTGTGATCCGGGAGGACAAGCCGGGATTTGTCAACTTGGTGGGCATTGAGTCCCCGGGGCTCACCGCTTCGCTTCCCATCGCCCGGCGGGTGGCGGCGCTGGTGGGAGGGTCCCTGGACCTGTCCCCCCGGGCGGACTTTCAGGCCCATCGCCGGGGCATCCGGCGGTTTCGGGACCAGAGCCCGGCGGCGCAGGCCGCCCTCATCGCCGCTGACCCGGACTATGGGGAGGTGGTCTGCCGGTGCCAGACCGTCACCCGGGCGGAGCTTCGCCAGGCGGTGGAAAACCCCTTGGGGGTGAGAACCCTGGCGGGAATCAAGTACCGGGCCTGGGCCACCACCGGCCGGTGCCAGGGGGGCTACTGCCTGCCCAAAATTGCCCAGATGCTGGTGGAGGACTACGGCCTGGCGCCGGAAGATGTGACCTACCGGGGGGAAGGGTCCCCCCTGTTTGCAGGGAGGGTGAAATGATGGAGGCCATTCGGTATGACGTGGTGGTGGTGGGGGGCGGTCCCGGCGGCTTGGCCGCGGCCCAGGGCGCCCGGCTGGCGGGGGCCGCCTCGGTTCTGGTGCTGGAGCGGGAGAACCGGCTGGGGGGCATTCTCAACCAGTGCGTCCACGACGGCTTTGGCCTGGTGCGGTACCGGGAGGCCCTCACCGGGCCGGAGTATGCCCAGCGGGCCCGGGAGGAGGCCCGGTCTGCCGGGGCGGACCTGATGACCGGAGCCATGGTCACAGGACTGACCCGGGACCGAACCCTCACGGCAGTTACCCGACGGGGGCTTCTGACCTGCCAGGCGGGGGCGGTGGTGCTGGCCACTGGCTGCCGGGAGCGTACCCGGGGGGCCATCGCCATCCCCGGCACCCGGCCGGCGGGGGTGTATACGGCGGGGACAGCCCAGAATCTTATGAACACCAAGAATCTTCTGGTGGGCCGGCGGGTGGTGGTCCTGGGCTCCGGGGACATCGGTCTCATCATGGCCCGGCGGATGACCCTGGAGGGGGCCAAGGTCCTGTGCGTGGCGGAACAGCGGCCCGCCCCCGGCGGGCTGGCGCGCAACGTGCGCCAGTGCCTGGACGACTTTGGCATCCCGCTGCTTCTCCGGTGCACGGTGACGGAGATCGTTGGCCGGGGCCGGCTGGAAGGGGTGGTGCTGTGCCAGGTGGACGAACAGGGCCGCCTGTGCCCGGGCACGGAACGGCGGGTGGACTGTGACACCCTGCTGCTCTCGGTGGGCCTCATTCCAGAAAACGAGGTGGGGGCCCAGGCGGGCATTGCCTTGGACCCGGTGACCAATGGGGCGGTGACCGATCCCTTTCTCCAGACCAGTGTGCCGGGCATCTTTGCCTGCGGCAACAGCCGGCGGGTGATGGACCTGGCGGATTTTGTCACCGTCCAGGGCCAGGCCGCCGGGGCCAACGCCGCCCGGTTTGTCCGGGGAGAGCCCCTGGCCCCCATGCCCCCGGAGACGGCCAACGCCATGGCCAAGGGCCTGCCCCAGCCGGGGGTGACCACCTGCATCCTCTGCCCCAAGGGCTGTCAGGTGACCTGGCATGCCGGAGAGGGCGCCCGGGGAAACGGCTGCCCCAAGGGGGCCGACTATGCCCGCCAGGAGGCCGTGGACCCCCGGCGGGTGCTCACCACCACCCTGAAAGGGGCGGATGGGCGGCTGATCCCGGTGAAAACCAGCGGCGGCGTGCCCAGGGACCGTCTGCTGGCCTGCATGGAGACCCTCCGCCACTGCATCCTCCCCGCCGCCTCCCTCTCAGTGGGGCAGACCGCCCTCCAGGACCCCTTCGGCCTGGGGGTGGATGTGGTGGTGACGGGCTCACCGATGGAAATGAATTATATGCACAATAAAAAATAGAAATGGATTTTTATTTTGTGGGAATTGACAGATGCACTCAAGTACAGCTATACTATAAAAAAGAACCCCCACATGGACAGCGGCCAGTGCGAAATGTGCTGCCGCGCTGGAAAGGAGGTACGGATATGTTTATGGTGATAGTAAGTACTCTGGGTGGCATTTTGAAGGCCGTTATGGTAGTTTTGGTCATTGCCGCATGTATCAAGTATCTCCGGCAAAAATGAGAGGAAGAGGGGGAGCCACCGTTTCCATGGCGCAGGAGCGAAGCACCGCTCTCTTTTGTGGGGACAAACCACAGCAGCGGATGGGCGTGTTCCATGAGAATAGGAGGGGAACGATGAGAGCTTTTTTCTTCACCCTGTTTATGGCAGGCCTTTGCCTGTGGATGCCTCTGACGGCGTCGGCTGCGGCCCCGGCTGCAACCGAAATCATTTCTATTGAGGAGTATGAAGCTGCCATCCAAAGGGAAGCGGCGCAGTACGGCATAAGATGTTACGTTATAAGGTATGACCCTGCGGTCCAAATAACAAGAGAACAGTTGGCATTTACGCTGGAAGAAATGAGAATGGCGGGGGGTTTTACCGTACAGGAAGCCCGGCCGGGGCAGTCATGGGTGACGATTCGTGCCGGGAGGGACCTGATCGCTCATTCCATACGGTATGCGGCCTTTTTGAGCAGGCATCCCTCCACGGTTATGAGACCGGTTCCGTCTCTGCCCGCCGGATCGGTATCCCAGTGAGACAGACAAGGCCCGCTCCCCAAGGGGAGCGGGCCTTGTTGTTTTTTATCCGATGTTCGTACTCTTGTTTTTGATCAGATAGAGATTCCTGCCGTCGGCGGTGAGGCGGGCATTGTCCAGTACCTCGGGGGTCTCCAGCATGACCTCCCGCAGCTTGTTCATGGCGATCACCACCACCCCCTTGTGGGTGGCCTCAATGCCCGTCTCCTCCAGGTGCTTGAAAAAGGCGTAGAAGTCCCGGGTGGCAAAGAGGTTGCGTCCCTCCAGGGTGATGGGCCGGTACCGGCCGGAGAGGAGCAGGCTGGGCTCCATCTGGGGGGCGGGGATCAGGTCGCCCTGGGAGGGACGGAGAAAGAGGGCGTACTTTCCCAGCCCTTTGGGGTCGGCAAAGTGGTCCGCGGCCAGTTCCTTATAGATTTTTCTCTCTGGGGTGGTTTCCAAAAACATAGCATGTCTCCTGTTCCTATGGGATTAATCACTGTAAGCCCGATCCACCTTGATGGTGAACTGGCGGCCGGGATGTTTCTGGGCTAAGTCCGCTTCGATTTGCCGCACCAGCCCCAAGCTGTCCCGGCAGGAGAAGTCAATGACTGCGTCGAAGGAAATGGTTCCGGTTTCCTTCTCCTCAAAAAAGGCATGGATGGAGAGAACCTGGGGATAGGCCTGACATTCTGTGCGGATCTGATCTTCCAACGCCCGGAGGGCGTTGTCTTGGGTGTTTACCGCATAGAAACCGATGTAGAGGAAAATGTGGTATTCTGCCCAAATGAGAGCCTGGGCCTGTTTGCTCAGGGTGTGGAGCTCCGCTGCGGTCCGCCAGTCCCAGACAGCCACATTCACTGAGCCCATGGCCCGGGTGGGGCCATAGTTGTGTAGCACCAGGTCGTAGGCTCCCAGGATGCCGTCCACGGTGCACAGACGCTGCTTGATCTCCTGGCTGAGCTGGCTGTCCGCCCGGCGGCCCACGATGCTGCTCAAGGTGTCCAGCAGCAGCTCCAGGCCGGCCTTGAGGATAACCAGGGAGATTACACAGCCGATCCAGCCATCGATGACGTAACCGCTGGTCAAGGTGACCAGGGCGCCGACCAAGGTGCCAGCGGAAATCACCGCATCAAAGGTGGCGTCGGTCCCTGAGGCCACCAGGGCGTCGGAGCCGGTCTTTCGGCCCATTTTTTTGGTATAGGCGCCCAGCAGCAGTTTGGTGACAATGGCTACGGCGACGATCCCCACAGTCAGCAGGGAGTAGTGGGGGAGGTCTGGGGTGATGATCTTCTGTACCGAGGTCACAGCGAAATTTACCCCGGCAAACAGAATGATCCCCGCGATGAGAATCCCGGTGAGATACTCCATCCGGCCATAGCCGAAGGGGTGCTTTTTGTCCGGCGGCCGGCCCGCCAGCTTGGTGCCCAGAATGGTGATGACGGAGGACAGGGCGTCGCTGAGGTTGTTCATGGCGTCCAGGACGATGGCGATGGAGTTGGCCAGCAGGCCCACCGCCATTTTGAAGGCCACCAGACAGAGGTTGGTCCCAATGGCCACCAGGCTGGTTCGGACGATGAGCCGGTCCCGGACATGCTCTGCTTGCTTGTCCATGGCCGGGGGATTACAGGGCCTGGTCCATCTGCTTCTCGTCCACCACCTGCTTCAGGTGGGCCAGGAAGGCGGCAAAATCCATGGCGCCCAGGTCCCCCTTGGAGCGGGCACGGACGGCCACCTGGCCGGACTCGGCCTCCTTGTCGCCCACCACCAGCATATAGGGGATTTTCTCCAGCTGGGCCTCCCGGATCTTCTTGCCGATCTTCTCGTTGCGGTGGTCCACCTCCACCCGGTAGCCAGCCTGATCCAGCTGGGCGGCCACCTGGTCGGCATAGGCCGCAGCCCGGTCGGTGATGGGCAGGACCTTCACCTGGACCGGGGAGAGCCAGGTGGGGAAGGCCCCGGCAAAGTGCTCGGTGATCACCCCGATGAACCGCTCAATGGAGCCCAGCAGGGCACGGTGGATCATCACCGGGCGGTGCTTCTCCCCGTCCTCGCCCACGTATTCCAGTTCAAACCGCTCCGGCATCTGGAAGTCCAGCTGAATGGTGCCGCACTGCCAGGTCCGGCCCAAAGAGTCGGCCAGGTGGAAGTCCAGCTTGGGCCCGTAGAAGGCCCCGTCGCCGGGGTTCAGGATAAAGTCCTTGCCCATCTCCTGGATGGCGGCCTGGAGGGTCTCCTCGGCAAACTGCCACACCTTCTCCTCGCCCATGTGGTCCTCGGGCATGGTGGACAGCTCAATCTGGTAGGTCAGGCCGAAGGTGGAGTAGATCTCGTCAAAGATCCGCACCACGCCCTTGATCTCCTCCTTCATCTGGTCGGGGGTCATGAAGATGTGGGCGTCGTCCTGGGTGAAGCAGCGCACCCGGAACAGGCCGTGGAGGGCGCCGGACATCTCGTGCCGGTGGACCAGACCCAGCTCGGCCATGCGGAGGGGGAGGTCCCGGTAGGAGTGGGGCTCATTCTTATACACCAGCATGCCGCCGGGGCAGTTCATGGGCTTGACGGCGTAGTCCTCCCCGTCGATGACGGTGGTGTACATGTTGTCCTTGTAGTGGTCCCAGTGGCCCGAGCGGTGCCACAGGTCCTGGTTGAGGATGATGGGGGTGGAGATTTCCACGTAGCCATACCGCTTGTGGCATTCCCGCCAGTATTCCAGCAGAGTGTTTTTCAGGGTCATCCCCTTGGGCAGGAAGAAGGGGAAGCCGGGGCCCTCCTCGGTCATCATGAACAGGCCCAGCTCCTTGCCCAGCTTCCGGTGGTCCCGCTTTTTGGCCTCCTCAATCCGGGCCAGATATTCGTCCAGTTCGTCCTTCTTGGGGAAGGCGATGCCGTAGATCCGCTGGAGGGTCTGGCGGTTGGAGTCCCCCCGCCAGTAGGCGGCGTTGCAGGCGGTGAGCTTGATGGCGTTGCCCTTAATGCGCCCGGTGGAGTCCAGGTGGGGGCCGGCGCACAGGTCGGTGAATTCCCCCTGCTTGTAGAAGGAGATGGTGGCGTCCTCGGGCAGGTCGTGGATGAGCTCCACCTTGTAGGGCTCTCCCTTCTCCTCCATAAACTGGATGGCCTCGGCCCGGGGCAGCTCGAACCGCTCCAGCTTCAGCTTTTCCTTGCAGATCTTCCGCATTTCGGCCTCGATCTCCTCCAGATCGCCGGGGGTGAAGGCAAAGGGTGCGTCCAGATCGTAATAAAAGCCGTTGTCGATGCTGGGGCCGATGGCCAGCTTCACCTCCGGGTGTAGGCGCTTGACAGCCTGGGCCAGGATGTGGGAGCAGGTGTGCCAGTAGGTCTTGCGGTACTGTTCGTTTTCAAACGTAAATTCCTTGTTGACTTCGCTCATAGTCTGTTCCTCCTTGTGATCGGGGCTGGATAAATAAAAATCCCCACCCCTGAATGGTATCAGGGGTGAGGTAATAGGCATTACTCCACGGTTCCACCCTGCTTACGGCCTGCGCAGCATTTTTACTGTCCGCTGCGGATGGCGGGATATCTTTCGTCGAGACAAGGCGCAGGAGCGCAGGAATACGGTCTGTATTTCAAGCTTCTGCAACGCAGTATCGGCGGAAGAGATCCGGCATACGCCGTCGCTTTCGATCGCTGTAACGGGCGATACCCGTCCTGCTCGTCGCAGGCGGCTCGGAAGTGGTACGGGCCGTGTCCTTGGCGGGGTGCTTTCAGCCGGGGGCGCCCCTCTCTTTGGCCGCGGAAAAACAGCTTCTTCTTCGTCACTGCCTTTTTGATGGCAATAAGTATAAACCGTTCGGCGCGGTTTGTCAACGGGTGGTTTCACGGGGGAAGGGCAAAATCAGCCGCGTGAAGCAAAAAGAGACATCCGAAAGGATGTCTCTTTTTGCTGGCGCGGAAGGAGGGATTTGAACCCTATGGACGCTGTAAATGGCAGGTACTGAAATGCCGCCAAATGCGCTCTTTTCAAGGGTTTCCCTCGGAACCACTGATACCGCTGACGCGGCATTTGTGGTCAACTTCGTGGTCAAAACGAGGTGCAATCCGCAGGTGCAAAGCCCCCAAAGGGAAATCACTCCACTGTGGCAGCACCCCGCCATCCCTGCCTGAAAGTATATACGATATGTGTGCGAAGGTCAAGCGTATAGCAGAAAGTTGTGCTATCTTAAAGAGCATCAGATTGGCTCTTGGGAACTCCGTAACTCCTACAAAAGAAGCGGCATTGACGCGATAGCCGACTTCGTCACCGTAACGGTTGATCGGCAAAATGAGGCAAAGCCCTCATGTCTTCGCGTGCCTGAGGCTAAACCAACATCTCGCTTCGCACAGCAAAAGAGCCACCTGCTTCTCCGGCAGGTGGCTCTACTTTTCACTTGATACCTCCACAGGGTCAGAAACACTTTCAATAACGACCGAATTGCTGCCGCCATCCGCATCCGCTGCATACACGGACGTCGGGAGCAATCCAACCACCATCACCAGCGTCAGCAACATAGCTACTACGCCACGCAGCTTCTTGTGTTTCATGGTTTTTGAAATCTCCTTTCAAAAATTTTGAAGATTAACCGGTCAATCGACTATTACACAAACGTGATATTTTGCCAAGTTCGAGATGCAAAAAAGGCAGGAGACCGACGCTCTCCATAATCCCATAGTAGCATATTCGATTATATTGTCAACACATCCGGAGACACAAATTTCTAAACACAACGAATTTGTCAAATAGTTCATGGGCAAGAAGAAGGCAGCGGCTTTTTGCCGCTGCCTTCTTGAATTACCGTTATTAGTTAGCCACCGTAGTAAACGAAGATTTCATGATAGCCCGCAGATGCATTCCAGCGAACAACACAGTTGATACCAACATACCATCCCTCAATTTCGGGATACCATTCACCGTTGCGCTCAAGAGCACTCTTAACATAGTCAACTTTCTGTTTGATTGCGGACTCAACCCATTCCTGATTCCAGCAGGACTCAGGGCAATCGCGTTCCAGATAGATGGGAGGGAAATAACTTCTGCAAGCAGAGTCTACAGTAAAGCCATAACCCTCTGCATAAGAGTTACCAACGGACATTGCAGCCGCGCAGTCGATGTCAGCCTTAGTCGGCTTTGTGGGCTTGGTGGGCTCGGTGGGAGTAGTAGAACCACCACCAGTGGAACCGCTGTTGTCGTCAGAGGGCTTGCTGGGAGTAGTGCTGCCACCGTTGTTGCCGGTGTTGCCGGTGTTACCGCCGGAGGGCTGGTCAGGCGTGGTAGTCTGCTTGTTGTTCTGGTAGTAGGCCCAAGCCTCGTCAGCAGTACGACCGCCGGCTGCCTTCTTGGAACCCGCGCCCCACTGACCGTCAGCGGTCACGCCATACCAACGCTGCAGCTCCTTCACCTGAGCAGTAGTCAGGCTGCCGTTGTCATAGCTGGGAGTAGAGGGCTTCTGAGAGGGAGTCTCCGTCTTGGTGTCATTCTTGGTATCGCTCTTGTTGTCAGACTTGTTATCCGTCTTCGTGTCGGTCTTGGTGTCCGTCTTGGAGGTGTCCTGCTTATTGTCAGCGGGCTTCTGCTCATTCTTCTTAGACTCGTCAACCTTGGTCTCGGTCTTCTTATCGTCGGCCTTGACCTCATCCTTGGCATCGGTCTTATCCTCGGTCTTCTGAGCATCATCGACCTTGGGTTCCTCCGCCTTCTCATCTGTCACGTTTCCGGACTGCTCGACATAAGCGGTGATATCCTCCGCCTTGACGACCACATTGCCATCCGCATCCAGCACATTGCCGTCCGCATCCAGCGTGAAGTCGGTCACTGCCTTGCCGTCCTTGTCCACCAGAACCTTTTCTCCGGTCTCAGTCGTCTGCACGTAGCATCCGATTTCCTCGCCGGTCTTGGTTTCCTCGCTGGTCTTGTTGCCACAGGCCACCAAACTCATGGTCATCACCAGAGCCAGCAGCAGGGCCATAAAATTCTTCATCTTTTTCATTGTCATAGTTCCTTTCTTCGCCGTGTATTTCAAGAAGCTGCTTGGTCCGCAGATGAATCTACCAATTCACTGACACCGGCAAGATAATACTGGTCATTCGTACCGTCATAAAGGACGGAAACGCGGATAATCCCCATTTCTTTGTGTGTCCCGTTTTCATACAGTTCCAAAATGAACTCGTCATTTCGGTAGGCGTCGAAACCTCTCTTTAGGGACAGCTCTTCAGAATAGAAGAAATTATGCGTCCATGCCGCGCCGTACTTATATGTCCCTTTATAGCTCATGTCCAGCCCGACCATGCCTTCATTGCCGGCATTATCGTTCTCGTATCTCTCGAAGATATTTTGGACACCCTCATTCACAATTTCCGCATAGGTGGTCTCGGTCGTCTTTTTCTCCGCCTCATAATCGAATTCGACCCTGCCGGTCATGCTGCTGTTTGTCTTGTGGTTGTACTTACTCCAAAGGTAGGTGGTTCCCTTGGGGTTGTCCGTGGTGGGGTTCAGGTAGATGGCGCCGGTTCCAACACTGGCATCGCCCATGCCCAGCGTGACGGTGTACCCCGATGCCAGCTTGCAGGAGACCGTAACGTCGTTGCGGTAGTTCTTGGTGTGCGCCACGCCATCTGCGGCGTCCCCCATTCTCTCCCCATTTGCATCATAGTAAATGCCGTCTGCTGTCTCCAACGAATAGTTGTGTAGGTTGTACTTGTCCCCCTCCAGTTCTGCAGGAATCGAATCGTCATACTGCCGCTTGCTGCCGCCGCTTTTGGGGGTATCCGTACCATCGCCGCAGGCGATCAGCACCAGCGGCAGCGACAGGGCAAGCAGAAACCCAATGATTTGCTTCGCAATTTTCATCTTTCTTTCGTCCTTTCCCTGTGCGCGGCATGTGCCGCGCATTATTCCTTTTATCGTTTTTATTCCGCCAAATCAATGCATTAGTCGGGTTTATAACCAGCATTATAGCACTTGCGATGGCACAAATCAAATATAATTGAAAATGTAGCGGTTACAATATATCATGAGGTGATATGGATGAACAGTTACGGATATGACAACGCCCTGCGGAAGCGGCTGGCCCAACTCCGAGTTCAAAAAGGGGTGTCGGCGCGTGAAATGAGCCTCGCTCTCGGACAGAACACCGGCTACATCAGCAACATCGAAAGCGGGAAGACGCTGCCCTCCATGACTGGTTTTTTCTATATCTGCGAATATCTCGACATCTCCCCCTGTGATTTCTTCGACTTCGACACGCAGGCACCGAAAGAGGCCTCCGAAATGATGTCCCGCCTGAAACGCCTGAACGCCGTGCAGCTCAACCATGTAGCGGCTATTGTAGATGATATACTGGAGTAATACAGCAGATCGCGGCGATGCCGCGATCTGCTGCTCTGCTTTCACGAAAAGAACAGCGTGTCGGAGGGTTCTTCCAACTCGACAACACTCAAGTCGATGAAGTCATCCAGTGACGGCGCAGACCGCCGCAGATAATCGTGGCCGCCGTCCACAGCGCAGGTGCCGCATGAGCAGGTCTTGAAATCGTGTGGGGAAACAGACTCAATGACCTCTCCGCATTTCTTGCATTTGATAGCGTTTTTGATAATCATATATTTCTCCTGTAAAAGTGTGCAATCATTGCACACTTTTCCCTTAGCACCTTACGCGCTCTGCTGGATGACAATGCCCTCTTCGTCCCAAGTCGCCAAACGGAAGTTGTAGGGCCGACCGTCAGGCGCGGCGAGACCGTTCAGGATGTCCCGCAGCTCCCGCACCTCCGCAGGGTGGCTCTTGGCGATCAGCACCGCCTCATCCACTGGCTTATTGTCCAACGCACAGCCGTCCACATACATACGGAGCTGGTAGAGGTCGAGGGCCTTCGTCCTACCCGACTTTGCCTCGTAGATGGTGACACCGTTGACAAAGCCCACGAACAGGTCCACCTTGGCTTTCAGTCCGATTTTCTGGAATACCGGCTCCTCGCGGCTCACCCGCAGGGCGTTGGGGTCGCTCTCCCGCTTGGCGGTCAGCTCACGGATGTACCGCGCTTCAAGGGTGTCCACATCCTTGGCCGGGGCAGGTACATAAGAGGCAATCCAACTAAGGAGATTCTTCAGGCGCGGGTCGGCCTCGCAGAAGGACGTCTTGGTGTTCTTCGTGGCAGGCAGCGCCGCGGAGTTGTCCGTAATCAAATCCACCTGCACCAAAAAGCGATTCTGACTGGGGTGTACTGCTTCACCCCAAACCCTATCGAAAAGGCCGTGTTCGATGGCGCGACCGTTGATACGCAGCTCTACGCCGCTGGAACTCATATTGCACTTATAATAGACGGCATTGGCTTTGGTGGGCAGGATGTTACCATACTTACAGCGGATGGTCAGCGGGCCGCCGCCGAGGTCGCAGGGAACCTCGCCGTAATCCGTCACCGTACCGTCCTCCCACGCCGGCAGCAACGGCGTCAGGACGTGGTGCTTCTCCACGCCGTCGCTGATCTCCACCACTTCCATGGTGATGCCGGTGTCTGCCAGCACGCCGGCGTAGACATACCGCAATTCCTCGATGACATAACGCACGAGGCTGTGAAAATCGGAGGAAGCAGCCTTGCGGTCGGGCTTGACCGTGCGGAACTTCACCATGGGGCAGCGGACGGAGATAGCCGTTCCGGTCCGGTGGGGCAGCCCTCCCGTACCTGAGTAAAAGCGCACCTTCATGGGCTTGTCATTCTCGGAGGTTCCCATAGAGTAGGGCGCTGTTACCTCCCGATAGCGGTTCTTTTGTGCGTCCTTCTTCGTGCGGGTGCGGATGTCCCATTCCTGCGTGAGGCCGCTGTCGCAGGAGGCCAGTGCGTGCTTCAGGCCAAAGCCGTGCTCATTCAGTGGAGTCTGCGCTCCATCCCGACAGGCGATGGTCAGAGCACTGTTCAGGTCGGAGATTCCCGTGCCGCCGTCTACCACGCCGATTCTCACGGCATCGCCCAAATTCTCAAACGACAGCACCACCGTCATGGACAGGTCGGGGTCGCTGCAGTTGGCTCGAAGGTTGGAAATGGCGTCGTCCGCCAGCTCACAAATGACCTGTCCCATGCTGTTAAAGTTATCACCGATGCCGGCAAACAGGCCGTAGCCGGTGGGGTTATTCTGGATGATTGCCTCCCCGATAGGGGTCTTCTTCTCGTTATTCATAGTTTTATGTCCTTTCGTATTTTTTCAGGTAGGTGGAGCTGCTCTCACAGCTCACGGATGTCGTCCAGCATCCCGTCGTACTTCTCCTCCAGCGCGGCTGCGATGATTCGCAGCAGGGCCTGCTGGCGGATAACTTCCTTGCAGAACGCCGTTGCCAGCGCGTCCGGCGACATGTGCAGGTCAATGCACATGTGAAGGAGTTCTTTCCATTCGTAGTCGGTCACGTCAATCGTCACCTTGTACTTGTCATCTTCGTACATCTCGCGTGCTCCTTTCGTCGTATTCAAAGCAAAACACCGTGCAGGGTAATCCCTACACGGTGCGTCGAGAAACGACAAGGAGACGGAGCATCCGTCCGCAGGGAAGGCTTGCAAATCCCTTGAAAATAGGATATACTACTCCCTGCGGTGCGGATTTTTCCGTTGTGTAGGTGGTTGTGTCACCTGCTCAGGTTGAGAGGAGCGCCAACTCCTCTCAACTGCCGCTGTTTTATTTTGTGCATTCATTGTAACATATTTGGGTAGATATATCAACTGGCATAATCGCTAAATATATCTGTGTAAATATGTGCAATTTGTATATTTACGCAGATATTCATTTGTGCTACCATGATATGCAGTAGCAATAGGAGGTTGTACTATGTCCCCAGCAAGCAAGGCCCAGCAAAAGGCCGTAAATAAATACATGAAGAACAACTACGACCGCATCAATCTTGTAATGCCTAAGGGCAAAAAAGAGGTCATTCAGGCTCACGCGGCCCAGCAGGGCGAATCCGTAAACGCCTACATCAACCGGGCCATCGACAAGGCTATGAGTGAAGATGACTCCTCTACCTGAGCAGACAAGGCAGGTGATCTGCGCCACCGCGCAGATCACCTGCTTCTTTAAGAGCCTCTTTCCCGCAGCGCCTTACGCATGGTATAATAACGGTACAGGAGGTGGCGATGCGGATGAAGACAACAATAACCTTTGAATTGGAAAGTGGCATCAGGGAACAACTGGCGGCCATCTGCGACCGATATAATCTGTCGCTTGAAGATGCATTTACTCTTTTTGCGGCGACTGTCGTCCAAGCGGGAAGATTTCCATACGACATGGAAGTGCCTAACGCGGTGACTCAGTCAGCGATGGCTGCCGCCGAGAAGGGCGAGGACCTGTCCGGCTCGTTTGACTCCGTGCCTGAGTTGATGGCCGCCTTGGGCTATACACGGGGCGACTCGAAGCGCCACATGCTCGAAGAACTGGACAATGAAGAAGATGACGCTGAGATGGACCGCCGTATTTCGTCCGTGGCCTTTGAAGCCTACCAGCGTGCTAAGATGAGGGACATCCCCGTGGCACGCTACGACGCAGAGAGAAAGGCTGCCTATTTGCTATATCCCGATGGACACAGGGAGTATGTTGACGACAATAAATAAGTGCAGCTTTGGGAAACAAGCCGGTGATCTGCGCGACTGCGCGGATCGTCGGCTTGTGCTGTGTTCGCAGAAGGTTCCCATAAAAAGCAACTGCTACAAGTTCCCTCTCTGCAGCTATCCACTAATGTCGGTTTTTGTGCAGATGCCAGCAAAACTCGCTCATGAAATGTGGTAAAGCTCAGAAAACTCGCTCATTTTTTGTGATTTCAATTGATTTCGCGGTTTGCACCCACCATAATAGGAGGCCATGTGGCGATGCCCGTGTCCTTCTTTGTCAGAACGGCAAGGCGGCTCTCATAAAAAACATCTGCGGCGGAGTCCTCCCCGCCGCAGTTATAGCTATTATATTCCCTTTGCTGCATATCTGCCGCCGCCTCGCGCCTGCGTGTACTGTGCAGCCGATTGCTCTTGCAATAATCGCAGGTGCCATGGTTACGGCAGTTGAAGCACACCGCCTTCGCGCCGTGGTACGGCTTGCGGTGCTCTTGCCCGGATGCAATGGCTTTTTCCAAGCCCATGTTATCACTCCCCTCGCTGCCCTAAACAATGATTTTCAAATATATTATAACACGTCCAGCAAACGGATGATATGAATATTTTGTGACCAGCATGGCACCTCAGGTACGGGACGCTGTGCGCCATTCTCAGCATAACCATCAATGGGGCTAATGCTTGTACGGTTCTACGCCAAGCCTGTATGAACGAGAGTTTTTTATTGCGCCGTTTTGCAAGCCATGGTATCATAATATTAGATAGCCTGTGGGAAATGAGGAACATTTCATGGATGCAGCGCACATTAACAGACTTAAAGAATATTTTGGGTTCATGCCCATCAATCCAACCACAAACTTCTACGAGCATCCCTGCGCGGGGACGCTCTCAAATATTCCCAAAGCAGTCCAGACGGAGGAAATGGTTTTTCTCGCGCTTGAAAATGAGGAACCATATGCTTCCCCCGTCCTGAAATATACCGCCAAGAGACTGAAAACCGATGAAGTATGTGACAAGGCTGTGTCCGCCAATGTATTGAACTTCCTTTATACCCCCGAAGAATATAGAACTACGGCAAGGTGTTTCGATGCGGTGAGCCGGGATTCCGGCGAGGTCACAGGTGAGCGAGCCCTTCTTTCGGCTGTGCCTGAGAACGTGTTGAAAGGGGCTCTTGGAAGTGAAATGTGTGCGGCTGCCGTGGTTGCGAATTGGCGGTCTCTCAGTTTTGTTCCCAAAGAGTATATCAACCCAAAGATGCTTATGGACGCTGCAGAGGCAATTCCTAAGGGATATTCGCTTTGCGATGTTACCTGGTACTTTCCACGCCAAAAGCTCACAAAGACGCTCTCAGTGGCAATTATGAGGCAAAGCGGCGAAGGATACGATTCATTACCGCCACGCTTCAAAAAGGATAAGGACGTGATTGACGCCGCCATATCCAGCTATCCGGATGTTGTGATGGAACTGGCAGATGAGCAGCTCACCGAGGAACGACTTCACCGAGCTCTTGAGCTGGACGATACTCTCCTCCGCCGGCTACCGGATGAGATTTTGGACCGTTTTGGGATTGAACATCCTGCGAATGAGACTCAGGCGAAGAACGCGGCTTCCTCCCTGCCGGAAATCCGTGCCGTTGAGTCGGAACTGCCGGAGGTACCCGGAACTGCCATGGCGACGACCGCCTCTGCCCTTCCCGTTCTCTATGACCTCACCGCCGGCGACAACGTTCCGAACGCCGGAAAGTTCTTTTACATCACCGACCTGCACCTTGAATCCCAACTTGGCTTGACTGGCATGACTGTTGATGAAATCAAGGGCAAGGTGGCTCAAAAGGCAGATGAGATGTTGTCTGGAATCAGCAAAGAGGACATGGCGGATGGAGTTCTGCTCGTCGGCGGCGATGTGGCGGACAGCGAGGAGGTTGCCAAAATCTTCTATGATGCGGTTTTCTTCCGCTTTCGCGGTCCTATCATTTTCGTTCTTGGCAATCACGAGCTGTGGGATGGCTGCACCTATGCGAATGGCGAATCTCGTCAAAAGCGGTCAATAGATGAAGTCGTAGGCGCTTACAAAGAATTTAATAAAACTACGTTCGGTTTTGAGGCGAAACTGTATTGTCTCGAAAATGAGGCTCTGGTCTGTTTCAAAAACTCTATGTATCGGAACTCTGATGAGTTCGGTGTTGGACGCAAAACCGCAGGAATGCCTCGTGGCGGCCTCTGTGTTCTCACAGAGGAAATGCTTCTGAACACCAGCACCGACGACCTGCGGGAGTTCTTCGACGAATGCTCCATGATTGTTCTCGGTGGACTTGGCTTCTGTGGTCTCAATCCGCGCTACAACGCCGACACGGGTCTGTTCCAAAATAGAGTGTCCCGTGAGGAAGACATCGAGCGTTCCAAGCGATTCAGGGCCGTATATGACAGGGTTATGTCCTGTGCCAGTGACAAGCGTGTAGTTGTTCTCACCCACACACAGATTGAGGACTGGACGACAGACGCCCCTAATAAGGGCTGGGTCTATGTTAATGGACATACGCATCAGAATGGGCTGGTGAAGACAGAGGACGGCGTGGCCGTACTCTATGATAATCAGATGGGCTACAAGCCGAAGAAGTGGCATCTCAACCAGTTTTCACTGGAGAGGTATTACGACCCATTCGAAGCATGGGCGGATGGCATCTATCAGATAACGCCACAGCAGTACATGGATTTCAATGCCGGTCGCGGTATCCAAATGGAATACTTCAGGCAACAGGGAGACATCTACGCCCTGAAGCAAAAGGGCATCTATATGTTCATGCTGCAATATGGCCTTGGTCTATATTTGCTGCGCGGTGGGCAAAAGCTCAATGTATTTCATGGGCTGGAATACTACGCTGCCAATTTGGAGAAATATGTCGAAAAGATTCAGGCAGCTTTCAGACCATACCGCAATGCGCTCGATAAGATTGCTGCAGAGGTGAAGCGGTTTGGCGGTTCCGGATATGTGCATGGCAGTATCGTAGATATAGACTTCTACAACCATATCTATCTTGACCCGTTCGACGGCTATCTCATGCCATACTTTGCCTTCGATGTGACTGGCCGCAGGGAGTTTCGTTCCGTACAAGAGCTGCTGGAGTCATCTCCGATTCCTGCGCTGGGCAGCGATGGAAAGCCGTTGTTGTCCGCCTACACGAAGCTGCTGGACGCCGGTGGTGTGTCTATCCTCGCACCGACTGTCAAAGAGGATGCTTTGGCCGTGGTGCCGATGGAGGTTCTGGACGAGAAGAACATCTATACACCGTCCCGTGTCATGAAGTCTATCCAGTATTTGTTGGACAAGGGTGTTGTGCGGGTATGGAATGATGCAGTTCTTTCGATGCCCGATAGGAATGCACTGACGGAGACTCAGCCTAAGTTGCCGGAGCATTGAAGGATAGCGAAAAAGGAAGGCCAAACGGTCTGCGCTTCCGCGCAGCTCTTGTGGTCTTTCTCGCATAACAAGCATGGTTGCCATCTATGCGAGAGGCGATCCGCAATGCGGATCGCCTCTCGCTTCTTCTTTTATGTCATAGGTCAGATAAAAGCCGTCCCGCTGCACACGCCCCCAGCACGCTCCTCTGAGTTGACAGTTCAGCAAAATGGAGTGCAAAATTTTCGCCTACAGGATTGACTCAATCATGTTCTGTGCCTCCAGTCGAATCTTTTGGGGAAAGATATGGGTGAAACCATGCGAATCTTCCCTGCTGCCATCTACCCGCGCTCTGCGCGGGATAAGTTGGTCGTTTTCCCAATTAGCTATTCACCTTACCATCTCACACATTCTCAATCTACTCATGTATCTTTAGCTATCACAAAACAGATGTAAATTGGGTGCTATTTTCTATCATGTTGCCTGCCGGAACAGAAGGCTCCATTCTACCTCAGGAGAACCGTTCGCCCTTAGCTATCATGAGACAAATCTTGATTTGCCCCCGTCCTTTTGATGGCGCTCACCAGAACGGGCATATTTCCTCGCCGCGAATGCCTTTTTTCATCAACCTATTTTGGCGTCTATTTTTGTTCTATTGTGGCGAGGATAGTTTCCGTGCTAAAACTTTGAGGGTAAAGTTTCCCTTCCACCGGAAGCGCTAAAATGCCCATATTTTCAATGTGTTGCTGTTTATTTGGTGCAACCTAAATACTACCCTGAAAATTCAAGGGGTGTTTTGGTTGGTGCGGGGCTGTACTCTTAAAGGGTAAAGTATCTCTGTTTTGCTGAGGTCGTGTTTCGGTCAGGCGCGTCCGCTGCGCACATCCCTTCGGAGAACCTTTTGGCTGGCACGGCAGTCCTCGTTCGAAGCGCTGCAGCTGTGCCGCGATCAGCAATGCGCTAACGAAAGGCTCAGGCAGGGGCGTGATGGACGTTGACCTCCCCGTGTGCCTGAGCCCACCTCCGTGGCATGGCGCTATGGAGCTCTGAAAGGGGTGCATGGGAAAAACTAAGCGCTGGGGTTCTCATCAAGCCTACATAGTTCTGCAGAGGTAAACGAACTGCACCCGAAGAAAACAAACTGAGGACCTGTATCCTCTCGCACCCAATGATAGGGCATCGCGGATTCCGCATTGGCTGTTTCTCGAAGAAGGCTAAAGACACGGTCCCATCCGATTGCTTGAGCAAGCCTCCGCGTAATATTTTTGAAATTTTCGATGCGTTTCTCTGTTTTGTCGCCACGGGGCTCTGTCGGCCTTGTCAGACAGATTGGCTGCGCCTTAGAGATAATAGATTCCCAAAAAGGTGTCAACGGCCATCTTGAAGGGTTGCTATCTGTTATGCTCTCCTCTTTGAAAGCAAGGTATTTGCCCATGACTGAGGCGAAAAGCTCATCTATCGGTAAGCCAAGCCTCAACGCATTATCTGCGTGCTGACTCCTCAGCTGAATCTCGGCTCGAACCCAATGCTTTCCATAGATTTTCTGTTCGGCCGCCTTATCATAGAATTTAATAAATACGTCACCGCCGATAGCGCCAAAAGATACCGTCAACCCATCTTCGATTCTTTTGTTGGTACGTTCTTCTCTATTGATTTTCAAATGTGACGTGTACTTGCTCTCATCTCGTAACCTCTTGAGTTCCCTTATATCAAGAACGCCATTAAAATCGTCGTATGCGATATCGAGCCGTGTTACGTGAGCATCAGACGCAGTAGCGATTTTCCGAAGTGCTTCCCATCCGATAGGAGATTCCCGTTCGAATGTTTTGCAGCCCTCGCCCGAAAAATTTACCAAAACCCCTTCTTGGTCAAGCCCATGATGACAAATCGTAATTCCGCCAAAGGAGATGCCTGTTTTATACTCGTCTGAAGGGCCACTGCGGCTTTTGAGGAAGTTAAGGTGCCCCAATCCCATTTCTGTGCAAATCTCCTGGGGCGTTCGGCTTTCCTTTACAAATGAGGTGTAGTCGATATGTACACAATTTCTATTTTCATCCATACTCCAAGCTCCTATATATTTTTCAAATGTAATTTCTACTTGTATGCGCAACCCCCCTGTTAGTAATGGGGGAGTGTCGGCGGATCTGCGATCCGCCGGTGGCTGCGCGGGTAGTTAGCATTATATTGTGGCCTTAATCGCGCCCCAACTTTCAATCCTTACCCACTCGTTGAATTCATCAATAGGTATAACAATCCTGCGCCTCAACCGCAGTGCAGGAATTTTGCCCTCCTTAATCATTTTATATAAGGTCGGGCGCGATACGCCCAACATTTCGGCGGCTTCAGATATCGACAATGCACGTTTTTTCATAGCAATAATCCTTTCTGTAAATTCTTTTTCCATTTCCAACGTACCACAAAAGCAGATAATGTCAATATGTTCGAGCCTGCAAAATTCGCAGAAAGCGCAAAACACCCATTTGACTATATTTAGGCGACGTGATATACTATATACAACAAGATATAGTATTTACTTGAGTGTTCAATAAAAGAACAGCATCTTAATATGCTCTGAGAAGGAGGTATTACATACCACGAATTTCGCCTGAACTGGCGCACAACTTAATCTTCATCCTTTTGCATATTTCGCGCATTTTGTTAAACACAAATCGTTGCCGTCGGACGATTTGCTCCAGTTAAGACGGATATTGCCCCATTGGGGCCTTGGCTTAATCGCCGGTATTTGATTACATTTCTGTTGAAAGGATGAAGAACAATGACGAAGTGTAAGAAAAATATCGGCCTTAATGTTTACAGCCGAAAGGACGGACGCTATGAAGTCCGTGTTCTCGATACGCGGTACACCAGTGACGGCAAGAAAAAATACAAGAGCTTTTACGGTGATACAGCAGAAGAGGCATTGGAAAAAGCCTTCAAATTTCAATATGAAAGCAAAAACGGCAGTTACCGTCAAAGAACAAAACAAACAGTCGCTGAATGGTTGGCACAATGGTGGACGGATTATATAAAAGACTTGAAAGCTGCCTTAACTGCCTCCAGCTATGAGGGGCTCATCAAAAATCACATTAACCCCTACATAGGTGGCATTCGATTGCAGGAACTTGCCCTGTCCGACGTCCAACGTCTGATTAGGGAGTTGCAGAAGTATAGAGACTCAAAAGGCAAAAGGCTGGCCGCCAAAACCATCAGAAATGCCATCTCTACTTTGAGTTCCGCTTTGACAGCCGCCGTCGATGAAGAACTGATAGAGAGGAATCCTTGCGAAAAAGCAAAGTTGCCAAATGTCGAGAAGCACGAAATCATTCCCTTGAATAGTGAGGAGCTTTCCGCGTTTCTTGAAGCACTTGAGGATGACCCTGAGTTTAAGAACGCTTATTTGTTCTGCATTTATACTGGTGTCCGCGAGGGCGAATGCCTTGGCCTCAGCTGGTCCAATGTTAATTTTGAAAAGAAAACGGTAACGATTGCGCAGCAGCTTCAGAAAATTCGCAGCGAGAACGGCGGAACATACGTCATCAAAAAATGTACGAAGACGAAAAAGCCCCGCACCATCTGTGTATCAAACAGTGTCATTGCCTGTCTGAAAAACGAAAAGATGAGGCAGGAGGAAAACGCAAGGCTGGCTGGCAAGTTGTGGAACAATGAATGGGATTTGGTCTTTACCAACGACCTTGGACGGCATCTGATTATTGTGACTTTCTACAAGCATTTTAAGAGAATCGTTGCGAAGATCGGCCGCCCTGATGCTCGCCCCCACGATTTGCGGCACACCTTTGCCTCCTTGGCGATTGCTGATAACAGGGGGGACATCAAATCCGTACAAACGATTTTAGGGCACTCTAATGCCATGACGACACTAAACACATATACTCACCCCGACGAAGATGCACAGCGTGAGTCCATGGGGAGGGTAGACGCGTACATAGATACGCTCAAATAAGGCAAGAAAAAGCAGGGTTAACCCACGATTGTGGTCAAATTTTTGGTCAAACTTCATTTTTGGGCATACAAAAAACCCTGTAACCGTTACAGTTACAGGGTTTCTTGTATGGCGCGGAAGGAGGGATTTGAACCCTCGCGCCGCTTTTGACGGCCTACTCCCTTAGCAGGGGAGCCCCTTCGGCCACTTGGGTACTTCCGCAGATGTAATTGTACTGGCGGAGAGAGTGGGATTCGAACCCACGGATGCTTTCACATCGCCGGTTTTCAAGACCGGTGCTTTCGACCACTCAGCCATCTCTCCGTGCGTAAAAGCAAACCTCTGCCAGAAGCAGATATGATTTTATCATCCCCGGAGCCATTTGTCAACACAAAATACACGTTCCCTGTGAAAAAGAGGGGGCCGCAGCGTGGCTGCGCCCCCCTCCCGTCATAGACAAAGCGGCGTTACCACTCCAGATTCTTCTCCGTCTCCTTGCTGAACACATGGGCCACATTGCCGCCGAAGATCATATTGACCTCGCTGCCGGCGGGGAAATGGGCCGCTGCGCCGTTGGTGGGGACGATGACGATGACGTCCTTGCCCTCCGCCGTAACATGGAGGTGGACCGACGAGCCCATCATCTCGGACACATCCACCTTGCCCTTCACGCCGTCGGCGCACAGCATGATGTGATCCGGACGCACGCCCAGCACCACGTCCTGCTCCGCCACATCTTTGGCGGCCAGACGCTGCTGTTTCTCCTCCGACAGCTCCACGGTGACGCTGCCCACGGTGACGGTGTACTTGCCGTCCTTACGGGCCAGATGTGCGTCAAAGAGGTTCATCTGGGGCGTGCCGATGAAGCCCGCCACGAACAGGTTGGCCGGGTGGTCGAACACCTCCTGCGGCGTGCCGATCTGCTGGATGAAGCCGTCCTTCATGATGACGATGCGGTCGCCCAGGGTCATGGCCTCGGTCTGATCGTGGGTGACGTAGATAAACGTGGTGTCGATGCGCTCCCGCAGCTTGATAAGCTCGGCCCGCATCTGGTTGCGGAGCTTGGCGTCCAGATTGGACAGAGGCTCGTCCATCA
>OGXX01001572.1_pt1 | contig 22776 bp, 17 predicted proteins | sample 1576301 | NCBI WGS metagenome assembly OGXX01 (sample SAMEA3541469, study PRJEB24748) | human gut metagenome | biome: human gut; feature: human-associated habitat; material: faeces | place: China | collected 2012
ATCTTATATAGTATACTATAACGGACGGCGTAAAGCAAAGTATTTTTGGGAAACATGCAAAAAAAGTACGCAGCTTTGGGCTGCGTACTTTTTATTGCTTAATTGCCTGTATCGCGTCTGTACGACGGGGAGCTCTGTTAGTTCAGGGTGCCCAGATCGGTCAGAGTGATGTCGGTGGCGAAGTCAGCGGGAGCCTTCTTGGTGTCGTTGTCAACAACGATGGTGCCATCGAACAGGGAGGCCACCAGAGCGGCGTAATCGTCGGTGGTGAAGGTGTCGCACCAAGCGGTGCCGTCACCGGTGGGGATACCGACATAGTTGGCGTCCATATCAGTGCCGGAGACCAGACCCAGATTGTCGATCTTGCCAGCCAGCTCGTCCCACTTGCCGTCCTCGATGATGCCCTTCAGAGCAGCCTTGGTGGAGGAGGCCAGACCCTTCATAGCGGAGGTGATGGTGGTATCCTCGTTGGCCAGAGCGTCAATGATGGGAGCCTGGTCGACGTCGACGCCGACGATCTTGGCGTTGGCCTTCTTGGCGGCCTCAGCGATGGAGACATAGATGCCGCCGCCGCAGGCGAACACGACCTGAGTGCCGTCAGCGTACCAGGTATCCATGGCAGCGGTGATGCTGGCATCGGGGGAGAAGGTGTTGGTGTAGATGTACTTCATCTCGACAGTGGCGCCCAGCTCCTTGGCGGCAGCGTTAGCACCCTGCACGAAGCCGTAACCATAGCGGATAACGGCGGGAACAGCCATACCACCGGCATAGCCCAGCTTGGTGTAGCCCATCTTCACGGTGGCGTAACCAGCCATGTAGCCGCACAGCTCTTCCTGATAGATCATGGTATAGACGTTGCTCAGGTCAGCGTACTTGGCCAGATCCCAGTTGTCGGGTTCGTAGTCATAGGTCTCGCCGGCAGCGCCGACACCAGCTTCCAGATAGTCGCCCTTGGAGACGTCCAGAGCCACGAACTTGACATCCTTGTACTTGGGAGCAGCCTCGACGATAGCGCCGCCGAAGGCGTAGCCGGGCATCACGATGACGGTGTAGCCCTCTTCCACGGCCTTCTCGATCATGGCAACACGCTCAGCGGTGCTGTCGCCGGACGGCTTGTAGTAGTTGAAGTCCACGCCGTTGGCCTCGCAGTAAGCCTTGCAGGCCTCGTAGGTGGTCTGGTTGAAGGACTGGTCGGTGATATCGCCGTAGTCGGTGATCATAGCGACCTTTTCGGTCTTCTTCCCGTCATTGTTGGCATCCCCGTTGTCCTTACCGCCGCAGGCGACAAGGGCGAGAGTCATGACAGCGGCCAGAAGCAGTGCAAGAAACTTTTTCATGATTCTATGTACCTTCCTTTTTAAATTTGGGCATGAAGCCCTTACTCGTGCATTATATCAAATTGATTTTACAAGGGCAAGCATTTTTTGTGCTTTTCCTATAATGCAGGTTAAATTTGTGTAAAGCGGCTCACTTCTGCGCCATCTTCACGGCGATCTCCAGACCGATTTTCATCATGTTGGTGAAATTCGTCTGGCGTTCGTCGGCGGAGAGCTCCTCACCGGTGATGAGGTTGTCGCTGATCGAGCAGATGGCGAGGGCGCGCTTGCCGAGGTAGGCGGCGGTGCAGTAGAGACCGGCGGCCTCCATCTCGACTGCGAGAATGCCCATCTTGCCGAAGCGGGCGTTGCGGCCCGCCGCGTCATAGAAGGTGTCGGAGGAATAGAGGTTGCCGACGGGCATCTTCACGCCCAGTTCCTTTGCGCTCTCCACCGCGGCGGAGAGCAGCTCGTAGTCGCAGATGGGGGCGAAAGTGCCGCCGAGCTCATACTGGCCGGCGAAGTCGGAATTGGTGCAGGCGCCCATGCCGGCGCACACGCTGCCGAGCTCCATATCCGCGCGCATCGCGCCCGCGGAGCCGACGCGGATGATGTTCTCCACGCCGTAGTGGGTGTAGAGCTCGTTGGAGTAGATGGCGATGGACGGGATGCCCATGCCGCTCGCCATCACGCTCACGCGCACGCCCTTGTAGGTGCCGGTGTAGCCCTGCACGCCGCGGACATTGTTGACGAGCTGCGGGTTTTCCAAAAAGGTCTCCGCGATGAACTTTGCGCGCAGGGGGTCGCCGGGCATGAGCACGGTCTTGGCGAAATCGCCGTTTTGGGCATTGTTATGAGGGGTTGACATGGCTTATTCTCCTTTCTCCATCGCCTTGACGGCCTTGACGATGCGGCTGGTGCCGAGACGGTCCGCGCCGAGCTTGAGGAAGTCCTCGGCGTCCTGCAGATTGGCGATGCCGCCGGCGGCCTTGATCTTCTTGCCGTTCGTCATGTGCGCCGCCATGAGCGCTACGTCCTCACGCGTCGCGCCGCCCCCGCCGAAGCCGGTGGAGGTCTTGATATAGTCCGCCGCGGAGTTGGACACGACCTCGCAGAGCTTGATCTTCTCCTCGTCCGTGAGCATACAGGTCTCGATGATGACCTTGAGGATGTTGCCGTGGCAGGAGATCTTTACGGAATTGATCTCCTGCAAGATTTTATCGTACTGGCCTTCCTTGACCCAGCCGAGGTTGATGACCATGTCGATCTCGGTCGCGCCGTCGGCTACGGCGGACTCAGCCTCCATGCACTTGATGCCGCTGGGAACGTAGCCGTTGGGGAAGCCGATGACCGTGCACACGGGCAGCTGACCGAAGCCGTAGTGCTGCTGCTCGGCGATGTAGTGCGCGGCGTGGGCGACGTAGGTCTGCGGGATGCAGACGCTCGCGCAGCCGTACTTGATGCCGTCGTCGCAGATCTGGCGGATCTCCTCCCAGGTGGCGGTGGGGGCGAGCAGGGTATGGTCAACGTGACGGAGAATTTCTTTCACATCCATAGTATATGGTATCCTTTCCAAGAAAAATAGATTCCGCAAAGGGGAATGATTTCCTGTTTATCAGTGTAGCACAGTGACTGCAAAAAAGCAAGCGCGCCCCATTCGGTCACATGACCGCGTGTGTCGGGCCGCACGGTGCAGGGAGATAAGAAGGCGGCCCTTATGGGCGCAGAAGAAAAAGGAGACCTCAAAAGAGGTCTCCTTTTCATTTTCAGAAGTCGGCAGACGCTTCTCAGCACTTCTCGAACACGGTGGCAACGCCCTGGCCGCCGCCGATGCAGAGGGTGGCAAGACCCTTCTTGGCCTCGGGACGCTTGAGCATCTCGTGCAGGAGGGTGACGATGATGCGCGCGCCGGAGCAGCCGACGGGGTGACCGATGGAGATGGCGCCGCCGTTGACGTTGACCTTGCTCATGTCGAAGTGCAGCTCACGCGCGACGGCGATGGACTGCGCGGCGAAGGCTTCGTTGGCCTCAACGAGGTCGATGTCGTCGATGGTCACGCCGGCCTTGGCCATGGCCTGACGGGAGGCGGGAACGGGACCGACGCCCATGATCTTGGGATCGACGCCGCCCTGGCCCCAGGAGACCACCTTGAACAGGGGCTTCAGGCCGTACTTCTTCACAGCTTCCTCGGAGGCGATGATGATGGCGGCTGCGCCGTCGTTCAGGCCGGAGGCGTTGCCGGCGGTGACCCGCTGCACGCCGGTGTTGTCGGCGGAGGGGGTCATGTGGGTGGCCTCGAAGGTCATCTCCACCTTGTCCAGCGCACCGTCAGCGGAGGTGGGGAAGGCACCCTTCAGCTTGGCCATCTTCTCCAGGGTGGTGTCCTTGGGATGCTCGTCCACCTTGAACTCCACGGTCTCCTTCTTCTTCTTTACCATGACAGGCACGATCTCGTCCTCGAAGCGGCCGGACTTGATGGCGGCCAGAGCCTTCATCTGGGAGTTGTAGCCGAACTCGTCCAGCTCTTCCCGGGTGATGCCCCAGATGTCGCAGATGTTCTCAGCGGTGGTACCCATGTGATAGTTGTTGTAAGCGTCCCACAGGCCGTCCTTGATCATGGTGTCGATGATCTGGGTGTGGCCCATCCGGGCGCCCCAACGGTTGGTGGGGATGGCATAGGGAGCGCCGCTCATGCTCTCGGTGCCGCCGCACATCACCAGGTCGGCGTCGCCGCACTGGATGGCGCGGGCACCCTCGATGACGGACTTCAGGCCGGAGCCGCAGACCATGCTGACGGTGTAGGCGGGCACCTTCAGGGGCACACCGGCCTTGACCATGCACTGACGGGCCACGTTCTGGCCCTGAGCGGCGGACAGGACGTTGCCGAACATAACCTCGTCCAGCCATTCGCCCTTGACGTTGCCGCGCTTGAGGGCCTCGGCAATGACGGTGGCGCCCAGGTCAGCGGCGGGGACATCCCGCAGGGAGCCGCCGAAGGTGCCGACAGCAGTACGGCAGGAACTGATGACATATACGTCTCTCATGATAGATCGTACCTCCAAAAAAGTTTAACAGGTATGCATAAAGCGTACATTTACCGCAACATTATACTTGCCGTGCCTGCAAAAATCAACTGTATTTTTGAAAATTTCCGGGGCATTTCCAAGTTTTTTGGCGGCCCGGCGGGTTACTCCGCCGAATCTGGGAAGAGGGCGTCCAAAGCCTGGAGAATCTGGCTCTCTCCCACAATGACGTAGGCCGAGCCCTGGATGACAAGGTCCTCGTTGGAGTTGCAGCCGAAACCATAGACCGAGGCGCCGTCCGCACTGGTCAGGGAGACCTCATAGTAAACCCCGCCGGGAGGGGCGACCGCGGTGCCCCGGCCCCGGACGAAGCGGACCTCAGTGTCCTGGATGGCCTGCCACAGGCCGGACACCTGGTCGGGGCTGGTCACGGCCAGGGAGACGCCGTCCTTGTGGGCCTCATCGTACCGGGTGATTTCTCCGGTGGAGGGGATGTCGGTGCCGGTCATGCAGTCAAGGAGGGGCTGGGTGCGCATGAAATAACCCACATAGCAGGCCACGATGACGGCAATGATAACAATGGGGAGCAGAATATTGCGGAGTTTCTTCTTGTTCATAGCATCGGTTCTCCTTCTGTTTGGCAGGGGTAGAATGCTTTCATTATACGCAGGACGGCGGAAAAAGGCAAGGAAAATGCAGGGGAGCAGAAAAAAGAGCAGGGAGAAAAACCACCCGCCGGGCAAAAACGCCCGGCGGGTGGTCTGTGTTTGGGAGAGCTCAGCCGGCGGCCTCAAAATCCCTCAGGACGATGCCGGCCAGCTTCAGCACGTCGTCCCCTTTTTTCAGCCGCAGGGACAGATAGGGCTTGTCGCCGGCGGAAAAGAGGAGGCGGCCCTTGTACTTTTCCAGGCCGCACACCGCCGCCACCTTGGCAAAGTCGGGCTGGGGGAGGGAGAAGCGCAGGCTGCCCTCCTTCTGCACCAGCTCTGTGATGCCCAGGGCGGCGGCCCGGGCCCGCAGCAGGGCGATGGCGATGAGGTTGGCCACCCCCACAGGGGGATCGCCGTAGCGGTCGATGAGCTCGTCGGTGATGTCGTCCCCCTCCTCCTGGGTGCGGACCCGGGCGATGCGGCGGTAGAGGTCCATCCGCTGTTCCGGGGCGGGGATATACCGTTCCGGAATGGCCGCGGCCACGGCGAAGTCCGCGGTACAAAGGGTCTCCCGCACCACGGGCTTGCCCTGCTCCTCCAGCACCGCCTCCTCCAGCAGGCGCAGGTAGAGGTCGTACCCCACGCTCATGAGGAACCCGGACTGTTCGGGCCCCAGCAGGTTGCCCGCCCCCCGGATTTCCAGGTCCCGCATGGCGATTTTGAACCCGGAGCCAAAGGCGGCATACTCCCGGATGGCGGACAGCCGCTTGGACTGGTCCTCGGTGAGCACCTTGCTGGGTCGATAGGTGAGGTAGGCGGCGGCCCGGCGGGTGGAGCGACCCACCCGGCCCCGGAGCTGGTGGAGCTGGGCCAGGCCGAAGGTCTCGGCATTTTCGATGATAAGGGTGTTCACGTTGGGCAGGTCGATGCCCGTCTCGATGATGGTGGTGCACACCAGGATGTCCAGCTCCCCGTCGGTCATCTGGCTCATGATGTCTCCCAACTGCTCCTGGTCCATTTTTCCATGGGCGGTGGCGATGCGGACCGACTCGCCCAGCAGGGCGCGGAGCTTGGCGGCGGTGCGGTCGATGGTCTCGGTCCGGTTGTGGAGGTAATAGACCTGACCGCCCCGGTCCAGCTCCCGGCGAATGGCGTCGGCCACCAGGCCCCAGTCATGCTCCAGGACATAGGTTTGGACGGGCTGGCGGTTGGTGGGGGGCTGCTCCAGGGTGGACATGTCCCGCAGGCCCGAAAGGGCCATGTTCAGGGTCCGGGGAATGGGGGTGGCGGAGAGGGTCAGCACATCCACCTGGCTGGTGAGTTTTTTCAGCTTCTCCTTGTGGCCCACCCCGAACCGCTGCTCCTCGTCCACCACCAGCAGGCCCAGATCGTGGAACCGGATGTCCTTGCCCAGGAGCTTGTGGGTGCCGATGAGCAGGTCCACGCTTCCCTCCGCTGTCCGGCGGAGGATGTCCCGGGTCTGTCCGGCGGTGCGGAACCGGGAGATCATCTCGATCTCCACGGGAAAATGGGAGAAACGCTTCAGAGCGGTCATGTAATGCTGCTGGGCCAGCACGGTGGTGGGCACCAGCAGGGCGGCTTGCTTGCCCTCCAGCACGCATTTCATAATGGCCCGGAAGGCCACCTCGGTCTTGCCGTACCCCACGTCCCCGCAGAGAAGGCGGTCCATGGGGATGGACTTCTCCATATCGGCCTTGATCTCCGCCGCGCAGCGAAGCTGATCCTCCGTCTCTGGATAGGGGAAGAGGGCCTCAAAGTCCTTTTGCCAGGGGGTGTCCGGGGCAAAGGCATGGCCGGCCAGCCGCTGACGCTGGGCGTAGAGCTGGATGAGCCCCTTGGCCATATCCTTGGCGGCCTTTTTGGCCTTGGTCTTGGACTTCTCCCACTCCGTGCCCCCCAGCTTGGACAGGCGCTTGCGCCCGGGGTCGTCCCCGCCGCCGATGTATTTGGACACCAGGTCCAGCTGGAGGGCGGGGACGTAGAGGATGTCGGCGCCGGCAAACTGCAGCTTGATGTAGTCCCGGTCCGCCCCGTCCACCGGCATCTTCACCATGCCCACAAACCGGCCGATGCCGTGGTGCTCGTGGACCACCAGGTCCCCGGGGGCCAGGTCGGTGAAGGATTCCAGCCGCTGGCGGGTGGTGGGGTCCGCCTTGGGCCGGCGAGTTCGGGGGGATCGGGCGGGCAGGGCCTCCCCCTCCGCCAGAACGGCAAACTTTCCGTCGGGGAAGTCAAAGCCCGCAGACAGCCCCCCCACGGCGATGGTGATCCGGCCGGGGGCGGGCAGGTCGTGGAGGCGCTCGTCCACGGCGGAGAACACCCTTTTCTCCCGCAGCATGGCCTGAAGGGCGTCGGCCTTCCGCCGGCTGGAGGCCAGGAGCACCACGGCAAAGTCCTCCTTCTGGTACTGCAGCAGGTCCTCCGTCACCGACGCAAAGCGGATGCCGTAGCCCGACAGCTGCCGGGCGGTGAAGGAGAGCAGGGCCGCTGGGGGCACCGGCGGCGCACCGGTGGGGAAGGCGTCCAGGTAGAGCAGGGTCCGGGGGGCCAGGCCGGCGCACAGGGCCTCAAAGGCCGGGGCCAGCACCGGTGGCTTGCCGGTGAGCAGCCCTTGCTCCAGTAGGGCGGTGATGTCTTGACCCAGCTGCCACAGATAGTTTTTGGCCCGCTCGGCCACCCGAGGGGTGTCACAGAGGCCCACCAGGGCGTTGCCGGGCAGATAGTCCGCCGGGGTGGTCAGCTGGTCATAGACCCTGCCCAGGGCCAGGTCCGGGGGGCCGGTCCAGGGGTCGTCCTGGGGGAGGAGGACCTCCCCGGCGGGCAGGAGGGTGCAGGTCTCCCGCTGGGCGGTGCGCCGCTGGGTCACCGGGTCAAACAGGCCCATGGAGTCGATCTCATCCCCCCAAAATTCCATCCGCACCGGCAGGTCCAGGCCGGGGGAGAAGACGTCCAGAATGCCCCCCCGCAGGGCGAACTGCCCTGTCCCCTCCACCTGGTCGCACCGGGTGTACCCCGCCCGAACCAGAAAGTCGGTGAGCCCCTCCGGCTGACAGACCTGGCCCACATGGAGCTGGCGGCAGCTGGCGGCGAAGACCGCGGGGGGCATGGTCCGCTGGAGCAGGCCCTCCACGGTGGCCACCAGCACCGGACAGTCCCCCCGGTGGAGCCGGGCCAGAATTTCCAGGCGCTGGTGCTCCCACTGGCGGGAGGCGGCCCCGGGGTGAAAGAGGAAGTCCCGGGCGGGGAGAACCGGCACCTCCGCCCCGGTGAGGGCGCTGAGGTCTCCCGCCAGACGCCGGGCCTCTCCGTCGTCGGGGCATACCAGGGTCAGGGGGCGGCCGGTGGACTGGTGGAGGGCGGCGGCCAGATAGGCCCGGTGGACGGCGGACAGACCGGACAGGGCGATGGTCTGCTTGCCCTGGTCCACGGCCTCCAGCAGCCGGGGATAATCCTCCAGCCGGGACAGAAACTGGGTCAGACCGGGGAGGGAGAGGGGGGCGGACATAGCAAAACTCCTTTCAGGGTAGGAATAGAGGTGGGTGGGCATAGGGCCCCACGACAGGTCGCCCCCACCGCCGGGGGCGGTGGGGGTGGGCTGTTTTTTCGGGCAGAATCGCCCCGACAAACGGGGCGGCGGACTGGGGGATCAGCCGTTGTACCGGGCCATGGCCTGGTCCACCCCTTGGGACAGCAGACAGGTCACCGCGTCGGCGGCCCGGGCGATGGCGGCCTCCATGGCCTGCCGGTCGGGGCCGGTAAACTTGCTGAGGACCCAGTCGGCCATGTCACTGTCGGGATGGGGCTTGCCGCCCACCCCCACCTTGATCCGGGGGAACTGGTCGGTGCCCAGGTGGGCAATGATGTTTTTCAGCCCGTTGTGCCCGCCGGCGGACCCGCTCCGGCGGACCCGGAGCTTGCCCTGGGGCAGGGAGACATCGTCGGAGATCACCAGCACCCGGTCGGGGGGGATTTTGTAAAACCGGGCCGCCTCCCCCACCGCCTCCCCGGACAGGTTCATGTAGGTGGTGGGCTTCATCAGCAGCACCGGCTTCCCGCCGATAAGGGCGGTGTTGGTCAGGGCCTTGTGCTTGAGTCTCTGGACCGGGAGATTCTCCCGGTCCGCCAGCTGGTCGATCACCAGAAAGCCCACGTTGTGGCGGGTCCACTCATACTTGGGGCCGGGATTCCCCAGCCCCCCCACCAGCCACTCTGCGGGGCCGGGACGCTTCCAAGAAAACATACGCGCAATACCTCAAAAAACAGAATCGAAACAGGGAACCTCTGCCCAAAACAATTCCGCCGCCCACAGGCGGCGGAATCCGTTGGGAGGACCGACCCGCTGGACGTCCCGGTTCGGGACGTCCGACGGGGCCGGCTGTGTCAGACGAACAGACGGGAGACCGAGTCCTCATGATAGATAAAGCTGATGGCGTCGGCCAGCATGGGTGCCGCGGAGAGATACTTGATCTTATCACTTTTTACGCCGGGCTTGCCGGGAATGGTGTCGAGGAAAAGGACCTCTTTGATGACGCTCTCCTCCAGGCGCTGGAGAGCGGGGCCGGAGAGCACCCCATGGGAGGCGCAGGCGAAAACTTCCGTGGCGCCGCCCAGCTCCACCAGAGCCTTGGCCGCGCCGCAGAGGGAACCGGCGGTGTCCACCATGTCGTCCAGCAGGATGACCCGCTTGCCCTGGACATCCCCGATGATGGAGGAGACCTCGGAGGAGTTGGGCTTGGGACGGCGCTTGTCCACGATGGCCATGCTCATGCCCAGCTTCTGGGCGAAGGACCGGGCCCGGGCCACCGAACCCACGTCGGGGGAGACCACCATGGTGTTGTCCGCGTCGTCGCCGAACCGAGCCTTAAAGTAGTCCACGAACAGGGGACTGCCCAGCAGATTGTCCACGGGGATGTCGAAGAAGCCCTGAATCTGGGCGGCGTGGAGGTCCATGGTCAGCACACGGTCGGCGCCGGCGGTGGTGAGCATGTTGGCCACCAGCTTGGCGGAGATGGGGTCGCGGGGCTTGGCCTTCCGGTCCTGACGGGCGTAGCCGAAGTAGGGAATCACAGCGGTGATCCGGCCGGCGGAGGCCCGCTTGAAGGCGTCGATCATCACCAGCAGCTCCATGAGGCTGTCGTTGACGGGGGAACAGGTGGACTGGATCACAAACACATCGGAACCGCGAACGGTTTCATAGATGGAGACGAAACACTCCCCGTCGGAGAAGTGGCCGCACTCCAGGTCGCCCAGGGGCAGACGGAGCTCTTTGCAGATGGCTTCCGCCAGGGCGCGGTTGGAATTCCCGCTGAAAATCTTCAGATCCTTGCCATGTGAGATCATCGTTACATCCCTCTCGATTCGTAAAATTTTATAGTGCATTGTTTCACGCTGCCTGCCCCGCCGGGTCCTGGCAGAGCCTCTTATCTGGTCTTATTATAGCAAATGGGCGAAGGGATTGCATCCATTTTCGTGAAATTTTCAGGAAAAAAAGCGAGAGAATTTTGCAGGATTTTTTGCAGAATTGGACAGGAGGGGGCCCGCTCCCTCCCCCGGCGGAACAGGAAATCCCGGAAAATGGTTGTCAGATGGGGCCGGCCATGATACAATCATTGCCAAGCGATGATTGTTGATGGCATAGCGCCCGCCCCGGGCCGTGCCAGACAAGCAACCTGCCGGCGGCGGGCCGGCAAAGGGGACAGGAAACCGGAAAGGCAGAAAACCCAATGGACGCTGGGAGGGCGGAGCCATGCCCCGGCGCCGGGGTTCAGCTTGGAGGCTTTCCAGGGAAACTCCCCGGAGAAAACCATCAAAGGAGACAAAAATCATGAAGAAAATGATGCGCCGTATCCTGGGCTCTGCGTTGGCGCTGGCCATGACGGCCGGCCTGCTCAGTGGCTGCGGCAGTGCCTATGACCCGGTGAAGGATGTGATGGGGTACAAGGGCAGCACCGTGATGTTCACCGTCAACGGACGGGATGTCACCGCGGAGGAGTACCTGTTCTGGTTGGCCCAGCAGGCGGACTCCGCCAACATGTATCTCAGCGCCATGGACAGTGAGGACAACCAAGGCAGTGTGTGGGACATGGAGGTCCAGGAGGGTGTCACCGCCGGTGACAGCATCAAGGAGGCGGCCCAGCAGTACGCGATCCTGTACAGCGTGGTGGCGGGCAAGGCCCAGGCGGAGGGGTACAGCTACGGCAGAGAGGACAAAGCCGCCTACCAGGAGGAGCTGGCCACCGCCAAGGAGCAGCTGGGCGGCGAGGAGGCCTATGAGACCTACCTGAAGAGCATGTGCATCAGCGACAGCGGCTTTGAAAAGGTCAGCTCCGTGGGTGTGCTCTACGACCACATGCTCCAGGGCATGTTCCAGGAGGGCAAGGACGGCGCGGCCACCCAGGAGGACCTGGAGAAGTTTGCCCAGGACAACGATGTCCTGGCGGCCAAGCACATCCTCCTGCTGACCCAGGACAGCCAGACCGGCCAGGCCCTGTCCGAGGAGGAGGCCGCCCAGAAGAAGGCCAAGGCGGAGGAGTTGCTGGCCCAGCTCCAGGCGATTTCCGACCCGGCCCAGCTGGAAGAAAAGTTTGACGAGCTTATGAACGCCAACAGCGAGGACACCGGCCTGGCGGCCAACCCCGACGGGTACGCTTTCACCACCGGGGAGATGGTCCAGGAGTTCGAGGATGCCACCCGGGCCCTGGAGCCCGGCCAGATCAGCGGCCTTGTGGAGAGCTCCTATGGCTACCACATCATTCTCCGGCTGGAGCCCACCTGCGCGCCGGTGCGGACCATGTGGAACGAGGACCAGCTGAACACCCTCACCGGCCAGTGGGTGGAGCAGGCGGAGGTGGTCACCACCGAGACCTATGACAATCTGTCGGTGGGGGACTTCTACGACAAGCTCACCGCCTATCGGGAGACCCTGAACACCACCAGTGAGGAGGCCGAGCAGGAGAACGGCCAGGTGGAGCAGGACACCGGCGGGGAGCTCCCGGCCCAGGATGGGACCTCCGACGGGCAGACCCAGGAGGACGCCGGCGCCCAGGACAGCGGGTCCAAGGACGCGGCGCCCCAGGAGGAGGGGGCCGCCGATCAGGGAGAGAAGGCCCCGGACGACGCCGGCGGGGAGAGTACCCCCGAGGAATGACGGCGTTCCAACCAAAGCGCAGCACCGGCCCCAGCGGACAGCGGGGCCGGTGCTTTTTTTGCGGGCCGCCCCGCCCTCTGTCCGGCGGGGAAAATTTTTGCGCCCACACAAGATCTGACAGAATCGTGCGTCTCCTTCCGGTATGCTAAGAGCATCCAAACCAAGGACAACCATTCCGAAAGGGAGCGCGAAACCAATGGACCACACATTTCACAGTGATACCCTTCACGAGGTGCTCAGCCGGCTGGAGACCGACCAGGAGCAGGGTCTGAGCCTCCAGGAGGGGGAGAAGCGGCTGGCCGAGCACGGGGAGAACCGGCTGGAGGAGGCCAAACAGGCGGGGATGCTCCGGCGGGTGCTGGGGCAGCTGAAAGATCCCATGATCCTGGTGCTGCTGGCCGCCGCCGCCCTGTCCTTCTTCGCCGGGGGCGGGCAGGACTGGCTGGACGCGGCCATTATTCTGCTCATTGTTCTCTTCAACACGGTGATCTCCGTGTCCCAGGAGGACAACGCCCGCAAGGCCCTGGAGGCCCTGCGGAAGCTCTCGGCCCCCAAGGCCCGGGTGATTCGGGCGGGGCTGGAGCGGCGGCTGGAGAGCAGTCAGCTGGTGCCCGGCGACATCATCCTGCTGGAGGCCGGGGACTACGTCCCCGCCGACGGACGGGTGTTGTGGGAGGCCGGCCTCCAGGCGGATGAGTCGGCCATGACCGGCGAGTCCCTGCCTGTGCACAAGCGGGGCGGGGGCGGGCTGCCCCAGGACACCCCCCTGGCCGAGCGGAAGAACATGGTCATCGGGGGCACGGTGATCACCGGCGGCCGGGGCCGGGTGGTGGTGACCGCCACCGGTATGGACACGGAGATGGGCAAGATCGCCGGGCTTCTTCTCCGCCAGACCCAGGGGGAGACCCCTCTCCAGCGAAAGATGGGGGAGGTGTCCAAGGTGCTCTCCCTGGTCTGTGTGGGGGTGTGCGCCGTCATGTTCGGGGTGGGTATGCTCCAGCACCGGGACATCCTGGACATGTTCCTCACTGCCGTGGCGCTGGCGGTGGCGGCCATTCCCGAGGGGCTGCCCGCCATTGTCACCATTGTCCTGGCCATGGGGGTGGGGCGGATGGCCAAGCGCAACGCCATCATCAAGCGCCTGCCCGCGGTGGAGACCCTGGGCTGCGCCTCCGTCATCTGCTCGGACAAGACGGGGACCCTGACCAAAAATCAAATGACCGTGTTAGAGGTCTGGACCCCCAGCCCCGGTCTGCGGGGACAGGCTCTGGCCCTGGGCACCCTCTGCGGGGATGCCAAGGAGGGACCCGGGGGCTATGTGGGGGACCCCACAGAGACCGCCATTGCCCAGATGGCCGCCCGGGAGGGACTGGAAAAGGCCCAGCTGGAGCGGGACATGCCCCGCCAGGGAGAGGCCCCCTTTGATTCGGTCCGCAAGCGGATGGCCACCTGCCACAGCCTGCCCGCCGGAGGGACCCTCATCGCGGTGAAGGGAGCGCCGGAGGCGGTGCTCTCCCGTTGTACCCAGGTACAGGGCCCCCAGGGGCCCCGGCCCATGACCGAGGCCGACCGCCGCCGCATCCTTGGGGTGGGCAGCGACCTGGCCGCCAAGGCCCTGCGGGTGCTGGCGGTGGCCCAGCGCAACCAGAGCGGGCCGCCCAAGTCCCTGGAGGCCCAGGAGCTGGAGCGGGAGCTGATCTTCGTGGGGCTCATCGGCATGATGGACCCGCCCCGGCCGGAGGTACGGGCAGCGGTGGAGCGGTGCGCCGCGGCCGGGGTCCGGCCGGTGATGATCACCGGGGACCACAAGGACACCGCGGTGGCCATTGCCCGGGACCTGAACCTGTTTCGTCCGGGGGACAAGGCCATCGACGGCCCGGGCCTGGATTTTCTCCCCCAGGAGACCCTGGAGGAGGAGATCGAGACCTTTTCCGTCTATGCCCGGGTGACCCCGGAACACAAAATGCGGATCGTCCGGGCCTGGCAGAAAAAGGGCCACGTGGTGGCCATGACCGGCGACGGGGTGAACGACGCCCCCGCCCTCAAGGCCGCCGACATCGGCTGCGCCATGGGGAAGACGGGCACCGACGTGGCCAAGGGGGCCGCGGATATGATCCTCACCGACGACAATTTCGCCACCGTGGTGGCGGCGGTGGAGCAGGGGCGGGGGATCTATTCCAACATCCGAAAGGCCATCCACTACTTACTCTCCTGCAACATCGGGGAGATTTTAACCATCTTTCTGGCCACGGTGTTCTCGTTTCCCCATGCCCCCCTCAGCCCGGTGCAGCTGCTGTGGCTGAATCTGGTGACCGACTCCCTCCCCGCCCTGGCCCTGGGGATGGAGCCGGTGGAAAAGACCGTGATGCGCCAGCCGCCCCGGGGGAAGCAGGACCCGTTGTTTTCCCGCGCATTCTCCCTCCGGCTGGCCTGGCAGGGGGCCATGGTGGGCGGGCTGACCCTCCTGGCCTACGGACTGGGGCTGCGGCTGACCCATGACTATGCCATTGCCAACACCATGGCCTTTGCCACCCTCACCCTCAGCCAGCTGTTTCACGCCTTTGACGTGCGCAGTGAGGAGACCTCCCTGTTCCGCCTGGGCTTCTTTTCCAACCCGGCCATGAACAAGGCCTTTCTGGCCGGGGTGGTGCTCCAGGGCCTGGTGCTCCTGCTGCCGCCCCTCCAGGGGGCTTTCTCCGTGGTCCCCATGCCCCTGCCCCAGTGGGGGATCGTCCTGGGGCTGGCGGTGACGCCGTTGGTGGTCTGTGAGATAGAAAAGGCGGTCCGCCGGGCCAGAACCGGCCGGCCGGCCCCTGTGGGGAAGGAGGCGGCGGTCTATCGCTGAAAGGGAAAAAGCATGAGAGACACCCCCTTGGAACCAGGCTGATGGTTCCAAGGGGGTGTTCTTTTGGCTGAACGCGTTGTATGCAACGCTGAGGAGAAGGTTAGTCGGGAAGGGGAATGGTCAAATCCCCCAGATGGAAACTGGCGATGGAATCCAAAGGAAGGACGGTCTGGAGGGCGCCGGAGAGGGTGTAGACGCTGCCCTGGGAGAAACCGCCCAGGTCAACGGTGTCCTGCTGGATGTCTTGGGTGGTCCCATCGGGGAAGGTAACGTAGAGAGGGAGGTTGCTGAACCATTCCCGCTTCTGCTCCTCCAGCCACGCCTCTTTGGACAGTTCGGTGGCGCCGGGGTCATAGCCGGCGGCCAGGGTCTCCTCCTCAAAGGTATAGCGGAAGGAGAGATAGATGGAGATGGGGGAGAGGCGGATCTCCTCCACGGTGCCCGTAAGGGGGCCGTGGTGGAAGGTCTGTCCCGTGGGAAGGGACAGGGTGGAGGTGTCGTATTCCAGGTGGAAGGACAGGTCCCAGGTCCCCTCCACCAGCGGGATGGACCCCTTTTCATCCTTGCCAGACACAGGACCGTAGGAGCACAGATTCCGCAAGGTCAGGGACATCCCTCCAGAGGGCAGGGGATAGTTTGGGCTGGAGACGGAAAATAGGAAGTACAAAACGGAATCGGTGGCCTCAAAGGGGACGAAGTGAAGGGCGCTGCTCAGAAGATACCTGTCGGGCTGGTCGTCCTCTGCCGGAGTAAACATGTTGAGTGTGCTGTCCTCCTCAAACAAAAGGGCGTGGTCCTGGTTGATCAGCCAGCTCAGGTCCGGCCGCTGGGGGAGCAGGGGCTGTCCGTCCGTCCGCCGGATGGAGAAGAGGATCTGCGCGTTGTGGGCGTCCCCCATGACCGATTCCATGGAGACGGTCACGCCGTTGTCGGTGTCGCTGGTTTGGATGACCTGTGCCCGGTCCTGGATGACCTGGGTCTGCGCGGGGGAGGAGATGCCAAACAGGGCGGAAAAGGCCGCCACCGTGGCCTGAAGGGCCCCGGAGGCACAGGCGACGCACAGGATCACCGCCGCGGCCACCGCCGCGAACAGAAGGGCTTTGCGGGGCTGCGGGCGCCGCTGGTGAGGGGCCTGACTGGCGGCCAGAAGGGCATCCACCATGGCCGCTTTTTGCTCTGGGGTGAACTGGAGCCCGTGCATCTGGTCACGATATGTTTTCATGAAGAACCCTCACTTTCCAATAGGTCTTTCAGCTGGGTCCGGCCCCGCCGGAGCTGGGTGGCCACCGTGGCCGGGTTGCGGCCCAAAAGGCGGGCGATCTCCTTGGAGGAGTACCCCTCGTAGTAATACAGATAGATCACGGCCCGGTACTTGGGGGGCAGCAGGTTCACTGCGGCCGACAGGCTTCCCTCCTCCAGCTCCGGGGCGGGAATGTGGCTGGCGGCCTCCATGGCCACGGTGGTCCGGCGCCAATGGCTTTTCAGCAGGTCCTTGCAGGTGTTGGCGGTGGTGCGGATGATCCAGGCCTTTTCGTGGTCCGAGGAGACGAAATCCGGGGCCCGCTCCAGGAGCTTTAAGAAGACCGTCTGACAGATGTCTTGGGCGTCCTGGGTTTGATTGAGGTAGGAGTAGCTTAGCCGGAGGACGAGGTCAGAGTAGGTTTCCACCAACCGCTCCGCCTCCTGGCGTTCCAAGGGCGGCCTCATGTCGATCACTTCCTTTGTCTTGGTTTGAAAAAACACATTCTAAAGAGAATACGATTGGACCTGTCGAAATTGGTCGCCGGGCGAAAAAATTTTCAAAGAATTGACTGAGAAATGGAAAAAGCCGCCGGAACAGCAAAAAATTCCTGCATAAAGTGCATATTTATATAACATATAATTTTTAATAAATATGAAAAAGAAGGGAGACCGTGGGCATACGCAGAGCGGCCACTCAGTTGAGTGGCCGCTCTATCTTTTCAAATAGGGAGCAGGATTATGCGAAAAGGGAAACCAACAGGAGCCCCCAAATCAGAAGCAAGGGGAGGAACCGGAACGTCATCAGACCGTTTTTCAGGAGAACAAGGGGCCGCAGGGACGGAGACGTGGCGTACGGGCGGCCGGAGGGAATGGCCTGCCTGAGTCCGGTCCGGTGGACGGTGTTGATGCCGTAGGCGAACAGGTCGATGGCAAAGACCCAGGCAACCAGAAAGAGGAGAAGGGGGTAGAGGACAGCCTGTGGGATGGGAAGGGAGGCGGTGTCTTGCAGGATGGGTTTCACGAAGGAGAGAAAGACGGACAAAACGACCACCGGCAGGACAAGAAAGCGAATGATTTTGGAGAGCAGGGAGATGAGGTTGTAGGGGACAAACGCGGCGTAGTCCGCAACCACCGTCTGATTCCAAGTCTCTCGTGCCTCGGGCGAGCCCGCCTGTGGAACGATGAGGATTCCGTTGTGGAGCCCTGGAATGGGCTGCAACCCGTCTGCAAGGCGGTCTGTCCGGGGGCAAAACGCCATGCTGTACTGTGCCGGCGGGGTGTCCGTCCTGCGAAAGAGGGTGAATGACCGGTGTATTTGGACGGCCTGGTATCCCTGCCCGGCATAGTGGGAGAGAAAGGAGAGGAAACCGTCGTGGTCTTGGAGATCAACGGGATGGATTACAAATTTATACGTCATGGAAGTAAGGAAACAGATTGCCGTGGGAACGCGGCAATCTGTTGGGCAGGAGGGGTTATTCGTCTAAGTAATAGTTGTCGGTGAAGCTCCCCTTCACCTGGCTTCCATCGGCCTGGGTGGCGGTGTAGGTGAAGGAGAAGGCCAGCAGGGGATAGGTTTTTCCGTTTTCGTCGGTGTAATGCTCTGTGGCCGCGGCCTGGGCCTTGTCCTCGTCATAGGTGATCTCCACATAGCCAAAGCCGCCGGCGTCGTAGCCGATGGAGGCCAGGTAGGCGGAGACCTCCTCCGGGGTGGTCACCTGAAGGGTCTGACAGGACAGGCCGTTGACGGTTACCTTATCCAACTTAAAGGAGGTGAAGCTGGCGGGGCTTCCGTCCACAGGGTAGAACAGGAAGGAGGCGAAGTCCTCGTCAAAGAGAAGGGGGGCGTAGTCCCAGATGACCACCGTGCTGCCCGAGATGGCCCCGGAGTCCAGCAGATCCTGGAGCAGGGTCTTGTCCTCCCCCTTTTTGGGGGCATACAGGGCGTTGGCGGACACCACGGCGGCGTCAGCCCGAAGGAAGGTGGCGGTCTGGGCGGTATAGTCCCCGTCGGTGATGCCCAGCTGGTCGGTCAGGGTCCAGGGGGTGCTCCAGGTGAAATCCTTGCCATCCTCATAGCCCAGGGCCCGGAGAAGGAGGGTCAGGAACTGGGCGGTGGACACGGGGGTGGAGGAACCAAACCGGGTGGGCTCCACCCCGGTGGTATAGCCCTTGGCGTAGGCGTAGCCCACGTAGGACTGGGCCCAGTCCGGCACATCGGTGAAGGGGGTGGTCCAGGTTTGGGCCTGGGCGGCCTCCTCCGCGCCCAGCAGGCGCACCAGGATGGTCACGGCCTCGGCCCGGGTGGGGGCCCGCTCCAGGGCGAACCGGGGGGAACCGTCCTCGTTGGTGCCGGAACCCTGGAACAGGCCTAAGTTGTACAGCAGCTGGGCGGAGTCCTGGGCCTCCTCCGGGGTGGCGGCCCAGGCGGGCGCTGCCAGAGACAGGGCCAGGGTCAAGGCCAAAAAGAGGGATAGTAGCTTTTTTTTCATGGTCAATCCTTTCTTATGTCAGCCCCGGGAACGGGGCGGGAAATGGCGACAGGAGTTTATGGCTATTTTACCATAGGTGGGCAGGAAGTCAAGCCGGGCGGCTGTATAACCCGGGCGGCAGTGGTCCATACTACCAGCATCCACCAAAAAGAAAGGAGGCGGTTCCATGGGCTGGATCGGCCCCAAAGGGGAGGACATTCCCCCCCACCCCCGCCAGGAACCCCGGTTCGAGGGGGACCTGACGGCGGATCACATCCGCTTCATTTTTCGGGACTGCGCGGACTTTGGAGAGCGGGAGGTCCTCATCGGCGGGGACCCGGAGAAGCGGACCACCGTCTTTTTCATCAACGGACAGGTCCGCAATGAACGGATGAATGACTACATTCTCCGCCCCTTGGCCACCAGCCAGCTGCTGCGGGAGGCCACCCCGGAGGCGGCCTTCCGCATGATGACGGAGGGCATTGTCTACACCCAGCTGGTCCAGGTGTGCACCACCCTGGACCAGGCGGTCTTTGCCCTGATCAACGGCAGTGTGGTCTTTGATTTCCCGGGGAAGGGAAAAATGGTGTCCTATTTTGCCGCCACAGAGGAGAAGCGGTCGGTGAGCGCCCCGGACAACGAGCCCTCGTTGAAGGGGGCCAAGGACTCCTTTGTGGAGTCCCTGCGGACCAACACCTCCCTGGTCCGCCGCCGGCTCCGGGCCCCAGAGCTGAAGATTGCCGAGATTTTTGCGGGCCGGCAGAGTGTGACGCCTGTGGACATTTTATATTTGGAGGGGACCACCAATCCGGAGCTGGTGGAGGAGACCAAGCGGCGGATTGCCGGCATTGACACCGATGATCTGCTCCAGACGGCTTCCCTGGAGGAGCTCATTGTGGACGAGGTGGACACGGCCTTTCCCATGATTGCCTACACCGAGCGGCCCGACCGCTTCTGCGCCGGTCTGGTAGAGGGCCGGGTGGGGGTGATTGTGGACGGGATTCCCCTGGGATACCTGCTGCCGGGAACCGTGGGACAGTTTTTCAAAACCGGGCAGGATCGCTCCCAAAACTGGGTCGCGGCCTCCTTTCTGTCGATTCTCCGGTATCTGTGCATGCTGGGGTCCCTGTTCCTGCCGGCTTTCTATGTGGCTTCGGTGAACTTTCACCCGGAGATGATTCCGGCCCGGCTGGCCTGGTCCATCTCCGAGGCCAAGACGGACGTGCCTTTTTCCACGGTGTTTGAGGTTCTCATCATGTTGCTGGCCTTTGAGGCGGTGCAGGAGGCGGGGCTCCGGCTGCCGGGCCCCATCGGACAGACGGCCTCCATTCTGGGCGGCCTGGTGGTGGGGTCGGCGGCGGTGGAGGCCTCCATCGTCTCCCCGGTGGTGCTCATTGTGGTGGCCATCGCCGGCATTGCCGGGTACACGGTGCCCAGCCAGGAGTTTTCCGCGGCGCTGCGGATTTGGCGGTTTGGCCTGGCCATCGCCGCCAGCATCGGCGGGCTGTTTGCGGTGACCGCCTTGGCGGCGGTGCTGGTGTACCGGCTGGCCCAGCTGGAAAGCTTTGGGGTGCCCTATCTCACCCCCTTCGCCGCCTCCGGCAGCGAGCGGGAGAAGGGCCACGGCGTCATCCGCTGGCCCACCCACCGGGTGAAGTTCCGGGAGAGTGCCTTAAAGACCCGAAACCAAAGGAGGCAGGGATGAAGCGTGTGTTGGCATTGGTGTTTCTTTTGCTCCTGCTTCTGACCGGCTGTGCCGGCACCCCCCAAAGTCGGGAGAGCGGCGCCACGGCGGTGGTCAGTGTTCTGGGGGTGGAGCCGGCCGGCCAGGGCATTCACCTTTTGGCGGCTGCGGAGGGCCGGGGGGAGGAGGAGCCCTTCCGCTGTGACAGCCAGGGGGAGACCCCGGCCGCTGCCGTGGAGGGCCTGACCAACCGGGGAGAACAGGTGGTGAGCTGTGCCCATGTGGAGCATCTGCTTCTCACCCAAAACGCGGCGGGCACCCTGCCGGAACTGCTCAGTTATGCCTTTCAGGAGCCCCAGCAGAGCACGGAAACCCAGCTGTGGGTGGTCCGGGCGGATACCCTGGAGGAGGCCTTTTCCGGGGAGGCGGACACCGCCAAGCGGATGAGTGTCATCAAGTCCCAGGGAAAAAACCGCCAGGGGTTCTGCCCAGTGACCCTCCGAGAGGCGGCGGCGGCCTTGGCCCGGAAGGAGCCCCTCCTTTTGCCTGCCTTAGAGGTGGGAGAGCAGGGGTTGGCGTTTGCCGGCTTTGCCCTGTATCAAGAGGGCGGCATCACACAATGGCTCACCGGACCAGAGGCCCTGGGTGCTGCGCTTCTCCTGGGAGACCGAGTCCATTGGACCGGTTCCGTGGAGGCGCAGGCCATGGTGCTGCAAAGCACAGGCTGCCGGGTGGTCCCCCAGATGGAGGAGGGACGGCTGACAGGGCTGTCCATCCGCTGCCGCCTGGAGGGGGTTCTCACCGGTGGTTGGGAGAGCCGCCCGGGGGATGTGGCCAAACTGGAGGAAGAGACCGCCCGGGCCATGTACCAGGCGGTGGCGGTGCTCCAGCGGGCCGAGGCAGACGCGACGGATCTGCTGGGCCGGGCGGGGCTGTCGAATCCGTTCCGGTGGCAGGCGCTGTCCAGCCAGTGGCCTACGGCGTTTTCTACCCTGCCGGTGGAGGTCTCTGTCACCATCACTGTGACCGAGCGACAGTAGTAACCATAGAAGAAGGGGCGGCGTGCCGTCCTGCCCCGTTGGGGGAGGCCCCATCTTGAACGGGAAAAGAAGGAGGATAATGTATGACGGACAGAACAATCTCTCTGCGCCAACTGATGACGGTGCTCTTCCTGGCCCTGTTCCCGCTGGGCACGGAGCAGCTGCCAGGACGCCTGTCCGCAGTGGGCGCGGCGGCGTGGCTGTGTCCCATTCTGGCGGGGGGCATCGCTGTGGCTCTGGTGGCGCTGCTGGGGAGAAGCCCCGTCCTGGGGCAGGGAGATCTGGGGCAGCGGATTGCCCAGAGATGGGGACAGAGGACGGGACGGGTTCTGGCGGGCCTCTTTCTCCTTTGGGGTCTTTACCTGACCGCTGCCCACGCGGCCCGGATTGGCAGCCGCCTGTCCGATTCTCTCCGGGCCTCCCCCATCCTGATTACCGCCGTGGCGCTGCTTCTGGCCGGATGGATGGCCTCTGGGGGGCTGCCCGCCTTTGCCCGGGCCTGTGAGGTCTTTGCCCTGGCGGTGGGGTTTGGCTTTTTCCTGATCTTTCTGTTCGGCGTGTTCCGGCTGCAATGGGATGAGGTCCTCCTCTGGAACTGGCAGGAGCTGTCCCAGGTGCCCCAGGGGGTGTTCACCGCGGGAGGGACAGTGGCGGCCGGCGGCTATGTGCTCTTCCTGCTGGGCGATGTCCGGCCGGAAGAGAAGAGCCGAGGGACGGTCATGCGCCGTTTGGGAGGATTGTTCCTGCTTTTGGGGGCGGGAATGCTCCTGGTGCTGGGACGGCTGGGCGCGGACCTGGCGGCCCAGATCAACCGTCCTTTTTTCCAAATGGTCTCCGGACTGGGATTTGAGGGGGCGTTTCAGCGGCTGGAAGAATTGGCCTCCGCGCTGTGGGTTCTGGGGGATGCGGCGCTGCTTGGGCTCCTTCTTCTGTGCCTGCGGCGGCTTGCAGCGCAGCTGCTGGGCCGAAAAGAATCCAAGAAGCAGGGCTGGGGAATCACGGGGGTCGTCCTTCTGGGCAGTATACCCATTGCCTATTGGAATCAGATCATTGCCGGGAACCTGCTTCCCATGGGAAACCTGGCGGCGCTGGCTATTTCCGTTCTCTGTATGTGCCTGGTGAGAAAGCAATCGAAAAATCTGAAAAAAATTGAAAAAAGGGGTTGACATTCCAGGGAGGGAGTGGTATTCTATCAAAGCTGTCGCGAGACACGGGGCAAAAAGCCGGACAGAAAAGAGGAAAAAACTTCTTGACAGATGGTTGGAGTTGTGTTACAATATAACTCACCCCGCAGAAGCGGTGTGCACCTTGTAAATTAAACAACGTAAGTAAGAAACACG
>OGXX01001580.1_pt1 | contig 22701 bp, 16 predicted proteins | sample 1576301 | NCBI WGS metagenome assembly OGXX01 (sample SAMEA3541469, study PRJEB24748) | human gut metagenome | biome: human gut; feature: human-associated habitat; material: faeces | place: China | collected 2012
AGCGCTTGCGGCGTACTACATCGAAATCCTCCTCGGTCAGTGCGGCCTTCTGCTCTGCCATCTTGTCGAATGCACCCTCACGCAGGCGCTTCTCCAGACGGGTCTTATGCTTGCGGATCTGGCGCTCGATACTGCTGATGGCACCGTCTACGGAAGCATACATATCAGTCGTCGTTTCCTCGGCGCGGACAACCAGACCAACCTGACGCACCGTGATCTCGACCGTCTGCTTGCCGCGCAGCTCACTGAATGTAATCGTGGTATCCGAATCCTGCTGGAAGTAGCGATCCAGCTTCTCTACCTTACGCTCCTCCAGGCCCTCGGCCATGGCGCTGCACACTGCATCCAGGATCACCTCGATGCTCTTCGATGCGTCGTCGTTGGCGGGGATCACGAAGTCCACGTCGGTGGGATCGGAGTTGGTGTCAACCATGGCGAATACGGGAATACCGAGACGGTTTGCCTCAGCCACTGCGATGCGCTCCTTGAGCACGTCAACCACAAACAGAGCGGAGGGAAGACGGTTGAGGTCGGCGATTGAGCCGAGGGTCTTCTCAAGCTTTGCGCGCTGACGGGTGATCTGGAGTTTCTCGCGCTTGGAGAGGTTGTCGAATGTGCCGTCCTTCGACATCTTGTCGATGGTGGCCATTTTCTTTACAGCCTTGCGGATAGTGGGGAAGTTGGTGAGCATACCGCCGGGCCAGCGTTCGATTACGTAAGGCATGTTGACGGATGAAGCCATATCGGCTACTACCTGCTTGGCTTGTTTTTTGGTGGCTACAAAGAGCACTTTTTTGCCCGATTTGGCTATGTTCTTCAAGGCAGCGGCGGCCTCTTCGAGTTTGGCTGCTGTCTTGTAGAGGTCAATGATGTGGATACCGTTGCGCTCCATAAAGATGTACGGAGCCATGGCAGGATTCCATTTTCTTTTGAGATGGCCGAAGTGGCATCCTGCTTCGAGGAGCTGGTCAAATGTGGGTGTTGACATTTTGTTTTGTAAGGTTGTTTACGTTCTTTTTTAATTACAACTTGACGGTAGGGAACGTGTCCATCCGGGAAGTTTAGATACTAAACACAATATATCGCCGGACGAGCCGGACAAATATATAGCCCATAAAAGGGGGGGATCTCCATTAACGCTTGGAGAACTGGAAGCGTTTGCGGGCTTTGGGCTGACCGGGTTTCTTGCGTTCCACGGCGCGGGGGTCGCGGGTCATGAAGCCTTCGGCGCGGAGGGCGCTCTTGTCCTCGGGATTTACTTTCACCAGTGCACGGGCTATTGCAAGACGGAGGGCTTCAGCCTGTCCTTTGTAGCCACCGCCATCGAGATTCACGCGGATATCGTATTTCTCGGCTACATCAAGTGTGTTGAGGGGCTGTTTTACGATATACTGGAGTATCGACGAGGGGAAATAGACATCCAACGGACGCTTGTTGATGGTGATCGTGCCGTTGCCGTCTTTGAGGATCACGCGGGCCACGGCGGCTTTGCGGCGGCCTACTGCATTTACTGTTTCCATATCCTGTGATTATTTCATTTTGTTGATGTCGATAAACTTGGGGTTCTGAGCTTCGTGGGGATGCTCTGAGCCCAGATACACATGCATGTTGCCGAGTAGCTCACGGCCGAGGCGGTTTTTGGGAAGCATGCCCTTCATCACCTTTATGAAAAGGGGATTGATGCCGGCTTTGAGATGCTTGTTGTGGGCTTTTTTCATAAGGACTTCGGGAGTCGATACGCGCTGTCCGCCGGGATAGCCTGTGTAACGGAGATACTCACGGTCGGTCATTTTTTTACCGGTGAGGATAATCTGGTCAGCATTGATGATAATCACATTGTCGCCGCATTCTACATTGGGCGAGTAGCAGGGTTTGTTTTTGCCGCGGAGGATCTTTGCGACTTTGGAGCAGAGGCGGCCGAGGACTTGATCCTTGGCGTCTACGATTACCCACTCTCTGTTGCAGTCGGCAGCCTTGGGCGACGGTGTTCTTAAACTTAAAGTATCCACTTTTTAATTGTTTAAAAATTAGTTAATTAACTGAGCTTTTTGCACACATAGGCACTCGGCCAAAAGTGTCTGTGCGGCTCCGGCTCGATATAATTTTACATAATCGGGTGTGCAAAGGTAGTCATTTTCTTTGACTTAACAAAAACTTTTTCATCCAGCTCTTTTATGGGGCTGTCAGCTTGGGCGTGATACCGTAGACTTTAGAATGTAATGTCGCTATGGTGGCGGAGGGGGTGGGGATAGGGGCTGTGGACATAAGCATGAGCCTTACCGGAGGAAGACCGGGGGAATAAGGGGGCTGCATATACGGAATATCGTCGTGCAGCATAAATCCACATCGCTTATAAAAGCCTATGCGCCGTGAGGCCATTTCGCCCGTCTCCGGAGGCTCGACTTCAAGAAGCAATGGTTTCGGATCGTCATGTTTTAATGATTCAAGTATTTCAGCGCCTATGCCGTTGCCACGCATTGACGGGTCGACTGCAAAATGTTCGATGTACCGGAAGCCGTCAATCTCCCATATGGTGACGAACCCTGCGAAACTTTCGTCGGGCAGAGTGAGCGCGATTAGCCTGAACTGGCTGTCGGGGTCGGAGATTAGATTCATGGTGCTGGACCACGGGCGTTGTTCCTCAATGGGAAATGATTCGTAATACAAGGCCTTGACTTTGGCGGTGAGAGGATCGGACGGTGATATTATCCGGTGTGACGATATGTGTTGACTCATGTTTGCTTAGAGTTGATTTATTAGTAATTTTGCGGGGCTAAGTTACTATATTTATTAGATAATCTCGGAATGACAGGTGATAAAAATATGGAAAGTCCGCTGACTATTGCACAGGCTCAGAAAGCAGTGGACGCATGGATACGCTCTACAGGCGCCGGCTATTTCGGCGTGTTGACCAATATGGCCATGCTGGCAGAGGAGACCGGCGAGGTGGCGCGCTGCATATCGCGGATCTATGGGGATCAAGTGGCAAAAACCACCGACAGGCTCGACCTTGGCGACGAACTTGCCGATGTGATGTGGGTGGTGATGGCATTGGCCAATCAGTGCGGGGTGGATCTGGAGAAATGTTTCGCTTCCAATCTGAAAAAGAAGCTTGATCGTGATTCAGCCCGTTTTGCAGCAGGAAAGCGTCAGGATCCTGCCGAGGAGGCAAGTTCCTGATGGCTGCTGTGGTCTATCATACGTTTGGCATGTAGGAAATGGCGGCTGTAATAGCCGTGGTCGGGAAATTTCTGGATGGTGACTCCGCGTTTTGTGGAGGCATGGATGAATTTGAGCGTTCCCGCAGCCGAATCCACTTCCACCACCATGCCGACGTGTCCCACTGTGCGGCCTCCGCGCCGTCCGCTGAAAAACATCAGATCGCCCGGATTGGCCTCCGTGATTTTTATTTTCTGTCCGTTTACGGCCTGATGTCGGGAATTGCCTCCGATATTTAAGCCGAAATTTTTGTAAACGTAGCCGGTGAGTCCTGAGCAGTCGAATGCTTTCGGTCCTTTGGCTCCCCATCGGTATGGGCGTCCGAGAAATTTTTTGGCATAGTCAACGAGATTGCTTTTCAATTCGTCGCATGGATCGGTAAGTATTTCTTCGCCAAGTTCTGTTTCGCCCGGCTCATCTTCAAGGCCCACCATGGGCACGGAGTTGTCAAACACCGATGTGCAGAAGTCCTTGAATTGCGATGATGTGTTTACTGGCGCGGCATATGATGCTGACGTCATGACTAATGCTGCAGTAGCAGCCATTATGTGACAGATATTATTTCTCATAGCTCTGAATTATGGTTTTGTGTCAATTTGTTTTCAGAGGGTAAACGCGGCAGAAGTGTAAAAGATGGGTCAATAACTTGATTTAGCCCTTGTTAGGCTTTGTTTTACATGCTGAATAAATATTGTCCCATTGGCCGTTGGCGGCATACTGTCAAAATTTATGGTAAATTATTGGGGGTTGAGTGAAAGTTTTGTAAATTTGTGGCGCAGATAATTAACCCGCTAATTTCTAATCAGAATCAATATATCTAACAAATCTAACCATGGCAGAAAACAAAGAACGTTTGTTTGACCAGTTCCCTCCGGTTTCAACAGAGGAGTGGAAAGCAAAAGTGGAGGCTGACCTTAAAGGCGCTCCTTTTGATAAAAAACTGGTGTGGCGCACTAACGAGGGTTTCAATGTGCAGCCCATGTACCGCGCTGAAGATATCGCCGGACTGAAAACTACAGATACACTACCCGGTGAATATCCGTATGTAAGAGGTACACGCACCGATAACGACTGGCTCACACGTCAGGAAATAAATGTGGAAGATGTGGCCGAGGCCGCAGCCAAAGTCAAGGATCTTCTCACTAAGGGTGTCAATTCATTCGGCTTCAAGGTAAATGATGTTGAACCCGCTGTGATCGCCACTCTTCTTGAGGGTGTGGATCTTTCAAAGGTGGAAATCAATTTCAGCTGCTGTCCCCGCAAGGCTTTGGAACTGGCCAAGGCTCTCGTGGCATATATAAAGGAGAAAGGCGCTGTGGATAGCTTCCGTGGCTCCATTGACTTCAACCCGCTGAAACGTCCGCTGAAACATGGCCAGCCTTTCCCCGGCGATATTGTGGCTATGGCTTCCGAGCTTATGCGTGAGGTGGCTGATGTGCCCGCTCTGCGTGTGCTTGCAGTGGATTCTGTAATGTTCGGCAACAGCGGCGCATACATATATCAGGAACTCGGATATGCCCTTGCATGGGGCGCACAGTGGATGACTTCCATGACTGATGCCGGGTTCTGCGCCGATGAAGTGGCCCGTCGCATTAAATTCAATATGTGCATATCTTCCAACTATTTCATGGAGATAGCCAAGTTCCGCGCCGCCCGTATGCTTTGGGCGCAGATTGTGGAGATGTACAAACCTCAGTCGAAGGACAGCGCCAAGATGATGGCCCATGCATCCACATCGGAGTTCAACCAGACCATTTACGATGCGCATGTGAACCTGCTCCGCAGCCAGACAGAAGCTATGTCGGCAGCATTGGCCGGTGTGGATTCCATCACTGTCACTCCGTTTGACATGCCTTATAAGACTCCCGACGATTTCTCGGAGCGTATTGCCCGCAACCAGCAGTTCCTTCTTAAAGAGGAAAGCCATCTTGACAAGGTGGTGGATCCGGCCGGCGGTTCCTACTATGTGGAAACCCTCACTGTGGCTATTGCCCGCGAGGCATGGAAACTGTTCCTTGATGTCGAGGAAAAAGGCGGCTTCCTTGCTTGTGTGAATGACGGCACTGTGCAGAAGGCTGTAAACGAGGCCGGTGCAAAACGTCATGAGGATGTGGCCCGTCGTAAAGAGATACTTCTCGGCACTAACCAGTATCCCAATGTAAATGAAACTGCCGCCGGTAAGATCACCAAGGGCGCATGCTCATGCGGTTGCCACCACGGCGAAGGCGAAGAGCCTGCCGGCGAGGGTCTCGCTATGAAGCGTGCCGCAAGTGATTTCGAGGCCCTGCGTCTCGCCACTGAGGCTGCTTCGAACCGTCCGAAAGTGTTTATGCTCACTATCGGCAATCTGGCTATGCGTCTTGCCCGCGCCCAGTTCTCAGGCAACTTCTTCGGCTGCGCCGGCTATGAGATTATCGACAACCTCGGTTTTGATACCGTGGAGGCCGGTATCGAGGCCGCTATGGAGAAAAAGGCTGATGTAGTGGTGCTCTGTTCAAGCGATGACGAATATGCCGAACTCGCACCTGCGGCCTTCAAGGCTCTCGGCGGCCGTGCCGAATTTGTAGTGGCCGGTGCTCCGGCGTGCATGGAGGATCTCCGCAAGGAGGGCATAGAGAATTTCGTGCATGTGCGCTGCAATGTGCTTGACGTGCTGAAAGGCTTCAACGAACGCCTGCTTAAATAAAATACTTTTCACACCTCTCAAAATAGTCAATGAAATGAGACCTGATTTTAAAACCATAGATATTACCGCCGACGCTTTCAGCGCTCCCCGCGGCACTGTAAATGAGGGTGAAAAGTGGCTCACCCCCGAACTTATTCCCGTAAAGCCCATTTATACCAAGGACGATCTTGAAGGGCTGGAACACCTTAATTATGTTTCCGGACTTCCTCCGTTCCTCCGTGGCCCGTACAGCGCCATGTATCCTCTGCGTCCCTGGACCATACGCCAGTATGCCGGATTCTCCACTGCGGCAGAGAGTAACGCGTTCTACCGCCGCAACCTCGCTTCCGGTCAGAAAGGCCTTTCTGTGGCATTCGACTTAGCCACACACCGCGGTTACGATGCTGACCATGAACGTGTGGTAGGCGACGTAGGCAAGGCCGGTGTGTCCATCTGCTCGCTTGAGGACATGAAGGTGCTTTTCGACGGCATTCCTCTGAACAAGATGTCCGTGTCCATGACCATGAACGGTGCTGTGCTTCCCGTGCTTGCGTTCTATATCAACGCTGGTCTTGAACAGGGTGCTAAGCTTGAGGAAATGGCAGGTACCATCCAGAACGATATCCTTAAGGAATTCATGGTGCGTAACACATATATATATCCGCCGGAATTCTCCATGCGCATCATAGCCGACATATTTGAATATACCTCGCAGAACATGCCCAAGTTCAACTCCATATCCATCTCGGGCTACCACATGCAGGAAGCCGGCGCAACATGCGATATCGAGTTGGCCTACACGCTCTCCGACGGTCTTGAATATCTCCGTGCAGGTGTCAACGCCGGCATGGATATCGACTCGTTCGCTCCGCGTCTTTCGTTCTTCTGGGCCATAGGCATGAACTTCTTTATGGAGGTGGCCAAGATGAGGGCCGCACGTATGCTCTGGGCCAAGATCGTCAAGCAGTTCAATCCCAAGAACCCCAAATCGCTCGCGCTGCGCACCCACTGTCAGACCTCCGGCTGGTCACTCACCGAGCAGGATCCGTTCAACAATGTGGGCCGTACATGTATCGAGGCTATGGGTGCCGCACTCGGCCACACACAGAGTCTCCACACCAACGCGCTCGACGAGGCCATCGCCCTTCCCACCGACTTCTCAGCCCGTATCGCCCGTAACACACAGATCTACATCCAGGAGGAAACTATGGTTACCAAGCAGGTTGACCCCTGGGCCGGATCATATTATGTGGAAGCGCTTACCAATGAGATCGCCCACCGCGCATGGGAGCATATTCAGGAAATCGAAAAGCTCGGCGGCATGGCGAAAGCCATCGAGACCGGTCTTCCCAAGCTCAAGATCGAGGAAGCCGCAGCCCGCACACAGGCCCGCATCGACTCAGGCCGTCAGACAATCGTAGGTATCAATAAATACCGTCTTGACCATGAGGATCCCATCGATATCCTTGAGATCGACAACACCGAGGTGCGCAAAGAGCAGATCGAACGTCTTGACGACGTCAAGGCCCACCGTGACGAGGCTGCCGTGAAGAAAGCCCTTGAGGCAATCACCGAATGTGCCCGGACAGGCGAAGGCAACCTCCTTGACCTTGCCGTCAAAGCTGCCGGACTCCGTGCCACACTCGGCGAGATCTCCGACGCATGCGAGGCTGTTGCCGGACGTTATAAAGCAGTTATACGAACTATTTCAGGTGTTTATTCCAGCGAAACTAAGATGGATCCCGATTTCGAGAAAGCCCGCGCTATGTGCGAGGATTTTGCAAAACGCGAAGGCCGTCAGCCTCGTATCATGATAGCCAAGATGGGTCAGGACGGACACGACCGTGGCGCCAAGGTTGTGGCTACCGGTTATGCCGACTGCGGATTCGACGTGGATATGGGCCCGCTCTTCCAGACCCCCGCCGAAGCAGCCCGTCAGGCCGTGGAAAACGATGTTCACATTCTTGGTGTCTCATCCCTTGCCGCAGGCCACAAGACCCTCATACCGCAGGTTATCGAGGAACTTAAGAAATTAGGCCGTGAGGACATCATGGTCACTGCCGGAGGCGTTATCCCCGCGCAGGACTACGACTTCCTCTATAAAGCTGGTGTGGCAGCTATCTTCGGTCCCGGCACACGTATTCCGGTGTCTGCGATAAAGATGCTTGAATTGCTCAACGAAGCATCCGAGGAATAATCTCTCGGACTTCATATCATAAAAACCGCGCCGCCATTAGGATTCCAACCCTTTGGCGGCGCGGCATTTATGGTTATTCCTATATGATTTTCGAAAAAAGATGCGGCAGAAATTTGCATAATTCAGAAAACCTCCATATCTTTGCAACGCAAAAGAGAGCTGAGTGCAGCTCGTAGCAAGGCGATTTAGTGTAGTGGCCTAGCACGCCACCCTCTCACGGTGGAGACCCGGGTTCGATTCCCGGATTCGCTACACGCCCAAAACCCCTTTGATCATCCCAATCAGAGGGGCTTTTACATTTCCGCTATACAAACCGACCTGATGATGGCATAGTCGGAAATTTCTAAGGCTGCCAGCAGCCTTATATTGAATAAATTATACCCTAAAGGCTCTTCTAAAAAAGCTAAATCCTTATCTTATGGTGATTTCAAAAATTCTGATAAAATATTTATTGTACACGGAAGAGATAATGGAATAAAAGAAACCGTAGCTCGTTTTATTGAAAAATTAGAGCTGCAACCAATTATACTTCACGAACAACCGAATGGTGGTAAAACTATTATTGAAAAATTTGAAGAATATTCAGATGTTGGATTTGCAATAATTCTAATGACTCCTGACGATAAGGGGTGTCTTGATGGAGAAGATTGTACAATAAAATGTAGGGCACGTCAAAATGTAATATTTGAGCATGGATATTTTATTGGTAAGTTGGGTCGTAAAAGAGTTGTGGCATTGGTAAAGGGAGATTTAGAATTGCCCTCAGATATTAGTGGAGTGCTTTATCTAATGGTGAACAATAGTGATAATTGGAAGTTTGTTTTGGCTAAAGAAATTAAGAGTGCGGGATATAGTATTGACCTGAATAAGGTGCTGTAATAAAACAAAAAATAACTTTTTGCAGGATATGTCAAAATAAAGGCCATGACTTATGCCACGGCCTTATGTTTGGTGATTTTTAGAATTATTCGGGGAATATTTCGGGATGTCGTTCTAAATACAGATCACGCAAGGATAAGGACAATACGAACAGAACATCGTCCAATGTGATCTCAAATTTTTGGGTCTCTCCATCTTTGACCTTCAACTCGATTGCCGGACTGTTGTAGATTTGATTTTTGATGTCGTTGAATCGGTCGTCCAATGAAGCCACCCGTAGCGCGGCAAAGCTGTAGATTTCTACATCCAAAGCGGTTTTAGGATTAAATTTTGCAACTTCATCCAATAACCATTGACTGTTGGAGGATATAAATGCCTTGCATCCGAATATGCGTTCTACAATACGGCCATTGTCATTCAACATCTTCGGGCTGTTTTTCTGCGACAGCACGGGCATGTCATCGCTTAGTATGTTTTCTTTTCTTGAGGAGGTCACTTGAGGAAGTAACTTGACCAACAGATCAAGTTTTCCTTCAAGACTTCCCAAGTGCTTTTCTGTGTTTGCGATATGTTCACTATGGTGGCTGATGTGTGAGGCATGGTCTTTGCATGGCAGATCCTTTATGCCGTCAACTTTATCGCGCATTCCTTTTATGGACGTTGCTATCCTCCATATAAGCATGCCCACACCTACGGCTATTATTGCTGCCGCAGCTATGTAGTTGCCGAGAAAAGTTTCTAAAGCTTTTGAAAAATCCATAATGTCATCCGTGTGTCAGATTATATATTGCTCACCTGTTACCAATCTTTTATCTTAGAACGTATTTTACATATGGAAACACACGAAAGGGCCGTTAATAATTGTCAATCCTTGATAGTGTTGCAAATATACAACAAAAAATCGGGTTTTCAATCAGCAAAGATGCGTTTTCACGAATTTATGTGCATTCGGCTGAGGCGGGCAGTGAAATCGCGTTGCTGCTTGTACCAGTTTATTCCGGACTCTACTATTTCGGCCAGCTTTTGGGGATCTGTCTTGCCATTTACGGTTGAGCAGATCAGGCCTATGCAGTGATTCTCGTCCTGTCCCTTACTGTTGGTGTAGATGAACTGACGCCTGAAAATCTCGCGTTCCTCCTCGGTGGGATCTATATATTTGAATGTGGCGTGCATAAACTCCAATATGGTATGAGTGGGAGTGTGCATCAGCGTTGTGCGCCCTGCCATATCAGGTTTACCCGTATCGGTGGCGCCAATTTTCAACCAAACCCATTCGGGCAGCCTCAGTACATTAAGCTCTTCAAAATCCATAATAGTTTGTTTTTTTATGCCAAAGATAGTATGTGGCCTGAGAAAGAATTTAGCCTTGTGAAGTGAAAAAATATAAACATAGTGTGGTAAAATTAATTTGCAAGAATTATTAAGGTGTGTTATCTTTGTAAGGCACATTGATGTGTGCGGACATATTTAAATAAAAAGCGTTTCGTGCTTTATCCTTTAAAGGAAATCGCCAATTTCAAAACTACGAAGGACAGAAGCAGTCAACGGACGCTCATGCTTGTCTTGTATATCCACTCCCCGACAGGGGGTATCGATATCCGGTATGGCGTGGGAGTGGACTGTTTATTTCGTAGTTAGGCGTTTGGCGATGCCTCCTTTAAGATAGACAGGAACATCATTCCACGCTTTTTTGTATCCAAATTAAAAGTCGAATCGGGAATGGAGGAGACACTATATTCTGTATGGAAATGAATCGATTTAAGGCCATTAGTTTGTTGAGCTTTTGGTTCATCGTTTTTTTCAATCAATATTTCACTGTTTCAGCGGCTGAATATTCTTGGCCGGAGGATATTCCTACCCTAGATATTTATTTTGAGCAGGGAGATCGGTTTTTTATCGAGGGTTACATCAATTGGGGAAAAGAAACAAATTCCATTATGGAAAAATATGAAACGGGAGTGATCATATCTGACCCGTCAGGCTTTGAAACCGACCGTGAAGTGAAAGGTAAACTAAGTGATGGCCGGTGTCGTGTCTATGCCGAAGACCTCTTCCCTTCAACCATATATAAATTTACGCCATACATTATTATAGATGGAACAAAGTATGTTTCCAATTACAGCGCTACGCGAGATACTGGGCCATTAATGAGAGATCAGAATTCTCAGTGGAATGATTATTATCATACTCATACAACTATAACTGTACAGCAGGTGAAAGGGAATAAACATTTGCAAATTTGGGAAGGTAATGAATTTGTTGATGTTCCGGAAAGCGGTTACAAAATAGAAAATCTGGATCCACGTCCTTGGTTTGCAGGTTATTTTGGCGAACAGGATGGAATTAAGCGGAGATTTAGACTTTTCATAGGAGATAAATCAAAAATATATGATGAAATCCTTTATACAAAGATGATTAAGTTGGAACTGAAATGTGCCGAATCACCTACGGGATTCCTGCTGACATCCGGTTATACGCCTGTCGATGTCGAGATAACAGGTTTGAAACTTCAGTCGGATCTTTTTGGAGAGCGAGTTGTATACGGTAAAATCAGTGACAGTTATTGGTGCGGTGGCCTTACACCCGGTAAATCATATACGTTCCGGCTCTATGCCATTGTAAAATCAAAAGTTAATGGACAAGAATATCTGTACCCGCTGCGAAAATATATATCGGTTGGAAACTATACCCAGGATATATCTTTCAAGACTTCGTCGATAACATTTGGTGAAGCAGATACCAAAGGCGTGTCATCCTCATCGTCTATAATAACGGCTGCTACAAATATTGACGAGAGAGAGTCGGGAATAGGATTCCAATGGAAAAAATATGATGCGCCGTCATCCTTGAAACCATCCGAAGGAGCAGCCGCCATTCGTGACGGTAAGATTGAAGGTAAGCTTAAAAACCTTCAGGCTCAGTTTTACTATAATGTAAGACCGTTCTATAAAGATCAATACGGAAACTATTACTTTGGAGAATGGATTACTTTCGATCCGAGTGATTTCAGTTATATGGAAGCTATCATACATACTTACGCACCACAGGATATTACATCTGATAAGGCCACATTGACCGGATATGTGTTGGAAGGAAGTGATGATATAATAGAGCAGGGATTTGAATATGGCCCATCCGACGGGACAAGAACAGTACGGCGTGTTCAATCTCCGCTTAAATCAGATAGAATAGTTGCTACAGGGCAAATTATGTCCGCTTCATTGAATGATCTTCAGCCTAATACGGTATATGTTGTAAGAGCCTATGCAATTACCGCCGAGGGAGAATTTTTTGGAGAAGAACAATCGTTTAAAACTGACACCCCGGCAGAAATATCTGTGATAGACGGCAATGGGAATAATCCTGTGATTGTAGGTTATTATTCATTGACCGGTCAGAAACTTCAATATCCGCAAAAAGGTGTTAATATCGTGGTTTATAGCAATGGCATCAGAAAGAAGATAATATTTAAATGATATATAGCTAATTTTTAGGAGATTATATAGAGATAGGACGGACAGAGGCCTCAAGCCTCTGTCCGTCCTGTTGTGTGGGAGGGCTGTCAGGCGAGGGCGGCGATCTGAGGGGGGGTGAGATTGTTGGCTTTGAGGATATCGGCCACTTTGAAGCGGTCGATGAATTCCTTTTTAAGGCCGAGGCAGGTGACTTTTACGGGCGATGTGCCGAGATATGCGGCTACCTTTTGTCCGAAGCCGCCGTCGATGATCCCATCCTCTATGGTTATCACGTGGCGGTAGGCGCGCAGCGAGTCGAGGCATTCTCCATCAACACCCGAAAGTATACGGGGATTTATGACTGTGGGGTTAATGCCCGAAGCGTTCATTAGTTCAGCGGCTTCCAAGGCGGTGTGTAGGAATGGCCCGGCTGCGATGATGGCCACGCCGGAGCCGTCACGGATTACGTCGTAACGGGTGAAGTCAGTGTTAACTGGACGGTCAGTGTGGCGTACCGGGCCTCCCGGAGTGCGGATTACTACCGGTGTGGAGGTTTGTTTCACTGCCCAGTCGATCATGGCGACGTATTCCTCGGCCGTGGCGGGAGCGAGCATGAGTATGCCCGGAATGTTGGATACCATGGCTATGTCGAAGAATCCGAGGTGCGTTACATCGTTCATGCCGAACATGCCGGTGAAAAACTCCACGAACACTGCCGGCATACGGTTGATGGCCACCTCCTGCGACAGTTGGTCGTAGGCGCGCTGGAGGAATGTGGCCACTACTCCCATCACCGGACGGCAACCGGCTTTGGCAAGTCCGGCCGACATGGCCACGGCGTCCTGTTCGGCTATGCCGACATCAATAAACCGGTTCTTGGCTGCGGCCCGGCGTTCGGGTGTAAAACCGATGGAACCCGGAGTGCCGGCGTTGACCACCACTACACGCTTGTCATCGTGCATAAGTTCAAGCATCCGGTCGGCGAATATGTCATCGTAACATTCGGCCGAGTCGGGTTGCAAGGGAGCGCCGCTTTTCAATTCGAACGGCCCGTGATAATGGAATTCCTCTTTGTGGGCTTCGGCCACCGGCAGGCCCATACCTTTCATGGTGTTGATGTGCACCACTACGGGGCCATCCGTGCCCTTTACTTCACGGAACGCGCGGATGAGCGACCGCATGTCGTTGCCTTCAGCCACATAGATATATTCATAGCCGAGAGCCCGGAATATGTTGTAGGGCGCCTGTCCGTTGGTTGCACGCAGCTCCGCGAGGTGCGGGTAGAGGGCGCCGTGGTTCTCGGCTATCGACATCTGGTTGTCGTTGAGGATCACTATGAAATTGGAGTGTAGGGTAGGGGCGAAGTTAAGGGCCTCAAGGGCTTCTCCGCCGCCCAATGACGCATCGCCTATGAACGCTATCACATTTTCTTTGCCACCTGTGAGATCGCGGGCTTTGGCAAGTCCTGTGGCGAGGGCTATGGACGAAGAGGTATGACCCATCTCAAAAAGGTCGTATGGGCTTTCGGCGGGGCATGTGTAACCGGTGACATCGTTGTAATGGGCCGGATCGGTGAATGCCTCCATACGTCCGGTTATCATCTTGTGTACATACGATTGATGTGATACGTCAAACACGATTTTGTCCTCCGGCGCGTCAAACACATAGTGGAGCGCTACCGTGGCTTCCACCACTCCGAGGTTGGGAGCCACATGGCCTCCCCGGACCGAAAGTTTTTTCAACAATGCCGCGCGGAGCTCTTGCGCCACGACATACAGCTCGTCAGGATCTAACTTTTTCAGATCCGAGGGCGATTTCAGAGTTTTGAGGTCGTAAGTCATAGTTGTCAATTTTTAGTTACTGACAAAATTATCTCTTTTCAATTCATTTCCGATAGTTCAGAATGTTAAAGTAGGTTTTATGGAGTGGGGAATGTTGAGTGGCGCCAGATGTGAAACCGTTGCTGAGACTGAACAATGTAATTCATATGAATGTTCTGTATGACAGAATCATTTTAACTGTTATTATATGGACAATAAAAGACTTACCGCAGAGAACGGCAGGCCTGTTGCCGATAATCAGAACATTCAAACAGCCGGAGTGCGAGGTCCGGTATTGATGCAGGATCCATGGTATATGGAAAAACTTGCGCATTTTGACCGCGAAGTCATTCCCGAGAGGCGTATGCATGCCAAAGGATCCGGTGCATTCGGCACTTTTACTGTGACAAATGATATCACCGAGTTTACCCGTGCTTCCATATTTTCCGAAGTCGGAAAAAGGACGGAATGTCTCGTTAGGTTCTCCACTGTGGCCGGAGAGCGTGGAGCCGCCGATGCCGAGCGTGATATACGCGGGTTTGCCATGAAGTTTTACACCGATGAAGGTAATTGGGATCTTGTAGGCAACAACACTCCGGTGTTTTTTCTGCGTGATCCGCTTAAATTTCCGGATCTCAACCATGCCATAAAACGTGATCCGCGCACAGGTATGCGCAGCCCTACAAGCAACTGGGATTTCTGGACATTACTTCCGGAAGCACTCCATCAGGTCACCATAACGATGTCGCCGAGAGGTATTCCCGCGTCATTCCGTAATATGCACGGCTTCGGAAGTCATACTTACAGTTTCTATAATAAAGATAACAAACGTATATGGGTGAAATTCCATCTGCGCACTCTTCAGGGTATTAAAAACCTTACCGACGAGGAGGCTGAGAAAGTGATAGCGAAGGACCGCGAATCGAATCAGCGCGACCTTTTCGAGGCCATAGAGCGGGGTGACTATCCACGCTGGCTTATGCAGGTGCAGCTTATGACCCAGGAGGAGGCCCGTAAGTATCATATCAATCCGTTTGACCTTACCAAAGTGTGGTATCACAAGGATTTCCCTCTTCGTGATGTAGGCATTCTGGAGCTCAACCGCAATCCTGAGAATTTCTTTGCCGAGATTGAACAGGTTGCCTTCAACCCGATGAATATAGTGGAGGGGATAGGATTCTCTCCTGATAAAATGCTTCAGGGACGCCTGTTCTCCTATGGCGACGCGCAGCGTTACCGGCTTGGTGTCAACAACAATCTCATACCCGTGAACCAGCCTAAATGTCCGTTCCATTCCTATCATCGTGACGGGAAAATGCGCACCGACAACAATTGTGGCCGGACATTGTCATATGAGCCTAACAGTTTCGGAGAATGGAAAGACTCGCCCGGGATTAAAGAGCCCCCGCTTGAGCTGAATGGAGCCGCATATAACTATGATGAGCGTGAGTATGACGACGATTATTACACTCAACCCGGCAAGCTATGGCGTCTTATGCCGGCTGAAGATCAGAAGCTGACATGCGAGAATACGGCCCGCGCCATGGACGGTGTGCCCCTGTTCATAAAGCAGCGCCATGTCAGGGCGTGCCATAATGCTGATCCGGGCTATGGCTCCAAACTTGCCGAGGCCCTCGGCATAAGTCTTGAAGAAGCATTAGTGGCCGAAGACCCCGCTCATCCCGAATGGGACAAGCGGAACCTCCCTCCTAAGAAATAACCACCGGCATATACATGGCCATAGTGGCAAATTCCGGACAGGGATTTGCCACTATGTTTGATTCTGCCCTTTCCGATATGATTTTATTCTTTGCTTAAAGTTCTTGCGCAGGCATTCCTTGTACACCCATGGCTCGATGCCATGATAGTCTCCTACATTAAGGATGTCAAGTATGTTGGGGAGATAGCTGCCATCGAATCCTGTGAGCACTAATACTTTGTGTGTTGGATCAACAGTGACTGTGATGGTGTCGTCCAGAATAGCCGGGGTGTCGTCCGTGCGCCAGTTCACAGGATTTATGCACATAACGTTCGGTGCGGCAACAATGGGTTTTACGTATTCCACCGATGATACTGAATTATAGCATATCGTAACTCCGGTGTCGAGCGAATCCTTGGCCGCTATTATCCATGGTGCTATGGCAACATCGTCGGGCGTCACTTTGTAACCGAGTACGTATGCTGCGATCATTCGTTTCCGTATGTTTTCGGGCATAGTCTTCAATAGTTCCACCACTGATTTGCCTCCTTGGCTGAATCCGGCAATAATGAATGGACGTCCGTTGTTGAAATTTTCAATGAAATGGTTGAAAGCGTTTTGTATGTCGGTTAAAGAGACGTCATTATATCTTCGTGTTATGGTATCCTCGTTCAATGTGGCCCAAGAGTCAAGGGTGATATGGCGGTAGTAGGGCGAATAGAAATTATTGCCGTCGGCCATATATTCCGCCACTCCACCCATTTCTATAGCCATATCGTCAAGATGTTTCTGATTATATACATCGGCATAATGGCAAATTTTCCCATCTTGTGTGGTCCAGTCAAATTCCCAGGTAGAAGGGATATAGAACACATCAGCTTCATTGCCGGCTATATCATTAAGTTGGGTATACCACATCTTTTCGTCTGAATAGTCAGGTGCATCCGGCACATATTGTTCCTTATTATCAGTTATATTGTTGGTGCCACAACCCCATAGCCAAACCAGCGCCGCAAATGTAAATATAAAATTCGGTTTCATACCACAAAGTTAATAATTGAAGGGATAAGATTTTCAAAAAATTTATTCAATTATAACGCTGTATTGGATAAAATAGGTGATATTTTGTTCAATACAATATCTGTATTGGCGATAGGTAGATATAAGAACGAGGTTGGATCTAAAGATCAAACCTCGTTGCTTTGTGATCCGCCTGGGGAAACTTTGCGGATTTTATATCCTGATTATCAAATATTTATCTTGACTGATTTTTTGCAAGTCCAATGTTCGGGTCGTGTATCGCTTTCTGCGATGTTCCGCAGCTTGCGCTGCCGTTACCAAGTCAATCAGACTGTTGCCGATAGGATTTCTCTTGTTTTATCAGTGCAAAATTAGTATTTTTATTTGAAACTCACTCTAAATATTGGTTAATCAATCATAAATCATGATTGATTAGTTTTATCGCATTTTTAACAGAAAGAGGATTGGAGTGTCTTTGTAATCGTCCTTGTTGAATAGATTCAATTTGATAATTAATCCAGAGATAATCTGAAGATTCAGAAACTAAATTGCGCAACGAATCTATTACGATATCAGTATTCTCATCTTTAATTAACGCTATATATTTAATAGCTCTAATACATTGGGAAGGCCATTGATTAAACTGTGCCTTAAAATCATGTGATATCTTAAGTATTTCAATTAATATGGGAAGATCTTCTATCGAAGAATAATGAAGACTTGGAGCATCACATAGGTCTCCGAGAAATGTTGGATTTGATTTACATATATTTAGCAAATCAATTAACGAATCGTTGTCACCAATAGATAGAAGATAAAATAAAGCCAGACGGCTATTGTCATCAGAATCTTGTGTTCTTATATTTTTCATGCAAGAGATAATTTCATCTTGCATATCTTCGGATTCTCTAATATATCTTATAGCGTATAATTGCAAACTCGGAGGGAAAGTATTATAATATTGCTTTATTATATGATTGCCTTTTTCACCGATACTATTAATACTATCCACAATGATATGTGAATAATAGAATCTGGGATCACAAGCAATATTTATCACCTGCGGCATACACCTGAACAATCGTTCTTTTATCACATATGAAGTTAATTGCAATAAATGCAGCTGATTGTTTTCGTACTTGAATACCTCTAACAATGATTGTATGGCCCTATCAAGCTGTTCTTTAGTTAAATGCCTTATGGCGTAGGAGAAGAAATTATTAGGACTATCGCATTGCGAGATATTATCAGGCGTTAATGCCGCATATTTCAGATTCTCAATAATAACGTGTTCGGGAAGTCTGATATCATACCGAATCGCAATTATTAAACATGCAATAATTACGGATTCTGTCGCGGTCTCTATTAAGTCATTAATTGCAACTTCAAGTTCTTTTTTTTGCTGATCAGATAATGTGATTGATAAATTGTGATTTCCGATAATCTCAATGCGAAAATCATCATAGTAATGCTTATCCTCCGCTTTTGCTATCAGTGCAATTGAAGAATAATTTGACTTTAACTCATTCTCAACTGTCTGACAAAACCAATAGATATAAGTATTAGTAGGTATATCCTTATGTTCTAAATCACTTAAATATTTACATATCGGTGTTTCACCGGAATCCTTTAGCAATTCCTTTATTGTGGATATAAATAAATCATGATCGATTAATACCTGTCTGCTGTCTTCTTCATGCTTATCCCAGTCAATTGCTTGGTTAATACGAAATTGTTTAAAGTTAGAGTCTAACCAAAAATCAACACGGCTATCAATTTCGGGATCCAGACCGGATTTTATCCAATCCAATATAAACATATTATCAATGGAACAGTCCATTTCGGACGCTATTCTATCTACATCGTCTGGTGATATGTACAATGAAATTATTGCACGATGTTCGCGCAACTTTAGCCCGGCATTTTCTTCTTTCAAGCAAACACTCATTTTTTGAATAGTTGTGGCCAGCTTATCATGAGCGTCATTGTACTTTGTAACGAATGTCCTTATTGTGCAAAAAACTTTTTGCAATAACGCACCAGAAAAGACTCGTTTGATCAGTATTTTTTCCCAAGTTGATTCAATGAGTTCCAGTAATTCAGCATTTACATCTACCTCCATAGACCGCTCAATCACTGTTAGCAGATTGATGAAAGAGTTATATGCCTTTTCCTCGCTTGAAGTATGTCCCCTCTCTGCTATCCATTTCTCGGCCATGCAATTCATTGCAAGAGATAGATTGTGTGCCTTTTTGATTTTTGAGAATACAAGATCAACAAGTTCCTCATCAATCGGACGCCTTACATTATTCGTGTCTTTATGTCTTTTATTATCTCCAATATTCTCTGTTATGAAATTTATATATCCATCCACATCATCAAGTCCGGATATAAGAGAAACAATTTCCTTTAGTAGTATTTGATTCGATGAATGGTAAATGCCGATAAGGTAATCTACCGTTTTTGAATTATGAAAAACCTTGTTTCCTAAGGGAACATATATGAACCATTTTTCTTCATCAGCATATACATTCTTCCTTATGTGTTCTAAAGTAATCTTAATTAGTTTATCCTCTATTCCGTAAGCTTGTATTATATCTGAACTTAGCGCCGCAACTGTTGAAAACAAAAGATAACCATAACTATCTTTGATTTCCACGCTCTCATATTCAGAAATAATTAATTCTAAAGATTCTCGATATATACAATGATTGGCTAATCTTCTATGAAAATTAGAGTTATAATCATTAGGACCTGATATGCCCAGGCGTTTATATTTTATCAACAAATCTTTAAACGTAGAAATAACAACGGTTCTCGGCAGACTATGCGGGTCTAAACTGATAATACTGATTTTATCATGTTTTGACAACCATTCAACTAATTGTTTATAGGTATCGCCTTTCTTATCTAAACTTGCCATTAGTAGTTCAAACACATCAAGCCATGCAGGATTTACACATGAATACTCAGCATCACGCAGTTCTGCTAACTTCAGTATTTCATCTGCTGTTTTATTTAACAGCATACGAACTACGAAATAATTAAGGAATATGTTTTTTGTGAAGCTATACTTTTTATCTTCAGATCTTTTGAATATCGCAAATCTTAGACAATGGGATATTTTATCCTTATCATATCTGAAACTGTCAATTAGTTCGGTTTCTGTGAGTTCTTTCCGTTCTGAAAGTTGTAGAACAAATGCTATTTTACTTAGCATAGAATCTCCATATGTTTCAGAAGACATATCGCCGGCAGGGAATATGGAATCATCTGTTTCATAGCTTTTGGATATAATAGTTTTGATTATATCCATTCTATCTGAGGGCAAACTGTCATTAGTTCTGTAAATCGAAATAAGTGAATTGAGATAAAACGGTTCAAAAGCCAACTCCCATAAATTCCTTGAAATCAATTCATCACTGAATGAACCAAAATCAATGGCATTATTCTTGATGACATTTTTAATTGTATCTAATGTAAGACTCTCTAAATTTAGTCTTTGGAAACTTGCCAACATACCACTGTTTATATAGTTTCTGCGGCAAGTTATAACAATTCTCAATTCCGAATTCTCCTTAGATAAATCTTCAACTATTCTATGTAGCCTATTTCGCTTATCTTCGCGCGGTTCATCAAAACCATCAACAATTAAAACCATTTTGCGCAAAGGTGCATAAAATGGCAGCAATATCGCATCATTATTGAAGTCACGAGCTTTGATTAAAATAGGATAGTTTGTGTCATCAGATTGTAGTTTATGAAATAAATTTATTGCCTCATGGGATTTGCCCACTTGTGCCGCACTTACTAATAGCCATAGTTTTTTATTCTCAAACCCCGATACTTTTCCTGAGACAAAATTATATAGTGTATCTGAGGGATACTGTTCTTTTTGAAAGTATGCTTGATACTCATTTTCGGCAGGAATTGAAACTATTCGTGGATAATATTCTTCAAGATTAGCTATTGACTGGGTTGAAGATGTTTCTATTAATTGATCTATCGGAGATTCTCCGACCCAATCCTTGAGTATATTATATATTTTGCTGGATAAGGAGGGACGTGAACTAATTAATTTTATAATACTTGAAAAGTCATAATAATCTTGTGAAAATGAAAACGTAGTCTTTCCACATGGTAAATATTGTGTCCTTTTTTTATTTGATTTCTCAGTTAATGCAAAATATATGAGGTGATAACCATCAAGGCCTTCAAGTTTTGCGACACAATTAACTGTATTTTTAATTTTGGTCAGATCTGTCCTACTACTTACCTGAACACAAATTTTGTTTGATTCATCAATTAAATCAATCCCTTCTACATTGGTTTTTCCAACTTTATGGTTTAAGTTCTCTAACTGATATCCAAATGTTTCATTCAACAATAACAATACTAAATCTTCCAAGAAAAGATTCGTATCATAATGCCCAACACTGTTATTGAGTTTAACGTATGAACATACCTCAGACAAGATTTGCTTAACATGAGCGGTTAGCTCAATATGGGAAAGTTTCATTGGGTAATTCGATTTAATTGTTTACTTGCCATTGGCCGCCTTTGTCGGGGCCGATGCGGTGGAGGATGCCTTCGGCTTTTAGGTTGGCAAGGTGGCGCTGGATGCCTTTGGCGGAGATGCCTATTTCGGCAGCGAGTGCGGTCGCGCTCAATTTGGGATTTTGGCGTAACATGTCTATGATTTTGTCGCGGGTTTTCTTGGGCTTTGTAGGGGTGGCGCCCTTTTCTATTATAGGTTCGCTTTTTCCGATGGATTCGGTATATATCGCTATATCACGCGACAGGTGTGCAATCATTGTTTCGGTCATGGAGTTGCGGAAGATTGATAAATCCCCTTCTTCGCGTGTCGCGACCAATGCCTTGATGTATTCCTCCTTGTCATCGCTGAATATTCGTGAGGGTATCAGTCCATATTCAAATTGCAGCCAGTTCATCAACAAACGCGCCATGCGTCCGTTGCCATCGGCCCACGGATGAATTGTCACCAGATTATAGTGCGCGTCAAAACTCAGGTCATAAAGCTGCTGCATAGTCATTGACGATGCGTTTCGCCGGACGGCATTCAAAGCGTCGCAAAACTCTTTCAATTTCTGCGGCACCTTGTTGAAAGCCATATAAGATTTACCACCGACGCCGGCAGTTACATTCAACAGGCGCAAGTCACCGTTTGCCGACGAGAAATCGCCCAATGCTGTATGATATTCAGCACCGGTATTCTTCATTGTCAAGGCCGACAGTTCTTTGAGCCGGTTAACCGTAATATCGGTGTGGCTTCGGGCATATACCAACACGCGCTCGTATGCGGCTTTGAGGTCAAGATTCATGTTTTGTTCAACAATGCTTTTGCCCTTAATGGCAATGCCGTTGTCAAACATAATCTGATTTTCAAGCTCCGTAATGGTCGAGCCTTCAATCGCCGTCGAATGGGTTATGATGGAATACAGATAAAACTTGTCATAGTCCAGCTGTTGGTCTATGCCAAGTTCTCGGTATCTACCTACTAATTCCTCTAATTTAGTTTTCATACCACAAAATTAGTGTTTTGTTCCAACATTTCAATATTTTCATCCTACATTTCTTCGTGGTATGAAAGAATTTGTTAATTTTGCGTTATATTATCAACCATTGGAAAAGGCGCGTGCGTTTGACCCCTTCGGGCACGCGGGACTGACCTCTTTGGGCGAAATAAGAATGACCCTTGCGGGCGAAATAAGAATGACCCCTGTCGA
>OGXX01001584.1_pt1 | contig 22652 bp, 14 predicted proteins | sample 1576301 | NCBI WGS metagenome assembly OGXX01 (sample SAMEA3541469, study PRJEB24748) | human gut metagenome | biome: human gut; feature: human-associated habitat; material: faeces | place: China | collected 2012
GCTGGTCGAGGGTCTCGAGCCAAATTACCGTGACGACTCCCTGCAGGCCGTACACACGGCGCGCAACTACTGGTTTGTTTCCTGATAAAATTACCGCCCGCGCATCCGCTTCGACAAACGGCGCGCGGGCAGTGCTTTATACTAAACGCACACGGGTTCCGTGTGCGTTATTTTTTTTGCTGGAGGCGAACCATACCAATGAATCTGACGAGCTATGTGCAGGACAGGCAGCTGACGATCGCTCTGCGGGGCGAGATCGACCACCATGCCGCCCGGGAAATCATGCAGGCGCTGTCAGCCAAGATCGATCTCTACCTTCCCCTTCGCTGCATTCTGGACTTCCGCGATGTGACATTCATGGATTCCAGCGGGATCGCCGTGGTCATCCATACACTGCGCCGCATGAACACGCTGCAGGGCCGCCTGCTGCTGCAGAACATCCCGCCCCAGCCCTATAAGGTGCTGCGCGCGGCGGGCATCGAAAAAATCACGGAGATCAGGGAGGAATGCAACCGATGAAGAGCGAAAACTACATGAATCTGGAATTTCCCAGCCGCTCGGCCAATGAGGCCTTTGCGCGCTCTGCCATTGCCTGCTTTGCCGCGCAGCTCGACCCGACGCTCGACGAGCTCGGCGACATCAAGACGGCCGTGTCCGAGGCCGTGACCAACTGCATCGTCCACGCCTACCCCGAGACGATCGGGCCGGTCATCCTGCGGGCACGGCTGCTGCCGGACAATGTGCTGGACATTATGGTCAAGGACCGCGGCTGCGGCATTGCGGACCTTGAGCAGGCCTGCCGTCCCATGTTCACGACCGGTGGAGAGGAGCGCTCCGGCATGGGCATTACCATCATGGAAAGCTTTATGACCGAGTTCCGCATCAGCTCCGTGCCCGGCAAGGGTACGACCGTCCATATGAAGCGCCGGATTGTACGCCGGGGTGGAAAAAAATGAATCAGGAGGAGCTGCTCATCCGCGCCCGCGACGGAGACCGCGAGGCGGGAGAGGCGCTGATTCAGGCGAATTCCGGCCTCGTTTGGTCCGTCGCGCGGCGATTTTTCGGGCGCGGCGTCGACCCGGACGACCTGTATCAGCTCGGCTGCCTCGGCTTTCTCAAGGCCGTGGCCGGGTTCGACCTGAGCTACGGCACGCAGTTTTCCACCTATGCCGTGCCGAAGATCGCGGGCGAGATCCGCCGCTTTCTGCGGGACGACGGCACCATCAAGGTCAGCCGCAGCCTGAAGGAACGCGCCGCCCTCATCCGCACCGCGCGTCAGCGGCTGACCGGCACGCTCGGCCGCGAGCCAACGCTGGCAGAGCTGAGCGAGGCCACGGCCCTGCAGCCGGAGGACATCGCCGTAGCCGAGACAGCCACCTGCGCGACGGAGTCCCTGCAGCGGCGCTCCGGCGAGGACGGCTTTGCGCTGGAGGACGTCCTGACCGAGGGAGAAATGGAGGAGAAAATATTGGAACGCATTGCGCTGCGCGAGGCGATCGCCCAGCTCACCGACCGCGAGCAGATGGTCATCCGCCTGCGCTATTTTCACGGCCTGACGCAGGACAAAACGGCCAAAATTCTCGGCGTTTCGCAGGTGCAGATCTCCCGCATCGAGAAAAAGGCTCTTGCGGCACTGCGTCAACACATCTAACGTTCATAAAATCTTAATCCGGGCGGCATTTCCTTTTTCGACCTTCTGTGCTATAATCAGGCGTGCATTTTGAGTTCGAAAGAGGAAGTGCCGCCTATGCTGCATCTGCTGCCCAAAATATTTGCCGCCATCGGCGCCCTGCTCGGCGCGATGAGCTGCTATTATACCGTCTACGCCATCGTCGGTCTGTTCGCCACACGGCGCTTTGCACCCGCACGGCGGCAGCACCGCTATGCCATCGTCATTGCAGCCCGCAACGAGGAGGCCGTCATCGGCCGTCTGCTCGAGAGCATCCGCCTGCAGGACTACCCGTCGGAGCTGCTCACGGTCTTTGTCGTGGCCGACAACTGCACGGACGGGACGGCGCAGGCGGCGCGCAGCGGCGGTGCGGTCTGCTATGAGCGCTGCGACCCGGACCACCGCACAAAGGGCTACGCGCTGGAATATCTGTTCTCCTGCATCGCGCGGGACTACGGAACGGATGCCTTTGAGGGCTATTTTGTATTTGACGCAGACAACCTGCTCAACCGCGACTATGTCTCGCGCATGAACGAGGCCTTTGACGCAGGCGAGCGCATCGTAACGTCCTGCCGTGCCAGCAAAAATTTCGGCGACAACTGGATCTCCGCATCCTATGCCCTGCACTGGCTGCGAACCGTGCGCATGGAACACCGCGCCCGCTCCGTGTTCGGGCTGGCCACGCGCATTCAGGGCACGGGCTTCCTGTTCGCCTCTGAGCTGGTCAAAAACGGCTGGCACTACACCTCGCTGACGGAGGACCGCGCCTTTACGGCCGACGCCGTCGCTGCAGGCTATCCCATCTCCTACTGCGATGCAGCCGTGTTCTATGACGAGCAGCCCGTCTCCCTGCGCATCGCGCTGCGCCAGCGCATCCGCTGGGCAAAGGGCCACCTGCAGGCCTTTGCCGAGACGGGCTGGCCGCTGTGGAAGCATGTGTTCACGTCGCACGACGCCCCGATGGCCTTCATGTCCTACGACATGTTCCTGCTGGTCTGCCCCCGCGCGCTGTGGAGCATCTTCACCTACGCCGCCCGGCTGCTGTGCGCCCTTGCACTGTGGCTGTTCACAAAGGAGAGCTTCGGCGTGGTCGGCGCGGCACTGCTGGCGTGGGCCGTCGGCTTCGGAAAGCGCTGGCTGCGGAATGCGGTCATCGCACTCTATGTCTTCCTGACGGAGCGGCAGCATATGCCCGCCCTGCCGTGGTACCGGAAGCTCTGGTTTGCCGTGACGTTCCCGCTGTTCGACGTCATCGGCCGCATCAGCACGGTCATCGCGCTGTTCTCCCATGTGGACTGGAAGCCGATCCCGCACGACTGCGCCGCCGGGATCGACGAGATGCAGACAGCAAAAACAGCCGTCTCGTAATGAGACGGCTGTTTTGTTATTCCGATTCCTGACCGGACATTACTGCTTCTTCACGCTGCAGACGAAGTTCCAGCTGTCGCGGCACATATCGGCCACGGTCTTCTCGGCCTTCCATCCAAGGATGGTCTCCGCCTTGTGCGTGTCCGCCCACATCTGGGGCAGGTCGCCCTCGCGGCGCGGCCCGATGACATAGGGCACATTTACGCCCGTGGCCTCCATAAACGTGTTCACCAGCTCCAGCACGCTCACGGCGTGGCCGGTGCCCAGATTGAAGGCCTCCGCGCCCGTGTGCTCCATGGCATAGTCGATGGCCTTGAGATGGCCCTTGGCCAGATCGACGACATGCAGATAGTCGCGGCGGCAGGTGCCGTCCGGTGTGGGATAGTCGTCGCCGAAGATAGAAACATGATCGCGCTGGCCGTTCGGAACCTGCAGGACAATCGGAATCAAATGTGTTTCGGGATTGTGCGCCTCGCCGATCTTGCCGGACATATGCGCGCCGCAGGCATTAAAATAGCGCAGCGCGACAAAGTGAATACCGTGCGCAACCGACGCCCAGTAGACCATCCGCTCCATGGAGAGCTTTGTCTCGCCATAACAGTTGGTCGGGTGCGTCGGGTCGGTTTCCAGAATCGGCACGCGCTCCGGCTCGCCATAAGTCGCAGCCGTCGAAGAAAAGACAATGTACTTGACGCCGTGCTCGATCATGCTCTGGAGCATCGTCCGCGTACCGCCGAGGTTGTTGTCGTAGTATTTGAGGGGATTGACCATGCTCTCGCCAACCTGCGAGTTTGCCGCGAAGTGAATCACCGCGTCGATCTTTTCGCTGGAAAAGACATGGTCGCAGAATTCCTTATCGCGGATATCTCCCTGATAGAAGCGCGCCTTTGGGTGCACCGCTTTGCGGAAGCCAGTTTCCAGATTGTCCGCCACAACGACGTCATAGCCGTTGTCAATGAGTTCATACACGGTGTGACTACCAATATAACCGGCACCGCCTAATACCAAAATTGTTTTCACTTTCATAGAGAATCGCTCCTTCTGGAAAGGCGGGAGATGCGAACATCTCCCGCCTCGCGCTTATTTGAGGGTAATGCTCTTTCTTACAGATCCGTCAAACATTCGGATCAAAATGGCTGAAGCTTCACTTCTCTTGATGACGCTTTTCGCATGGAAGGTGCCCTTCGCATCAGAGCCTGTCAGAATACCAGCACGGTAGAACGTGTAGATCTCAGATACGAACCTGTCGCCTGTCTTCACATCGGGAATCGCATTGTCGGCAATCTGGTTAATCACCTTGTACGTGCGCTCCGTGCCGTAGAAGATATGGACAAACTCCGCTCTGGTGATCGCGGCATTCATCTGCGCTGCACTGTAGTCCAGATAAGACTTCTCGATGATACCGTTATCTACAGCATAGTTGACATAGGTGTCATACCAGCTGCCGCTGCCATTCTTCAGCGTAACCTCCCCTTCGTTTTCCATCTGATAGAGTGCTGCTGCCAGCTTGATCGTCTGCGCAACGGTCAGCGTCGCGTCAGGTCTGAATTCGCTCGCCGTCACGCCGTCGATCAGTTTCTTTTCCCATGCATTTCTGACAGCCTCATAATACCAGCTGTTCTTTGCCACATCTTTGAACGGGAACTCCACGACAACATCAGGCTTTTTGGTTCCGCCCGGATTGGATGGAATTATGACCGGAGGTCTGCTGTCCTGCTCATTGACTGTTACTGCGCAGGAGGCAGTGTAACCGCCGTCATTTGTACAAACTGTGATTGTCACAGAGCCTGTTCTGTTGGCCGTGACAATGCCATCAACGACCGATGCAATGCTCGGGTCAGAAGACGTCCAGACAACAGATCTGTTGTCTGCGTTCTCCGGAAGCACAGTAGCCGTCAATACTGCACGCTCACCGACCTTCAGACTGATAGACTGGCGATCCAGCAAAACACCGGTGACCGCAACTGTCGGCTGTTCGGGAAGGAGCGCAGTATATTCTGTCTTGATCTGCTCCGCCGTTCTAACTGCGTTGTAGATTTTCACCTCATCCATCAGGCCGCTGAAGCATGCCGTCGGTTCGCCGCCGGCATTGTTGATGTATGCACCCAGCCACATGGCATGCTCGTTTGCTGTCTGGTCAATACCTGCACGCTCTGCGGTATCAACCGCTTCGCCGTTAAGATAAAGCGTAAACGCGTCGCCGTCGCGGACAAGCGCAAGCTGGTTCCATTGACCGTTCTTCACTTTGCTTATGCCGCTGGTCAGATTCAGCGTGATCTCACCGTCTGCCGTTCCTCCAGGCGCTGCGCCCTTGCCGTTATTTACAGCAAACGTCAGGACATCATCTTCCAGCGCAAGCTCGTATGTCCAGCCGTCATAGCTGTCGCGCTGCTGACCGACAAGCGTCTGCTTTCCAGTCAGGTTGTCTGCCTTGAACCAGCCTGTAATTGCATAGTTGGAAAGTGCGCTGACCGGCGTAGCGATGTTCACATAGTTATTTGTACCATTCAGCTTCAGTGCTTTTCCGCTCACGCCTTCAGCAATGCGCTCAATTGGTGTGCCGGCGATCGTGCCATTCTGCCCCATAATCTGGTCAACTGCTGTCTGACCGTTTTCTTCTTCAAAGGCATAATGCCGCAGATATCCGAAGACAATCTCAAGCGTCGCTTCGCTCATCTGGTTTCCAGCCAAATCCTTTACGCCCTGTACCGTAATCATCACAGTCTTGAACGCTGGCAGTGCTGCGCTCAGTGTCAGGACAACGCTCTTGCCGTCAGCAGACAGAACTGCGCTTGTCACCGCATTGTTTGCAACAGCATAGTTTGCCGCAGTTTCCGCCGAGTTTTTATCCAGACGCTCAGAGAAAGTCACTGTGACCTGCACTGCGGAATCAGCAGCTGCAGACTCTGCTGCAGGTGCTGTGGTGTCCGGGCGCGTGCTGACTTCCAGCTCTGCTTTTTTGCCGCTGACCGTGTTGTGCACGGCAACGACTGCATAGAGATAGTCCTGATTGGCTGTAACAGTTTGGTCGGTATAGCTGTTTTTAAACGTCTTGCCCAGATAGACGCCGTCACGGTAAATATGGTATTCCTTCACATCCCGTCCGTCGATCTGCACAGCATCCCAGCTCAGGGTAATGCTGTTGCCGGTCTGGCTTTCAACCTTCAGGCCTGTGGGAGCCGGAATTACCATGCTTTCTGCGACATCGCTCGGAATTTCACTGGGGTCATAGACCGTCAGCCACGTATAGGTATTGGGTTCCATCGTCAGTTCAACTTCAATATTGCCGTTTGAATCAATATTGTAGAGCTTGCCATTCATGTCGCCGATGCAGACATAGGCCTGCTTCGACGTTTCAACGGCATCAACTCTGGGAATCGTCGGAACCTCCGGAATATTGACCAGATCCAAATAAACGCCGCTCTGGCGGTAATGGGATCCCTCTACCGGCGCTGGAACCTTGTTGCCGCAATCTGTCAGCCCTGTGTAATAAAGCGGGACCTTAACCTTTCTGGTAACCGTCTCATCCGTCTGGTTGAAGAATGCTGCCAATGCACGCTGCTCCGTAACAGCAGACACATGCGCGAAGCCATCGATATCCGTTGTATTCAAGCTAGTGCCGCTTACCGGAGAGGGCGGTGCAATGTGCACAATGTCCTCACCCAGAATATCTCTGTATTTGTTGTAGAACTCGCCCCACGTCTCCATAACATTCTGGGCAGCTCCTGCCTGGTAGAGTCCATTTGCGCCGCGATAGCAGCCGAGGACACCGTAAAGCATGTTGACGGCAGTAATGTAATCGTACTGTACAATACGCTCGTTATATGGCCAATACGAGGAGACATCGCCGCCCTGATACGGAGACAGTGTGACCATTGACCAGCCTTGTGCTGGATACTTTTCAAACGTACCATAATAGGACATTTCGCGGGAATAGATGAGCTGACGCCAGGTACTGACATTCCAGTTGCCCTCTACATAGCCCATAACACCCATATTTGCGCCGGTCATATACGACCAGTCTGGAGAGTTAATGTAGACATTTCTCTCACGCAGCTCGCCATAGTATCCCTTAACGCCATACTCCCACTGCTTGACAATGGAATCCTCGCGTCCCTCATGATGATGTCTGGTCAGATCGGCAGCCGTGCACTTTGTACCCGGATAAATTCCATCAACCTCCATGCCGCTCAGGCCAGTCTGATCAATGAAACTCAGATTATTTGTCTGCGTAGTCTGTGCCGCCGGAGCCTGCATGCAGCGCATGTTGCCCCAGCCGCCCTGATAATCGCCGGCACGGGCAACCTGCATAATATAGGCGCCCAGCATGATACCCTTGCCCTTTGCATAATTGACAAGCTCCTGATATTTTGCAATATTGCCGGCAGAAACATCCTCTACATTTGCGCCGGAGCCGAATGACAGAAGAACCATATTGAAACCGGCGTTTGCAGCTTCGTCAATTCCGCGTTTAACGGTATTCGAGTCAGAGCTGATAAGGTGATAGATCAGCGGAGCATCCAGAACCTGCGGGAACAGGATCTGATACATGGCGCGGATCTCCATCATCTTCCATTCATAATAGCTGTTGCTATGGAACAGTTCGTATACACGATAAGCCTCAAAGGATTCATTCTGCTTGATCCGGTATGCCGGGCCATATTCCGCTGCCTCTGCATTAAAGCCCTGCGTGTAGCGGCTCATGAGCATTGCGGAGTCGCCGTCAACCAGCCACTTAGTGTAGTACAGCCGGCCATTGTTTCTGTCGTGATTATAGCTGCCATCCATGTTCATGGCGCCTTCCATGTAAATCGCGTCTTCCAGCGATACCGGCATAGGAATAACTTCACTGGTCAGATGATGTACAACAACATCCGCCGTTCCGGTGTTTTTCACGGTCACTCGCTTGCAGATCACCGGAATCGCATCATAAATCTCATAGCGCACCTGAACGGTCACGCCGACGTAGATACCGGAATTCTCCGGGGCTTTGTAATTTACAACAATCGCCTTTCCTGCAGCGGGCCATTCGGCGTCCTTCATAAACGACGGTGAAATAGCCTCGTTGTATTCCCAATGGAAAATTTCTTCTGTCGTATTCTCTACGGTATAGTTTACATACTGGAACGTAGGGACAGTGCTGTCCGTGCCGCCAACGTAGAAGATTTGATCGTGCGAGTCATCCTCGTCGTAGAAATCATCACACAGCGCCATGCGGACATCTGCCTGCAGGTGCCGGTCATCAACTGCTTCAATTCCGGTATAAAGGTTTTTATAGCTTACGGTCAGGAAGTTTTGAGACAAATCGAATGTGCGCTCCACCAGCCCGTTTCCAATAACAAGCTTCTGATCGGCCTCTTTGACATAAGACTTATTGGTCGTTGTTTTCTGCGCAAAATCGTTGACCCAATACTTCATGCTGCTCTCTGCAGAATTACCCTCAAGCGCCTGCTGAACCGTGAACGTGTAGCTTGACGCACGGTTTGCCACACCATTTGCATTTTTGACAGTCTCTGTAGGCACTGTATACGTGTAGGTCTTGCCGGGTGTCAATGCTGCATCCGGCGTAATCACGAGCGTATCCAGACCATCCACATCACTGCTTGTGTCGGTTAATTCTGCGTGCAGTGCAACCAGGTTACCGTCACTGTCTTTCAGCGTAGGTTCTGCGTTGCCTTTTGAAATCATCATGTTGTAGTGTAGGGAAACCTGTCCTTCAATGCTGATCATCTTACTGTTCGGATTGACCTCAACAACTTTGGGCGGAAGATTTTCCCTGATACCTTCAGTGCTTTTTTTGATCTGCGCAGCGCTCAGCGCCTGATCATAGATGCGAACATCATCAAGCTTACCGTTGAATGCATGGCCGGCAAAAATGTCTGTGCCCTCTGCATTGTAGCCAGCGCCAATCAGAATATCCAACGGATTCGTATTCAGATCAACAGCGGCCCCGACCTCGCTCAGCACCATTTCGCCGTCATAATAGAGCTTATACGTCGTACCATCAAAGGTCAGCGCAATATGATGCCAATCATTGAATTTATACGTTCCTTCACCGGCCGTAAGCCAGTTGCCAAGACCAGAGTCCTTCGGCCCATTAACAGAAAATTCAATATTGCCGTTACCCCGGACACAGAGATACATCGCATCGTAGCCAACCGTCGTTTTATCCCGGCCGAAGATTTTATTCAACCGGCCGCTGGACTGCGTATCCGAGCTGATATTCGTCCATGCTTCCAACGTATACGTTGTTCCAAGCATCGGCTTGCCGATATTGACGTAGGTCGTAGAACCGTCAAATACGATGGACTTGTCATAGATACCATTCTCATCGACACGGTAGTTGCCATAGATCGGGTATTCGTTGCCCTTTGTGTCGTAAATGACCTTCTTCCCAGCCAAAGCTCCGGTGCCATCGCCAACTGCATTCATGGTGAATTCGTATACGGCCTCCGGCAGCGTTACTTCACCCGGTTCTTCCGGCTCTACGCCGGCAAGTGCTTTAATTTCGTTCTGTGTCAGTGCATCGTCGTAGACCAGCAGATCGTCCAGCAGGCCCTTGAACATATGATCTGTGAACGGCGAAGTTCCTTCTTTGTTCCATCCGGCACCGATCAGAAGCGGGATCTGCCAATCGGCATCCAACGCCTCCGCCGTACCCGTTTTGACAGCTTCACCGTTTACATACAGAGTCAGTTTGTTGCCATCGTTGGTCACAGCCACATGCTGCCACTCGCCGAGCGTAACCGCGCCCGCACCAGAGTCCAGCCAACCGGAAGCCTGTGCTTCCAACTTACCGTTATTCCTGACATACAGCTCCAGGTTGTTTTCACCTGAAACCGCCGTACGGCTGCGGCAAATAATGCGGCTCAGCCCATTGGGATTAGTATCTACTTTGACCCATGCGGCAATTGTCGCTTTGTTTGTTGTGATCTGGTATTTTGTGCCCAGATTGACATAGTTCGTGCTGCCATCCAGTTTCAGTGCCTTGCCATGACCGTCCTGACTGTCAACAACTGTGGGGGCATCACCCAGCACAGCATAGGCGCTGCTGTCTGCTTCGTTGACCAAAACACTTTCCAGCGAATCCATATCAAAGTCAATGATCGGTGTTTTGCCCTCGATGCTGCCGCCGTTCATGACAGCGCTCATTTCTTCTTCACTCAGCGCATCGTCGTAGATCAGCAGATCGTCCAGCAGGCCCTTGAACATGTGGTTTGCAAACGGTGCAGTAGCATCCTTGTTCCATCCGGCACCGATCAGGAGCGGGATCTGCGAATCATTGCTCACAGTACTCGCAACATCCGTTTTGACAGCTTTTCCGTTTACATACAGGGTCAGTTTCTCGCCGTCATTGGTCATAGCCACATGCTGCCATGTGTTGTAAGTAACCGCATTTACGTCTGATCTGAGCCAACTGCCAGCCTCAGTTTCCAGCTCGCCGTTATTTCTTACCTGCAGATCAAGATTTTTCTCGCCGGGCACTGTGGTGCGGCTTCGGCAGACAATCCGGCTCAACTCGTTGTGAGCGGCATCTACCTTAACCCATGCAGCAATCGTTGCTTTACTCGTATGGATTTGGTATTTTGTTCCCAGATCGACATAGTTTGTGCTGCCATCCAGTTTCAGGGCCTTGCCATGCCCGTCCTGACTGTCGACAACTGCGGGGGCGTCCCCCAGCACAACGTAGGCGCTGCCATCCGCCTTGTTTACGATCGCCTGCTTCAGTTCGTCCATGGAGAACGACAGCAGCGGTGTTTTTCCGCTGACCGTGCTCTGTCCAAACCCCTTAGCTGATGCCGCAGGTGCAAAGCAGCCAAGTGTCAGAACAAGAATCAGCATCAGCGAAAGTAGCTTTTTGCTCATTGCTTTCATTTTCAGTTCCTTCCCTCATTGTTTAATCTTATATGCTTTGGTTTTTCCTGCCTGTCTTCTGCAGATGCGATAAATATCACTTCTTTCCTTAAACGCTCTTATTGCAGACCGCATGTTGTCTTTTGCTCCAATATATAGTTGGCGCAGAACATTTACCCCTTGACCGATCCTGCAACCATACCGGAAATAATGTACTTCTGGCCGAAAATATAGACGATCAAAACAGGCAGTATCGCGAACAGGATCGTTACGGATACGAGATTCCAGCTGGCCGTGAACGTGCCATAGAACCGGTAAACCTGCTGAAGAACAACTGATTTGTCCGGATCGGGAAGCAGATATAGAGGAATCGTAAAATCGTTCCATGCGTTGAGAAAGTTAATCATCACGACGGTGACGGTGACCGGCTTCACGACCGGCAGAATGATTTGGAAAAACAGTCGTGCCGATCCCGCTCCGTCCATTACAGCCGCTTCGTCCAGCTCCTGCGGAATTCCGCCCAGGAAGCCGTAAAACAGGAAAATTGATAGCGGCGTCATCAGCGATGCGAACAGCAGCGCAACCCCAAACCGGCTATTGTACAATCCCAGCGTCCGCATGACCTTTACCACAGAGACCATGTTCAGTGGGAACATCAGACCGAGTGAGAAAAAAACATACAGCGCACGATTAAATCGGTTCCGGTTGCGGCTCAGCACAAATGCGCATAATGCGGAGATCAGAACGCTAATTGCTACAGATGTGACCGTAATAAACAGACTGTTTCCATATGAACGCAGTATATTTCCGTCCTTCCATACCTTCGCAAAGTTTTCCCAATGCAGTTCTGCCGGCAGTGTCAGAGACATATTCAGCGACTCCTGCTGCGTCTTGAACGCATTGAATATCACGATCAGGAACGGAATGATCACGATCAATGAAAGGATCCATAAGGCTGCAGCCTTGATCCATGCGATCCATCGACTTCTTTTTTTCATAGCCTGACTCCGTTTCTCAGTTGTCCTGCTCGCTGTTGATCCGCAGAATCATAATTCCAAAGATCGCCGTAACAACAAACATGATCACGCCGTATGCCGAACTCATGCCATACAGCTTTTGCCCAAATTGCTTATATACCTGCGTGTTGATCAATTCTGTTGCACCGTTCGGTCCACCGTTGGTCAAAACATAGACAATATCAAATGTTTTCAGTCCCTGGCTCATATTCAGCAAAAGATTGATGATGACAGACGGAATCATACGCGGCAAAGTAATATAGTGCAGTTTATCAAAATAGGTCGCGCCATCCAGATCGGCTGCCTCGTAATATGTCTTATCGATCAACTGAAGACCTGCCAGATAAATGACCATATTGAATCCGACCTGCTTCCAGATATCCACCATCATCGTGCTACCAAGCGCAGTGAATGCTGTCGTAAGCCAAGGTCTGGTCAGGTGCTCCAGCCCAACTGCTGTCAACAATTGATTGACAAAGCCATTTGTCATCAGCAGTGAGCCGAAAATCAGGCCAATGATTAGCGGACTGAGCATTGACGGCAGAAAGTAAACTGCACGCAGCGCTTCCTTGGAACGAAATCCCTCGTTGAGCACCAGCGCCAGGAGCAGACCAAAAATATTCTTGAAAATCGTTGTGACAAATGCGAACCAAATCGTTCGGACAATAATGGCTGTCAGTTCCGGATCCTGAAAAATCTTTTGAAAATTTCTCATACCGATATATTTTGCTGTCTCTCCGGTCAGCTTGATTGCGTTCCAATTCGTCAATGAATACCCAAAATTAAGGATAACCGGAGAAATAAACAAAACAAGGTACAATGCCAACGCCGGAACAGAAAACCAAACGTTGTAGATCTTATTTTTATTCATGTAGTGCCTCATTAAAGGAACGAAAAGGAGCAGCAGCCTACACTGCCGCCCCCTTTCAAAGCGTTGTTATTCGGCCGCAGTCTCAAACATTGTTGCACGGTAAGCATCCATGCTGCTTACAAAGTCTTCGACGCTCGTTGTACCGGCAGCAAAGCCCTGCATGTAGGAATAAATGTTCGGATCCCAATAGAGAATATCGTTATTCATTCTGACAGGGCAGGTCTCTGTGCTGCGTGCGGTAACGTCGGTCGTTGCAGTCGTCGCGGAAACACTCGCAACGCCTTTAAACGAAGCGCTGACCAGATCGCTCCGGGCCGCATAATAAGTTTCCAGATTTTCGCTCTGCGCGAGGAAGTTCAGCAGTGCCTTGCATGCTTCGATGTTCTGGCTGTTCTTGTTGATGTACTTGGAAACGCCGCCGCCATTGGAAACAGCAACCGTGTTATCCAGCATCGGGACCGGGAACATGCCCCAGACATCAGTGCTGCCGTTCGCTGCGAGCTCTGCCGCGTACGCGGAGTAGGTCAGCATCATGGCGCATTCTCTGTTCTGCAGCGCAATGTAACTGCCAAACCAGTCTTCGCTCTGGCCATCGTTGGTGAAGTAAGCCGGATCGTGGTTCAGGAACTCTCTGATCTGTGCCAGACCGCTGCTGACAGTTTCCAGATCTGCAAACTTCAGCGTATCTGCGTTCAGCTCATTCACGAAGCCGGGATGCTCTTTCTCAATAGCCGGAGTCAGCGTGTAGAACCACATCTCCGTATGCCAAGTACCGTTCAGGCCCTCGTAGAACGGCGTATAGCCGGCATCCAGGATCGTGTCGCACAGTTCAAGGAATTCGTCCCATGTTGTTGGGACTTCCCATCCGTTTTCTTCAAACAGAGTCTGATTGTATAAGATACCCTCATAGTCGACGCCCCAAGTGCTGAAGCCGAGCAGCTTGCCATCGACCGTGTTCGCGTTGATAGCCCAGTCCTCCAGGTTTTCCGCCCAAGGTTCGCCAGACAGATCCAGCGCAATTTCAGGAATACCCGCAGAGAGTATTTTGCTGCCTGCATGATACATAAACATATCGACAGTATCGCTGCCGCCCGCAAGCGTTGTGCCAAGCAGTGTCTCATATCCGTTGTCCGGGGTCAGAAGGACCTTGACCTCCACACCGGTTTCGGCCTCAAATTTATCAAAGAGCTCCTGATCAATATCCTTGATCCAGTTCTGGCTAGCCATCAGGGTGATGGAGCCGGAGACATCTGCTGCTTCCGCAGGTGCAGGTGTTTCCTGTGCTTCTGCCGGTGTATCCGCTTCAGTCGTCTGGGGCTCGCTTACAGTGTCCCCGGCAGGTGCTTCGGTCTTTGCGCTGCAAGCTGCCATGGCAAAAAGCATTACCGCAGCAAGAAGCAGTGCGATCAGTTTTTTCATTTTCATCACATGTCCTCGCTTTCTTTATTCCGCCATATCCGGCGGTTTCTATGATAAATACTACATGTTTTTTCTCTGCGCAGGTAGGGTATAACCCGACCAAAATGCAGGGTATTTTTTGACCACTCCCGCGTGTCTCCTTGAAAAAGCATGTGCTTTATTATATAGTGATAGCGTCAAATCTCTGGTTCCGTGGAGGTCATTATGAACATATCCCAGCGCATGTTTTCGTTCGAATCGTTCGACCTGCTTTATCTGTCTGATGCGGACAGCGGTCAGATCTCTATGGTTCTGCTCCCCCCAAATATGCCGCACCGCTATCTGGACAGGCGTGTGAATTTGGACATTCCGGAGCTGAAACGCAATGCACTTCCGTGTCCTGCATGGGAGGTCGGAAGTCTGTGCCATCTTTCCTTGCGAAACCGGGCGCAATCCAACGGAGCCGGTGGAACACTGCTTGGCGGAATTTCTACAAAGGAAATGAAATGCCATCAGCAGGACGTTGTTTCACACGACGGCAGTATAGAGATCCGCACTGTGCTCCGGTCTGACGATGGCTATGAGATCGTGCACACCGCAGCACACCATTCCGCGGAGGATGGCATTGAAGTGCAGACTGTCTTTACAAACCGTTCTGCGCAGCCTGTACAGCTGGAGCTGCTGACCAGTTTCGCATTGGACAATTTGAGCCCGTTTGCGCTTGATGATGCACCGCTGCGTATCAAGCTGCACCGATTTTATGGCGGCTGGTCACATGAGGGGCGTCATCGGGTCGACTCGCTGGAGCAGCTCTCCTTGGAACGGACATGGTACAATTGCCGCCCGGAAAGTGAGCGCTTTGGCGTATTGGGCTCTTTCCCTGTTGACCGATATTTCCCCTTTGCGGTCGTCGAAGACAGCTCTGCCGGAGTGTTCTGGGGCGCACAGCTGGCGTGCAATTCCAGCTGGCAGATGGAATTCTGCCGTCTGGATGACTGCCTTGTTTTTGCCGGCGGTCTCGCGGATCGGGAGTTTGGTGCATGGCACAAGACCGTCCAGCCCGGCGAGTCCTTTGCCGCGCCAAAAGCGTTTCTCAGTGTCGGCCGCAGTCTCCAAGGCGTTTGCAACCAGCTCACAGGGCTTCACCAAAAGTATGTGCAGCTTCAGCCGGCATCCGAGCAGGAACTGCCCGTTATCTGCAATGAGTGGTGTACGTCCTGGGGAAATCCCAATGAGGATGAGATCCTCGCACTTGGCAGGAAATTTGCCGGTACGCCGGTCAAGTATATCGTGATCGACGCAGGCTGGTCTAAAAGCACCAACCCACATTTGGGTCAGGGCGGAAACGGCGACTGGGCGCTGGATCCGGATAAATTCCCGCATGGACTGCTTCCGGTATCGCGCGCACTGCGCAAGCTGGGAATGCAACTTGGCATATGGTTTGAATTTGAAGTTACCACGAGCGGCGCCCGTGTCTATGAAAAGGATTACGATAGCTGGCATCTGACGCGCGCAGATTCCGTTATTATCACAGGTGACGGCCGCAGCTTCTGGGATTTCAGAAAGCCGGAAGTACTTACATATCTGAAAGAAAAAGTCCTCCGTCTGATACAGGAAAACGAGATCGGGTATCTGAAGGTCGACTACAATGGTTCCATCGGGATCGGCTGCGATGGCGCGGAAAGTCTCGGAGAAGGTTTGCGCCAACAGATGCAGGCTGTCAGAGACTTTTTTCTGCTGCTGCGCAGAGAATGCCCGTCGCTTGTTATCGAAAACTGCTCGTCCGGCGGTCACAGACTTGAGCCATCCATGATGGATATCACTGCGCTCAGCTCCTCCACGGACGCACACGAATGTCTGGACGTGCCAATCATTACTGCAAATACGGATTTGTTGATCCTGCCCCGGCAAAACTTCGTCTTCTGTACACTGGATCATTCCCATGACCTTCGGAGGATGCGCTATTGCATCAGTTCAGGCTTTATGGGGCGAATGGGCCTGTCCGGAGATATTCTGGCTCTCGGCACAGAGCAATGGGCGCTTGTGCAGGAGGCCATGCAGTTTTATACACATGCCAGAGCAGTATTGAAGGACTGCACAATTGCGGTCTACCGAGAACTGAAAACCGACAGTGTACGGTATGCCGAGGGGCTCCAGGCTGTTCTGTTTACAGGCAGAAACAGCAGCGCGCTTTTGGTGTGCCACAGCTTCTCCAATGCCGGCAGTCACTCGCTCTCCTTCCCATTCCCGGCAAAGCAGCTCCGCCTGTCTGCGCAGTTTGGTTTTATTGATGCTCTGTCTGTCGCAGATGGACGCGCCTGTCTCGCCGAAATGCCGGATCACGAGACATGCGCCCTGCTTTTTGAACTCGTTGACTAAGTAAAAACGGAGGTGTTTCCAATCAAACAGACACGACTTATGACGCAGCTGTTTCGTTCCTATTCCCTTTTATTTCTTGCGCTGTTTCTTGTTTCTGTCGTGGTTTTCGGCTCTTTTATGATATCCTCCGTCCATTCCAGCATTATTGAAACACAGCAGCACATTACGCAGACGACCACGCAGGCAATAAATGATTACTTTAACAATATGAATGCGTTCTCTCTGCTGCTTATGAATTCCGACGAATTCAAGGAAGCCGTTATCGACGAGTTGCCGCAGTCACTGAATGACGGCAGCCGTCAGACCGTTGCTCTGCAAAAAGCCTATGCCGCCGCTTATCAGATGTTCGAGAAAGAATATCGGATCGGTGTCGTTACGAACAGCGGCATATATATCTGGTTGGCCGATCGAATTTTGGTTGAACCGATGCAGAGCGACCCGTTGGTCTATGAAAATTACCGTGGTTTCGGCGCACCAATTCTTCTATGTTCTGATTCCAATCCATATCTCGGATGTATTGCAAACGGATCAAAAAGCAATTACAGCTCTACGTCAATTATTACGCTTGCGCGGAGCATCAGCAAGAATAATGCGTTTACCCGCCCGCAGGCTATGCTGGAGATCCATATCGATCAATCATCCTTTTCCTCTTACATGAAAAAGCTTGCCGGTAATTTTGAAACTGCAGATTTGCAAATCACAGTTTTCGGTACGGAGGGCGATTGTCTCTATGGTAACGCAGCTTTCTCGTCCATCCCATCGGAAATGCTGGCGAATTTATCGGGTCAGTGGATCAGAAACGGCCCACAGATGGTAAAGGCAGATTCGATCCTCGGCGGAAAGGCATGGATTTACTATCAGATCCCGGAAATCCAGTATTATTCCCAGTTGATCATCTGTCTGGCTGGAATGATTGCAGTTTTTCTGCCGCTGATCGGCACAATGCTCGTTTTAACGCATTCTATCTCAAAAAAAATCACCAGACCGATCATTCAGCTCAGCAATGAGTTGAATCATCTGGATCTCGCACACCCACAGGATATCGGCCTCGTCGATACCAGCCTTCTTGAGATCAATCTGATTGCGCAGACTACCGCAGATCTCGGAAAAAAGCTCTCTGCATCCATGGATGAGATCGTTGCTGCCAAAACCTCTGAACTGCAAAGTCGGTTGATGGCACTGCAAAGCCAGATGCAGCCGCATTTTCTCTATAATACGTTGGCCGTAATCAGCAGCCTCTGTGAACAGGGAAATACGACGGCCGCCACAAGAATGTGCTACAGTCTGTCACAGATGCTGCGCTATGTCAGCAGCAAAGGCGCTGACGGCGTATTCCTTTATGAAGAGGTCGACTTTCTTGAGCATTATGTCACGGTTATGTCCGAACGCTATCCGCAATCCTCTGTTTGCATCGATATTCCGCTGGAAATGATGGATCTGCGCATCCCAAAGCTGGTTCTCCAGCCACTTTGCGAAAATTCTTTCAAGCACAGTATCCAAAACCATGTAAAGATTCAGGTCACCGGTGAGCTGGATCAAAAGCATTGGACTGTAAATATCCGCGATAACGGTCCCGGCTTCACCGGCAAACAGATCAGCGATATTCTCGCGCGCTGCAGATCCGCGTTCAGCCATCAGGAGGCATTGTCCACCAGCACAGAGGGTTTGGGCCTTGTCAACATTTACACACGGCTCGCGCTATTCTATCATAATCAATTTGTTTTCTCGATCTCCGAGCAGGATGGTATTACGATTGGAGGGTTCACAGATGCAGCTGAAAGCGAAAATCAAAGTGATCATTGCTGAAGACGAGCCTGCAATCATGCACACGATCGCAGCAAAAATACAGGAAATTGACTCTGATTTTCTGATTGTCGAACAATGCACCAACGGGCTCGATGCTCTACAGGCGGTCCATCTCCACCGCCCGGATGTCTTGCTTACAGATATCAAGATGCCTGTTATGGATGGTCTTGATCTTGCGAAGAATACCAGTCTGCAATATCCCAATACCCGCATTGTTATCATCAGCGGGTATTCAGACTTTTCCTATTCTCAGGAGGCTATCCGTTACGGTGTTTTTTCCTATCTGGTCAAGCCGATCGAAAGCGCAGGCCTGCAGACTGTTTTGCAGGATCTGAAACGCAGGATCATCCACGATCAATATCACGATGTACACACGACTGTGTTTTCACCAAACTACGCAGCTAATCCTAACCTATCACGTGCGCATTGCCTGTTTTCTGCCTGCATCGGAAATCTTCTGTATGATGTGTCGGATTCATTTTTGCTGGATCGCTATGCGCCCTGCCGCTCGATGCGCTGGGAAACGATCCTGTCCGACCTTGTCCCGTATGATTATGACTGGTTTGTTTCGGAAGAAGCACCCAACATTTTCACGATCTGTCTCCGTGGCAGCAACCTTTACAGTTCTCGCATTTCAGAGGCCGCAGAAGAAATCCAGCGCCGACTGCGAGGCCTCCTTCCAGGCGCGCCCGTCAGTATCGCTTTCTTTCATGCCCCGCAACAGCAGAAAGATATCTGGATGTGCACCCGGCGGCTTCAGAATCTGATCCAGCAGCGCGTGGTCCCGGCACAGAGCTTTATTTTTATCGCTGAAAAGGAAGAATTCTCAAAGCCTCTCGGCGCATTTTCCATTGTGAAGACCCGTGTCAATAATCAGCTTTGCAGGCACATTTCCGATAAAAATGTATCTGGCATCCGGCAGGAGCTCTCGCTGATTTTCAACTATATGGTCAGCCATCAGGTAACGCAGCAGGACTTTCAGAAGGTTATTCTGTTTATCATGCGAACGTGCGAATTTGCAGGTCTTTCGGCTGATGATACTTGGACCCGAAAGGTCATGCAGCAGCTATGCACCTGCTTTGAAAAGGAAAAACTGCCAGAGCTTTTGATTAATCTCACCTTGCAAAGCCTATATCCGGAAACCATTGCGCCGAATCTGGATGAGGCGCTGCTTTCGTACATTGACAGCCATTATTTACAGTTAAACCAGTTGGAAGATCTTTCTCTGGTTTTCCATTACAGCTATGCTTATCTTTCCAGATTGTTCAGGAAACGAACCGGCGTTTCCATCAATAAATATGTGATGGAAAAGCGGCTTGAGCTTTCCAAGCAGCTGATTGAAAACAACAACGATATGAGCATTTCCGAGATAGCAGAACTGTCTGGCTTCTCTGATCGGCGGAACTTTCTGCGTGCCTTTGCCTCTTATACAAGCATGTCTCCTTCTGAGTACAAAGCGAGTCTTATCCCCAAGGGTTAATCACTATTTTCCTCTATATTCTGCATTTGAAGATGTCATGGCTGAAACAGAACGTTTTTTACACTTATTCGGATTTATTTGACTCTGACATATCATCGAAGGAAAAATGCCGTTAGAGAGATTCTCCATTCCTAAATTTCAGATTTCTTCTGTCTTTCTGTATTGGTTCTCAGCTAGAGTTTGCCCTTCAAGCCGCGCCGTAGTGTCATGGCGCTGGTGACAGCAAAAGCGCGGACGTTCCCCTTGGCGGGGAGCGTCCGCGTTTGCTATTTGACCTCATTCATAATGTATAAATTTGACGTGCAGCTGCCGTTTTCACGGTGACGGCGCTGGCGTTCGATGTATCCGGCATGTTCCAGATCATTCAGCGCACGCTGTACCGTACGCGGTGAGAGATGCAGGTCGTGAGCTATCGTCTTGATGCCCGGCCAGCAGCTTCCACCGCCTGCGCGGTCACGCAGGTACATATAGACCGTCCGCGCCCGGTGTGGTAAGTCAGGATCGGCGTAAATTTCACCGAAGAAGCTCATTTCTCACCGTAGCTGCTCATATAGTCATCCGCTTTCGGCGTTGAGACCGGCCTTGGTTGGGAATATAGGCTTTTCTTGATATTCATCAGCAGCTCCTCCTTTCCTGCGTAGTAGACCTCGCGCTGGGCACGCTCCGGCACCTGATACGGTTCTTCGAACGAAATGCCCCACTTGAAATATAATTGCAGCTTCGTGCGCATCGGGTGCGTGCCGGTTTTCATGACAATGAAGTTGCCCTTGGGCAGATTTTTCAGTTCGTCCGGAGAGAGCAATGCACGTTCCGCCATCTGCAAACTCTGGCTTGTACTGTCCTTGCCCTTGCTGACAGAACCGGTCAAAACCGTCCGGCTGCCGAGCGCTTTGGAGAGCGTTTCCGCCGTCTGGCTGTTCGGCGCGAAGCCGCCGAAGATCGTGTCCTGACAGTTATCGCCTATAATTTCCGCGCCCTCTTTGCCGTAATTCTTTTCGAGCTGTGCGAGACTTTGAATGATCGGCACGAGCGTCAGTTTTCTGGAACGACCAGCCGAGAACAGCGGTAGAATGTCAAAGGGCGGCATCGTGCCAAGCTCGTCGCAATAGAACACGACGCGGTTTTGCAGCTTGCCGCCATGCTCATCGGCAACGGAGAAAAGTTCACGCGAGAGGTTTTGGATCATTAGACCCGCCATAAAGTTTTTGGTTGAATCTTCCTCCGGAAGTACAAGGAAGATTACGGATTTCTCAGCGGCGAAGTGTTCTGCGTCGATGGCGCTGTCGAAGCAAAGCACCTGCTCCAGCTCGGAATCCAGAAAAGCATTCAGCCGGGACAGCACTGTGGACATGACAGATGCCATACCTTGTTCGGAGGTATTGAGTGCTGCACCTGCAAACCATCTTGCCTTGTGCGTCGAGGGCAGGTTGTCCATCAAAACCTGAAAGCCAGTTTTCTTATTCTGACCGCTGGGCGCGAGAAGCTCCTGCACCAGCTTGAACACGGACACGATATGCCGCTTTTCATGCCCTGCGCTGTCGAGTGGAACGTATTCGGCAAGCAGCAAAATGACCGACGTGAGAAGCCCCTCGGCGGCATCGTAGAAGAACGCATTCTGCCCGCGATCCTGATCGTCGCCGCCCGGATTGACGATGGTTTTGGCGAGGATCTTCGCATATTTTTCCGCCTTCGCCCGCGCCGCAAGGTTGTCCGGATGCTCCCGCGCAATGTCCATGTAGCGGTTGATGAGCGTCAGCAGATTGCTCCCATCCGAGCGCGTCGGGTTGCGAAGATCGATCACGGAAACGTGGTAGCCGTAGTATTTTTGCGCAATCGTGCCGTAATTTCGTGCGAGGTCGCCCTTGGTATCCAAAGCTAGATAGCTCATGCCGCTGGCACAGGCAAATTCGAGATTTGGGTACAAAAAGAAGGCGGTTTTGCCGACGCCGGACGCGCCGATCATAAGGCAATGCACATCGTCACGGTCTACCAGTGCATCGAGCTGCTTGCCGCGCTGCGTGCTGCCGAGGATCAGTCCCTGCACCTCCGGCAAGTTCTTTCCTTCTCGCCATGAAGCAACATCAAACGGCACACTGGCATACGATTTTTTGATCTCCTGCGTGGTAGCCCATCTCGCGGTTCCATGTTGCCCGTCGCCAACGGTTTTTGCTTTGATGGAGTTCAAATTTTTTTCCTTAGAAGAAAGAATTACAACAAGAACGAGTAAAGGAACGATAATTGCCAGCATGATATAAAATTGAACCGGCATAAATTCAGCCTCCCATTTTTAGTTTAGGGCCTTGCTGCGGCTCTGATTCTTCAAGACGGGTGGTTCCGTCCTTTTGGAAAATTAGTTTTTGGCCATTTTGAATCGCGTATTTTGGACAAAACCCCTTTTTAAAATCAGGGAACCATTTTTCAACGCAATACTTGTTCAGCTCCATTTGCAGTTTAGGATTGTCTTTCGTAGAATAGCTGGTATTTCTGTCTGTATGCTCATACGATAAGGGAGTTAAGGTCTGTTCTGCAGCGTTTATGCGAAATGTTATTTTTGGAGAGTAAAAGGTTCGGTTTTCATTATGAAACACAGGGGAGATTGTCAGAATGTCCCCTTGTTTTTCGATTGTAAGAGGATCAGCCCCGTCCCGGTGAAACGTCATGCTGTCGTAGGTTCCATGAAGTACAGAACCGCCTAACGCCCAGGCGAGAGCATAGGCCCTGTGAGCATACTCAAAGGCATAATACCGTTCGATGTCATAAGGCTTGAAATCGTGCCTTTCCAGATCGCCGGTAAGCTTAGAGCCTGTCTGA
>OGXX01001599.1_pt1 | contig 22575 bp, 22 predicted proteins | sample 1576301 | NCBI WGS metagenome assembly OGXX01 (sample SAMEA3541469, study PRJEB24748) | human gut metagenome | biome: human gut; feature: human-associated habitat; material: faeces | place: China | collected 2012
ATTTTCTTTTTATTTGAAAAAGAAAACGCCTGCAAAAGAAAAGCAAAACAGGGGGAATCCCCCTGTACCCCCCGCAACGCCGCGCCGCAGTACATAGCTTGCGGCTCCCAATCAGTTGCTCGGCACATTCGCACGCAAACGCGCCGGAGCTTGAACGAATGCGTTGCTTCGCAAGCCGTTCCCTCACTCGTCTCCGTTGGATTATCGAGCACTGCGGCGCGGCTATGGGAAGCCTGATTATAAAAATCAACCGGTCACTTACTTTTACTTTGCTACAACTCGAGTGATAAACAAATAATTATATATACAAAAGATATCTCTGTCGGGACTGAAACTGTTTATTAAACACTTGCTTGGTACAATACGGACTTTTCAGTTCATTCCGGCGCTTCCGACTGCGTCAAAAAGCCGCTGAATCTCGTTTTTCAGAGCCGCGCTCTCGGGCGATGAAAGCTCCGGGTCGTGCGCTATAATTTCTCTTGCCGCTCTCTGCGTCTCTTCGAGCGTGCTCCTGTCTTCGAGCATGTCTGCGATTTTCATCTCGGGCAGTCCGTGCTGGCGCGAGCCGAAAAATTCGCCCGGGCCGCGCAGCCTGAGATCCTCGTCCGCAATTTTGAATCCGTCTGTCGTCGTCTCCATGACCTTTATGCGCCGCTGCGCCGTGTCATTTTTGGCGTCCGTGATGAGAATGCAGGTGGATTTATACTGCCCGCGTCCGATTCGTCCTCTGAGCTGGTGAAGCTGAGAGAGCCCGAAGCGCTCGGCGTTTTCAATAACCATAATCACGGCGTTCGGCACGTCAACGCCGACTTCGATGACCGTCGTCGAGACGAGCAGCTGCGTTTCGCCATTTGAGAACGACTCCATAACTTTTTTCTTGTCCGCGCTCTTCATCTTGCCGTGCATCAGCCCGACCGTGTAGCCACGGAAATCGCCGCGCTGTAGTTCGTCGGCGTATTTCACGGCGGAGGCGAGTTCCGTGTCGCTCTCGCCCTCGTCAACGAGCGGGCAGATTATATATCCCTGCCGCCCCGCGTCGAGGTGCTTTTTTACATAGTTATATGCCCTTTGCCGCAGTTCCGAGGTGACGGCGTAAGTCTCGATTTTTTGTCTGCCGGGCGGCAGCTCGTCGAGAATTGATATGTCCAGTTCGCCGTAGATTATCAGCGCCAGCGTGCGCGGAATGGGCGTTGCCGACATGACATAGAGATGCGGATTCTCGCCCTTTTCGCCCAGCACGTTTCTTTGCTCGACGCCGAAACGGTGCTGCTCGTCGGTTATGACGAGCGCGAGGGACTTAAACTCAACATCCGACTGGATTATTGCGTGAGTGCCGATGAGCAGGTCGATTTCGCCCGCTTTGAGGGCTTCTTTTTTTCGCCTTTTCTGCGTAGCGGTGTCCGACCCTGTGAGCAGTTCGACATTTATTCCGCAGCCCTCAAAGAGCTTCAAGAAAGTTTTATAGTGCTGTTCGGCGAGCACTTCCGTGGGCGCCATGAGAGCCGACTGCATCGAATTTTTTGCCGTCGAATAGACGAGCGCGGCGGCGACCGCAGTCTTGCCCGAGCCGACGTCACCTTGAAGCAGGCGGTTCATCTGCCTGCCGCTCATCATGTCCCGCATGGCCTCTTTTACCGCTCTGCGCTGTGCGCCGGTCGGGGAGAAGGGGAGATGCGAAAAATATTCGTCGCTGAAATCACGCTCTATTATCGCGCCCGCGTTCTTCTGAGTCTGCGAGCGCATTTTTTCAAGCCCGAGCTGTAATATTAACAGCTCTTCGAATATCAGCCTGCGCCGCGCTTCTTCGAGATAATCGGGGCTCTTCGGAAAATGAATGTTCCAAAGTGAATCCGGCAGATTCATCAGGCAGTATTTTTCGCGCAGCCAAAGCGGTATGGGGTCAACAAGCTCATCTTTGCACTGTGTCAGCGCCGTTTTCACGAGCTTTTCTATCATCTTTGAATTGAGTCCGTGCGTCTGCGGATAAATCGGTCTTATTCTGTCCGCACCCTCGGCGGGTTCTATTTCCGGCGAGTTCATCTCCTTGCGGTAAAGATTACCGCCGACTCGACCGAAAAACAGAAACTCGTCGCCCTCGGTGAGCTTTTCTGCCGCAAAGCGGCTGTTGAAAATGGTGATGCCCATTATCCCGCTGCCGTCGGTGATCTCCGTCTTGTAAAGTGTCAAGCCTTTACGAATAAGACTTTTGCGCACTGGCGAGCCTACAATGCCCTTTATGCAGCATATCTCGCCTATTTGCGCCTCGTTTATGCTTTTTATCCTGCTCCAGTCCTCGTAGACGCGCGGATAGAGACGCACGAGGGCGTTGACATCAGAGACGCCAAGCCGCGACAGCATCGCGGCGCGCCTCTCGCCAACGCCCTTTAAGTATTTTATATCAGTATCGAGCTTCATCTTATTCGACCGAAATTATGAAATAATAGACGGGCTGACCGCCGTTTATAACAGAGACCTCGATATCCGAGCCGAACTTCGCGGTCAGCAGGGAGGCGAGCTCCTCGGCTTCCTCTTCTGTGGTGCCGTTGCCGTAGATCAGCGTGACGAGCGAGGAAGTTCCGCGCTTGAACAGGTGCTTTGTGACCTTGTACGCCGCCTGAATGACATTCGACTCGACGGTGGTTATCTTGCCGTTTTCCATGCCGAGAATCTGACCCTCTTTGACGGACTGGCCGTCTATCGAGCTGTCGCGCGCGGCAAAGGTGACAAGGCCGGTTGAAATCTTCTCGGCGGCTTTCATCATCGCGAGATGATTCTCCTCCGCGGAGAGTGTGTCGTCAACGTTGAGCAGCGCGGCGATGCCCTGCGGAATGGTCTTTGTGTGCAGCACGCGCACGTCGCGGTCGGTCAGGGGATCGACCTGTTCTGCCGCCATGATAATATTTTTGTTATTGGGGAGAATATAGACATGCTCTGCGGGGGTCGCGAGAACCGCCTTGAGCAGATCGTCGGTGCTCGGGTTCATCGTCTGTCCGCCGCTGACTATCTGATCCGCGCCGAGCTCGGTGAACAGCTCGCACAGACCCTCGCCGGACGCGACCGCGACATAGCCGAACGGCTTCGTCGGCTCGACCGCCTTCATCGGTTCGGGCTGATCCTCGGGAGCTGCACCCCACGAGGCGTTCTGATGCTCCTGATGCATATTCTCAACTTTTATATTGGTCAGCTGACCATATTCAATGCCCTTCTGAATCGCCTTTCCGGGCGCGTTCGTGTGGACATGGACGGTTATATTCTTTCCGTCATCCGTGACGGAGACGCACTCGCCGATAGCTTCGAGATATGCGCGCAGCTCGCGGATATCCTTGTCGCTCTCGCGGAGGGAGATGAACTCCGCGCAGTAGGTGTAGCGGCTGTCTGCGGAGTGTTCGTCCGCTTTCTCTTCGCTTTTCGCTTCCTCCGCCTCGTCGGCGTCAAGGTTCACTTCCTTGCCGTGGAACACATCAGACATCGCGGTGAAAATGCAGACAAGTCCGCTGCCGCCTGCGTCAACGACGCCTGCTTTTTTGAGCACGGGGAGGATATTCGGCGTGTCGGCAAGGGCGGCTTTCGCGCCCTCGAGACCGATGTCAAACACCTTGACCGCGTCCGTCTCGCCGTCGTTCACTGCCTTGCGGGCATACTCGGACGCCGTGCGGATAACGGTGAGAATTGTGCCCTCTGTGGGCTTCATGACCGCTTTGTATGCCGAGGAACTGCCATGTTCGAGCGCGGAGGCTATCGCTGCACCGTCAGCCTCGTCAAGACCCTTGAGCCCCTTGGAAATTCCGCGGAATATGAGCGAGAGGATAACGCCGGAGTTGCCTCTTGCGCCGCGCAGCAGACCTGAAGCCACGCAGCTTGCAACAGCCGAGACGCTCTCGCTGTCATCCTTGACCCTGACCTCGCGCGAGGCGTTGGTTATGGTCATGGACATATTTGTGCCGGTATCGCCGTCAGGCACGGGAAAGACGTTGAGTGCGTCTATCTCCTGGCGGTGAGAAGTGATCATTTGCGCCGCGTATATAACAGCGTTGCGCAGAATTGCTCCTGTGATTGTCATTTATTTTCCTCCCCGGACAGCCGTTGTCATGCGGCCGTAAATCGGTTTTATTCGTTCTTCATTCCGTCAACATAGACATTGACTGCGTGAACCTCAAGTCCCGTAGCCTCTTCGACTGTGTATCTGACTTTGTTGACGATGCTCTGGCATATGGCGGATATGTTGACTCCGTAGGACACGATTATATGCAGGTCAACAATAAGACCCTCGCCGTCCTTGCGCACGGAGATGCCCTGGTCGGCGAAATGACCGTTCTTGTTGAGAACGGCGCGCAGACCCTGACGCATATTGCTGTTGGCCATGCCCGCAACTCCGAAGCAAGAGGAGGCGGCATTGCCGATGAGGGACGCGAAATAGGGCTGAGATATCTCGATAACGCCGAGATGATTTTCAAGTCTTATCAAGGAAAGTCCTCCCTTCAAAAATAAGAAGTCAAACTGGTTGTCCATCAATTTATTATACTAAAAATATCATGCTAAATCAAGCTCTTTGAGAAATCTTGCGAGCGCATCCTGCCACGGCGGCAGGCGGTCAAAGCCCGCATCGTCAAGGCATTTTTTAGAAAGACGCGAGTTCTCCGGGCGCTTTGCCTTCGCGGGATATTCGGCGGTGGTGCAGGGGATTATTTTAGTTGTCTTTTCAGCCTGACGCATTATCTCCTTTGCGAACTCCGCCCATGTGCAGTAGCCCTCGTTCGAGGCGTGGTATGTGCCGTATTTTTCGGTTTTTATCATGCCGCAGATAAGCCTTGCGAGGTCGGGTGTATAAGTCGGCGAACCGGTCTGGTCGTCAACGACTGTCAGCTTCTCGTGCGAGTCGGCGAGCCGGAGCATAGTCTTTACGAAGTTGCCGCCGTTTATTCCGAACACCCACGAGGTGCGCACGATGAAGTGCTTTTTGCATTTTTTTGCCTCTTCCTCGCCGCCGAGCTTTGTTATTCCGTAGATATTCTGCGGGTCTTTCGGCGCGTCGATTTCAAGCGGCTGAGTGCCGCTGCCGCCGAAAACATAGTCGGAGCTGATATAGACGAGCTTTGCGCCGATTTTTTCGCAGGCGATGGCAATGTTTCTCGTGCCGTCGACGTTGACTTTGCGGCAGGTGTCGCGGTTGTCTTCTGCTTTGTCGACTGCGGTATAGGCGGCGCAGTGTACGATGACGTCGGGGCGCAGGGCTGTGATATAATCCTCCGTTGCCTTGCCGTCCGTGATGTCGAACTCTTCTCTGTCCGCGCCGACGGGTTCATCCCCGAGGGCGTTCAGGCGTTTTATAACATCGTAGCCGAGCTGTCCGTTGGCGCCTGTGACGAGTACCTTCATTGAAAAACTTCCTTTTTAATCAGTTTTTGAGGCTCTGGAGCGGAGCGGGTATGCGTCCGCCGCGCGAGATCATCTTTGCGGGAGATGCGGTGTTGAGCGGCATTATCGGACCCGAGCCGAGCAGTCCGCCGAAGTTCAGCCCCTCGCCGGCATTCTTGCCGATGGCGGGAATGAGCCTGACCGCAGTCGTCTTGGAGTTCACCATGCCGATAGCCGCCTCATCTGCGATAACCGCCGAGAGAACTTCTGCCGTTGTGTCGCCGGGAACGACTATCATATCGAGACCGACGGAGCAGACCGCCGTCATCGCTTCGAGCTTCTCTATCTTCAGTGTGCCCGCGCGCGCGGCGTCTATCATTCCGGCATCCTCGGTGACGGGAATAAACGCGCCGGAGAGACCGCCGACATGCGACGATGCCATCGTGCCGCCCTTTTTGACTGCGTCGTTGAGCAGGGCGAGCGCCGCTGTTGTGCCGTGAGCGCCGCACTGTTCGAGACCTATCTCTTCGAGTATATGCGCCACGGAGTCGCCGACTGCGGGCGTGGGCGCGAGTGAGAGGTCGACTATGCCGAAAGGCACATCGAGCCTGCGCGAAGCCTCGCTCGCGATGAGCTGACCGAGGCGGGTTATTTTAAATGCAGTCTTTTTTATCGTGTCGGCAACGTCTGTGAGATTGCCGTCGGGAATCTTCTTGAGGGCGCAGCGGACAACGCCGGGACCCGATACGCCGACATTTATCACGCTCTCAGGTTCACCGGGGCCATGAAATGCGCCAGCCATGAACGGGTTATCCTCGGGTGCGTTGCAGAACACAACGAGCTTTGCCGCGCCGATGCAGTTGTCGTCGGCGGTGAGCTCGGCGGTCTTTCTGATAATCTTGCCCATGAGCGCGACCGCGTCCATGTTTATGCCCGCCTTTGTCGAGCCTATATTTATGCTCGAGCAGACATGCTCGGTTCTCGCGAGCGCCTCGGGTATGCTGTTGATGAGTGCCTCGTCTCCGGGGGCGAAGCCCTTTTGAACAAGTGCGGAATAGCCGCCGATGAAGTTGACTCCGACAGCCTGCGCCGCCTTTTCGAGCGTGAGCGCGTATTTCACCGGGTCGCCGCCCGATGCGGCGGCAAGCATGGCGATGGGGGTGACTGCGACGCGCTTGTTGATTATCGGCACGCCGTATTCTTTTTCAATCTCGCAGCCGACCTTGACAAGATTTTCCGCCTTGCGCGCTATCTTGTCGTATACTCTGCGGCAGGAGTCATCGATATCCTGCGAGCAGCAGTCGAGCAGGGAGATGCCCATGGTTATCGTGCGTATATCTAAGTTTTCATCCTCGATCATATGTATCGTTTCGAGAATGTCTCTTGTGTTTATCATAGTAAGGATCCTCTCAGGTGTGTAGATCAGACGTGATACATCGAGTCGAACACGTCCTCGTGCATAACATGGATATCGAGCCCGTGCTCGCGGCCGAGGCGGCTCATTATATCGGAAAATTCGGACAGCGGCACGGAGCATTTCTCCGTGTCAACGAGCATTATCATGCAGAAAAGATCCTGCAGGACGCTCTGCGTCACTTCGGTTATATTTACGTTGAGTTCCGAGCATTTTCCGGACACCTCTGCGAGGATACCGATTATGTCCTTGCCCGTAACAGTCATGACAGCTCTCATTTTTATTCTTCCTTTCCTGTGCGCTTATCAGAATTACTTATATACATCTGATATCAAGATATTCTACCATATTTTATGCCCATTCTCAATAGCGGTTGAACAATTTGAACTTTTTTGTGTTTAATACTGTTACTGGGCGGAAAAATATGTTATCATATTGTATACTTTACCGTCAGTATCATGGAGGAAGCGCGATGCCGCAAAGAATTATCGACACTCATGTTCATACCGACAACTCACCCGACGGACATCATTCGGCGATGTATATGTGCGAATGCGCCGAAATGGCGGGGCTTCGGGCGATAGCCTTCACGGATCATGTCGAGGCGGATTTCTACAGACGGGATCACTATGACCGCGTGGCGCTCCAGTCGTTTATCGATGTCACAAAGGCGCGCTCGGCGTTTCGCGGGAAGCTGCTCGTCTGCGCGGGCGTGGAGCTCGGTCAGCCGATGTACGATGTCGCGACCTCGGAGGAGATACTCGCGAATCTGCCCTATGATATGGTCATAGGTTCGGTGCATAATTTTCAGAATGAACAGGATTTTATGTATCTTGATTATTCCCAGTGGGATATAACCGACCTGATGAATAAATATTTTGACGAGCTTATAAAGCTCGCGCGCTGGGCGAAGTTCGATACCCTGGCGCATATGACATATCCGCTTCGGTATATCGTCGGCGAGCACGGCATACCCGTTGATATGTCGAAGTTTTCGGACAAAGTAGATGAGATTCTTTCTCTGCTCGTCAAGAACGAAAAGGCGCTCGAAATAAACACCTCGGGGCTCAGACAGAAGCTCGGCAAAACTATGCCCGAGGAGGATGTTGTCCGGCGCTTTAAACAGCTCGGCGGCGAATTTGTGACCGTCGGCTCGGACGCCCACTATGCAAAAGATATCGGCGCGGGAGTCGATGTCGGCATGGAGATAGCGCAGCGCAGCGGATTCGATTGCGTGACACTGTTCCAGAACCGCCAGCCCGTGCAGATCCCGATAGAGTAAAAAGAGAGGTGCAGTCATGAAGATCGAACTCAGGGCAAACGCAAAAATAAATCTCTTTCTCGACATTCTGGCAAAACTGCCGAACGGCTATCACTCGCTGTTCATGGTCATGCAGTCGGTCTCGCTTGCGGACACGGTGACTGTGCAGGAGAACGGCGAGGGTATTATTCGCCTCACTTGCTCCGAGCCGGCTCTGCCGACCGACAGCAAGAACATAGCCTACCGCGCGGCGCAGGCTTTTCTCGAAGAAGCGGGGCTCAGCGGCAGGGGAGTTGACATACACATTGAAAAAAATATTCCGTTTGAAGCGGGTCTTGCCGGCGGAAGCGCGGACGGCGCGGGAGTTATAGTCGGACTCGACAGGCTTTTCGAGACGGATATGGGCACGCAGAGGCTCTGCGATATCGGGCTGAAGATCGGCAGCGATGTACCTTTCTGCATCGCGGGCGGCACTATGCTCTCCCAGCACACGGGCGGTATACTTTCGCATCTTCCGCCGCTCAAAAGCTGCTTCGTCGTGCTCGCAAAGCCCGCAACGGGCGTCTCGACCGCACGCGCCTACGGTGATTTTGATTCCGCGAGCTTCATATATCATCCGAATAAGGTTGGCATGCTCGACGCCGCGGCGAACGCTGATTTCGAGGGTATTTGCCGCCAGGCGGGCAATGTTTTTGAACAGACTATAGAAGTGCCGGAGCGCGTGAGAATAAAGAGCATCATGCGCCGCCACGGCAGTTCGCTCGCGCAGATGAGCGGAAGCGGTCCGACCGTTTTCGGACTGTTCGAGTCGGAGAGCGATGCCGAAAAATGCCGCGCCGAGCTCGAAAAGAGCGGGCTCGTCAAGAGCGTCCACCTGTGCAAAACCGCCGACAGAGGCGTTGAAACAGTAAATGAGGAGTAAAGCTTATCGGCTTTACACGGGTTCTTCAGATAAAAAGCCAAGACAGCGGACAGATTGCTCTGTTCGCTGTCTTGGCTTTTGGAGAATAACAATGAAAAAACCGGAAAAGTTTGTGGTTGTCTTGTTTATACGCCCTGAGCGCCGACCATTTCATAGTGCGGCTGGGCCTCCTGAGGGATCATGCGATAGATTTTGCCGTTGTCGTCAACATCAACCATGCTTATCTGGATATCCGGCACAAGTGTGTGCAGGGCGGAGACGAAATGCGTGCTCCTCTCTTTCGGAAATCCGGTGACGATGTCAACGGCGCCTTTCTTTTTGGCGATGACTGCGGCGAGGATAGCCGGACTGTCGTTAAAATATACGCTCATCTGCGCGTTTTCATTTTTTGCGCATTCGTACAGATCTTCAAGCACTGCGGGATCGGGGCTGAATCCGTCCCTCTCGTGGAACACGCTGAGAACTTCGAGCGGCACTCCGTACTGCTGCGCTATCAGCGACCCGGAACGGATCAGCTGTTCGCATTTGCTCTGCGGAGTTACACAGACGAGAACGCAGTTTTTGCTTTTCATCTTGCTGATGTCCTTTCGTAGTTGGTAGCCGTCTGGCTTTTCTTCCCTCTCACTACACTGACATAATAACATCCGATTGTGTACTGAATAGTAAAAATTCATTAAATCAAAGTAAAGAAAATTTGTACGAACCATGAATAAACCGGGGTTGCGATATTCTTCTAAACATTGTATTATAGAGAAAGAAGAGAAGCGGGCAAAGGAATAATATGCCGCATACGGCACGGACAATGACAAAAAAGCATGCGTCGGAATAATTTATAATGTAAAGGTAATTAGCTTTGCTTGCTCGCGAGGTGAGATATGTATACTTTTGATGAGAAATTCAAAAAAGGCGCCGCCCGCGCATTCAGGGCGCAGCAGGGGTTGACGGTTTTTTTGAGCGGGCTGAATAGAATTCTGCCCGAGCCGCCCGGATTCAAAACGGAAAAACCGAAAGATAAGCGCGAAGATACAATACGCATTGCGGACACTGCCGGCGACAGCTGGTATCTCGGCTTCTCCGAGCGGAGCATAACGCCACCGGATATTGATGCGAAAAATTATTATATCGGCGGCAATCTTTCCGCTCCGCCGCGCAGGGTTCGCGGCGTGCTCGACGATATAAAGGTGAGGGCGATAGCCATAAGCGACGGCAAGCAAAGAGCGGCTGAGGTGTTCTGCGCCGTTGACTGCATCGGGCTAACAAATACGGTCGTTAGCCGCATACGCAGTGAGCTTGATTCGTTCTGCCGCACGAACAATGTCGGATATATCAATATTTTTTCGACCCACGCCCACAGCTCGATAGACACCATGGGCATATGGAGCGTGACGGGAAAGAAATTTTTTGAAAACATATCGAAGCTGATAACGCACTCGCAGCCCTTGCCGAGCGTTGACGGAGCGTTTATTGATCTTATAGTCGAAAAGACGAAAAAAGCCGTCGCCGAGGCGGTGGGAAATATGGAACCGGGGCGGCTTTTTGCGGCGCAGATAGGCGAAAACAGCGTCGAAAAGCTCGAAAAATATTCGGCAAAAAAGCCGTATGGCGACATGACTCTGAGCGAGTACGGGATAAAAGATTTTATCTTCGCCAAGCGTCCGCCGCGCGAATATTCGCCGCGCCTCAACCGCCTGCGCTTCGTGCCCGACAACGGCGCGAGCCGCCCGACAGTTTTGGTCAACTTCGGCGCGCACCCATACGCAAACGGACTGCGGATAAAAAACAACCGCGGCGATATGCTCTCCGCCGATTTTCCGTTCTATATGGAGCGTGAGATAAACTCGGCGGGCGAAAACTTCATTTTTATCAATGGCGCGGTCAACGGAATATACCCGAACAGGGGAGCGGGCGGAGTAAAGGAAGAAAACTTTACACGCCAGACCGAGGCTCTCGGGCGCGATCTTGGAAAGCTCGTTCTCGCGATGACGAAAGAGTGCGAAGAAATAGAACAAAATTCTCTGCTCTCGCCGAAAAACAGCGGTGAAGCGTATAAAAGCGCCGTCGAAAGAATAGGCAAATGCACTGTCGAAGAGCGCGAGCTTGAGCCGAAGCTTGTTTCAATACACAAAGAAACGGCGCTCAGGGTCGATAATCCGCTCGAAAAGATGATCGGCAAGCTCGGCTTCGCGTGCTTTGATATGACAAGACCCGCAAAGGGAATATATGAACTTGAGACGGAGACGGGATATCTCGAACTCGGCGGCGAGTTCAAAGCCCTGCTTGTGCCTGGTGAGATAACACCCGGTCTCGTCAGCGGCACAGGAGATATGCTCGCGGAAAACAGCATTACAAACAGGGCGAGCGGCTTCAAAAGCCTCTGTGATATCGTCGGCGGGGACACGGCGGTTTTCGGGCTCGCGAACGACGCGCTCGGATATATCATCCCGGACAATGACTACTGCATGTTCTTCGCGGGTTACGGCAAGCTTGCGGAAAAGCTGTTCTTCAAAGATTACGCCCATTATCAGGAGATGTTTTCCATCGGCGCACACACCGCGTCCGCGTTCGCCGCAGGCGTCGAGGACATGATGAAAAGCTTCAAAGCACGGTTGAATAAATAATTTTTCCCCGGTCACATTGCGCTGGCCGGGGAAAATTTTAGATATCTTTAATATAGTATTTATCTTCAATCCATTTTGCTGAAAACAGTCTTTGAAACTTACCGATATAATCACTGCTGCCGCCCGATCTTGGGCAGGTGGTGAGTGAGTGCGCCCTTGCGGATCGCTTGCGATTGAGGCACGAGCGTGCTATACTGAGCATCGGCTCAACAAATCGGAATTTGTGGAGGTAAACGAAAAATGGAACTGTGGGACGCTTATGATAGAGATTTCAAAAAGATTCAGGGTGTAACCTTGGTTCGAGGAGAGGTAATTCCAGAAGGCTTTTTTCATTTGGTCTGTGAAATAATTGTTAGACATATAGATGGGAGTTATCTCATCATGCAAAGGGATAAAAGAAAGCATTTGGGCGGAATGTGGGAGGCTACAGCGGGTGGTTCTGCATTACAAGGTGAAGAACCTGCAATCTGTGCCGCTAGAGAACTTTATGAAGAAACGGGAATTATCTCCAATAATTTGGTAGAAATAGGAAGGGTGCTCCACCACAGCCATAAATCGTTTTATGTGGAGTATCTTTGCATTACGGATGTAGATGAGGATAGTGTCGTTTTGCAAGAAGGAGAAACATCTGATTATAAATGGATTACGGCTGACGAATTGCTAAAACTGTCCAGGGATGAGTTGGCAACGCAACGTATTCTAAATTTCGTTGAAGAACTTAATTGACAAATTCCAGTTTGTCGGTTTGATTTTCTCTACTTTTATATTAACCGTTTAATTTAGAAAATACCTTTGACAAACTTCGCTACAAGCAATATGAAAAGGACAAAAGGGAGCAGAATTTCTGCTCCCTTTTGCCAAACCTGTCTCCTATATATCGGACGAGCCGAGCTCGTCCTTTATCCGCTGTGCGGTCAACACAGGGGATAAATCATTGTTAATTGCCGCGTCCGCGCAATTTGAATATATCGGGTCGCGCGCCTCGAACATTTTGTCAAGCGTATCGCGGCTCTTCGAGAGCGGTCTGCCGTCGAGTGAGAGCAGATCGAGGTCTCTTTTGAGATAATATATGCGCCCGTTGCCCTTGAGAGCGCGGACATTTCCGGGGTCGAGCACCGCGCCGCCGCCCGTTGCGATTATCAGCCCTTTTTCCTTTGCCGCGCTGCGGACAGCCTGCGCTTCAAGCTCCCTGAAGCGTTTCTCGCCGTATTGCGAGAATATTTCCGGTACGCTCATTCCCGCCGATTCTTCGACGAGCGAATCCGTGTCGACCGCCTTTCGCCCGGTGAGCTTCGAGAGCTCCCCGGCGACGGTCGTCTTGCCGCATCCGGGCATACCGACGAGGACTATATTCTGAACATCGAGCGCGAGCGAACGGAATACACGCTCGATTTCTTCTTTGCCTATCTCGGCGGAGCAGAAATATTTTGCACTCTGCGCCGCCTGCGCGACGAGCATATAGAGCCCGCCCGAGCATTTTATCCCGCGTTCGAGCGCCTGCATGATAAGCTCTGTGCGCAGCGGGTTATATATCACATCGAGCACCGCCTCGCAGTGCGGAAATTTGTCGAGGCTCGCCGCCGAGCTGCCGTTGTTCGGATACATTCCGACAGGCGTCGTGTTTATCAATACTTCGCAGTCGGCGAGCTTTTCGAGATTATCGTAGTTGTATTCGCCGGAGCGGGAGACTACGGTTATTCTCTCTGCGTCGCCGTCCGATGCCACGGCTCTCGCGGTCAGCGAGGTGCCGCCGCTGCCGAGAATGACGACTTTTTTGCCCGCAAAATCTATTCCCGCGCGCTCTGCCATGGATTTGAAGCCGAAATAGTCGGTGTTGAATCCGTGAAGCCCGTCCGATGTTCTGACAACGGTGTTGACGCTGCCTATTTTTTTTGCCTCGGGGCTGATGTATGAGCAGTAGGGCATGACCGTGCGCTTATATGGAATGGTCACATTAAATGCGTCGAATTCTTCATTCTCCATGAACTCGCCTACCTTGTCTTTCGGCAGGCTGACCAGTTCATATGAATACAGCCCGAACGCCTCGTGAATGAGCTTCGAGTAGCTGTGACCGAGTCTTTCGCCGATGAGTGCGCACTTCATGTCAGACCTCCGAATAGCTGCCGAGGAACACGAACAGCTCCGGGCTGTCCGAAAGTTCGTCGAGCAGGGCAAGGACTGCGGGGGAATATACGGACGCTTCGATGTCGAAATAGAACATGAATTCAAAGTCACTGCCGGCTATCGGGCGGCTCTCAAGCTTTGTGAGGTTGAGCCCGAGGACGGAGAACTTCGAGATGAGCGAATAGAGCGAGCCGGGTCTGTGCGGCAGAGAGAGCATGAGGCTTATTCTGTCTGCGCCGGGGAAGATCATGGCTTTCTTTGAGATGCAAATAAAACGGGTGAAGTTGCCGTCCGTGTTCTGAACGCGGGTGTCGAGCTTTTTCAGACCGTAGAGATTCGCGCAGCCCGCCGACGAAATAGACGCGGCGTCGTGCCTGCCGCTCTCGTGGAGCATCTTTGCCGCGGCGGCGGTGTTGTCGCACACGGTGACTTTTATGCCGGGGTGCGGCCTTGAGAAACTCAGAGCACTGGCCGATTGCCTGCTCGTGGGAGAATATCTCCTTGACATCTTTGAGCTCGGTGCCGGGCAGGACGAGCAGGGAGTGGTCAACTTTGAGTTTGATGCTTCTTACAATATGGAAACGGTAATTTTTCATCAGGTCATAGACCTCGTTTACCGTGCCGTAGGTGCTGTTTTCAATCGGGAGAATACCGTATTCGCACAGCCCCTGTTCAACGGCGGCAAACACGCCCTCGAAATTCTTGAAATATGAGATGGACGGAGCAGTAAAAAGTTTGTCGCAGGCGAGCTGGGAATATGCGCCCTCAACGCCCTGGCAGGCGACGGTGCCGTGCTTCGGGAATATCGGCGGAGTGTTTTTGAGAGCATCGGTTATAGTTTCCGAGATAACGCCGCCTTTTGCTGTCAGTCTCTCCTGATAAGAGCGGCTGACATCCATGAGGGTCGCGAAAAATGTGCGGGCGTAGTCTTCGAGCTCTTCGCCTGCTCCCGCCGCCGCGGCGGCAAGAATCTCGCGCTCTCTGCCCTGCTGGAGGACGGGCAGCTTGTTTTCTTTTTTATATTCCGCAACGCCGCGCACGGTATTCATCCGCTGCTTGAAAAGCTCAAGCATCTGCGCGTCAATTGAGTCAAGTTCTTTTCTGTAGTCTGAAAGTTCCATTTTTACCATCTCCGTATGAATTTACTTGCCGAGCACCATATCAAGGACGGTCACTGCCGCCGCCGCTTCGACGCAGGGGACTGCGCGCACCGCGATGCACGGGTCGTGCCTGCCTCTGACTTCGAGTCGAGTCTCTTCGAGCGAGTCAAGATTGACGCTCCTCTGCGGCAGACCTATCGACGGGGTCGGCTTGAACGCCGCTCTGAATATTATCGGCATTCCGCTCGTGAGTCCGCCGATGATGCCGCCGTGGTTGTTCGTGACCGTTTTTATCTTGTCGTCAATGAGGCAGTAGGGGTCGTTGTGGACGCTCCCGGTCATGTCCGCCGCAGAGAATCCCGCGCCGAACTCGATTCCGCGCACGCCGCCGATGCCGAATATCATTGAAGATATCCTGCTCTCGACCGAGCCGAATATCGGGTCGCCGAGCCCTGCGCCGAGTCCCGTGACCGCACATTCGACTATTCCGCCGACGGAGTCGAGCGACTCTTTTGCCTCGATTATTTTCTTCGTCATCTCTTCGCCCGCCTTGTCGTCAATGGTGGGGAAGAGCTTTGTTTTGAGCTTGTCAAAAATTCCGTTGTCCGGGTTGCAGGGGTCAAACGGCGTGTCGTCGATGCCCGCCGCACGCGAGAGATGCGCGGCAACTTTTATGCCCTTTCGCGCGAGTATCTGTTCGCTTATCGCGCCTGCGACGCACAGTGGAGCCGTCAGCCTGCCGGAAAACTGCCCGCCGCCGCTTCGGTCGTTCGCGCCGCCGTATTTGACGAACGCGGGGTAGTCCGCATGGGACGGACGCGGGATATTTTTCATGTTTTCGTAGTCCGTGGGACGGATGTTGCTGTTGCGTATTATCGCGCAGAGCGCCGCGCCCGTTGTTCTGCCGTCGAGCAGACCGCACAGAAATTCAGGCTTGTCCTCCTCTTTTCGCGGAGTGCTCCACGCCTTGCCGCCCATTCTGCGGCGCATGAACTGCATTATCTGCTCCTCGTCTATCGCTTCGCCTGCGGGCAGTCCCTCAATAACAACTCCGACTGCGCTCGCGTGCGATTCGCCGAATACCGTGAGCTTTATGTTCTGTCCGTTTTCAGATGACATCCGCTTTTCCTCCCAGTTTTCTGTAGTCTTCAAAGAAGTTCGGATATGATTTGTTCACCGCCTGCGCGTTGTGTATAACAACGGGATTTTCGCATATGCACGCCGCGACTGCCGCCGCCATGACGATGCGGTGATCGTTGAACGAATCGACCTCGCCGCCGGGGAGTGTGCCCGTGCCGTGGACGGTCAGGGAATCCTCCGTGCTTTCGGCGAAACCGCCGAGTGAATTTATCATTTTTTCGACCGCCTCGATGCGGTCGCTCTCTTTTATTCTGAGCCGCGCGGCGTTTGTAAATATCGTATCTCCCAAAGCCGCGCAGGCAGCTGCCGCGAGGGTCGGGAAGAGATCTGGACACTGCGAAATATCTATTTTAATGCCGCGAAGCCCGTTCCCTCGGACTGAAATCATATCGCCGCATTTTACATCCGCGCCGAAGTCTTTCAGTATACTCACAACCGCTCGGTCGCTCTGCCGGCTGTCGAGTGACAGCCCAGTGATATCCGTCTCTCCGCCGAGTGCGCCTGCGCAAAGGAAGAACGCGGCGTTCGACCAGTCGCCCTGAACGCGCGGGGAGTCGGGCTCGATATATTTTTGCGGACCTTTTATTTTGTATCCGCTCTGGGTCTCTTCTATATTAATAGAAAAGCTTCTGAGCGTATCGAGCGTCATGTCAATATATCCGACCGATTCGCGTTTGCCCTCTATTACGATTTCGCTGTCGCCGTCAAGCAGCGGCAGGGCGAAAAGCAGACCCGATATGAACTGCGAGCTGATGTTGCCGGGGACTCTGAATACGCCCGGATGAAGCTGCCCCGAGACTTTTATCGGCAGATTATCAGCAGAAATCACTGCGCCGTTTTCTCTGAGCGCATTGTTGAGTGCCGACATCGGGCGCTCCGGCAGTCTGCCGTGGCCGATGAATTCCGCGTTTATTCCGAGCGCCGAGGCGACGGGAAGCAGGAAGCGCAGAGTCGTTCCGCTTTCGCCGCAGTCGAGAATGCCGCCGTCATGCAGCTCATTGAGACAGCGAAAGGTTGCGCGCGTGTCCTCGGAGGTGCAGAGCGATTCAGAACTTTTTTTGCCTGCGAGCGCCACGGCTGTCATCAGCCTGTGCGCGTGCGACTTTGATGGCGGAGCTTCGAGAGTGCCACAAAGCTTGCCCGGTGTTATCCTGATATCCATTGCGCCCTCCGTCAAAGAGAATATATGCTTTCGAGCTCGTCCGGGCTTGTCTTATATAGGATGCACTCGCCGACTTTAGTCGGCAGAATGAGATTTATTCCCGCCGAGCTGCATTTTTTGTCGCGGTGCATGACTCCCGCGAGCTCATGAACGGGAATATCGGTCGAGACGGGGAGCCCGTTCCGTGCCATAACTTTTTTCACGCGCTCCGATATATTATCTTTGCACACGCCGAGCTTCTGCGCGGCGATGCAGGCGCGGACTGTGCCTATCGCCACCGCGTGACCGTGCGAAACAGCAAAATCGCTGCACCGCTCTATTGCGTGGCCGAGCGTATGCCCGAGATTGAGCTTCTGACGCTCGCCCGTGTCAAATTCATCGCGCGAGACTATGTCGCTTTTTATCTCGACGCAGCGGCGCACGATGTTCTCTATATTGCCTTTTACATCGCCTGATTCGAAATTTTCAAAAAGACTTTCGTCGGAGATTATGCCGTATTTTATACTCTCCGCCGCGCCGTCGGCAAAGAGCGAATCGCTCAGCGTGTCGAAGCAATCGGGGTCGCACAAAACGAGCGACGGCTGATGAAACGCCCCGGCGAGGTTTTTGCCCTCGGGGAGATTGACTCCCGTCTTGCCGCCGACCGAGGAATCGACCGCCGCCAAAAGCGTTGTCGGTATCTGGACGAATCTGACACCGCGCAGATACGCGCTCGCCGCAAAACCGGTTACATCGCCGACTATTCCGCCGCCGAGGGCTATGAATATATCGCTCCGGTTGAGGCTGAGCTGCGCCGCGAACGAGAGGATGTCGCCGACTGTTTTGAGGCTCTTGTGCTCCTCGCCGTCCTCAAAGACGAACTTCTCGCAGTTTATCCCCGCGCTTTTCAGCGACTCGAGCGCGGCTTTTGAATATAGCCCGTCCACCGTGCGGTCGGTTATCAGCAAAGCTCTGCCGGCGCCCGTGTATTCTTTTATAAGCTCTCCGGCTCTTTTTAATATCCCGCGCTCAATGAGCACATCGTATTCGGTCGATGCCCTGACTTTTACGGTCTGCATGGTCTTCACTCCTGTTTTTTATCCGCAGATGGCTTTTCTCTTCGTGCCGTCCTCGAGCAGGGCTTCGAGCTTCGCCCTGTCGTTTGACGCTATCGCGTCGCGGTATTCGGTCAGATTATTTATAATGTTATCTATTTCGTTCAAAAGATTGTCGCCGTTTTCGAGGAACAGCTCACTCCACATATTGGAGTTGAGCGACGCGACGCGCGTCATGTCTTTATAGCTGCCCGCGCTCATGCCCGTGTGTTCGAGTGCCGTCGGGCTCTTTATATATGCGCTTGCAACGACGTGCGCGAGCTGAGAAGTGTAGGCGATAATTCTGTCGTGCTGTTCGGGAGAAACAACGGTGATGCTGCCGAAGCCTATCGAGAGGAACATCTGCTTTATCTCGTGCAGCAGTGCAATGTCCGTGCCGCCGTCCGGGGTCAGAATCATCGAGGCGTTGTTGAACAGCATGCCGAACGAGCTGTCAAATCCCCATCTCTCAACGCCCGCCATCGGGTGTCCGCCGATGAATTCAAAGCCGTGGGCTTTTGCAAGCTCATGGGCGGGTGTAAAGACATATCGCTTTACACCGGAGCAGTCTATAACGATCGCGCCTTTTTTGATCATATCCGCCTTGCTCTGAAGAAATTCGACCGTTGATTCGGGATAGAGCGCGATTATAACTCTGTCGCACTGCGCGAGGATATCGTCCGTCAGTTCGCCGTCTATCGCGCCGACGAGCTTCGCCTTGAGCATGATGCTCTCGTTTATATCAAGACCGTAAACCTCGCTGTCCGTGTTGTCTTTGAACGCTTTTGCCATTGACCCGCCTATGAGTCCGAGGCCTATAACTGCTGTTTTCATAATTATTATATCCTTTCGACAGACTGTTGGCAACCTTACATTTTATATGCGAACGGGCGGATGCTGTTGACGCCCTTGACCACATCGTCGAACGCCTCGGGTGTCAGCGACTGCGGACCGTCGCAGAGTGCGTGCTCGGGGTCATTGTGGACTTCAATAATAAGTCCGTCCGCTCCGGCGGCGGTAGCTGCAAAGGCCATGGGCTTTACAAGCTTCGAGATGCCGGTCGCATGGCTGGGGTCGACGATTATCGGCAGATGCGAGAGGGTTTTGATAGCGGGAACGGCGGAAACATCGAGGGTGTTTCTGGTGTAAGTCTCGAAAGTTCTGATTCCGCGCTCGCAGAGGATAACGTTCATGTTGCCGCCCGCCATGATGTATTCGGCGCTCATCAGCAGCTCCTGCAGAGTGCTCGCAAGTCCGCGTTTGAGAAGTATGGGCTTGTTGATATGACCGAGCTGCTTTAAGAGCTCGAAGTTCTGCATGTTGCGCGCGCCGACCTGAATGACATCGACATCGTCGAACAGCGGCAGCTGAGACAGATCCATGATTTCGGTGACTATCGGCATGCCGGTCAGCTTCTTTGCCTCGAGCAGGAGCTTGAGACCCTCTGCGCGCAGTCCCTGGAAAGCGTAGGGCGAGGTGCGGGGCTTGAACGCGCCGCCGCGAAGCAGAGTTGCGCCGGACTTCTGAACCGCCTGCGCGATGCCGCATACCTGCTCTTCCGATTCAACGGAGCAGGGACCCGCGATAATTTGGAAGTTGCCGCCGCCGATCTTGATATCTTTTTCTTTGTCGATGACGACTACCGTATCTTCTGGATGGAACTTTCTGTTCGCGTTCTTGTACGGCTCCTGGATTCTCTTGACATCCTCGACGATATCGAGAGCTTTGATAAGATCGATGTCGATACCCGATGTGTCGCCGACGAGTCCGAGCACGGTGTTGTGCTCGCCGAGGCTGCTGTGAACCGTGATGCCGAGGCTTTCAAGCCAGTTCACAAGATTGTCGCGCTGCTCTTCGTTGTAATTTTCTCTAAGAATAACTACCATTGTTTTTCCCTCCGGTGAAAATTTGTAAAGTAAAAAAACCCCGCAGCGTTCAACTGCGGGGGAGATTACCAAGTTTTGTGCGCCTTAAGCGCGGCTCGGTGCTGTCATTTCCCTGTCTGCGGTCAAACGCAAATAAGCCTTACCGTAAAAGTAGGTAAAGCTAAAGTAATAGGGAAAATATTTAGCTGTCAGTTTTGCTGAAAGCTTCATAATGATGACCTCACTGTCTTGTTGTCCCTATGATAACAGCATGAAAAGCGTTTGTAAATAGAAAATCTCAAAAAAATCCCGAAAAAGCCGAAGTTTGTTGAATCTCTATAAAAATGCTGTGAATTTTCCGAGCCGCATCTGTAAAAAATATTTTGATTTCGTGCGAAAAATGGTATAATTATCTTCGACAGAAACGGAGTGATACAGATGAAAAACGAACTTTCGCAGATAATATCGCAGTCCCGTTCGCTCGTATTTTTCGGCGGAGCGGGCGTCTCAACGGAGAGCGGGATACCCGATTTCAGAAGCGTTGACGGGCTGTATAATCAGAAATATGACTACCCGCCCGAGCAGATGCTCAGCCACACATTCTTCGAGCGCAAGACGGAAGATTTCTACAGATTCTATCGTGACAAAATACTCTCCTATGCCGTCTCTGCAAAGCCGAACGCCGCGCACAGAAAGCTCGCCGAGCTTGAAGAAAAGGGCATACTCTCGGCTGTCGTGACCCAGAACATAGACGGTCTGCATCAGGCGGCGGGGAGCAAGAATGTGTTCGAACTGCACGGCAGCGTGCTCAGAAACTACTGCACGCGGTGCGGCAGGAGCTTTGATATTGACTATATGATAAACAGTGAGGGCGTGCCGCACTGCTCCTGCGGCGGGGTGATAAAGCCCGATGTCGTGCTCTATGAAGAGGCTCTTGACGACGAAACGGTGCGCGGCGCGGTCAGCGCGATAGCCTCAGCCGACACGCTGATGATCGCGGGGACGAGCATGGTCGTCTACCCCGCGGCGGGGCTTGTGAACTACTTCAACGGCAAGCATCTTGTAGTTATCAATATGAGCCCGACTTCGGCGGATTCGCGAGCCGATCTGCTGATTTGCGGCAAGGTCGGCGAAGTGCTCGGAGGGATAGATATATGAAAAATAATTTCAAAAGCGGGCTGCAAAAGGCACTCGACGAGCTTGAAAACATAACCCCGCTCAAGCCTTTTAATTGCGGAAAGCTCTGCTCGGCGCGTTGCTGCTCCGGCGGGGACAATGACGGCATGGGTCTGTTCCCCGGCGAAAAAGAGCTGTTCGAAAGCAGCATGGATTTTGAAATAAATGATTCCGAGGGCAACTTCGGCGAGCCTGTTGTCGTCTGCCGCGGCGGCTGCGACAGGCGCAAAAGACCGCTTGCGTGCAGGATATTCCCGCTGTTCCCGCTCGCGGTCGAGCGCGAAAACGAAATTGTTATAGTGCCTGTGCCCGACCCGCGCGCGGGCATGTGCCCGCTGCTCCGCTGCCCGGAGAAAATCGACCGGCGTTTTTACAGAGCCGTGCGCTGCGCCGGCGAATACCTCCTGCGCGATGAAGATTCACGAAAATATCTCCTTGAACTCAGCTCCGAGATAACCGATATCGCCGAGCTTGCGGAGAGGCTGTAAAACATGGCTTAAAATTAATTCCTATTTTTTGACCGAGCGGTTGAACCCTCAGTCTTGGCTTCGCCAATCCGGCTCCCCTGCAGGGGAGCCACGCGGGCAGTGTATATCATTTGATTATAGTAGGACGCGAAGGCATAGGGTGAATTATACAATTTCATATCGTGCCGCTGTCGCGGTAGCGGTGCGTCGAGTCGCCGCACCCTACAAGTGCGTATCAATAAAATCGTGTGATTTCGCAGGTGGATGATATCCGCCCATACTTACTTTGAACGAAGTGACTGAGGGGTTCGAACGAAAGCCGGATTCGATATCAATTCAGTTCGGAAACGACGGCTTTTTATTTGCTCGGCAGCGATGTGTCACCCTCTTGCCTTCAACTTTAAAATTAGCCGATAATATCATGATTTAAAAAATATCGTCCTGCGCTATTGACTCTTATTTTGCTTGTGCTATAATAAAAATGTCACAAGGTGACCGACGGTCAGCAAAAGTGTGGAGGCGCGGAATGAAAAGCAACGACGAACGCATCAAAACTCTTGAAAAATTCAATATAATCGGACGGAAAAAACGCCCCGTTGCCGCGGTGCTGCTTTTACTGTTGACGGCTGTGTTTATTGTGCTCGGCATAGTCGTTCCGTCGTTTGCAATAGTTGTCGTGATAGTGCCGATAACCTCGGCGATATTCTTCTATCTCGCCGCCGCCGTGTTTCTTTCCTTGTCTATAGCTATGTTCAAGGGTGTGGATACGGTGCGCTGCCCGTACTGCGGCGCGGAATATTATCTCACGCCGGACAGGAGTCATCTGCATTGCAAAAAATGCGGCAAGGACCGCTACCCCGGAAAGGCGCTCTATCAGACGCCCATGACGAAGGAGGTC
>OGXX01001605.1_pt1 | contig 22507 bp, 24 predicted proteins | sample 1576301 | NCBI WGS metagenome assembly OGXX01 (sample SAMEA3541469, study PRJEB24748) | human gut metagenome | biome: human gut; feature: human-associated habitat; material: faeces | place: China | collected 2012
ACGGGATTTTCCATGTGTGGGTTTTCCGTCACCGGTTTTCCGGACGGTGGACAAGTTGACGCTCCGGAGCGTTCCGCAACCGGATTTTTGGAGCATGGATTTCCAAACTGTCACAGGGGATGAAATTCATACCCAAATCAATAAGAAATAAATCAACGCTCAATATAGTCATCCATCAATCCTATCAATACTGGTTTTGATGGATGGGATAGGAGGATTATGTCACAGAAGTTTTTTAAGTTTACAAGCGAGAGCTTGTCGGCATCCTACATACCGTTTCCACGGTTTTTGATGGAGGATAGTCTTGCCGGGCTGTCCAACGATGCAAAAGTGCTGTATGCCTTGATGCTGGATCGGGCGAGCATTTCAAAAGTCAACGGTTTTCTTGAAACTGACGGCACCATCCGAATTTACTTCACCGTGGAACAGGCGCAGAAGAAGCTGCACCGCAGCCGACAATGTGCGACGCGGATATTTCATGAGCTTGAGTTCAGCGGTTTGATCTGCCGAAAGAAACAGGGGCTTGGAAAACCCGCATTGATTACGCTGAATTATCCCTCTAATGCGAAGCTGATTCAGCCGAAGAAAGGCAGCTCAATATTGTCCGGATAAAGGTCGAAAACGTGGCATTTTTCGCCCCACAATCGGCGCGAAAACACAGGGGAATATCTTTCCTTACAGCAACGCCAAAATGGGCTTATACGCGCTACAGAAGCGATAAAGGAGGTACCATGTGAACGCAGAAAAAACGAATATCCCAAACAGCGTGGATGCAACCGAAATTCCGAAATACGTCTTTGAATCGCTGGCACGGAGTTTGCTTCCGGTAATTCAGAAGTACTACGAAAGCGAAGGTGGCAAAAAGGCATTTGCCGAATGGAAAGCAAAGAAGGAGATTTCAGACAGTGCATCTACATAAAGAAACCGGGAGGATTGCCATGATCGGCGGTCCTCCCGCTTTTTTGTTACCAGTCTACAATTTCTTCCACCAAAACAATAAATCCGAACCCATGACCAATCGGCAAAAGGTTCGGATTATATTGTGTTGGTGGACTCTCCAGGAATCGAACCTGGGACGCGCAGATCTTCACTCTGCCGCTCTACCAACTGAGCTAAGAGTCCGTGTGGGGTGTGAGAGCGGACTCGAACCGCCGACATCCGGTGCCACAAACCGGCGCTCTGACCAACTGAGCTACTCACACTATGAATGGTTGCAGGGGCGGGAGTCGAACCCGCTTGGGGCAGCTTATGAAGCTGTTGCATTACCGTTCTGCCACCCTGCAGTATGGTGCACGAAGTGAGACTCGGCCTTGCGATCTCCTGACAGACACTCAGGCGCGCTATCCATCTGCACTACGGGCTGTATTGTGGCACCGAACCGTGGATTTGAACCACGTCCTCCTGAGTCAGAGTCAGGTGTGCTGCCGTTACACCAGTCCGGTATTTGGAACGCTCTGCGGGATTTGAACCCACGACCCCCAGATTCGTAGTCTGGTGCTCTGTCCTGCTGAGCTAAGAGCGTGTATGGTGATCCCTGCGGGATTTGAACCCGGCATTTCCGCCTTGAAAGGGCGGCGACCTGTCCTGTTAGTCGAAGGGACCCTGTCAGCCCTGCTGCCAGGGCTGATGTATTTTATGCGGAGATTTGGATCACTCCGCAGTCTTGAAATATCAGGATGTCATCGATCTTCACACCGAAAATCGCGGCGAGGACAACGAGGTTGTCTATGGTCGGCAAAGCCGCTCCGCGCTGCCACTTGTAAATGGCCTGGGGCGTGGAGAATCCGAAAACATCCTGCACGTCCTTTACGGTCAAACCCGCTGCGATCCGCATACGGGTGATATTGATTCCGGTGGCGGTCATGTCGATGACCGGTATCCGATTCATTTCATTTACTCTCCTATTCCGGCCGTATGGCCTGTGACACATATGGTTTGAAATACAAAAAGGCCGCTTGCCTCATACAAGACAAGCGGCCCGTGAAGTATCGGATCAGCCTATTCCGGCCGTCGTTTCACCGTTCTGTTCTCTGTCTTATATGGGCATGCCAAAGGACCATGCATCTTGTGGTTAAAGCTGCACAGCGAACGATCCTGATATTCGGCTTTGAGTAAAACGGAGAATTGTCTGAGGATCATTTCTTTCTCCTTTCCGGGCATCGCCCCTGTTTCTGATATTACTATAGCATCCGGGTTTCAAGAAGTAAAGAAACCCGTAGTATAAAATGCTTCGTCTCTTATCGGAGTTGGGATAAGAAGAGACGGTTCAGGTCTTCCCAGCCGTGGTTTGTGTCTTCGGGCAACGGAACGATGCGGGATCGTAATTCTTCGATGCTGCTGTCGAGGTAACGGTTGATGCTCTCGATTTTGGGAATGGTCTTAATTTCAGGTGCGTTCATCTTCAATTCGAGGAGCCTGTCAACGTCCGGAAGAAGGGCGGGATCAAGTTCCGCTTCCACCAGCTCCGAAAAGAGCATGGGCGGAGGAGTCCCTTTATCCAGAATCCATCTGCAGGCCAAGATGGGGCGCAGCACATAAAAGTACTTTTTGGCCTTAACCATGTCGCCCTTCAGATATTCGCGGTAGTTGCCGCCGGCCATGCTGAGGTAGTGGCTCAGCCCACGCTTGGAGGAGAAATACTTCAGCATCACAGAACGGAACTCGTCTGCAAATGCAGTCTCACGGTACACGATTGGTGAGGAGAACCACTCGAACAGCGTTGGATTCGATGCCCGCAGAAGGCGCAGTGTTTTATCCAAATCCCAGCCGTTGATATCCAGCTCGCCCTCGATAGGCAGATCGATCACGTCCCTGACTTTTTCCAGACGCAGATACTCCGCCTTCGGTCGGACATAGATAAAACGCACATCGTAGTCGCTGTCCGGGGAAGCAAAGCCCCAGGCACGGCTGCCGGATTCGACCGCCAACAGGATCCTTACGCTTTCCTTCTTTTCAATTTCGTTCAGCTTTTTCACGATCGTTTCCCTCACGGGGCATCACCTCCTCCCTTAAGTATTCGCTGATCATGTCTTTTGCCTTTCCCGTTGCCCGTTTGTCCCGGACGGCGGGATCGTCATAGCTTTTTCTCCGGCACATAGGGCACGAACCGGGAGAATCCGAACTGAGCCTAATGCGCCTCGTCTTATGTTCGGGCTTTGCACGACTCTTCAAAACCGTTACTCGCGTACATTTGTCCTATCTTCTGAACAACGACGGCTGCTTGAGTAAACAATTCGGGAAAGTCATCGTCAGTCTTATCCGTCATTTCCATGAAGACAAAGACGTCTTTCCCAAACTGCCGCGCCTGTTCCATTGCATTTTCAAGAGCGGCGTGCTGATCCGGGGGCAGCGTAGAGCGCAGCACGCCCCGGAAAGCATCATGCGGACTATACGACGCCGTCAGTCTGGTTTCAAAAGCAGGGTTCCCTTTGGCCTCGTTGACAGTCATTTCCACCGATTTGGCAAACAGGTATCCTAAGATATTGCCGATCGTTTTCTCGGCGTCTGACTGAGGTTCAGCCTGCAGCGCCTCCAGCATTCTTTCGGCGTTGTTTTTGTGCTGAGTATAATCCTCATCCTCCAAAACCAGCTTATCTTCCAGATCGTACGCAAGAAACCCGTGGTATTTCGCCCGCCAGATGATTGGCTGGACTACGCTCTCCGGAATCACCATATCATCGAGAGGTGTTTTGACGCGTTCCGGTTTTTCGATCCTGAAGCGATAGCGGCTGTCTGTACTGACGTGAATGCGGCTGATATTTCCATCCTCGTCAACACTTACGAAAACAATGGATTCGTAGTTGTCTTCTTCCTTGTCGGCCAGAACGATGCATTTAGTGCCAACCGGGTACTCCAGACCGGATCCTGCAAGTTCTGTGATCTCCGCCAGATGGGCAATATATTTACCCTCGTGGTTTTCACAGACGTAAGTGAGACGGTCAATGATCTCATCTGCACCGCAGCAGCTGTTTCCGGAAGTATCGGTCTCATATACCGAATCGGCGGTCAGCACACTGCGCAGCCGTTCCGTCTCCCCCTTGGCAAGGGTGAATCGCACCAGCCGGAGATCGTGATCAAAGTCTTTTACTATCCCGTTTTCGTACTCGCCGACGGCTGCATCCGCGGAGATCATGCAGACCCCGCTGATGATCGAACCGACTTTAATGTTGTCCCTGAGTTCCTCGGGAACCTGATCAAACGAGTGGTCGAACTCCAGTTCGCCATACACAGTATCCGCAAAACAGCGGATAAAAGTATTCTCTTTCTGATCGCCGATCTCAAACGTACCAACGCAGAGGCGCGTGACCTTCGCCTTGAAGGTTATGTAGGCATCGTTATCATACTCTTTGCCGTCCTCATAATTGCCGACCAGGTGGTTCGCCAGGAAGGACAGCGGTATCAGCGCGCCGTCGGCTACGCCCCATTTCTTTCCCTGCTTATCGGCGGGGACAGTTTTGTCATACTCTTCTTCCGTGGCGTAGTAGTTTACTTCAAGGCAGGGCGCGACAAGCTGAAGTGTGAGCCTGTCGTCTTTGAGAAAACTGGGCAGCACGTCCGCTGTGATGATATCAACAGGAAGCATGCCGCCGTTATCCGTGCTGCGGCTCATCATCAGGATGCGTTCCGTTTTAGGCCAGTCTTTCGGTGAAATGTCAACGTCTGTGCAGATCATTTCCCAAATCGTCTTCCCACCGCAATGCGTATGGAATCCGGATATGGCAAGCTTACCGTCTTCGCTCTTTTCGGAGCTGGCCCAGAATTCAGCAGAGCCGATCGGTAAATAGAAGTATGGGGTGTCATAGTAGCCTTTGATGGCTTTTCCTTCCTGGACCGTATATCTTACAGCGCCCATCAGCGTGTCTTCGTCTTTCCCCAGAAAATCCAGGCCGTAGCTGTCAAGAAGATTTGCCATATTCTCTCACCTCAAATCAAATAATGCAGATTCTTCATCGCCCGCTTTTTGAACGTCATGTACAGCGGCTTCCGCTTGAGGTATTCATTGCCGTTGCTGTTTTCGCCGCCATCATCGTCATCGGCCGGGGCTTTCTTGATCTTAATGCCGGAAGACGGAATCAGAATCGCGTTGCTGCTCATATCATACCTTGCCATATTCCGGTCAAAGTAGGCGCAGAGGACATAATGACCGTCATCGTCATACAGATGGATCCGCTCCATCAGACCGTCATTATCATAAAGATTTGTCCGGTACCGATGCTGGTGAAGGCTCAAACCGCCCTCGAAATACAGATAAACATCGTATTCCTCATTTTCGGTAGTCATGATGTTCAAATCGATTATGGCAGAAGCAAAATCGATGCCGTTATTCAGTTCAAAGGCAATCGATCTTAGACAGTCGTAGTTGAGGCTGATTTTTCGGGAAAAATCAACGACCTTATCGATCTCCCCATAACATTCTTCCTCCAGCTTGTCATGCAGGTATTCGCGGATGTCTTCCGGGGAAGGGTAATCAAAACGGAAGTGATAATGAAAGCGGCCAGGCCTGTTTACGATATAGCTGTTAAGGCTGTACAGTTCGTTGCAAGTCACGATAAACAGCTTCTTCCCGCCCGTGGTACCGTCGAACAGGCTCAGCAGCGCTGCCTGATCGTCATTATCGTTGTTGGAACGGAAAGTCTTATCGAATTCATCGAAAAGAACCGCACATTCCTGATGGATGGATTCCAGAAATCTCGCAAGGCCCGGGCAGCAGGCATCCACCAGGATCACCGGATAACCCTCGCGAATGGAGGCTTCACAAATCATTTTTGCGAATAACGATTTGCCGATACCTTTATCACCGCTGAGGATCACACCCATGCTTCTGGAAAAACGCTTGAAGGACGACAGGACCTTTTCCAGCTTTTCCGTATGAACGCCATAGGCTTTTTCCGTTACGCGGATATTGCCCCTGCGGAGGAGGAAGCAGCCTTCCTGTTGGTTATATCCGATATCAAAAGTCGCGGCCGGCAGTTGATCATAGCTTCTGATGCTATCATCAAAAATGGTGAACTTGCTTCCTCTCTGAATTGCTTTCATTTTTCATCACCTGCTTTTCTCAAGCAAAATGGAATTGACAATAAATGGTGCGCTCTGCAGGACTTGAACCTGCGGCCTACGGATTATCGATCCGTTGCTCTGCCAACTGAGCCAAGAGCGCGAGTTTCAAAATCTCCCGCCGAATTTCCCGCTGCTGTTGAGCCGCGGGGCGTACGTCCGAAACCGAAGTATCGGCGGGAGACCGGTATCTGCCGGCAGACGCGCTTGCGAGCTATATCGCAGCGGCGGCTCCGCAACGGCAGGGATACGGCGGTATTATTCTGCGGCCTTAAAGTTATAGACCGGGCGGATACGCTCGATGATGTCCGCGGTGGGGCCGATCTCGGAAACGATCTCATCCATGGGCTTGTATGCCATAGGAGATTCGTCCAGCGTATCGCTCACGACACAGGAGGACCAGATCCCCTCCATCTCGGCGGCATACTCGTCCATCGAGAGCTGGGCGAACGCCTGCTTACGGCTCATGAGACGGCCGGCACCGTGGGGAGCCGAGCAGTTCCATTCCTCGTTGCCCTTGCCCATGCAGATCAGGCTGCCGTCGCGCATGTTGATGGGAATCAGCAGCTTTTCCCCGGCTTCGGCGGAAACAGAGCCCTTGCGGAGGATCATCTTCTCCGTGTCGATATAGTTGTGGATGGTAGTAAACTCTTCGACCTTAGTCAGCCCCATACCGCGCAGGATCACATCGGTCATGGCCTTGCGGTTGAGCACGGCAAAGCGCTGGGTGATGCGCATGTCGTGGATATAATCCTCAAACAGTTTTCCTTCTACATAAGCGAGATCCTTGGGGATTCGGATGGGATGCTCCCTGCGCAGTTCATTGATGGTGCTTTGGATCTCCTTCCAGCGGCCTGCGGCACGGTATTCGGCAATCAGCTCGTCGATCTGGTGACGGGCACCGCCCCACATAGCAAAGCGGCCCTGGTCTTGATAGTACTTGCAGACCTGGGTGCCGAGATGCCGGCTGCCGGAGTGGACTACGAGATACAGTTCACCATTCTCGCCGCGGTCGACTTCTATAAAATGGTTGCCGCCGCCCAGCGTACCGATGCTGCGCTTCGCGCGCTCAACGGAAACATAGGGAGAGCAGCGCAGCCGGTGAAGGTCGATCTCACCGTTGAGCGGGTGCTCGTCCTTGCGGATATTCTGCCCGCAGGGGATCTCTTTACGGATAAGCGCATCGAGAGCGGCAAAGTCGATCTCCTTTTCGGCCAGCCTCACAGTCTCCATGCCGCAGCCGATGTCTACGCCAACCATGCCGGAAACGATTTTATCCCGGATCGTCATGGTCGTGCCGATGGTGCAGCCCTTTCCGGCGTGGACGTCAGGCATGATACGGATCTTGCAGCCGGCAAAGGCCTCCTGGTCGCAGACGGTCTTGATCTGGAGTTCAGCCGTCGGCTCGAGTGCGGGCGTATAACAAAGGGCTGAGTTGTACAGTCCTTGTATTTCTATCATTTCAAAAAATCATTCCTTTCAAAAAACGGACGCACGGCGATTCCGCAACCCGATCGGAGACCGTGCGCCCGTTCTTTTACTCCGGAGAGCAGCCAGACTTACGCCGCGATGGGAGCATACCTCTCCGTATCGATCACGCTCAGCATGAAGTCATACGGATTCAGCTCGCCATCCATGACCATAGAGAAGATCCGGGGGCTGTTGCCGGAAACCAGCGCAACACCGCGGTCATTCTCTTTTACAGGCTGCTGCTCATGACGGCTGTCAACGTTCCAGAACACGAGGTCCGGGAGTATGTAGCCGGCCGCCGCATAGCTTGCCTTTGCGTTTTCGAAGTTCGTCATGGACGAGTTCTTCACGCAATGATCAAACTCCATGTCGGAGATGATGTACAGCTTTGCGGGCATTTCCGCCTGGGGCACATGGTTCTCTGCCGCCGCCTGCAGAATCAGGTCGAATACCGCCTCCAGGTTGGTGTTGGCGCATTCGTCGAAGGTTCTGCAGTAGCGCACCTTCTCCACAAAATCTTTTCCCTTGATCTCTACAAGCTGAGGGGTCATGGAGAAGGTCAGGAAATGATTGTGGAATTTGCCTTTATTGTGTTCCGCGAAATAAATCGCGAGGGATTGCGCGACCGCAGCCGGCATCGGTTTGCTGCCCCAGTACATGGAGCCGGAGCCGTCCGCTGCGACAAGCGCGTTCTCATCGGTCGTGAAGTCCTCCAGCATACGCCAGGTGACGTCCAGAGAGCGGCGCTCTTCCTCAGAGCAGTCATAAGCGCGCTCGACGAGTTCATAGGGCATCAGCGTACCGGTGTGAAGCTTCGCCTCGCCGCGATCCACCTTGTCCATGAAAGCAGCGTACCGCTCGCCGTCGTTGCGCAGGAAGGCCTTGCGGTATTTGAACATGGCCTTGGACGGCTGCTTGGAGTAATCGAACGTGTAGTCCTTCTCACGGAGATTGTTCTCGATGATCCGGATGCGCGCACGAAGCCCGGTCAGCGCCTTGCGGTAGTCACGGTCGGACAGGCCAAAGGACTTGGCGATCATCTTAGCCATGACGACCGTTTCCTGATTGGATGCGTTGACCGAGGGGAGCCACTTGCCAAGCAGGGAAATGTCGCCGCCGGCTTCCAGCGCAGCAAAATCCTCCCGGAACTGCTCTTCAAGCAGGGCCAGGGCTTCCTTGCGGCAGGGAGTCTTCAGCAGTACTAGGACATCATCCCAGCGGCCGTACTCCGCGATATAGGGCAGGTTTCTCACAACGGAGCTCTTCTCATTGGAAGCAAGCCAGGCAAGGATGCTCCGGAACACACGGCGCTCGCCAAGGCCGCCGCGAACGTCACGGGCATAGAACAGGATCTTCATTGCCAGGTCAGGGTTCTCCGCATACGCCTTCAGAAAGCGGCTGCAGATATTCTGGTCGTCGGCACGGCGCAGGGCGCCGATGGCGGCAAAAAGATCCAGGCAGTCTTTCCCACTGGTGCGGTGCGCGACGGCGCCGTTCTCGGTATACGTTTTGTTTGCAGTTTTCTTCAGGACTTCCAGCACGGGAAAGACCTCCTTTACGATCGGAATGAAAAACAAGGCACAGTTTGCTGTTTACAGCTTCTTTTTGACCAATACATCTTTCTCTTTGTCTTGATAGGTTGAAAAGTAAAAGTGTTGCTGTCTATGCCTTTATTAACTTAGTGTGCCCCTTGGCAGGCTGTGTCCGGCGCGAGTCAGGAAGGGCTTTGCCGGGTTTCCTTTGCCCGGGGCCTATCAAAATAAAACAAGGCACCATCGAAACGGGATTCGAACCCGCGATCGCCGGTTATGAGCCGACTGCTAACCATTCAGCTATTCGTAATTGCTGTTAGTGCCTTTGCAAGCATAAAATACCATCCCGGAAAGGCTTTTTCATGGAAAAAAAGTTGCGAACTCTCCTTTTTCAAGAAAAGTCCGCAATTTTTTGGTTTTATTCCTGTGCCAGCATCGCCATTTGCCGGTCAAGCCGCTCCCGGATTTGAGAGACCATGCTCTCCGGCGCCGTGACCTTCAGTACCGGGCCGAAGGAGAGGATCCGGATCAGGATCTCCGTTTCATCCCCCTGCTTGTAATTCAGTGTGATGCGGTAGTGCTTGTCATCGATCCGCTCCGTTTCCTTTTCCAGATCCGTAAAGTGGAGCATCGCGCGCTCAAGGGCATTGCGGGAGTCGTACAGATCCATGACCAGGGTTTTCTCCCGTTCATTCGGCCGCTGGTACTCGTTTTCGTCCCAAGGCTCGAGAATGTGCACCGAATCCATGCGGGAGAGATTGATCGTCCGCGGTTTGCCCCCGAATCCCGTAATCAGCCGGAACTTATCATCCTTGGAAGAGTACTCCAGCTTATAGGGGATGCAGATATAGCTTTGTCTGGTGCCGCGATGACCGTGAAAACGCACACGCAGCTTTCGCTTCTCATGCATCGCCCGGAGGATCATACGGAAATGCTCGATATAACGCAGATCGGAATAATCGTCCCCGTTTGAATAACGGTCGTAGTAGACGAACTGATCCGGAGTGAAGAGGGGCTCCACATCTTCCAGGCCTTCTTCGGACGGCGCGAACAGCCGGATCCGCGGGTCGAGCAGGAGTGCCTTCAGCCACTGCTTTTCCAGGGCCGTAAGCGGGGAATGCGGCTCCCGATGCAGCGGAGTGCCGAAGTCCTGCGTCAGCAGAGGCCAGCTGCCGTCCGTTAGCTTGGCAGGGATCGTGAACAGGCTTTCACCGAAAGCGTTCTGAAGAACGGTGCGGGTCAGTTCCCGTTCGGTCAGCGTGCCATCGACAGCTTTGGCCAGGATGGCGGAGACAGCCTTGAAGTAAGAGCCATAGACTTCCGAGAAGATCATTGCGGGCCACCCCCTCCGTACATCTCGGCCATGCGCCGGATGTCATCATAAAAGCGGTTGACGATATACCGGTTGTCGCTTTCGAAGCTGACAATGCGGCCGATGAATGTGCGCGCCCAGGTGACAAGCTCGCCGGCATCATAGACGTCTGCGACAAACCTGTAGGTGTGCTCATCGACTGCCTCAATGCGGCCGTGACGCTTTTCGCGCTCCAGCCGGTCAATGATGTAGCTCTCTTCATCCCCTACACGCAGGGTGAGCTCGACATGGTCAACGCTATAGTCGCCGCCGGTGGAAACGCCCCAGAGGTTTTCATCAAACTTATCTGCAAAGCCCTCGTATTTTTCATATCGCGATTCGACCGGTCCGGGCGTAATGGAGCGGATGTTGTCGAGCCGGAAAAACATCGGCTTGCGGAACTTGTAATGATACGCCAGCAGATACTCCCGCCCGTTCTGCGTGCTGATATAGAAGCGCAGCGGATAGACCCTGTGCTCGTGCTCTGCATCTTTGCGGACACTGAAGTTAACGATATCGATGCATCGTTTTTCCTTCATGGCGCAGAGCGCGTCAAACAGGATCTGCGTATCCAGCGTATGGAGCAGGTAGTGGTGTTTATAGCTGAAATGCTCCGAGGCTTCGGACTGCCGGTCGAGCAGATAAGACCCGACCACGCCGAACGGCGCTTCTTCAGAAAAGAAAGCCGCGGCATCTTCCCAGGCAGAAATGTCGACATTGTCCTCCGCAAGGCGGAAGTACAGAAACCGGCCGTGCTTCTCGTCCCGGAGGATCCCCATCTCCGTGTATTCTTTCAGCTTTTTGCGCACGGTGGATTCATCGATTTCGAATGGGGTATCCGTGTGAGACAGATAGTCTGCAACACCATCGGTGATCTCGCCGACACGGAGGGCAGCACCGTCAGCAAGAATATCCAAGACGCAGAAATGCAGTACGATATCCTTGTCAGTAAAGCTCTTTGCCTTCCAGGCGTTGTGCAGCGGGTTGAAAGTTACGCTGCGGTTATCCACAGAGATGAAGACGTTCTTGCCCTCGGCCGTGTGCCGGAAAGCCATGTAGCCGCCAAGCCAGCTCTCGATACGGCGGCGCTCATCGTCATAGCTGCGCGCGCTCTTTTTCGTATAGTCCTCGCGGCTTTTGAAGCCGTAGACGTAGAAGTCCCGCATATAATCGCGGATCTTTTCGAAGCTCTTGATAAGTTCGCTGTAGGCCATGTCTTCACCTCCTCTTTGTTTCTATTCCGAATCCAATGACAACTCTGCGATCCGACTTACCGTTTGTCTGATCCCTTCCATTGTCCCGGCGTCCGGGATGCCGCGCTCATTACAATAGACACGCTTGTTCCACTCAAGCATGATCGATGCGCAGTCGCAGCCGACTTCTTTGCCCAGGACGGCATTGGGAACCAGGCTGCCGGAATAGGGAAAGTTCCGTGCCGTAACGAACCCCTCTGCCCGAAGGCAGAACTCCGCGATGGAAACGATCCCCGGGGGCGTGTATTTCTCGTCGATCCCCAGACAGACGTCGGGCGTCCTCTCTCCGCTGCGCAGCCGATCCCGGGGCACAATATCATCCGAGAAGCTATGCATATCCAGCAGCAGAAGGCGCGGATGCTCAACGCACGCCCGGTTCAACTTCTCATGATGCCCATGATACCAGACCAGCGTCTCCCGGTGCAGTTCGGCAGAAACCGTCTTGATCCGTGTCCCGTCATAGGCCCGCTCGTAGCAGAACCCCATCCCGAGCCGCTCCATAGCTCCTCCGGGCCAGGAAAACGCTCCACATCGCAGAGCAGGCGGCTGACAGGGAAATACAGGGTGTTCCCGCTGTTTCGCCATGCAGTGGGCACCATCTCCAATACTCCTGTGTCCCTCATCCGTTCATGATAGGACAAAAACTGTTCTTTGGGGATGCAGACGGATTCCATGAGTTCTTCCGGGAACGTTGTTCCATCATGGGGCACATGGAATAAGGGAAAACGCTTCTTGTTATTGCTCATCACAGCCTCCTTATAATGCACCATAAAGAGGCTGTGGATATCCATCGTCCGCCGCTTATACGGCTGTCAAGCTTTGGCACCTTACCTTCCGGCAGGTTGCCGTGCGGTCAACGGGCTTGTCCCTCGCGCACTCTCTATGGTCGAATATGAAATTGTTTAGGGTATTTATGAAGAAAAATAGGATGCAGCTATGTTATTCGCTTTACAGTATTCATACAGGCCGAAGACATCTTTGTCGGGGCTAAATCTCACACATACAGCTTCCAGCTTTTCCTCATCTGTTTTGTCTGCTATTCCCATCAAGGCAAAGAGCTTGCCGGTATTTTCTTCATCAAGCGAGAGCGTATAATCAAAATCTTCCGTCCCTCTGAACTCTTCTACATATTTACCGTAGTCGAACCCATCCAGACTAAGCTTCCCGTTTTCCAGAATGGCAGTAATTGAGACATGGACTCGTTCAGAATCCATTTTGTAAAATGGCATCTTCATCTTTCGGCGCTCCTTCTGATTGCCAGTTATCGTCCGGCAGAACGGGCAGCTTCTCGGCCTCATCCACTCAGGATGGATCATGCTTGGCTCTGCCCATCACCGGCTGGCATTTGGGATAAACCTCATACGGCTTGCTGTATGCCGCACCGCGCCGGGAGCAGATATACTCCGCCCTGAACAGATGCGTCTCTTGGATCCGGCGTACACGCTTCATTCTTTTTCACCCATTTTCTCTATAAGGTCGTGCAGGCTTTTGTCGTGCTGTGCCCGGGAGATCGCACCGTGTGCCAGAAACCCCGCGAGGAGCTCCTTCTCCCGCAGAAACAGCTGATGGTTTTTCTCCGCATAAGTCAGCTTTTCCCAGGTCTGGTTGTCGATTTTCGTGTCCATAAAGCCTTCACGCCTTCCGGATTGCAAAAATGAAGATCCGCTATTTCCCGGCCTCCGATGTAATACTAACGCACAAGGTGTCCAATAAAACGGACTCTGTTCGATCCGGAGGCCTGTGCAGGAGAGAAATTATAGCATAAAAGCGCAAAAATATCGAGATACTATTAGTATAACTGGTACAATGCCCTGCCCCCCACCGGAGACAGCAGCACGGCCGCAGCCGCAGTATTTGAAATCATGCCGATACGCGCTCTCTATGGAAATGATCCTCAGGCTGAGAACCGCTGCTGTGTTCTTTCGCGGGAATATTCCGATGAGCCGGTGTTAAGCGAGCTGATTGACCACATCGGTGTGTACGAGACGCAGGGAACGGGCAAAAATAAAACCCAGCGCCTTGTTATCTACTACAAGTTCGTCGGGTATTTGGACATTGACCCCGCGCAGTGCCATCCGAACTGCACTGCCGACATCCGCGAGGGCGTTGCCGTGGAGTATGTTTCCTGCGAGCCGCCGGAGAATCTGAAAGAGCTGTTCCTGGAGGGATACGGCGTGGATGAGGATTCTTTTGAGGAAGAAGAAACGGAGCAGGCGTAAACCTGCTCCTGGCATAAGGCTATTCAATCGAAGTATTTATTAAAAACTTGATTTACGGTTTCGACGTAAACGTTAAATGACGGATGATTATAATCTTGCCGACGAAGATACATGTTTTTCTTTTCAAGATATTCATCAATTACTTCGTTCCAAGTTCCAAAGATGTTCGTCTTTGATGTCTGCAACTCTATCAAACAAATCCTTTGAATTGGGCACTAAATTCCAGTAATACCTGTCCCAAGCGGTAAAACCGGTTTTCTCATGGATCAATCTATGCCAACCGTCACGATTGTTGAATACTATGGCGAGATCAATGCTGAATTCGGTGTGGTTGCCTTTGGTAAAATGCCGCTTTTCTGTTGTCAAAACAGAAGTTGAGTCCATGCAGTCACTCCATCCGTTTTTATTGAGAATTACATTGAACTGCTTGCGGATATATTCCTTGATTTCTCTACAGTTGTTGATGCTGATTTCAGAATCAATTATCATCAAATTATAATCGAGATCAATTGGTTCATTGGAATTTTGCGTGATAAGATTTCTGGCACCGCTGCCGACAAGGTGGGCTTCGACTTCCATAATGGAATCGTTGTTAATGAGCTGAACAAGCTGGTTGATGATATTGGAGCATAAGTATTTCATATCTTTAAGAAATACCTTATCTTCAACATAGTGATACATAATGACAATCTCCTTTTCGCCCATGCCGCCCATTCAGCTTTTCCCGCTAAATCATAAGAGCATACTCACAAATGATGCTCCTGTCAATACTTTCAGATAAAAAAGAAGCGGATGTAACTGAAATCAGTTACATCCGCTCGAAATGGTTGCGGGGAATGGACTTGAACCAATGACCTCCGGGTTATGAGCCCGACGAGCTACCAACTGCTCTACCCCGCGATATTGCAAGAGTTATATTACCACAGTTTGTGCCGCCCGTCAACACCCAAACGAAAAAATATTTTGACGGTCTTCGCCGTCAGCCCTCCATCTGCCGCCCGAGGAATCCCGCCACCGTCTGCGCGAGCTTGAATTCCAGATCCGTCGCCGCCGGAGAGCCGGGGTGCGAGAGGAACATCACACAGCCAAGCACGTCGCCCTCGGCCAGGATCGGCGCGGCCACCGCGATGGCGTGATCCTCCGCCGACTCGACCGGCCGGGGCGCGCGGCTGCCCGAATCCGTGCGCACGGCGCGGCGGTTTTCCATGATCTCCTCCAGCGCTTTGCTGACAGGTTTTTCCAGCAGTTCCTTTTTCCCGCCGCCGGATACGGCGATCATGCTGTCGCGGTCGCATACGGCGACCGTCCCGCCCGTGGACTTATAGAGCGATTCGCAGATCTCTGCGGCATAGCTGCTCAGCTCGCCCATAGGCGAATATTTTTTGAAAATGACCTCGCCGTCCTTCTCCGTGTAGATCTCCAGCGGGTCACCCTCGCGGATGCGCAGGGTGCGGCGGATCTCCTTGGGGATGACGACGCGGCCGAGATCGTCGATGCGGCGAACAATTCCGGTTGCTTTCATATTTATCTTCTCCCTTGTGTTTTTAATGTCCGGCAAACCTATTGTTTACCAACCGCGGGAGATTATGCGCATTTCGCGCCGCCGTGACGAATTCTGACGACGAAGACGCGAGTTTTTGCCGCTGCATGCGTTGTCATTTTCTGACGGATGGCATATAATATATTTTAAAAGTCGCACAAAAGGGCAGAACGGAGGCACGTTATGAGCGAGATCCTGAACAAAAGCCAAATGACGGAAGAAGATATCAAGCTTCGATACATCACCCCAGCGATTACCGCCAAGTGGGACGTTAAAAAGATCTCCATGGAAACGCGCCTGACCGATGGCAAAGTCAACATCAAGGGCAATCTGGTTTTCCGTGAAAAGCCCAAGCGCGCCGATTATCTGCTGTACCTGAACCCAAATAACCCGATTGCTGTGGTAGAGGCAAAGGACAACAATCACAGTGTTTCATTCGGTTTGCAGCAGGCCATGATGTATGCAAGAATGCTCGATCTCCCGTTCGCCTTCAGTTCCAACGGCGACGGCTTTGCCGAACACGATTTTCTCACCGGCGAGGAGCACGAGTTCGGGATGGACGAGTTCCCCTCCGAAACCGAATTGATCGAGCGTTTCCGGTGCGAATCCGCGCTGACACCGGAGCAGAAAACGGTGATCGACCAGCCCTATTATACCAGCCAGAACACCTATCCCCCACGCTATTATCAGCGCATTGCCATTAACCGGACGGTCGGCGCAATTGCGCGAGGGCAGGACCGGCTGCTGCTCGTTATGGCGACCGGCACAGGCAAAACCTATACGGCGTTCCAGATCGTCTACCGGCTGCTGCAAACCGGCATGAAGCGCAAGATCCTCTATCTGGCTGACCGCAACATTCTTGTAGACCAGTCCATTCAGCAGGATTTTTCCCCTCTTGAAAAAGTCATTCACAAGGTGAACTTTGCGAAGGATGACCGCACAACCATTACCGCGCATCAAGTCTACTTTTCCCTTTATCAGCAGCTTGTGGGCGACGATGACCAAGAGCATTTCAGCGAATTGTTTGCACCGGATTTCTTTGATCTTGTCATCGTGGACGAATGCCACCGCGGCTCTGCCAAAGAGGAGAGCCGCTGGCGGCGGATCCTTGATTATTTCAAATCGGCAACACAGATCGGCATGACCGCCACGCCGAAGGAAACAAAGTATATTTCCAATCTCAGCTATTTTGGTGAACCCGTCTATACATACAGCCTCAAAGAGGGCATTGAAGACGGCTTCCTTGCGCCGTTTAAAGTCATTAACATCACCACCGACATCGGCGACGGCTGGCGGCCGAAAAAGGGGCAGCGGGACATCTATGGTGAGGAGATTCCCGACCGCATCTATACGAACAGCGATTACGATTACAGCATCATCATCGAAGACCGCATCCGGCAGGTCGCCTCGGAGATCACGCGCTATCTCAAGGACACCGACCGCATGGCAAAGACCATCGTGTTCTGCGCGACCGAAGACGCCGCCGAGCGGATGCGCAAAGAGCTGGTGAATCTCAACGCCGATATGGTGCGCAAAAACCCGGATTATGTGGTGCGGATCACCGGCAGCGATGTATACGGAAAAAGCAAGCTGAAATACTTCATCTCCACCAGCTCCGAGGGTCCCGTCATTGCGACGACCTCCAAGCTTCTCTCTACCGGAGCCGACTGTAAAATGACAAAGCTCATTGTGCTTGACGAAATGATCGGCTCCATGACCGAGTTCAAACAGATCATCGGCCGCGGCACACGGCTGCGCGAAAAAGAGGGTAAAACGCACTTCGTCGTTATGGACTTTCGCAACGTCACGCGCCTTTTTGCCGACCCGGAATGGGACGGCCCGATCGAGGTCATTATGCCCCCGTCAAGCGGCAAGTCTGCTCCCGCCGATCCGCCGTCAGCGCCATCCGGTCCTGTTGAACCGCCGGAGCCGCCCAAACACAAGCCCATCGTGGACCGCCGCGGCTGCCGTGTAGAGATCATTCTCAAAACCGTATCGGTCTATGATACGAACGGAAAACTTCTCCGGCAGGAGAGCATCACGGATTACACGAAGGAAAATGTCCGCGGTGAATACGCCACGCTGGACAACTTCATCCGGCAATGGACGGCGGAGGAGAAAAAGGAAAATATCCGTGCTCTGCTGCGCGAGCGCGGCATCGATCTTGAGCAGATGAAAGCCGAGCAGGACATGGCGGACGTGGACGACTTTGATTTCATCTGCCACGTTGCCTTCGATAAAAAGCCGCTCACCCGCCGCGAGCGCGCGAACAACGTAAAAAACGTGATTTCTTCAGCAAATACAGCGGCGATGCGCGGAAGGTGCTGGAAGCACTGCTGGACAAGTATATGAACACCGGCATTTACGAGATCGAGAAAACGGAGATCTTGAAGCTCGACCCGTTCGAGAAGCTTGGCAGGCCGCCGCGGATCGCCGCGCTGTTCGGCGGGCGGGACGGCTATCTGCGCGCTGTCCGCGAGCTGGAAAACGCCATTTATACAGAAGAGGTAGGTTAATTTAATGAGCAATCTGTCCGGATTTGTGAAGCGCGTGCGCGATATCATGCGGAACGACGCAGGCATCAACGGCGATGCCCAGCGCATCGAGCAGATCGCGTGGATGCTGTTTCTGAAGGTCTACGACGCCAAGGAGCAGGACTGGGAATTTGACGATGCGGCGTATGAGTCCGTCATTCCCGCTCCGTGCCGCTGGGTGAACTGGGCGCACGACGACAGATCCGGCGCGGCACTGACAGGCGACGCTCTGCTGGATTTCGTAAACAATACGCTTTTCCCGACGCTGAAAAAGCTCCCCGTAGACGCCTCCACGCCCATCCGGAAGGCGATCGTCCAGACAACGTTCGCCGACGCCAATCAGTACATGAAGGACGGCGTGCTTCTCCGGCAGGTCATCAACCAGATCGACGAGCTGGATCTTTCCGGCTACGAGGAGAGCCACGCCTTTAACGAGATCTACGAAACCATTCTCAAGGAGCTGCAAAGCGCCGGATCGGCGGGCGAATTCTATACGCCCCGCGCCGTTACCGACTTCATGGCGCAGCGGATCGCGCCGCAGATCGGCGAACGGATGGCGGACTTCGCCTGCGGAACGGGCGGCTTTATCACAAGCTGGCTCAAAGAGTTAGAAAAACGTATCTGTACGACCAACGATCGGGAAGCCTACGGCGAATCTGTTTACGGCATAGAGAAAAAGCAGTTCCCGTACATGCTCTGCGTTACCAATCTGCTGCTGCACGGGCTGGACAACCCGCGCGTATTCCATGATAACTCGCTTCTCCGCGACGTGCTGGACTACACAGAAAACGATCAGTTTGACGTGATCCTTATGAACCCGCCCTACGGCGGCAGCGAAAAGGCGGACGTGAAAAACCACTTTCCGGACGATCTCGCGAGCAGCGAGACCGCCGATCTTTTCCTGTCCGTCATCATGTACCGGCTGAAAAAGAACGGCCGCGCGGCGGTCATACTGCCGGACGGCTTCCTCTTCGGCACAGACAACGCCAAGGTGAATATCAAGAAAAAGCTGCTCGGCGAGTTTGACCTGCATACGGTCATCCGTCTGCCGGGAAGCGTTTTTGCGCCCTATACTTCCATCACAACAAACATTCTGTTCTTTGACCGCACGCACCCGACGGAGGAAACGTGGTTTTACCGGCTCGACATGCCGGAGGGATACAAGCACTTCTCCAAAACAAAGCCGATGAAAGCGGAGCATTTCGCCCCGGCGGTCGAATGGTGGGAAAACCGGCGGGAGATCGCCGAAGACGGCTTCCCCAAGGCAAAGAAGTTTACGGCGCGGCAGCTTGCGGAGGATCTGGGATACAACTTTGACCAATGCGGCTACCCGCACGCGGAGGAGGAAATCCTTGACCCGCTCGATCTCATTCAGCGCTATCAGGAAGAGCGGGCCAGCCTGAACGCGGAAATTGACCGCGTGCTCGCGGAGATCACCGCCATCCTCGGAGGTGCACGGGAATGACGCCGCAGGAACTGAAAAACAGCCTTTTGCAGCTCGCCATTCAGGGTAAGCTGGTGGAGCAGCGCCCGGAAGAGGGAACCGGCGAGGAGCTGTACCGGCAGATTCAAGCCGAGAAGCAAAAGCTCATCCGTGAGGGAAGGATCAAAAAAGAAAAGCCTCTGCCCGATATCGCAGAGGATGAAGTGCCGTTTGAGATTCCGGAGAGCTGGAAGTGGGTTCGATTGGGAGACTGTTCAAGTTACGCCCAGGCAAAAGTAAAAATTTCCCCGCTTAGTATTACCTCCGACATGTGGTCATTAGACCTAGAAGACATCGAAAAAGAAACTGGGCGAATACATACGTTCTGCAAAGCGGCGGAGAGAAAGATTAGCGGAGATAGGGTTTGCTTCGCAAAAGGGCAGATTTTGTATAGCAAGCTTCGTCCATATTTAAAGAAAATTCTGGTAACTCCTGACGCCGGGATTTGCACACCGGAATTAGTGCCTTTTTCTGTGTATGGTGGAATTCGCCCAGATTACATTGCCAATGCGCTGCGGGCACCTCATGTTGACTTTGTCATCAATTCCGTGACTTATGGTGTAAAGATGCCAAGAGTGGGAACTGAGACAATGGTTAACCTTCTGATTCCCCTTCCACCGCTCGCCGAGCAAAAACGTATCGTTGCAAAACTGGAAGAACTCCTGCCGCTATGCGAAAGATTGAAATGAAGGGAGAAAATGTGCGTGAATAACATATTGGATGCTGTTTTCAGCGGATTGACTGCCTTGGGAACAATCGGTGCCTGTGTCATTTCACTTATTCTTTCATACGGAAAGTATAAACACAAGTTAGACTGTGTTTTTATTTGGGGCACGCCCGACAACTACAAACCAACGCTCCTTATTAGTAATCTATGCAGTCGAGTGATAGTTATCAGAACGATAGATGTTTTTTACGAACGAAACCGCGTAGCATATTTTAACCTGCTCGAAGATTTTAAAGTAGGAAATAAGGCAATTATTCCCGCAGAATCAGAAACCAGAATATCCCTTGACGCAGACAAGTTTGAATTTAAAACCTTAAAACTCTGCAACGATGAACAAAAGGAAAAAAAGAATACTTTGAAAATCGTTGTGACGACATCTTCAGGCAAGAAATTCGCATCTAAACAGAAATATTCCAGTAGCGAAGTACTTGACCTCCTTATCGGAAATGGGCTATTTAACGACGTCTCATAGCGCAACTAACGCGAATTAGCCCCCATAAATACAAACCAAAAGAAGGCAAAAACCATGAGCCTTCAAGCCGCTATTGTATCCGTATTTCAAAGACGTCCTAGCTTCTCCGACCGGGAGTGGCGGAGCGCGCAGAGGTAATTTACACTGTTCGGCTTAAGATTTTTCTTTTCCGTGCCGAATATTGTCGAACGAATTAACGGCATCTTTATGGGGGATTTGTTGAAATAAGACATAAAATATGCTATTTTATCCGTGTAGTAGATCAGCTGAAGAAAAAAATCGATATGGAGGCGATATTATGAAACTTCGCGTGCTGATCGCCGACCCGGATCCGGATCTCCAACGAACGATAACCGCTGCGCTTTCTCAGGAGAGAGATATGGAAGCGGCAGGCTTTTCGTCCGGCGGGACGGAGACCCTTTCTCAAATCCAGTCGCTGCGGCCGGATGTGGTGCTGCTGGAGCTCGTTCAGCCGCAGCTCGACGGACTGAGCGTACTGCGCCGGCTTGCCGAAGCGGAGAGCGCGCCGCCGGTAGTCGTTCTCACCGGATTTGTCAACGCCGCCATTGTTGCCGAGTGCGCAAGGCTCGGCGCGGCATATTTTATCCCCAAGCCCTGTGACCCCGGAGCGCTTCTGCAGTGCCTGCGGCAGTACGCGAAGGCGGAAAAGAGACCGCCCGCCGCCGTCCCCGGACTGGCCCCCGCGCCGAAGGTGCCAGCTCCCGCGCCCGCACATCTGGAAAGCGCCGTCACCAACCTTCTCCACGAGATGGGCGTACCGGCGCATATTAAAGGCTTTCAATACCTGCGTGCAGGGATCCTTTTTACGATCCGCGGTACGGGCTCCGTCGCCGGAATAACGAAGGTGCTGTATCCGGAGATCGCCAAAAGGTTTTCTGCGACGCCTGCCTGCGTAGAGCGGGCAATGCGCCATGCGATCGAGATCGCATGGAACCGCGGCGACTTCGAGATGCAGCAGAAAATCTTCCGCGGCACCATCTCCGGAGCCAAAGGAAAACCGACAAACGGCGAATTCATCGCCCTGCTTGCCGAGCATATAGCGCTTCGTTTTAAGAGCGCAAATCTATAATCCTCCAAAACGCTTCCCGTTCGGTTTCCGGTGGACATGTGCCGGTGTCGGACGGGAGGCTTTTTTATCCTGTTTCTTGCCCGTTCTTACGGAATGTGCTATCATAAAAACGCAAACACAGAAATGGAGCGAAAGACTATGGTATTTATCTGTTACCCCAAGTGTACGACCTGCCAGAAGGCGCGAAAGTGGCTGGACGAGCACAAAATCGCCTATGAGCTCCGCGACATCAAGACGGCGAATCCCGCCTGCGACGAGCTGGCGGCGTGGCACGAACGCAGCGGCCTGCCGCTGAAGAAATTTTTCAATACCAGCGGTCTGCTCTACAAGTCCATGGAACTCAAGGACAAGCTGCCCGGCATGAGCGAAGAGGAGATGCTGCGGCTTCTTGCTGCGGACGGGATGCTGGTCAAACGCCCGCTTCTGGTCGGGGACGATCTTGTCCTCGTCGGATTTAAAGAGACCGAGTGGGAGCGTGCTCTGAAAGCGCAGTAAAAAAGCCGAACCCCTGCCCAACCTTTTGCGGTTATTTATAGCACAATAAAAGGAAAACCGACACTATTTCATTCCAGGAACGTTCAATATAGAATAAGAGAAGCCCCTTGAGATCATGGGTCCCAAGGGGCTTTTGGTCCGAGTAGCGCGGCTCGAACGCGCGGTCTCCTGCTCCCAAACTTATCAGGAAAACTTTTTCTGCTCATTTATAGCGGTTTTAAGCTGTTTCCTGTTTGTTTTACTTACTCTTTGACGCTCTTATCTCCACTGTTTCCGGGTGTTCCAGC
>OGXX01001617.1_pt1 | contig 22391 bp, 18 predicted proteins | sample 1576301 | NCBI WGS metagenome assembly OGXX01 (sample SAMEA3541469, study PRJEB24748) | human gut metagenome | biome: human gut; feature: human-associated habitat; material: faeces | place: China | collected 2012
GCTTCATCATTAAGCTGCGGCGGACTTCCTTGCCAATCTCCACCAATTTGCTGCCGCAGGCAGAACAAGTCAGTTCGTTCTCCGGCAGGCGGTGCTCCACCACCTCGGTGGGAGTACCCTCCGGAACGACATCCAGTACATTGCCGGACTGCCGTTTGCGCTCGTGCGCCTTCACGGCGACGGGAGCTTTCCCAGCGGAATTCATGCCAAAGATGTAAGCCTCCGCCTCGTTCATAGTCAGGCTCAGCTGGTCCATGACCAGCTGCTCCGCCTGCTCTGAAGAACGGCCAAACAGCTTCTTTTTGGACAGCTTCAGCTGCTCCAGCAGCCACTCATTTTGCAGCGTCAGGCTGGTGATGACCTGCGCCTGCTCCTGTTCGCGGGCAGCAAACTTTGCTTCCAGCTTTGCGTTCCGTGCTTTTTCCTGCTGCAAACGCTCATATTCCGCACGGGAAATGGTCACCATTTCCTCCGTGTTGCTTGTCTGCATTTCTCTGTTTTCCATGAGGAAATTATACCACAGAACACGGCAAAAAGCCAGTATTTTCAATGGTTTTCAGCCATTTTTCCTGCTCAGACCGTGGTCAATCCCGTCACCGGTCGGTGGGCTTTCGGCTGTTCGATTTGCAGCCCCTCCATGAGCCAGCGGTACTGCTGCGGCGTTAAAGTCTTCACCTCGGATTCTGAGCGCGGCCATTGATACGCGCCCTGTTCCAGTCGCTTGTACAGCAGGATGAAGCCATCTTTTTCCCAGTACAAGCCCTTGATACGGTCTCGCCGCCGTCCGCAGAACAAAAATAATGTGTTGGTAAATGGATCCAGTTCAAACTGCTGCTGGACGAGCCGCGCCAGGCCATCTATGCCTTTACGCAGATCTGTGTAGCCGCAGGCAATATAGACTTGATCTGCACCGGTGAAATCGTTCAGCATAGGCGCAGGAGCTCCACCAGCAGTCTCAGCTGTTCCGCGTTACAACCGGGGTAAATGTCCAGACTGGCCTTCCCAATATGCAGTGTGGCGCAACGTTCCGAAACGTTGCGAGACATTTTCTTCGGTTCCGGCAGCTCCGCAAAGGTCACGGCCGGCACAGCGGAGCACGGCTCTGTTTCAGCCAAAGCCAGAAATTCCCGTTCCCAACGGTAATAGGTTGTTGCGTTGATTCTTTCTTGTCTGCACCACGCCCGCACTGGTAGCCCGCTGCTGCGGCAATCCTGTATCCGCGCCGACCACTCCTGCAGCTTCGCTCGGTGTTTCAACTCTGCGCTTGTCATCCTAACACCCCCACAATACAATAGTAGCGGAACGTTTCGCAACGTTCCGCTACTATTGTCTCATGCCTGTCCATGCGCAGGGTGGTTTGACGGTTACTTTTGACCCACACCGTTTTCAGCGTTTTTACAACAAAAAAGCACCGAAAACCGAAGTTTTCGGTGCTTTTTGGAGCTGCTGGGCAGATTCGAACTGCCGACCTCATCCTTACCAACCACCGTAGAGCCTTCCAGCCCTTGCTGTATAAGGCTTTGCGGCGTTTTTTTGTCCAAAAAGGATGAGGTCGCAGCCTGTTTGTTCCATTGTTTCCGTCCGCTCATTTCCCCGTGTGGGTCGCGGTGTGGGTCAGAGCTTTTTCAACTCATCAAGAAACGAGGGCAGAACATCAAATATAACTGCACAGATAACGGTCCAATTCGTATCCTCATAATGATGTACCAGTCTGTGCCTCAATCCCGCAATTTTTACCCACGGAATATCCGGATGCTGCTTTTTGAAGTCTTCCGACAAATTAGCGGCATGCTCTCCGATGTTGTAGAGCGGCGTTGTAACGGTCCATTGAACCGCTTCTTCCTCGAAAATTCTCTCAGAAGTGATATTCTCCTTCTCCACATAGCGCAAAAGCTTTTCCACTGTCTCCCGCATCTTTTCAACTCTTTGCTGGTCACTGTATTTCATGCGATCCGAACTCCTTCCGCCATGATCGTATTGTAAAAAGCGGAGCTGGTGTTCACCTCTCGCAGCTCGTAAACATCCACAGCTTTCCCTAAGGCGCAATGCAGTTCTTCAGCGATGCAAAGAATGTCTGTCGGGTCAAACTTGCTGCCGCCAATCACGATCAGGTCAATATCGGAGGCCGCATCTGCTTCCCGCCTTGCATAAGAACCGAATAGGATTGCGCTTTCTGCATGATACTTTTCGAGCAGTAGCCGTACCGCAGCAAAAATCTCGTCCTGCGTATAAATATGGTCAGACATATTCCGCGCCCCCTTTCTGCAATACAGTATACCACAACACTTGCAAAAAATGAAGTGGCAACTTTGGAGACAACACAACCTCGCTTTTCCGTTCCAAAAATGCACCGCAGACAAAGAGGTCAGCAAACATTTTTTAGACAATTTTTGAGGGTTAATCGCCGCCTTTGCTCCGCTTTCTTTGCTTTCCGGCGCTCTTTGAATCCAGTGTTTCCACGTGCTCCACGTTTGTCTGTGGCTGTTTATGGGGTCAGACACCGTTGCAGCACTTATTCAGGATTGGCGCGGCGCCTCAGTCTAAGAAAGTGGTCAAAGTTAGGTTGGTCCGCATCAAACATCTCCAATCCAACAGAAATCTCAGGCGATGGATTGCACCTCCGCCTTCAATGAAAAGAAAAATTTATAATCCCAGCCGCAAGAAGGCATTGTGTAGTTCGCTTAATTTTTACCTCTGTCTCTCTACATTTTAGATTGCAGTTTTCTCGGAGAATGTCCGAAAACGCCAGACTTGGAGCGTAGAAAAAAGCGTATTCAAACTGGTGATTACCAGCAGAATGAACACCGTGCGGGCATAGATCGGTTTAAGAGGCAGCCGTAACAAAAGCGAGGTCTTACCCGGCTCCGATGATTTGCAGCAATTTGTCTGTTCCCTGAAGATTGACCGCCCGTCTAAAGTTGTACGCAAGGAAAGAAAGCCCGGTTTCATCCGCTACCTTGACTTTTCCCTTGGTCAGCAGATGGTTGGCCCCGCGCCATCTCTTTACAGTCCCATATGGATGCTCCACGGAGGTGTTGCGCTTTCGCAGATGCTGTTGGTTTGGTTTGGATAAAACCGAAGAATTATGACCTCCTCCCACGAACCTTCGCCTGAAGGTAGCGTGATTAGTCGGAAAAAAGATTTGTTCTGCGCGTGATCAGTCCACAGGCTGTTCTTTGAAATGTTTCCTGTTTTCTGGCCTCACCCTCCTTGAAGGATCGCCCTGATCTGGGCAAGGGTGCCATCGGTTGCCGCATTTTGGGCATGCGGCGAGCCTGCGGTACCGACGGTCAGAAGAGTCTTTCTCATGGCCGCTCTTTTCTGAGTCGTCATAGAGAAGAGCCTGTCCCATTAGACAGGTGACCGTATCGCTTTCCAAATCCCGTTCGAAATAATCTTGTAGTGGAGGTTGCCATCCAACCAAGATTATCTCACATTCCAGTCCGCCTCTGGCTTTCATTTCTGCGTACGATACCATGGCACAAGGGATTTCAAGTATTCATATAAAAATGAATTTTCAGAAACCATTGGGCCTGTTAAGGGATCATTTTTGTCATTCTGTCAGAAATTTGTTGGAAGTAGCATAGGGTGCTGTTACATTTTTAAATTGTTTATTGGGGTTCACTATAGCACCACAAAAATTTCGTTCAGCATTTCCTGAAATTCAATTGGAAGGGTATGCCAAATAGGGGAAAATAACGCCCTCAAACGTTTTTGAGATACATGCTCTTTGTTAAGCGGCTCCTGCTCTGCACAGTCGATAGCAAACTCCAATTCTCTTTTGCACCAGTCCGCTTTACCAGCCAAGGCATATGTATAGGCTAAATTCTTATGGTATTCCACATCCTCATTGTTATACTGGGTTGCCTTTTTCAGATATCCTATTGATGCTTCAATATGACATTGATCCGGAGGATTGTGGGTCGATACAAACTGCCCATAAGTGCAGCCTAATGTAAAGTAGGCGTCCCCACGCAAATGGCGGCATATTTCATGGTCAATTTTGCCGCCTATTAGATCCAAAGCAGACATAAGTTCATCAAAGCACCCTTGAACCATTTGGATACGGTCTGAGTCTAAGGAGACTCCTTTAGTATCAGCGTATAGTGAAAGGATCTCATATCTTGCCGTAAGTGCGGCAACGGTGTCTGGAGCCTCTTGGATTACCTTTTCAAACGCTTTAGCCGCATAATACGGTCGGCGTCTGGATGCATAAACCAAACCATCTTGTAGCAAGCGGGCACCGATCAGTTCTTTCTGATTTTCCACTGCCTTTTCTGCCTTAGATATGGCCTCTTCCAGTTCTTTAGAACGAGCAATATTAAAGACGGAGAATATGCCCCCGAAAATGGTGAATACAGCAATCCCAATAGCAATAATATCAAGGGACGCCGATACTTGATCCGCCAGATTGAAACTTGATTCTATTTCTTTTTCCAGATTGCCACGGTTACCCTCCAGGAGGTCCAAACGCCCCTCTACATTCACAATGGAGCTTACAATCTCCGCTTGACGCTGACTTATACCGTGTATGCGACATAATACGTAAGCAGCTACCGCAACTACTGCAACTGCTACTAAACATATAAAAAACTCACCTATCTTTTTCGTACATAAAGACCGCTTCATTTTCTCTTTCTCTCCCTACTACTCTATAAAGTTAGGAATTACAGATTGAATTTAGAGTGGGATTTTCGCAGAGTAAGGCGGAGGACGCTGGTGGACGGGCTGGTGTCTCCCAAGGGCGACAATATTGCCGTGTGGAAATCCCACCCAAAGGCAACTGCAATTTTCTATCTTGGTGGAGTACTACGACAACAATTCAATAATTTCTTCCATCGACAGTGTTCCCACCTGATTCAACTCATCTAATATACCGGAGGATAACCTGTTTTTTTTCTGTTGAAGTTCATAAATCTTTTCTTCTATTGTATCTTTAATCAGGAAATGGTAGATAAATACGGGCTTTTCCTGCCCAATTCGGTAAACTCGATCAGCGGCTTGCTGCTCTGCGGCAGAATTCCACCAAGGATCGTAAATCAGGACATATTGACAAGATGTCAAATTCAGCCCCAAGCCTCCGGCTTTTAAGCTAATCAAGAATACACCTTGTACTGACTGTTCAAAATCTTCAACAATTTTTTGGCGATTATTCGTTTTTCCGTCAATATAAAATGTTTTCCATCCCTGTCGTTGACACCAGACTTCCATTTTCCTTAAAACTCGGGGGAATAAACTGTATACAATCACCTTTCCGGAAATAGGGATAATCCTATGGGTGTATTCCTGAAAAAGTTCTAATTTACAGGAATCGCAGGGAATGGCACTTCGTAATTTTGGCGGAAGGAGCGCTGGGTCGGAGCAAGTCTCTCGTAGATAAAGCAGTGCTTGCAGGATAGTAGCATTATCCTTGACTTGATACCTTGATGGTTTTCGTTCCATCTCCCTGCGCGCACTTGCCAACAGCGTATCATACAGAACTCGCTGCTCCTCTGCCATCTCGCAGTAAATGCGGCTCTCCTCCTTTGGTGGCAGATCATTTAGAACAGCATCTTTTGTTCGCCTGAGGAGAAATGGAGAGATGATTTTTTTCAGTCGCCCCATTGATCGTTCATCTGTGCTGACAGTAGCAAATGTTTTGATAAAAGATTTGTGGCTGCCCAGCATTTCAGGATTCAGCAGGTTAAAAAGTGACCACAGTTCCTCAATATTATTTTCAATAGGTGTACCGCTCAGCGCTAACATAAATCTCGCTTGAAGCCTTTTGAGTGCTTGATAGCGTTTCGTGTGATAGTTTTTGACCGCCTGCGTCTCATCCATGACAACCGTGTCATAACCTATGCCGGAGAACGCCTCATTGTGGCGAAATAGTGTGTCATATGTGGTAAGGTAAATTACATTTTCTTCTTTTAACCGCTGATAGTCAAAATCTCCATAGGCTAAAACAAGGTTCAGATTTGGAGCAAACCTCTCCAACTCGTTAAACCAGTTATAGAGGACGATTTTGGGTGCAACAATTAAATCGGGCAGTTTTGTATGCTTTTTTCTGGAGCAGAGGACTGCAATCGCCTGCACTGTTTTCCCCAGACCCATGTCATCGGCCAAACAGCCGCCAAAATGGTTGTAGTACAGATTCAACGCCCACCTTACGCCATTTTTTTGATAAGGACGTAAGATTGCTTCCCATTTTGGGCTGAGTGCAGATACAGTCTCTGATGAATTTGAGAGACGGGAGAGGTAATCTTCCGGATTGATTGCTTGGTCCTCCGCTAACTGATGAACCGTCCACAACTCCTTGCGCGGTACTAAGGTTTGCCCACCCTCAGTGGTATAACGAGCGATCTTATGAAGGGGTTCAGGCAAAAACAGAATTCCGTCCTTTAATTGCGTATAGGCCCTACCACGGCTGGCACGAAGCAATTCGGATAAATCATAGGTATCGGCACCATCCATCACCGAACCAGAGACAGAGAACCAGTCCATATCATACGATATAGAGCATGAAACAGCTGCTCTTGATACTCTTTCTTTGTGTGTGCCCCAGAAAAGGGCAATCTCCGTTTTCAGGAGCAGGGGAAGCGTCTCAGAAAAAAATATTTTTTTGTGAAATGTGATCTCGTTCTTAACGCTGGCATTTCCTCCAGTCTCATATATCTGTCGCTGAATCTCCCGTTCATAGCGAAAATTGCGCAAAAGGATACCGGAGGAGAGGTTAATCTCTTCCAACTTGGAGTTTGCTTGAATCTCGGTACCATCGTATGTGAAAGTTAGAAAGCCACGTATCTGGTTTTCTTCCATATTTAGGTACAGATGCGGAACAGGCTTGATTGTGGAACAAATCTTCTCCAAGGCATGAGGGGAGGGGGGGGCAGCGGATTTAGGCAAAGGATAGACAAGCGCCCCACTTTTTGAGTCGTAAATCAGGGGCATTAAGCCCTTCTGAGTACCTGTATCCCCAATGTAGACCTTAACACGGTGCCTTTTCTTATCTTGAAGTCGGCAATAGACGCCAGACATCTGACGTTGTTCAAAATATTGAAGCAGCCTTGAAACAGCAGTATCGGACAACCGGAACGTGTTTTTGCCAGTCTGAGTCGCGCCAGTCATAGAAAAAAGAAAACGAATGGCGGCATCTTTTGAATGAGGGTCAATCTCTTGGCGGCGTAGCGGTCCAGAAAACAGGCCCGCCTTTGTATACTTATCGCGCCCCGAAAAAATCTCAAGTTGAATGCCAGTATCAGCCCCCAACTGTGCCATGTCAATCTCCCAAATATATGTGTTATCCATCGTATCAGCCGCCTATCGGTAAAAAAGTGAGTTTGCTTTGACCATCAAGTGATAGAATTTCTCCTTTTGCTCCTGCGTACAGGATGTGTTGCGGACAAACCGAGTGTGATCAACCTCGTCTCCAACAGAGGTTTCCACAAGTTCACGGAAGTGTTTAATCCGGCAACCGCCTCCGCACAAAAATTTGATCGGACACTCATTGCAGGGAGTTAAATTGGAAATATCGGACAGTCCCATAGCCTTCTTGGATTTTGCAAAGATAGACTCAAATGATTCTGTGCGGATATTTGCTTGCTTTGCACATTTAGCTGTAATACTGCAAAAATAGACATCACCATTTGCGGCAATGGTAATTCCTCCGTAGCCGCAGTTGTGAAAGATTGTATTATCCGCATGGTCAACGGCAAATCCCTCTTCCTTTGCAAAGGGAACGCAGGCGTCTTTAATCCGCTGGGAGGTTTCCCGGTACTGCCGATTCTCAGACTCTGTTGGGACGACATTGCGTCCTTCCATCAGTTCGGTGTTGAATTTTACAAAAAACGCCTTTCCGCTATATCTGGAGGTCATCTCCTTTGCGAAGGTAATGTATTGTTGTTCGTGTTCCAACAACGTATCCAGCAAAGGCGAAACTGCTACCGTTGTACGGATGCCTGCGCAAACCAACTTATCTACAGTAGACAGTGCCTTATCAAAGGAATCTGTGCCGCGAACCTGTTGGTAACTCTCGCGGTCAAATCCGTCAATGCTAATCTGCACTTCATCTACAACTGTTTTTATACGGTTGACCAGATCATCTGTCCAGAGAAGGCCATTACTGAGAACACAGACCTGTAAGCCAATCTCTTTTGCAAATTGGACAATGGCGATGAAATCAGGGCGAAGTGTTGCTTCTCCCCCAGTGAAAGTGACCACTTGTCCGCCGCATTTAGAGAAGTTTTTCAACAGGGACTGAATCTCATCAGTTGACAATTCCTGATCCAACTCCGTACCAGCATACATATAGCAATGTTGGCATCGCTGGTTGCATCGGTTGGTCAAATAAACATACATCCCATGCTGTTGTGGGTATCGTATGTCAGTGCTCTCAAAGCATTTTGCTTCCAACTCTGTCAGCACTCTTATAATATTGCTCCTGTCGTCTGAAGAGAACAAATCAAAAAGCTCCGCCACACGATGACCTTCGGAAAGGGCATCAAAAATTTCCCGTTGGCGGTTATTCTCCAGTAACACCCAATTCCCAGTCTCTCTTGCGATTGCAAGGAATTTATTATCGATTGCTACAGTGATGACCGGGTGCGGCATCGTATATTTTTTATTGGGATCCAGCTCTAAAGTTGGCATAGTAACACCCCTAAAGTTAAAATAGATATAAAAAGGAGAAGGCACACATGTGACCTCCTCCTTTTCAATAGGTGGGATTAATTTTCGTTTACGCTGCAATTCTTGAAACAGTACATCGCAGTTACACGAGCCGTATCCTCAACGGTTTGGACATCCCACTGGAGGACGATTTTCTCCATTAGTCACTTCCTCCTTTCCAAAGGATAGCAATACAAGCTTACGTTGGCAGTATAGCATAGTCCTGGTGTTTTGACAAGGGTCTTAGAATTTCCCGGTTGTAAATCTTAGAATTTCCCGGTTGTAAATCTTTGTAGGATTACAATACATCTTAGACGATGGGAAAAAGTAAAAAGATGCCGTATGCAATCAAAACTCGCCCAATGCCATGATACTTCGGGGTCTCACAAAGCGTCGGATTGCTTTGTGCCTGGCGTTCCATATAGGCAATATGAACGGTGACTACATCTTCGCTGATTTCATAAGCTCCAAGAGCCACCAACCACCGTAGAGCCTTCCAGCCCCTGCTGTACAAGGCTTTGTGGCGTTTTTTTGTCCAAAAAGGAAGAGGTCGCAGCCTGTTTGTTCCATTGTTTCCGTCCGCTCATTTTCCCGCGTGGGTCAAAGCGCTTTCAGGACGCGAACGAGGGGCGCACCTCCGACAGCGGCAAACCAAGCCGCTGCGCCCTGTCCCGCTCATAGGTGACGCGAGTCACTTCTTCAATAAAGCTTTTCTCCTTCGGCGTGGCGCTTGCCCAACGCACACTGTACTTGCGGCACAGTTGAAAGAATATCTCATAAAAACGTTCTTCCTCTGCATCTTTGCGGCAATACCACGCCGCATCAGACGCCGGTCTGATTTTATTCATATCCATGCAAAGCACCTCCTCGCAGAAAATCAAACAAGATAGGTAAAGAAAATTCGTTTGACTGCCTCGTCCGCAATCAAATACCTTGGCGCAGAGGATTGAAAGGTTGGAAGTAAAACGGCTCCAAAGTCTTCCTCATAATGCTTCGCCAAGCTCGTTGTCTTCGCTTCAAGCACCACATCGCCGGTCAAACCGCTGTCGATAGACAGCTTAATGCCATAGGCGATCAACAGTCGTCCTATTCCCTTGTATTTCGGGTTTCCTTCGTCAAGTGTAGGGTTTGACTCCGGCTGTGCCTCCATATACACGATATGCACGACCAGCGCGGTCGGAAGGATCTCATACGCTGCCAGGGCAATCAGCTCATCTCCGACTCTGCCTGCGTATTTTTCATAGTTTTCGTCAGCTAAGTATTCGCTCGCCCAAGAGTCTGCCACAACGGTTCTCGGTCTGTCAACGCGGCATCCTGCGGTGTCATCGATTCAATAGCCACAGGCACCTGCCGATTGGCGGCATCATAAACAAACGGACGAAACTGCCAGTCCTCACCTCTTAAGTAGCATACCACAGTTTCTGTAAAAAATGAAGTGCCAAATTGAAGCTGACGCAGTCACGCTTCTCATTCCAAAAACGCACCGCTGTAAACAAAGAGTAAAAGCAGCGTTCATCCCTTTTCATCGCTGAGCAGACCGCCTTTGGGATTCACGCTTTTTTATCGCAAAAGCGAAGCGGGGTCTTAAAAGGATCCCGCCTCGCTTTTATTGTTATAGTTGCATATTGAAGAAGCAATTTCCCGTCACAGGATCATGCCGCCGATGTAGCCAGCAATGAACAGCGGGATATTGAAGAACAGGAAGGTCGGAACGCAGGTGTCCCAAATATGATCGTGCTGGCCGTCGGCATTGAGACCGGCTGTCGGGCCAAGCGTGGAGTCGGATGCAGGAGAACCTGCGTCGCCGAGCGTCGCCGCGCAGGCGATCAGGCAGGCGCAAGCGCCAGCGCTCAGCCCCAAGCGCATGCACATCGGAACATAGAACAGGGCAATGATGGGAATTGTACCGAAGGAAGTGCCGATTCCCAGCGTAATGAGCAGACCGATCATCAGCAGGACGAAGACAAACACAGGCTTGCTGTTGCCGAGGATCGCAAGAGACGCATCGATAAGGGAATTGACCGCACCAGTGTTGTTCACCACATTGGCGTAGCCGCCGGCAACCAGCATGATAAAGGAGATCATACCCATGATCTTGATGCCCTCCGCAAGCACGCTGTCGGATTCCTTCAGCTTAACGGCACCACCGATAATCATCACAAGAATACCGAACAGGGCGCCGACCGGCATGGAGCCAAAATGGAGCTGACCGAACAGAACCGCCACAATGGCAACGAGGGCAACCCACTGATCCTTGCCCATCTTAGTCTCCTGCTCAAGATCCTCGCTCTCTGTAATGGCAATATCCTGATACTCACGTGGCTTGCGAAATGCCCAGCAGGATGCAATCAGACCGACAAAAAAGCCGCCCAGAAGGATGATGCAATTCGGCCAGATTTCGGGAATAGTGATCGGCATGCCGTTTTCCGTCATATTGTCGGCAATGATTCCCATGAAGATCAAACCGTAGCCGATAGGAATGGCCGGATACATGGAGACCAAGCCAAACTCAGTCGCGCACGCCGCCTGACGGCGATCCATCTTCATGTGGTTCATGGTGCTGAGCAACGATGGGAACAGGATTGGGATATAGGCGATATGGACGGGGATGATGGTGCCGGAAATGCAGCCAATGATTGCAAGGCTTGCAAGCATGACCCACTTACGGTCTTTGACCAAACCCATGATCTTTTTTGCAAGCAGGGTAGCAAGTCCGGTATCGGCGAGCGCCGCGGCAAATGTGCCGAGCAGAAGGTAAGCCAAGGCGTTTTCACCGTTTTTGTTCAAGCCCCCGATGATATAGCTGAATACTTCTGAGAGATCCATACCCGAGGTGAAGCCCGCAACACAAGCTGCAATAATCAGCGAAATAACAACATTCAGCTTGAAAAGGCAGAGGACACACATTACAATAACGGATAGGGTTACCGGATTGGTAAGAATGTCTAACATGATTAGTCTCCTTCCTGATTTTGGGATTGTTCAAATCCGATGGAAGCTCTTTCTTGTATACTTGTTCACTGAATAGCTTCCTTTATTGGGCGAGGCTAATTGCTTAACTACCACCTCCATTAAAAGCTCTATATCAACCACAACCAAGGACGGATACCATTGCCGTTTTTCTCAGCTCTTGATTGAGGCTGAAGATGGGACGGATGAAAAGTCATATGACATTGTATAGAATACAAGAAAAGAGTCGAAAAAATGTCGAAAATGCAACTGGATTGCAAAAAGCGCTGAAATGCGCATAAAGAAATCTCGAAAAGCTTCTGACCTGTTGTCGACAATCAACAACTGTTTTGTGCGATAAAAAGTCCTCAAACAGCTAACATTTCGCAGCATCTTCGACACTTTTTCGATAGGCAGATCCTATGATGGAGACAGATCAATGATTCTGGCAGGTATCGGGAATACCAATATTTATTTGGAGGATTAGTGTGAGTGATATGGTTGATATGATTTATTTAGACGGAAATAGCCTGACAGTAGATGATGTTGTTGCTATTTCTCGCAGCCATGTGAAGGTTGCGCTGACGGAGGACGCTAAAAAGGCGATCCAGATCTCCCGTGACATTGTTGACCGCCATGTTGCCAATCATGAGGCGATCTACGGCTTAAGCACAGGCTTCGGTAAATTTGTCAATGTGGCGATCTCCGAGGAGGATCTGGACAAGCTGCAGTATAACCTGATTGTATCCGATGCCTGCGGCATCGGCAGACCCTTCCCAGAGGATGTGACCCGCGCGATCATGCTGCTGCGTGCCAACGCTTTGGCAAAGGGCTTCTCCGGCATCCGCCTCTCCACGGTGGAGACCCTGCTTGAGATGCTCAACCGCGGCGTGCATCCCGTGATCCCCGAAAAGGGCTCTGTCGGCTCGAGCGGTGACCTCTGCCCGCTCGCCCACATGGTCCTGCCGATGATTGGCGAGGGCGAGGCGGTCTATCAGGGCAAGCTCATGCCGGGCGCGGAGGCGATGAAGGCCGCGGGCATCCCACTCGTAACACTAAAGGCGAAGGAGGGCCTCGCTCTCATCAACGGCACCTGCGCGATGACCGGCGTTGCCAGCCTTGCCATCCACGATGCAGGTGTGGCGATCAAGACCGCCGACATCGCCGCGATGCTGACCGTCGATGCGCTTGAGGGCATCGTCGATCCGTATGACCCGAGAATCCAAGAAATTCGTCCCCACAGCGGACAGATCGACGCAGCAGCCAACTTCCGCCAGATCCTTGCCGGCAGCAAGCTCACTGTACATCAGGGCTCGGTCCGTATTCAGGACGCCTACACGCTGCGCTGTCTGCCGCAGATCCACGGTGCGAGCCGCATGGCGTATGACTACGCCCGACAGGTCATCGAAACGGAGATCAACTCTGTTACGGATAACCCGTTGATCTTCCCGGACAATGGAGACATCTTCTCCGGCGGCAACTTCCACGGCCAGCCCGTTTCCATTGCAATGTCCACGCTCGGCCTTGCGATGGCGGAGTATGCGAATGTTTCCGAGCGGCGCATCGAGCGCATGGTCAACCCGCAGCTAAGCGGCATGAACGGCTTCCTGACGCCCGTGGAGGGCCTCAATGACGGATACATGGTCGCCCAGTATGCCGCCGCCGCGCTCGTTTCCGAAAATAAGATTCTCGCGCACCCCGCCTGCGTAGACAGCATCCCGACCTGCGCCAATCAAGAGGATCATGTGAGCTTCGGCACCATCGCCGCCCGCAACGCCGCGCAGATTATCGACCATGTGCAGCATGTGCTTGCCATCGAGCTGCTGTGCGGCGCACAGGCAGCCGACTTCAAAAACCCCGACAAACTCGCCCCTGGCACAAGGGCTGCCTATTCGCTGCTGCGCAGCGAGGTTCCCTTCATGGATTCTGACCGTGCGATCTACCTCGACACCAACAAGGTCGCTGCGCAGATCCACGACGGAAAATATGTCACCGCCGTCGAAGCCGCTGTCGGTACCTTAAAGTGATTTTCCTCTTTCATCTGGCCCTGACGGGCAGATGAGGCCTCTCGTCCCCCCATTTCCGCAGCACACAGCGGAAATGGGGGACATTTATCATAAAATTAATATAAGCAAGGGAAAGCAGGAGTCTCCTGCTTTCCCTTTTCTAACGCGATTTACACCACTCCGCGCTTTGCGAAGCGGACTGATACCTCTTCAACCAAAAAGAGTGCCACCGGATTTCCGCTGCGCAGGGCAAAGCTCTGGGCACTATGGATCATCTTCTCCGCGCTCGCCCAGTCGCCCCGCTCCATCGCAAGAAGCGCCGCATAGGACATTGCCTCCGCACGCCCCCAAAGAGCGCCGCAGGCGGCAAAGCACTCATTCGCCTTTTCGATGTGCTCCTGCGCAAGATCAAATCGCTTTTGCGTATACAGCACATACCCCGCGTGGGAGTGCATGACACCCATGCCTCCGACGATATGCTCGTCACTGCAGCAGTCGATCGCTCGAAGATAATACCCAAGCGCAGCATCCAAATCGCCCTCCGTTTGGCGGATCTCGCCAAGGTAGTTGTAGCACGCGGCTAAGCCGATACGGTACGAGGAATTCGTCCGGCAGATGGGCTCAAGCTGCTCGATGATTTCCCTGAAGATCTCCTCCGCGCGGGGGAACTGCTGCTTTTTCATGTAGTAGACACCCCGCAGACGCGTGACCGTGATCATATCCGTGCTTGAGTAGGAATACTGTTCCAGCAACTTTTCGCATTCCGTGATGTAGCGGTCGAACATTTCAAGGTCGTGGATCTGGATGGCGTGGAAGACCATTTGCAGATAGTTGTCCATTAGGTAGTGGCTGTCATTCAGCCGCTTTGCCATAGCAATGCTCGCCGCGATGTTCTTCAAGCCCTTTTCAAATGCACCAGAAAACAGGTCGTAACGCCCGAGCAGAAATTCGACCTTCATGCGCAGGGCGTCCACCTCTGCCGAGGGCTGCCGGAGCATTCGGACGCGCTCTGCAAGCTCGACCAGCGCATCTTCGCCGCTTAGGCGTGGGAGGACCTGCTCGATCACATTCGGCTCTACCATAATCGTAGGGTATATCTCATGTTGAGCCGCATAGAAGCGCTTGAGATATTCCAGCTGATAGGTGTAGCTCTTGATCGTATTCTTACAGCAGTCAAAGTGATAGATCAGCATGGGGCAGAGGCTGATGTCCTCATTCTCCAGATATTTTTCCTCATAATAGGAGGCGATTATTTCATGCAGGATATACCTCTTTTCCTCAATCATTCCGTAGTAAATGTAGTCGCGTATGATCTGATGGGAAAAACCGTATCCCATTTTATTATATGTCCTCCCCAAGCGGATCAGGTGGTGCATGATCAGATGCTCCACCGTTTTCAGAAGTGTGATTTTAGGCTGTCCCAAAATCGCGCTGAGCTCCTCCGCCGTTGCAAAGCGTGGGAACAGAGAGATGGCATTGAGAACCTCCCGCTCCTCCGGCTTCAGCTCCAGCAAGCGGCTCTCAATCATTCCCGTCGCCTTTGCCGATATCTGCTTCGTATTTCCGCTGTGCTCAATCTCCCTCAAAATCTCAGTTAAAAAGAGCGCGTTCCCCCCTGACTTCTGGTAAATGGTGTCGATCATCTCCGGCAGGATCAGCAGGCTCTGATTTTGCTTGCCAATGAACTCGGAGGTCTCCGCCTTTGTAAAGCGCTGAACTGGGATCTCCCGCAGCAGGCCCTTTGCCTCCAGCAGCGAGGTCATATTCCTCAGTTTGTCCCCCGCGTCATCTCTGCTTGCCATGACGATGGAGATTGCGTACCTGTTCGACCAAAAGATGAGGCTGTTGAGCAGCCGAAGGCTCTCCTTGTCCATCCACTGGATATCGTCGATCAAAATAATAAGCTCCTGACCCTTCGGATTCTGCAAAAAGGCCTGCAGCATCGCTTTCGCAAAGCGCTCATACTGTGTTGCGTGAATCAGCGTATCGGACTGATCGACCTCCATTGGCATCATCGGAGGGGAGTCGATGTCTATGGCGCTGCAATATTCCTTTATCTGCGCGAAGATGTCGTCCCATGGCTTGAGGTACAGCGCCGATTCCGGCTGAACGCACTGGTAGAACACCAGAAAGCTCCGCTCATCGCAGAGGCTGCTTTGAAACCTTCGCAGGATCGCGGTTTTCCCGATGCCCGCCTCACCCGTCAGCAGCACCGCCGGTGCGCTGCGCTTTGCCACGAATTCCCGCAGCTCCAGGATCTCGGCTTCTCTGCCGTAGAAGAAGGTGTCCTCGTTTTCCGCGTCTGTTTGCATATCGTGGACGGAGCGGAGGATCTCCACCTCGTCCATCAGCTCTGTCAGCTTTTTATCCGGAGAAACGCCAAGCTCCTCCTGCAAGGCCGCTTCAAGCTTTTGATAAAGGCTTTCCACCTCCGAATAAGCCCCCATGCGAATGAGGCCCCTGATGATGTCCATGTAGATGGACTCATCGTAGACTCGCTTGTGAAGCAGGCTGTTGCCGCACTCCATTAGAGCCTTGCCGTCGTGTCCGGTCGAAAGGAGCACGATGCGCTTTTCCATCGTCGTTTGGTAGCGGCGCAGAAGACCTTCGCGGATCTCCGTCGTCCAGTCCTCAAACTCAAGGCAGTTTTTTACATAAAAGAACTCAAGGAACTCTCCGGTATGGATATCCGTCAGAGTCTCCGCGGCCAGCTCGTTATAATCCACGGATAGGTTGGCATCCTTGTTGAGACTGATCCGGCTATTGCCCTCGTTGCAGATCACATCGTCGCCAAGCAGCTTTTTGAGGTGATAGGTTGCATCTCTCAGATTTTTCCTCGCGGTATTCTCCGCGCAATCCGCCCAAAAGACGCCGACCGCCTCATCGCGGGAAATGGTCTGCTTGACGCACAGATAGTAAAATAAGCCCTCCGCTTTCCGATAGGGGAATACAATCTGCTGCCCATCCTTTATTACGCTTGGCGTACCGAGAAGCTTTACAGTAATGCTCATATGCGACCTCTTTTCACAGCATGATCAAAAGGGCCAGTGTACAGAAGATGTTCTGCGCAGGTTGCGTCTGCTTTGTTTTTATATACTACCACATTATCTCGGTACTTTTCCACAAAAAATTTTTCTCTCAGCCGTTTTTTTCGACGAAAGAAGAAAAACATACGGAAGATTTTTTGAAAATTCTGCTTTTTCACTCGTTCTATCGACGCCCTATCGACTCTGTTTGGCTATATTGTAGTCATACATCAAGCGCAACCCCAACCCACCGGCAAATACCTGCCTATTATCAAGTATCCAAAAATTATATTGAACGGAGGAATTTCAAATGTCTCAAAACGGCGGTAATATGTTTGCTCCCAAATCCGAAAAGCCCGAGGTCCTTTACGAGGTAAAGGCTCAGCGCGGCGGTTTTGACCAGCCGAATACGCTTCGCTGCAAGGGCTGGAAGCAGGAAACCATCCTGCGTATGCTCGAAAACAACATGGAGAATGCCGAGATTCCCGAAATGCTCGTCATCTACGGTGGCAACGGCAAGTGCGCCCGTAACTGGGAATCCTACTACGCGATCATCGACTCTCTCAAGACGCTGGAAAACGACGAGACCCTCGTTGTGCAGTCCGGTATGCCGGTCGCCATCTTCAAGACCCACAACCTCGCCCCGCGCGTTGTTATGGCCACCACCAACATCATGAAGGCGACCTGGGAACGCTTCTATGACATGCAGGACAAGAACCTGACGATTTTCGCTCAGTACACCGCGGCTCCCTGGGAGTACATCGGTACGCAGGGCGTTATCGAGGGCACCTATGAGACGCTCGGCGCCATTGCCATCAAGCGCGACTGGGAGAACGACATGCACGGCAAGATCTTCCTGACCGCCGGCGCAGGCGGCATGGGCGGCAACCAGACCTGGGCCGGTAAGATGCACGGCGCAGTCGTCATTCTCGCCGACGCCGACGAGCGCGTGATCGACCGCCGCATCTCCAAGAACTATATGGATATGAAGGTCAAGACGCTCGACGAGGCGTGGAAGATCGCTCAGGAGCACATTGCCAAGGACGACCCGATTTCCATCGGCGTCATCGGCAATGCTGCCGACATCTTTGAGGAAGCGCTCGCCAAGGGCTACCTCCCTGATGTCGTCACCGAAATGTGCCCCTGCCACGACCCCATCTCCTACATTCCTTCCGGCTACACCGGCGAGCAGGCTGACATCTATCGCGGCCAGCACCGCGAGCAGTATCTCAAGGACGCGAGAGAGACCATGAAGCGTCAGCTCCGCGCCATGATCGAGTTCAAGCGCCGCGGCGCCGAGGCGTTCGAGTACGGCACCAGCATCCGCAAGGAGTGCATGGACGCCGGTATGCCCGAGGCGGAGGCCAAGCAGATCGAAGGCTTCGTTGCGGCTTACATCCGTCCTCTATTCTGCGAAGGCCGTGGGCCCTTCCGCTGGACCTGCACTTCCGGCGACCCCGCCGACCTCGCCCGTCTGGACGACCTCGCGCTCGAGATCTGCAAGGGCGATAAGCTGGTCGAGCGTTGGATCAACCTTGCCCGCAAGCACCTGCCGATCGAGGCGCTTCCCGCCCGTATCTGCTACATGGGCTTCGGCGAGCGCAAGCGTTTCGGCCTCGCGGTCAACGACCTCATCAAGAAGGGCGAGATCAAGGGCCCCGTCGCCTTCTCCCGCGACAACCTTGACTCCGGCTCCATCGTCAACCCCACCTTCGAGTCCGAGAATATGCCGGACGGCGGCGACTATGTTTCCGACTGGCCCATGCTCAATGGTCTGCTCGACTGCGCTGCGATGTGCGATCTGATTGCAATTCAGGCGAACTACTCCATGGGCGAGGCCGTTCACACTGGCGTGACGATGATCGCCGACGGTACCGAGGAAGCCGACTTCCGCCTGGCTGCCTGCATGACCACCGACTCCGGTATTGGTGTTGTCCGTCACGCGCAGGCCGGCTATCAGACTGCAAAGGATGTCTGCAACGGCAAGGGCAAGATCGCCGGCGGCGAGAGCATCAAGATCCCCCTGTGGTGGGAACCCGCCGACAGAGTCACCTTCGGCCCGTCCGACGAGTACATTCGCTGATTATCCCATCCCTTTCATAGCTTCCTCTCCAGCAATGTTCATCGAAAAAGGGCGATATTTTGAATATCGCCCTTTTTCGTATCCGCGGTTTTGAAAAAAGGAGATGCAAGAATGCCAATGGATAAAATAAGCAACAAGCTGCTCATCGAGAACGCCTCACAGGTCTTGACCATGCGCGGCGAAAGCAACCACGATGTCGGTATGCTTCGCGACGCCAGCGTCTATGTGGAGGACGGCCTCATTCGTTCACTCGGCAGCAAGGAGGAGGTCTCCGCAGACATCCCTGATAGAACCGGTGTTACGGTGGTCGACGCCTCTGGCAAGGTCGTCGTCCCCGGCTTTGTCGATTGCCATACGCACACGATCTTCGGCGGCTCGCGTGTTGCGGAATATGCAATCAAGTTGACCGACGACCGCCCTGAAACGCTTGAACGACTCGGCATCCCAACAGGCATCTATGCCTCTGTCAACCTGACAAAGGATCTCCCCGTTGAGGTGCTCGCCGAGCAGACGGAGCGCCGGATGCGCAATATGCTCCTCACGGGAACCACGACCATCGAGAGCAAAAGCGGCTACGGTCTGACGCTCCCCTCCGAAATGAAGATGCTGGAGGTCAACCGTCTGCTCAGCGCAATCCTGCCCATGGATATCGTTTCCACCTTCCTCGGCGGACACGGCTGGGAGGAGGGCAAATCCAAGGACTGGTACATTGACCAGCTTTGCGAGGAGATGATTCCGCAGGTCGCCTCCTTCCGCATGGCGGCCTTCAATGATGTGTGGGTCGACGAAGGGCATTTTACGGCCGCCGACGCCGAGCGCATCCTGTCCTGCGGACGGGAATACGACCTGATCCCATCCATCCACACCGATGCATATTCCGATATCGGCGGCTCCGCTTTGGCAGCCGAGATGAAGATGGCAAACGCCGGACATCTCAATTACACCCCAAATGAGTTGCTGCCGCGGCTTCGTGATGCGGGCGTTGTCGGCGTTCTTCTTCCCGGCACGGACTTCTCCGTGCGCCATCCGCACCCCACAAACCCCCGTCCCATGCTGAATTGCGGCATGACGCTTGCGCTTGCCTCCAACTGCAATCCGGGGAACTGGATGGAATCCATGCAGGTCGTGCTCACTTTGGCCTGCCGTCAGCACGGCTTCTCTCCGGCAGAGGCCTTCCGCGCAGCCACCTACGGCGGCGCGAAGGCGCTGACGCTGACAGACCGTGGCGTGCTGGATGTCGGTAAGGTCGCTGACCTTCTGATCCTCGATGTGGACACCTTCGAGGATGTCATCTATAAATTCGGTCGAAATCATGTTCAGACCGTGATCAAGAAGGGCAATATCGTTGCACAGGATGGTCGCTTTCTTGCGTCGCAGAAAAAATAGTCGGTCCGTACGGGCAAATAAAGGAGTTGCATTTATGAGACCAGAAGTAGCAGATGTTTTAAGCAAAATCATTGATTCTGAGGACACCACCGTCGGTGGCGGCTCCGCCTCCGCGCTCTCTGGCGCAATGGCAGGTGGCATGATCGCCATGGTGGCGAAGCTGTCCCGGAAAAAGCCGGTCAACTTCAGCGTAGAACAGTACGACGCCATCGCTGCCGAGTGCGACGCGCTGGCGGAAAAGCTCCAGCAGGGCTGCGTGAACGACACACAGGCGTACTGCATGATCGTTGACGCCTTCAAGCTTCCCAAGGGGACGGAGGCGGAAAAGGCCGCGCGCAGCGCCGCTGTTCAGGCCGCTGCAATCCAGGCCGCGGAGGTTCCCCGCGACAACGCCTATCTCAACGCTCGTGTTTACGAGCTGGGGTCCTCCCTCTTGGGCAATTCCAACCCCGCCTGCCATTCCGACCTGAGCAGCGCCCTGTACCTTTCTCAGAGCGGCGTAAAGGACTGCGTGCTGAACATTCAGGCAAACCTCGGCATGATCAAGGACGAAGCCGTAAAGTCCGCCTTCAAGGACGATATGCTCTCGCTCCTGCTGAAGGTCATTTGACGGCAGAGCCGGCACAGGCAGAAAAACAACGACTGTTGATGAAAGGAAAAATTATCATGAAATGTTTAATGGCTGAGGTCAATTTCAGTGAGGGCAGAGATCAGTCCAAGATCGATCAGATCAAGGAAGCCATGCTCAACGGTGATCCCATCGAGCTGATGGAGATTGCCTCCGACACGAACCACAACCGCACCGTTTTTACCTTCAAAGGCGAGCCGCGTGCTGTGCTTGAGGCTGCCAAGCGCCTGTCTGCAAAGGCGATCGAGTTGATCGACATGACGACGCAGAGCGGCGCGCATCCGCGTATCGGCGCGGTGGATGTGGTTCCGTTCATCCCCGTAAAGGATGTTACGGTGGATGAGGCGCTGGAGGTCTGCCGCGAATACGGTAAGTTCATGGGCGCTCTCGGCATTCCCGTTTATTACTACGAGGACGCAGCGACCTGCGAGGAGCGCAGAAACCTTCCGAAGATCCGCAAGGGGCAGTATGAGGGACTGGAGGAAAAGATGAAGGATCCCACGTGGGTACCCGACGAGGGGCCCTCCTCCTTCAATGCCAAAAGCGGCGCGACGGTCACCGGTGTCCGCTTCCCGCTGGTGGCGTTCAATGTCAATCTCCAGACCAAGGACCTTGAGATCGGCAAGAAGATCGTCAAGGCAGTCCGCGCGGTCACGGGCGGCTATCAGTGCGTTCGCGCCATCGCGCTGGCGCTTGAGGACAGGGACGGCATCATTCAGGTGTCCATGAATCTGACGAACTATGAAAAGACGCCGATCCACCGCGTCTTTGAGACAATCAAGAGCGAGGCATCTCAATATGGCATCTCTGTGCTGGACTGCGATCTGGTCGGCCCCGTTCCCGTCTATGCACTTCAGGATGTGCTGAAGTTCTATCTGCGCGTGCATCGCTTCAGTCTGGATCAACTCTATATGTGACGCCCATTAAAACTGTATGCGTATGGATCAAACAGATTATCAGATCCTAAATCTCCTGCAAGAGGATGGCCGGAGAAGTCTGCGCTATATCGGAAAGCGGGTTGCATTAAGCCCCTCCGCTGTCAAAGAGCGCATCCACAGGTTGGAGGACTTTGGCGCCATTTCGGGCTATCAGGCGCAGATCGACCGTTCTCCTCTTGGATATCATGTTTCCGGTTTCATATTTGCAGCAGTGGATTCAAAGAAGTATGTCGTATTTTGTGACTTCTGTGCGCAGGCGCCTGAGATCACAGCATTCTATCACATGGTCGGCAACTTTAATGTCCTTCTGCGTTTTGCGGTTCATGATGTAAAGGCACTGGATGCTCTCGTCGCCAGAATCAAGACCTTCGGAGATTCAAGGACCTCAATCGAATTGCAGACCGTGTTTGAGAAAAAGACGATCCGACCGGTCACACAGTAGAGCCTACATTCGCTCTATTACAGCTCAACAGGGGCGTCGCGCACGGCGTCCCCTGCTTTTGCACCTGTCTTTGCGCTGTAGGCGTTATCTTGACAATCTCCCGCGCCCGCTTTATACTGGTAACAGGCGAAAGCCAAATCTCGCAGCTTTCCGGTGAGGTCCACACCCCGGTGTGGCCTCAGACATTCATGGGCCCCGTAGGGCATTATAACCACCCCTGTACGCAGGATGCTCCATGAAGGTCGACAGTTTTTGGCGCTGTACCGGCAGCGCGGGTGTGTACCCTT